>Ga0209591_10007125_pt1 | contig 12326 bp, 10 predicted proteins | sample MAT01_FD_187207 | JGI IMG/M metagenome (GOLD analysis project Ga0209591, IMG submission 187207) | Freshwater microbial communities from Lake Fryxell liftoff mats and glacier meltwater in Antarctica - MAT-01 (SPAdes) (version 2) | ecosystem: Environmental > Aquatic > Freshwater > Ice > Liftoff...
AGCCACTCGCACTGTGGCCCGTTACTCGCACTGTGGTCTGGACTTTCGGCCCACACTGCGAACAACGGGCCACAGCGTTGCGGCGACTCGCTCTAGCGGGCGTGGCGCACGGCGAGAGCTGCGGCGCCCATGATTCCGGCGTTGTTGAGCAGAACGGCGGGCACGATGGGCGTGCTGACATCGATGAGCGGCATGAACTCGTCGTGTTGCTTCGAAACACCCCCGCCAATGACGAACAAGTCAGGCGAGAACAAGAACTCGACGTGCCGGTAATAGCGGGTCAGCCGCTCGGCCCACTGCGCAAAGCTCAAGCCCTCGCGTTCGCGGGCTGAGTTGGCTGCCCAGTGTTCGGCGTCGTCGCCGTCAAGCTCAAGATGCCCCAGCTCGGTGTTTGGAATCAGCACGCCGTCGTAGATGAAGGCACTACCGATACCCGTGCCGAGCGTGGTCATGATCACGAGGCCGTGCTGGTCGCGGGCGGCGCCGTACGCCGCTTCGGCGTACCCGGCCGCATCCGCATCGTTAACGAAGTGGATGTCGCGACCAAGGGCTTGGCTGAACGCGGTGTCGGCGTCTAGGCCTATCCAGCGCTCGCTGACATTGGCTGCTGACATCGTGCGGCCATCGAGCACGATCGCCGGAAAACAGATGCCGATGTGTTCGATCGTGTCGCCGCCGATTTCGTTGCTGAATTCGCCGCTGAGTTCGCCGACAAGTTGCGCCACCGTCGCGATGATTGCCTCGGGCTCGCCGCCGTCGGGAGTGGGGTGCTTGATGCGGTCGCTCACGAGTTCGCCCGCATCCAGGTCGACGATCGCTCCCTTGATGCCGGTGCCGCCGATGTCGATGCCAATGGCGCGCGTCATGCAGGCTTCCTTTCGTGGGGGGCGCGTCTCACGGCAGCGTGAGAATGTCGGCCCCGTACTCGGTGACCACGAGCGTGTGCTCGAACTGGGCACTGAGCTGTTTGTCTTTCGTCGTGACTGTCCAGTCGTCGGGCCACAGATCCCAGTCGATGGTGCCGAGCGTGAGCATGGGTTCGATCGTGAACACCATGCCGGACTGCATGACCGTCGAGTAGTCGGGCGCCGCGTCGTAGTGCGGCACGATCAGGCCCGAGTGAAACGAACGCCCCACGCCGTGGCCCGTGAAGTCACGGACGACGCCGTAGCCAAAGCGCTTCGCATATGCCTCGATCGCGCGGCCGATCACGTTGATCGCTCGCCCGGGGGCGACGGCCTTGATCGCGCGGCGCAGAGACTCTTCGGTGCGCTCAACGAGCAGTCGAGCGTCGTCGCTCGCGGTGCCCGCGATGAAAGTCTTGTTGAGATCGCCGTGCACGCCATTGCGAAAGGCGGTGATGTCGATGTTGACGATGTCGCCATCGGCGATGACCGTGTCGTCGGGGATTCCGTGGCAGATGACCTCGTTGAGGCTCGTGCAGCACGACTTAGGAAACCCGCGGTAGCCCAGCGTCGAGGGGTACGCCCCGTGGTCGAGCAGATATTCGTGTGCGATGCGGTCGAGTTCATCGGTGGTCACTCCGGGGGCGATCGCGGCTCCGGCGGCCTCGACAGCTCCTGCCGCGATGCGCCCCGATTCGCGAATCAGTTCGATCGTCTCGGCGTCGTAAATGTCGCCGCCAACGTGCGCTGCGGGCGCAGGCTTACCGACATACTCTGGGCGCGGGATGCTCAATGGCACCGCGCGGACCGGTGCGAGCCGCCCGGCAACAAGGTGACCAGAGGCATCGCGGGGCATAGGGTCGAGTCTACCGAGCGAGGGGAGCGGCTCATGGCCGAGCAGGAGCACAAGCAGGAGCACGAGCACTATCAGGACCCGCTGCACTGGTGGTACAACCACAAGACCGGCGACGTCGAGCACGGCCCGCAGTCACTCGGTTCTGAGCGCGACGGCCCCTACGCCACCGAAGCTGACGCGCGGCGCGCCCCCGAGATCGCCCGCGAGCGCGCGCGCGCCTGGGCGGCTGAGGAAGAGGAGTAGTCGCTAGTTCGCGCGCTCCTGCAGCGCTTGCTCTGCGGTCTCATCGCTGTAGCTGTGCGCCTCGTCGGGGTAGGCGCCTGACTCGACGTCGGCCTTGTACGCGAGCGCGGCATCCGTGAGCACCTGGCGCAGGTTCGCGTACTGCTTGACGAATTTCGGGATGCGCCCGCTGCCGAGCCCCGCCCAGTCGGTCCAGACGACCAGCTGGCCGTCGCAGTGCGGTCCACCGCCGACGCTGATGGTCGGGATGCTCAGCTCGGCCGTGATGCGCTTCGCCACCTCGGCGGGAATCATCTCGAGTACGACCGCGAACGCGCCGGCCTCTTCGACCGCGTGCGCGTCGGCGAGCAGTTGCTCGGCGGCTTCGCCGCGACCCTGAATGACGTGGCCCCCGAGCCCGTGCTCGCTTTGCGGCGTGAACCCGATGTGCGCCATGACCGGGATGCCCGCGGCCACGATTCGCCGGATCTGCTTCGCCGACCGCACCCCGCCCTCGAGCTTCACGGCGTGCGCACCCGTCTCTTTCATGAATCGGAACGCCGTGTGCAGTGCCTCTTCGGTGCCCGTCTCGTACGACCCGAAAGGCATGTCGGCCACGACGAGGGCCCGCTTGACTCCGCTGACCACTCCGCGGGTGAGCGGAATGAGCTCGTCGATCGTCACCGGCAGCGTTGTGTCGTAGCCGAGCACCGTGTTGCCCGCCGAGTCGCCGACGAGCAAGAAGTCGATACCCGCTTCGTCGAAGATTTGGGCAGTCAGCACGTCATATGACGTGAGCCCCGTGATCTTGATGCCCTGCTCTTTTGCCCGCGCAAAGTGGCGGGTGCGAACGCGCTTCGGGGATGCTTCAGCCATGCCGCCAGCCTAGACCGCGCACTACTTCGTGGGTTTGTACGTAATCGGCAGCCGGCGATCACGGCCGAAGGCCATGCCCGAGATCTTGGGGCCGATCGCTCCCTGGCGCCGCTTCCACTCCGAGCGGTCAACGAGCCGGGTGACGAAGTCGACTGTCTCGGCGTCGAATCCGAGCGCCACGACGTCGTCGCGGCCGAGCTCGCGGTCGACGTACGCCTCGAGAATGGCGTCGAGCACTTCGTAGGGCGGCAGCGTGTCTTGATCGGTCTGGTCGGGCCGCAGCTCGGCGCTCGGCGGCTTGGCGATGGAGTTCTCGGGAATCGGGGGAGTCTCACCGCGCGGCACCGCGTGCTCATTGCGCCAGCGTGCCAACTCCCACACCAGCAGCTTCGGCACGTCTTTGATCGGCGCGAAGCCGCCGACCGAGTCGCCGTAGATCGTCGAGTAGCCCACCGACAGCTCGGTCTTGTTGCCGGTCGTCAGCACCAGGTGCCCGTGCATGTTCGACAGGCCCATCAGAATAATGGCCCGGATGCGCGCCTGCAGATTCTCTGCAGCCACCCCATCGAGCTTCAGCTGAGTCTCGACAGGATGCACGAGGTCGGCAATGGCCTCCACCGAGTAATTCAACCCGATGCGCTCGGCCAGGTCGTCAGCGTCACTCCGAGAGTGATCCGAACTCCACTGTGAGGGCATCGAAACGCCATAAACGTTCTCAGGCCCAAGCGCATCGGCGGCGATGGCCGCACACACGGCTGAGTCGATGCCGCCCGAGAGCCCCAGCACGACACTGCGAAACCCGTTCTTGCGCACGTAGTCGCGCGTGCCGGTGACGAGGGCGTTCCAGAGTTGCTCGCGGTCGTCTGGCAGCTCGGCAACGTCGGGTAAGAGCGACACGGATCCACCGCCGTGGTCACCCACTTCGAGTTCGACGCGCTGCACGTTCGGCGGCAATTCGACATCGGCGGCTTCGGCCGCATCCACGTCGACGACCAGAAGGTGCTCGACGAACTGGGGGGCGCGAGCGATGATCTCGCCGCGTTCGTCAACCACAACGCTGTCGCCGTCAAACACGAGATCGTCTTGCCCGCCGACGATGTTGACGTACGCGACCACCGTGCTGGTTTCAGTGGCGCGGCGGGTAACCAGCGGCAGGCGCACTTCGTCTTTGTCGCGCTCGAACGGCGACGCGTTGATGACGAGCAGCACGCCAGCGTCAGACTTGAGCACGCGGCCGACGGGGCCGCCGTCGCGCCACAGGTCTTCGCAGATGATGAGCGCAATGTCGACGCCTTTGAGCCGCAGAACGAGCAGTTCGTCGCCAGGAACGAAAATGCGGTACTCGTCAAACACTCCGTAATTGGGCAGGTGATGCTTGGCATACCGGGCGACCACGCGGCCGCGGTGCACCACACTCGCGCAGTTTTGGGCAATTGCCGTCGGCGCGTTCGACGTGCCGAGCAGACGTGGCTCATGCGGCCCGTCAGGGTGGCCGACGACAACGGGCAAATCGCCGAGCCCTTCGGCCTCGAGTCGGGCGGCCAGAGCGGTCACCGCTGCCCCCGCGTCGACGAGAAATGAGGGGCGCGAGGCGAGGTCTTCGATGGGATAACCGGTCAGTGCCATCTCGCCGAGCGCCAGGATGTCGGCGCCTTGTGCTGCCGCCGCGCGAGCCGCCGCGACGATCTGTTCGGCGTTGCCCACCAGGTCTCCGACGATGGGGTTTGACTGGGCGAGGGCCAAGCGGAGGCGGGGCATACCGGTTAGCCTAATAGCGAGAAATCTGCGTTGATCGAAGGAGAGATGTGAGCACCGGAATGGGCGGCATGGACAAGCAGCGCGACTTCGTTCTTCGCACGATTGAGGAGCGCGGCGTCAAATTCGTGCGCCTCTGGTTCACTGATGTCGTCGGCACCCTCAAGATGGTGGCGGTGGCTCCGGCTGAGGTCGAAGGGGCATTCGCCGAAGGTCTCGGTTTCGACGGCTCGGCGATCGAAGGCTTCTCGCGCGCCTACGAGGCTGACGTGCTCGCTCACCCCGACCCCACGACCTTCCAGATTCTGCCGTGGCGCGGAGAGGTCGACCCCACCGCCCGCATGTTCTGCGACATCACGACCCCCGACGGCCAGCCCGCCGCCGCCGACCCGCGTCACGTGCTTAAGCGCACGCTCGCGAAAGCCGCTGATCGCGGCTTCACGTTCTACACGCACCCCGAGATCGAGTTCTACTTGCTCGAGAGCTCAAAGGTCGGGCCGAAGGGCCCGAAGCCCGTCGACGCAGCGGGCTACTTCGACAATGTTCCTGGTGGCACGGCGCACGACTTTCGTCGTCGAGCGGTGCGCATGCTCGAAGACCTCGGTATCTCGGTCGAGTTCAGTCACCACGAAGCGGGCCCTGGGCAGAACGAGATAGACCTGCGCTACGCCGACGCGCTCACCACGGCCGACAACATCATGACCTTTCGCACGGTGGTCAAAGAGGTGGCCATCGAGCAAGGCGTCTATGCCACGTTTATGCCGAAACCGATGGCGGCGCATCCGGGATCGGGCATGCACACTCACCTGTCGCTGTTTGAAGGCGACACAAACGCGTTCTTCGACGCTGCAGGCCAGTACCAGTTGTCGAAGATCGGACGCCAGTTCGTGGCCGGCCTGCTCACTCACGCGCCCGAGATCACGGCGATCACCAATCAGTTCGTCAACTCTTACAAGCGCCTGTGGACGGGCGATGAGGCGCCGAGCTACGTCACCTGGGGCCATAACAACCGCTCGGCCCTCGTGCGCGTGCCGCTCTACAAGCCCGGTAAGGGCCAGAGCGCTCGCGTCGAGTACCGGGGCATGGACTCAGCCGCCAACCCCTACCTTGCGTTCTCATTGCTACTGGCGGCCGGGCTCAAAGGCATCGAAGAGGGCTACGAGCTGCCGCCCGAGGCCGAGAACACGGTGTGGGAGTTGACCGAGGGTGAACGCCGCGCGCTCGGCTACAAGGCCCTCCCGTCCAGCCTCGACCGGGCCCTTGGTCTCATGGAGGAGAGCGAACTGGTCGCCGAGACTCTCGGAGAACAGGTGTTCAACTACGTGCTGCGCAACAAGCGCCGCGAGTGGGCCGCCTACCGCGCGCAAGTCACGCCCTACGAGCTCGAGAGCAATCTCGAGATTCTCTAGCCCCGCTGAGGGCTGTGCCCCATGACGCGACCACCGTCGACGCTGACAGAACTCGCTCGCCTCGGATTCGCCGAGCTGAGCGCGGCGCGTGACGCCCTGACGGGACTTGAGGAGCATCTTGAGGCCTTTGGGGTGGCCGCCGACCCCGATCGGGCGCTGCGGTTGCTCGTGCGGCTGCGGGAACAGCATCCGGATGCCCTGCGCCCCGTAATCGCCGACCCGGCGTGGGCGGCACGCCTGATCCGGGTACTCGGCGCGAGCGAGGGTCTCGGAGACTTCTTGCGGCGGCGACCGGCCGAGCTGACCGTGCTGCGCGAGCCGCTGCGTACCCTGCCGAGCGCCGACCAGTTGCGCCGGTACCTTGCGGTGGCCGTCGAGGGTTCGACTGTCGGCACCTCTACGATTGGCACCTCTACTGTCGGCACCTCTCTTGGCAACCCCACCGAAGTGGAGCAGGCGCGCACGGCACTTCGAGTGCGCTACCGCCGCTGGCTGCTGCGCATAGCTGCCTGGGATCTCGAGCATGCTGACCCGCTCGAGGCGCAACCGCTTGTCGCTGCGGCTCTTGCTGACCTCGCGGGCGCTGCACTTGACGCGAGCCTGTTTCTCGCCCGCCTGGTCAGCACCTTCCCTGCTGACGAGGTAGCCCATACGCGGCTCGCCATCATCGGCATGGGCAAGGCAGGGGCGCGCGAGCTCAACTACATCAGTGACGTCGACGTGATCTACGTGGCGGAAGGCGGTGACGGGCTCGACAGCGCGCGAGCGGTGGAAATCGCGACACGGCTAGCCTCCGAGACGGCCCGCGGCATCCAAGAGCCTGGTGTCGAACCGCCGCTGTGGGAGGTCGACGCGAACCTGCGGCCCGAGGGCAAAGACGGGGCGCTCGTGCGCACGATCGACTCGCACCGTGCGTACTACGAGCGCTGGGCGAAGAGTTGGGAGTTTCAGGCGTTGCTCAAGTCGCGCCCGCTCGCTGGCGACGCCGAGCTCGGGACGCGCTACTGCGCAACCGTTCACCCCTTCGTGTGGGCCAGCTCGCAGCGCGCGGGCTTCGTCGAGTCGGTGCAACGCATGCGCGAGCGAGTGACCGAGCACATTCCCTCCGACGAAGTGGAGGTCCAGCTGAAGCTGGGCCCGGGTGGCCTGCGCGACGTCGAGTTCACCATCCAGTTGTTGCAACTCGTGCACGGCCACGCTGACGATCGCGTTCGCCAACCCGACACGCTCGGGGCGCTCGCAGCCCTCGCGCAGCAGGGCTACATCGGTCGCGAAGAAGCAGCATCGTTCTCGCGCGACTACCGCTTGCTGCGGGTCATCGAGCACCGGGTGCAACTCGACCGCTTGACGCGCACGCACCTCATGCCGCGCGACGACGACCGTCTGCGGGTTCTCGCTCGTGCCACCGGGCTTGCCGCGACGGCTGGCGAGCTCACTGAGCGTTGGCAGCACACCAAGCTCGCGGTGCGCTCCCTACACGAGAAGCTCTTCTACCGCCCGTTGCTGTCGGCGGTGGCGGCACTGCCCGACGAGGGGTTGGCGCTCACCAGTGGTCAGGCCGAGGCGCGACTATCGGCGATTGGGTTCGACGACGCACGGGGCGCGCTACATCACATCGCGGCCCTGACGAGCGGGGTCTCGCGGCGTGCACAGATCCAGCGCACGCTGCTGCCAGTTGTCTTGAAATGGCTTGCTGAGGGTGCTGATCCCGACTACGGTCTGCTGGCGTTTCGCCGACTGAGCGACGACCTGGGCGAGACGTACTGGTTCTTGCGCATGTTGCGCGACTCCAGCGGGGCCGCCCAACGCCTCACGAACGTGCTCGCATCATCGCGATATGTCGGTGCGTTGTTCGAGCGCATCCCCGAGGGTGCGGCGTGGCTCGAGAACGAAGAAGAGGTGCGGCCCCGAACACTCGAAGCTTTGCTCGACGAGACCCGTGCCACGGTCGACCGCTACGAGGGCGATCCGGAGGCGGCGGCAAAGGCCCTGCATACCGCCCGCCGGCGCGAGGTGTTGCGCTTGGCTCTCGCGAGCATCCTTGAAGTGATCACGGTCGAAGAACTCGGGCTGGCCCTGAGCGACGTCACGACCACGATCATCACAGGTGCGTTGTCACTTGTGCATCGCTATGGCGACGGTATCGAATTCGCCGTCGTTGCTATGGGACGCTATGGCGGCGCAGAACTCGGGTTCGGGTCCGATGCCGACGTTATGTATGTCTACCGTGATGCCGGCGCGGGGGAGCACGCCCAGGCGCGCGCCGAGCACATCGTGCACGAACTCAAGCGCCTTACCGAAGACTTGCGCCTACCGCTGGACCTCGACATCGACTTGCGGCCCGAGGGGCGCAATGGGGCGATCGTGCGCTCGCTGGACTCGTATCGGGCGTACTACGAGCGGTGGTCGCTCACCTGGGAGGCGCAGGCGCTGCTGAGGGCGCGTGCGGTCGCGGGCGATGAGCCGCTCATGACCGATTTCACCGCGCTGGCGGACACCGTGCGGTATCCGGCAGACCTTCCCGAGACGGATGCCCGCGAGGTGCGGCGCATCAAGGCTCGCGTCGAAGCGGAACGGCTACCGCAAGCCGCTGACCCCGCCCGCCATCTAAAGCTTGGCCGCGGGTCGCTCAGCGACGTCGAGTGGTTTGTGCAGCTGTTGCAACTGCAGCACGCTGCGACCGTTCCGGCGCTGGGCACGACCTCAACTTTGGGAGCCCTCACGGCGGCAGTAGATGCCCGACTCGTGTCGGCCGTCGATGCCGACAGGCTGCGTGCCGCCTGGCTGATCGCCTCGCGTGCCCGGTCGGCCCTGACTCTGTGGAGCGCGAAGGCCACCGACGTGTTGCCGATCGATCGCCCGCAACTCGAGGGTGTTGCGCGGCTCATGGGTTATCCGGCCGGGGGTGCATCGGTGCTCGAAGAGGATTACCTGCGCACAACGCGGCTTGCCCGGCAGGTGTTCGAGCGCGGCTTTTACGGCACGATGTAGGCCCCGCTCCGAAACCGGAACGGGGCCCACGTCGTCGTGATGCGGTGAGTGTTAGACCGAGAAGTACAGCTCGTACTCGAACGGGTGCGGGCGCTGCGCGGCCGGCAGAATTTCCATCGTGCGCTTGTAGTCGACCCACGTCTCGATGAGGTCTTTGGTGAAGACTCCGCCGGCGAGCAAAAACTCGTGGTCGTTCTCGAGCGCGACGAGCGCCTCTTCGAGCGAGCCCGGAACCTGGGGAATGCCCTTTGCCTCCTCGGGCGGCAACTCGTAGAGGTCTTTGTCGACTGGCTCGTGCGGCTCGATCTTGTTGATGATGCCGTCGATGCCGGCCATGAGCTGAACCGCGAACGCGAGGTACGGGTTACCGGCGGCGTCAGGCGCGCGGAACTCGATGCGCTTGGCCTTGGGGTTCGTGCCCGTGATTGGAATACGGATGGCCGCTGAGCGGTTGCCAGCGGAGTAGACCAGGTTGACCGGCGCCTCGAAGCCCTTGACTAGGCGGTGGTACGAGTTCAACGACGGGTTGGTGAACGCCAGCATCGCCGGAGCGTGCTTCAGGATTCCGCCGATGTACCAGCGAGCGATGTCGCTCAGCCCGCCGTAGCCCGCCTCATCGTAGAACAAGGGCTTGCCCTCGCTCCACAGCGACTGGTGGGTGTGCATGCCCGAGCCGTTGTCGCCGAACAGCGGCTTAGGCATGAAGGTCGCGACCTTGCCCCACTCGAGCGCCGTGTTCTTGACGATGTACTTGAACTTCAAGAGGTCGTCGGCGGCCGAGACCATCGTGTCGAACTTGTAGTTGATCTCGCCCTGGCCGGCGGTGCCGACCTCGTGGTGGCTGCGCTCGACTTCGAGGCCAGCATCCATGAGCTTCACGACGATGTCGTCGCGCAGATCAGCGTGCTGGTCGACAGGGCTGACTGGAAAGTAGCCGCCCTTGAAAGGGGTCTTGTTGGCGAGGTTGCCGCCCTCTTCGGCGCGAGCGGTGTTCCACGCGGCTTCGCTCGAGTCGACGGAGTAGTACGAGGTGTTTTGCTTCACTTCGTAACGCACGTCGTCGAAGATATAGAACTCGGCCTCGGGGGCGAAGAACGCAGTGTCGGCGATGCCGGTCGATGCGAGGAACTTCTCGGCCTTTTTGGCGACCTGGCGCGGGTCGCGAGCGTAGATCTCGCCGTTACGGGGGTTGTAGATGTCGAAGACCATGATGAGCGTGCGCTCGGTGCGGAAGGGGTCGACATAAGCGGTCGACACGTCCGGAATGAGCTGCAAGTCAGACTCGTGGATCGACTGGAAGCCGCGGATCGACGAGCCATCGAACAATTGGCCGACGGTGAAGAATTCTTCGTCAACGGTCGAGGCGGGGATGTTGAAGTGCTGCTGGACACCCGGAAGGTCCGTGAAGCGGATGTCGAGGAACTTGACGTCCGTGTCCTTGATGAACTTCAGCACCTCGGAAGAATCACTGAACATGTGACAGATCTCCTGAGCTTGGTACCGGAAGACTGCAATCGCAGCCGCGACTCCGAGACTAGGCGCAGGGCATTTCCCGTCGGTGTCCCCTTTGTTTCCGGGATGTTACGGCCCAGCCCGACGCGCCCGCGACTTCGATGCCGGATGCTCAGCCCACTGCTTGCGCGAACCCCTCAGTTGTCTCAGCGAGGGCACGCATCGACTCGGGAATCGGACGTCCTTTGGAGACCATCGACTGTGCCCACAAGCGGCCAGCCCGGTAGCTTGAGCGCACAAGCGGGCCGGCCAGCACGCCAAGGAACCCGATCTCGTCGGCCTCTGCCTTGATCTCCACGAATTCTTCCGGCTTAACCCAACGGTCGATCGGGTGGTGACGTGCACTCGGGCGCAGGTACTGCGTGATCGTGACGATGTCGGTGCCGGCGTCGTGCAGGTCGCGCAGGGCCTGAGAGACCTCTTCGCGGGTCTCGCCCATGCCGAGAATAAGGTTCGACTTGGTGATGAGTCCGTAGTCGCGCGCTTGGGTGATCACGTCGAGCGAGCGCTCGTAGCGGAACGCCGGGCGGATGCGCTTGAAGATGCGCGGCACCGTTTCAACGTTGTGCGCGAACACTTCAGGCCGCGAGTCGAATACGACGCGCAAAAGGTCGGGGTTGCCTGAGAAGTCAGTCGCGAGCAACTCGACCCCGGTGCCAGGGTTTAGTTCGTGAATCTTGCGCACGGTTTCGGCGTGCAACCACGCGCCCTCATCAGGCAGGTCGTCGCGCGCAACGCCGGTCACCGTCGCGTATCGCAGGTTCATTTGCACGACCGATTCGGCGACGCGCCGCGGCTCATCGGTGTCGTAATCGGCGGGCTTGCCGGTGTCGATCTGGCAAAAGTCGCACCGTCGCGTGCACTGACTGCCGCCGATGAGGAACGTCGCTTCGCGGTCTTCCCAGCACTCGTAGATGTTCGGGCATCCGGCCTCTTGGCACACCGTGTGCAATTTCTGTTCGCCCACGAGTGAGCGGAGCGCGGTGTACTCGGGCCCCATCTTGGCGCGCGTTTTGATCCACTCGGGCTTCTTCTCGATGGGGGTCTGCGCGTTGCGCACCTCAAGACGCAGCAGTTTGCGCCCCTCGGTCGGATGAGTTGCGGGTGTCGTGGTCATGCGGAAGCTCCTTCGGGGGTCGACGCGTGGGCGCCGACGATGTCTTGGACGAACGCACCGAAGTGCCGTTCGATGAGGGGGATGACGTCGGAAGGCGTCACGGTGCGGCCGACTTCGCGACTCACCGAGGTGACACCGGCGTCGGCGAGGCCGCAGGCGACGATCGAGCGGTACGCGTCGAAGCTATTCGAGCAGTTGAGGGCGAAGCCGTGCATGCTGACGCCTTGCGCCACGCGGATGCCAATGGCCGCGATCTTGTCGGTGCCGCGCATCCAGACCCCACTGCGCCCGGCCACGCGTCCAGCTCCGACGACGCCAAGATCATCGAGTACGGCGATAATCATGCCTTCCAGACAGCGCACATACTGTACGACGTCGATCGGGTCGGCGAGCCGGATGATCGGGTACCCGACAAGCTGACCGGGCCCGTGCCAGGTGATCTTGCCACCGCGGTCAACCTCGATGACGGGAGTGCCGTCAAGGGGGCGCTCGTGGGGCTCGGTGCGCTTGCCCGCCGTGTAGACGCTTTCATGCTCAAGCATCATGACGGTGTCTGGCGCCCGGCCCTCGGCGACGGCGGCGTGCAAGGCACGCTGCTGCTCGAGACCCGACAAGTACGGCACGGAGTTGGCGCTTAGCCCCGTGACGACGAAGTCAATCACCCGCTCAGTCTAAGCCCGTGC
>Ga0209591_10007134_pt1 | contig 12317 bp, 10 predicted proteins | sample MAT01_FD_187207 | JGI IMG/M metagenome (GOLD analysis project Ga0209591, IMG submission 187207) | Freshwater microbial communities from Lake Fryxell liftoff mats and glacier meltwater in Antarctica - MAT-01 (SPAdes) (version 2) | ecosystem: Environmental > Aquatic > Freshwater > Ice > Liftoff...
CTTACCTCACCCCCCGGCCCCCTCTCCAATACTTGGAGAGGGGGAGAAAAACGCATCTTGAAGTCCCCTCTCCATGCAATGGGGAGGGGATTTAGGGGTGGGGTAAATGCGTGAGCGAAAGTCCTAGATATAAAAGAAGCGCATTCGTGTGCGCCTCTTTATCAATCGACTATCGCTTATTCTACGTGTTCTTCTTCTTCATAATCTTCGTCGCCGAAGTCTTCATCATCATAATCATCGAAGTCGCCCATGCCCATCCCGTGCGGGTGCCCATGTTCAATTTCGTCTTCTTCCGCCGGACGCATCGCCACGACTTCTACATCATAAGTCACGGTTTTACCCGCCAGCGGGGCGTTGAAGTCCAGAATGACCGAGTTGGGGGTCAGTTCCTTGACGATGGCATCAAACACATTGCCGTCATCATCTTCCAGCACCAGAATCATACCCGGTTCGATTTTGTCTGCGTCGGGGATGTCTTCGCGCGCGATTTCTTCCATATCTTCCGCGTCATATTCGCCATACGCATCGGCGGGCGCGAGCGTGACCTGAAAGCGATCCCCAATTTGCTTGCCGACCAACATTTGCTCTAGGCCGGGGACGATATTGTCCGCGCCGTGCAAGTAATCAAGCGGGTCTTCCGCTGTTGCCGTTTCAATTTCTTCCCCATCAACCGTGAGCGTATATGCTAAGCTGACGACGAGGCCGTTGCCAATTCTATCGGTAGTTGTCATGCGAGTCTTGTTCCTTTTGTGGTTTAACGCGGGGCATTATAGCGGCCAATGGCACGAAAGTGAATTGCGAGTCTTTATAGAATCGCATTAATTCGCCACCAATGTATCGCGCAGATCACGGATTGGTGTAAGATAGCTGGCTACTTGTTCCCCGCCGAGCCGACAGGCCGCTTCATCCACCGCCAGCAGATCATCCCCCCATACTACTTGACCCACCGGCACCGCCTCGCCGCGATCCGGCTTATGATCGGGACTGACGAATTTTTGGTCAAGATCAACCACCGCGCCATCGAACAGATGCCCAATCGTGAAATAGACATCCTTGAGGATTTCCGGCACACTCGGCTGATGGAGCTGTCCGCGATTATTCGGGCTGCGTCCGCGATAAAAATCACGCGGGAACAAGCCGTAGAGATTCTTGAGCGAGGCGGAAATCAGTGGTTCGCCTTTGAGCGTTGTGCGTTTGAATGCGCCGACGCTAATCAGGCATTCGTAATCGCCCAGCACCGCCGGCGCGCGCATGGTTTTATATTTAATGGGTTCCGGCAGCAGATTGGGATAATCGCGCAGCGGCAGTTCTTCCGCATCCGCCACCTGCATCCCATCATCAAGCAGGTCATCAATGCCGCTGCGTTTGAATAAATCCATCATCGCCACTTTGGAACATGCGCCTTCGATAATCAAAATCCGCGCCGACGGATTCACCCGCCGCAGGCCGCGTAAGACCCCTTCCAGCACCCTCATGCTGATGACAACGGGCGGCTTTTTAGGATAACCAAGATTGGGTTTCACGATAATGCGCGGCGCGTTAAAGGCCACCGCCGGGGGGATATAAGCGAAAGAGGCGGTCTTCGCGTTGTTTACAGCCGTAATAAGCGATGGTTTTGCCAAAATGAACGACTCCCTATTGCGTAAGTGGGAACATTATAACTTTATCCACCTTTCGATTCCATCATATAGATCATGGTGAGATTCTGCGTGAAATGGCAAGTGCGGATGGACTTTATCCAAAGACGGTGATAGAATGACTGAAGTTCGGGGCGTAGCGAAGTTGGTATCGCGCCGCGTTTGGGACGCGGAGATCATCGGTTCGAGTCCGGTCGCCCCGACATTACTCATTTGAAACTTTATCGCCCTTATGATAAAGTACACCTATCCGCGGGTGTAGCTCAGTTGGTAGAGCGTTTGCCTTCCAAGCAAAATGTCACGGGTTCGAGTCCCGTTACCCGCTTCAAATTACAAAAAGCACTTATGTCGAGTGCTTTTTTGTTACCTTATGCGCGATTTCTTTGAAACTTCGTCTGGTTTTATAATTTTTATAGATGGCACTCTTGACCCGTATCAGACCCGTGATATGATATATAAAGAAAAGGGTCCATATTTCAATTGGCAGAAAGACGATCTCATAAATCGTAAGTTGCAGGTTCAAGTCCTGCTGGACCCACAATTTAACGTGTACTCCCAATAAAAGCCAGCAAAGATGCTGGTTTTTGTTATGTTTGGGTCAGCCCCGCCTATCTCTTCATATCTCTCCCAATTGATACTGCATATCAATACCACTAATACTTTAACATCTTGCTCAACTAATGTTAACTTTTGACAAACTAAATTTAAACGAGGCGTGGTAATTCTATAGAGGGTAGTGATGCCCACCTCACAAAATACCATTTAGTTGTTATTCTAAGGAGACCCAAATGAAGCAGGCTCGTATTTTAGTGATACTGGTGTTAGTCGTGCTGATGTCGCTTTTGGCATTCGTTCCGGCTGGCGCACAGGATGATGCGCCCCCCGTTCTTATTCTCCCTATCAATCAAGCACAATTTTTGCCCGGCGCGATCTTCGACTTCCGTGTCGAAGTTCATGCGACTGCCCTGCCAGAAAACTTTGCTGTGACCGTCAATGGCACATCTGCTGCTGAATTCTTCGGCGCGGAAGGTGAAGCGGAATCATGGGAATTTGGTGGCAATGTGGTGCGCTTTAATAACGAAGGCAATGCTGCTGTTGCGGCAGATTTCAGCCCAGAAGCATTGGTGGGCGATTATTATAATGCTCAATTTGGTGTGGTCACGGTTGCGATGGATGGCGACGCACTGACTGCTGCTATCGGTGGCGAAGCTGCCGCCCTCGAAGCAGGTGCCGACGCGCTGACCTACACGATTGTCGGTGGCGCTGCGGATGGCTTAACTGCTGCTTTCGGCTTGAATGCCGATGGCGAAATAACTGGTTTCGATGTCGCTGGCGTGGCAACTTTTGGTGTATTGGCGGGCGACCTGCCCACGCCCTCCTCGTCATTGATCTGGCGCAACTTAATTGCCCCGGAAGCTGGGGAATATGTGGTCGAAGTAACGGCTGGCAGCACGACACAATCGGTCACTTGGGTTGTGCGTGAAGCGCTGCCCGGCGAAGCCCGCAACGTGATTTTGTTCATCGCCGACGGTATGACCGTGCCGATAATTTCTGCCGCTCGTGCAGCACGCGGCATAGATGCGGGTCGTCCGCAGAACCCGCTGGCAATGGACGGAATGGAAGTTCGCGGCCTCGTCAGCACCAGCAGCGTGGACTCATTAATGGCAGACAGCGCTAATACCGCCAGCGCCCTGAACACAGGTCATGTCGGCAGCGTGAATGCCACCGGTGTTTATGCCGATACCTCCCCCAGCCGTTTGGATGATCCCCGCGTGGAAACCTTTGCTGAGATGCTCAAACGCCTACGTGGTATGTCGATTGGTACAATTACCACCTCAGATTGGACTGATGCAACCCCTGCCGCCGTTTTCGCGCATGGGCGTGACCGCAGCGACGGCAGCCGTGCTGCTTTTGCTGTTCAGCCGCTCGATAGTGGCCTCCTGCCGGAAGTCATCATGGGTGGTGGTTCGCGCCGTCTGCTGCCACAAAGCACCGAAGGCAGCCGCCGCACGGATGACCGTGATGTGTTTGCTGAATATGAAGCCGCCGGTTATACCATCGTCGACAGCGCAACTGCGTTGGGTGAAACCGTCTCTGGAGATGCGCTGCCAGAACGTTTGATGGGCGTGTTTGCACCTAGCGATCTGAACGTGTGGTTGGATCGCAATATCTATACCGAAAATTTGGGTGATTTCACCGACCAACCCGGTCTGGTCGATATAACGTTGGCAGCGCTGGACGTGCTGAACCAAAATGAAAATGGTTTCTACCTCGCAGTCGAAGCTGCCAGCGTAGATAAGCAATTTCATCCGCTGGATCAGGAACGCGCCCTGTCCGATTTGATTGAATTCGATCAAGCGGTTGAAGCGGCGATTGCATGGGCGGCGGAAAACGCGCCAGATACCTTGATTGTCGTGACCTCCGATCATGGGCATGGTTACGAAGTTTACGGCACGGTTGACGTGGAAGAATTTAATGCCGCCACTGATAATGCCGGACGTATCGACGCGATTGGCCTGTATGCTGCCGCTGGCTATCCTGATTATCCCGATGCAGATGGCAATGGCTTCCCGGAATGGGGCGATGCTAGTGTCGTTTTCGCGGGCGTGGTGAACAATCATGGCGAATATACCGAAGACTTCCAAGTAAGCACAACCCCGCGTGTTCCTTCCATCAGCGATGATGCCGGCAATATCGTCGATAACCCCGATGATGACCCCAATGGTATCCTCATGAGTGGCAACAGCCCCTCGAACACAGGCGTTCACACCCTCATGGATAACCCCGTGTTCGCCAGCGGCCCTGGTGCGGAATTCTTTAATGTGTCCGCCCACCAGAGCGAAGTCTTCTTCGGCATGGCAGCGGCAATCGGCCTCGACCCGTCGGCGGAAGATGGTATGGTCGCCGCCGCACCTTCTTCCGAGAAGATGGCGACAGCAGGCATCAGCCTCCCGGCGAGCGCTTCTGGCTTAGGTCTGTTGGTGGCAGGTGTCTTCCTCGGCCTAGTGCTGAGTGGCTATCGCCGCAATAAGACCAACTAAGCTCGTTCTTGTATAAAAAAGATACGCTGGTCTATGCTTAGATCAGCGTATCTCTTTCACAGATGAAGCAATTACGCAGTTCAACAAAATTTTCCGTAGGGGCGACTCGCCGAGTCGCCCCTACAATGATGGTAAACTGTGTAATGGTTGAAAGAGTAGGGATGTATTGTATGTTAAAAAAAGCTAGGGACTATCTTCTTATCGGTATGGGATTATGTTTAGCGGCATGTGGAACAAGTAACGACAGCATTAATCGTATTACCGCCATCCCCGAAAATCAGACGCGTGCAACTGCTACCGCGACACCCTTAACCCCTTCCTCAACACCCCCGGCAGTCAGCGGATTTGCCGCCCTCGCCGAGGCCGCTGCACGAGTTACCCCGATTGCTGCAACGCCAACAGCGCTATCGAACAGCCTCCCAGCAGGGAACGCCCAGCAAATTGCCGCCGCCACCGATGCCGCGATGCGTCCGGTTCCGCGCACGTTGATTAACTTCACTGAGGCCGAACAGCCAGTTCCGATTACGTTTGACGAATTTTATGATGGCTACAGCATCCGCGAAGGCTTAATCATGTCGGATAAGCTGACCTCGCTGGATGGACAGCGTGTCGTCATGGAAGGCTACATGGCTCCGCCACTTAAGCCCGAACTCGATTTCTTTGTGCTGACTCGTGTCCGGCTTGCGTTTTGTCCTTTTTGCAGTACCGCAGCGGACTGGCCGGATGATATTGCGCTCGTTTATCTTGATGATACCGTAATCGCCGCCACGCTCAATCCGGTACGAATCAGCGGCAGGTTGGAAGTTGGTGCATCAGTTGACCAAGAAACAGGCATGGTCAGCTTAGTGCGTATTTATGTGGATAACCTGGAGATTCTCGATTGAACTTGCGGCTGGAAAATCTTACACAAAGCTATCAATCGCCCACTGGCGAGGCACGAACCGTAATCCAGATTAAGGAATGGTCAATCGAGGCGGGGCAGCAGATACTCATTCGCGGCGTGAGTGGCAGCGGGAAAACCACCCTTTTTAATATGATCGCCGGGCTGCTGCGCCCCACCACAGGCCATGTTTGGATGGACAACCAATCCTTTTATGCCTTGCCGGAAGCCCTGCGAGATCGTGTTCGGGCGCGGACGATTGGCTACGTTTTCCAAAATCATTACCTCATTCATTCCCTCACCGCGCTAGAAAATGTCGTTATGCCTTTGGCCTTTGACCGTGTGCTTCCCTCTTCCCAATGGCGCAACCATGCCCAAGAACTTCTCGAAAAAGTAGGCATTGGAGAATTCAGCCGTTACAAGCCCAAGCAGCTTAGTACCGGACAGCGCCTGCGCGTAGCGATTGCCCGCGCCTTAGCCAATAATCCGAGAATCGTCCTTGCGGATGAGCCAACGGCGGCGCTTGATGAGGAGTCCGGCACGACGGTGATGGGTTTTTTGCAGCAGACCTGCCGCGATAATAACGCCATCTTAATCGTCGCCAGCCATGATCCTTCCCTCTTCCAACGCTTTTCCACATCAGCGGATTTAAAAAGAGGGAAGTTGTCTTGGAATAAGCCGGAAGCCGTATGATTTACGATGTCTTTTTGTCTTGGCGTAATGTGCAGGCAAGACCTATCCAATCACTTATCCCGATGGTGGTTATGGCGCTGGCAATCGCGCTGTCGATTACTGTTCTGGCGCTCGGCAGCGGGGTAAGACGCGGCATTATTCAAAGCAGTGATCCGTTTGGCGTACTCGTAATCGGCCCCAAGGGCGACGGTCAGCAGCTTGTGTTAAACACGATTCTGCTGCAAGGGCTTCCGTTAGGCACAATCCCGTATGGCATCTATGAAACATTGGTTGAAGATCCCCGCGCTCGGCTGGCGATCCCACTTGCCACAGGCGATAACATTGCCGGAGCGCCCATCATCGGGACGACTCTCAGCTTTTTTGAACTGCGAACTTCGCTAAATGCGCCACCTGCCTTTGCCTTAGCACGCGGGTCACTTTTTGCAGCGGATTTTGAAGCCGTTTTGGGCAGCCGCGCCGCCGGGGAGCTTGGATTAGCGTTAGGCGATACGTTTAGGCCGGGGCATGGTTTTGAGGCTGGGCTTGCCGACGATAATCACGACGCGGTTTATACCGTTGTTGGGATTCTGGAGCCGAGTAATACGCCTTATGACAGCGCCGTCTACACAACGCTGCACAGTATTTGGGATGTGCATGAGCCAGTCGTGAACGCGAACAGTCCTTTTGCTATCGGCGAAGTGGGCGGCGCGGATGGATTGACATCTATTCTCGTTCAACCTGTCGGCTTTGCGGAACAGAATCAGCTCTGGCAAGAGTTCTATACGGGTACAGAAGCGCAAGCCGTTTTTCCCGGTCAGGAACTCGGTGGCTTGTTCGATTTACTGCGACAGGGAGAACAAATTTTGAGCGCGGTGGGGTATCTTGTCCTCGGCATTGCCGCCCTCACTATTTTTTTGTCCATTTATGGCACCACCATCAATCGGGAAAAAGATATTGCCATCATCCGCAGCTTAGGCGGCAGTCGAATCACTGTGTTTCGCATCATTATTTTTGAGACGGTTGTGCTGACGCTGTTTGGTGCATTACTCGGTAGACTCGTGGGCTATGGTATCGCGTGGGTCATTGCGACCCTATTCGTTCAACAATCGACGATTCCGCTGCCGATTCAGTTTTTGGGAAACTTAGAACCCGTCCTGTGGTTGATTACGTTCGGCGTGGGGCTGGCTGCGGGGCTTTTACCTGCTGCTCTGGCTTATAACGTTGATGTGATAGAAAAGCTCTCCGCCACATGAAGCTGCGGTTGTGGCTTTTGCTGATCTTCGTCTGCTGTGGATGCAGCCTGTCGAGATTATCAGCGCCGACACAAGACGCTACTGCCGCAACCGAAGAACCTTTTTACGCGCCCGATTTTTCTTTGCTGGCGTTAGACGGAAGCACGTATACGCTGAGTGACTTGCAAGGCAAATGGGTTGTGGTCAATTTTTGGGCGACGTGGTGTGTGCCTTGTGTGGAAGAAATGCCCGATTTACAGACGATTGCCGACATCTATTATGGCGATGTGGTGGTGCTTGGCGTTAATATGCGCGAGTCCGAGCAACAAATCAGTCGGTTTATAACCGCGCAAAACATCAATTTTCCGATTCTGCTCGCGCCGCCCGATGCCGTGCTGATTGACTACAATGTGATTGGATTGCCGCAGACCTTCATCGTGACCCCCGCTGGCGAGATCGTGTATCGCAGTTTTGGCCCCCTCGTGCTGGAAGAATTTCAACAAATCATCGACGATTTAATCAAATCCTCCTAATTTATATTCATTGGAGATAGTGGGCGAAACCGTGATTCCGCCCTACCTTTTTTTGGTCTAGAGTCGCTGCCGCCCGGCGGGGTAATGCCTTGCTTGGCGAGTTCGTCGTTAATCAACGCGCGGAAAGTGTCAATCGGTTGTGCGCCGCTTAAAAAGCGTCCATTGATGAAGAAACCCGGTGTGCCACTCACGCCACGCCCTAAGCCGTCGGTACGATCAAGCACGATGTCGTCCTGATGCTGCCGACTTTGCAGGCAGGTCGTGAATGTAGGCACATCCAAGCTCAGTTCGCCTGCGAAGCCAATCAGAATATTTTCGAGATTATCTGACGCAAGTGAACTAGAATTTTCAAATAGGATGTTGTGATAATCCCAGAACTTGCCCTGATCGTTAGCGCATTCGGCTGCCAGCGCGGATGTGACGGCATACTGTCCACCAACACCGGGGTAATCGCGGTAGACATATTTGATAAGGCCGTCATATTCCTCAAGTAGTGGGCGCAGCGTTTGTTCATAATGCCGCCCGCAGTATTGGCACAAGAAATCGCTGAATTCGACCACCGTCACCGGCGCGTCGGCAGGTCCCAAGAAGGGATCATTATCCGCCATAAAATCGACTGGCCCGGTATTGAGTTGAACTTGTGAAAGCTGCTGGGCTAATTCTTCACGCACGGCGATCCGCAGCGCTTCTTCACTAATCCCACCACCGCCTCCGAATAAAAATCCACCGAGCGCAAGGCCGATTATCAAAGCCAGGACACCTACGACACCATAATTATAAAATTGCGGTGAGAGCGTAAAGACCTGATCGCTAACAGGCGCGGTAGGCGGCGTTTGGGCTTCAGCGATAAAAACCGGCGCGACTTCTGGCTGTTCCGCTGGCAATTGATCAGATTCGGAATCTAATGTTACAGAGTCATCATGGAGTGTGGACACTTCCGGCGGCCTTTCTGCCAAATACAACAACATGCTTAGAATTGTAACAGAAAGGCACACAACGGTTAAGCCTGTATCGAAAAGCAAAGTTCGTCAATAGTCACAGGAAATTCGACGGGCTATTCTTATAAAAGTTCGTTATAATGAGGTTATGGGGGCAAACTGGGCGGCGCAGCATAGTATCCACCCTCACAAGCGGGCAATTCACAAGCAAAATAAGTTTACAACCCAAACATCACGTTGAATTTGGCGGATTGTGAATCGCGCCCTATTTGATGCCGACGTTTTTAGTGATTAGTGTTTAGCTGTTGGGCAGCGATGCGCCGACATTTAAAGACTAATAACTAACGACTAATTTATAATGACTATTCAAGGAGATTGCGTTTGAGTGAAAACAGCATCGACGGTCTGATCGTCAAAGAGCAAAGCGGGTTTTTCTGGGTAGAACTGGCGGATGGCACGGTATATATCTGCCGTTTGCGTGGACGTTTAATGGAAGAAGCACAGTCGTCCGACATCGCGGCGATTGGCGACAGAGTGACAATCACCATTCTTGAACAAGACGAAAGCGGCCTTAAAGGGTCGATTGAGTCAGTGCATGAACGGGTCAGCGTCCTCGCCCGTGCTGTACGCACAGAAGGCAATCGTGGGGCAGGCGAGGCCGAGCGTGAGCAGGTCATCATCGCTAACGCCGACGTGATCTTTTTTGTCTTTGCCGCCGCGCAGCCGACCCCTAACTTACGGATGCTTGATCGATTTTTGGTCGCTGGCGAAAAATCCGACGTGGAACAACTTGCGATTGTCGTCAATAAGATCGACCTCGAAGACCCCGCTAACATTCGCGCTTTCTTCATCCCCTACGAAAAAATGGGTTACACCGTCCTTTACACCAGCGCCAGAGACGCGCAGGGTGTGGATGATCTCCGCAAACTCCTGACGGGCAAGATCGCCGCGTTTACGGGGCCATCGGGCGTGGGTAAAACCAGCCTACTCAATCTGATTCAGCCCGGACTGGCGCGGCAGGTGAAACAGGTGAGCAATTATCACGAAGAAGGCCAGCACACCACCCGCGACAGCGCCTTGATTAAGCTGGAAGGCGATGTTTACGGCGATCATACTTATCTGGCAGATACCCCCGGAATCCGACAGTTGAACATTTACGATGTAGAGCCGGACGAACTCGATGCCTATTTCGTCGATATTGCGCCATACGTGGAAAACTGCCGCTTCGGGAACTGCACCCACACCAACGAACCGGGCTGCGCCGTGCGGACGGCGGTAGGGGCGGGGCAAATCCACAAAGGGCGCTATCACAGCTTTCTCAAGCTCCGCGCCGAACTGGAAGAAGCGTACGCGCTGTATTGAACGTTGAGCAGGACGAGACACGTAACGTATCCCGTCCAAATCAAGTTATCTTCTAACGATCTTGCGCCATCAACGCCTCAGCCACCGCGACCAAATCGGCAGCGCAGCCGGGTGGGATTTCCGCATCGGTGAGCGATTCGACCTGTGCGATGTATTCTGGCAGCGCATCAAGCGTGAGTGCCTGAACATCCATCATCGCTACAGCAGGCGCAGGCAGACATGCTGCCTGAATCGCTTGCAATCGTTCCAGTGACGGCAAGGGGGTAACAATATGCAAAATGGACTCGTCACTGCGACTCTGAGCGGCATTCGCTGTAGCCGACGGCAGCATACGGGTATCCAAATAAGCCAGTTGCCCCCCATAAGGACTCCATGAAGCGGCAGCCAGCGGCGCAATTTGTGTTTCCTGAACCAATGCGTTAGTAGCAACATTCCATTCGCGCAATGTGCCATCGCCGCTGATCGCCAACACTGTGTTGCCATCAGGACTGAATGTTACATCGCGTACCCATGATGGTGCTAGGTTGTCAATCGCCAGCGCATCAATATTCGCGTATGAATTTGCTATAAACTGAGTTAGGGGTTGCGCTGTGTTGGCATCCCAAACGGTAACAATACCATTCATGCTACCAGTTACAATTGTAGCGCTATCCAGACTCCATGCCATAGATCGCATAGGGTTAGAACAGCAGATACTCTCTCGAAATCGTGAAATGGAAACAAAACTATCTCCATCAAGTATCTGAATGTTTCCGCCCGCGATATAAGCAAAATACCTGCCATCTGGACTGAATTCAGCATCCCAGATAGTGCCGCCACTATGAGTAGATAGCAATGTTCCTGTTGCTGAGTTCCAGACAAATAAGCTGGGTTCGCTTTCTTCTCCTGAGCTAACTAATCTAGTTCCATCAGGCGACCAGATAGCGGCTGTGACCCCATCATTATGTCCTGAGAGTGTATTTGTGAGCGTACCATCAATTGCACTCCACAACTTCACAGTTTGGTCAATGCTTGTGGTCGCGATTGTTTGACTATCAAGACTCCATGCCACACTTACAATCGGTCTGGTGTGCCCATTTAATACATAGAGCAACTGATTTGTGGAAACCTCTATGATCTCAACTGTGTTATCGATGACAATAGCAACTTTGCTGCTATCTGGACTCCAACTTGGAGATGAACCATAAGGCAGCTGAGCCTGAACTAGACTTACTGACCCTGAAAGCCAGAATGTAGTCACGTATAACAGTACAATGATTAGCTTGTTGCGATTCCAAATGTTGAACATCATTCGATCTCCTTACCATCCGTTTGACGAAAAAATCTGGCGCATTCTTGCATCTATATCGAAATGTCGCTTATCTCCAGGCAAGCTTGTGTCGAGTGTTCCGGGTATACCAGCACTATTGGCAATGAAACTTGGATACGGGGTAGCACTCCACTCCTGATTTAGAAAACCGGGACCTGTCCATTGACTCGGTGAAGGCGTAGTTAGTAGGGTACAAGGGTCAATAGATGTGGCACCAACGCTTGTATTAACTCGATAAACCCAATTCAGGAAAGTATGGGCTGCTGCCTCGATAGCTATATTCGCAGTATCCTGTTGGAAATCTGTCACAAGGGGAGCCGGATTTCCCTGTGAATTGGTATGTGGGCGGGACACACAATGCATCCCGTCTAAATCAAGTTATCTTCTAACGAACTTCCGCTATAAGCGCTTCAGCCACCGCGACCAAATCGGCAGCGCAGCCGGGTGGAATTTCCGCATCCGTGAGCGCTTCGACCTGCGCCACATACTCCGGCAGCGCATCGACTGTGAGTGCTTGTGTATCCATTTGTCCAACAGCAGGCGCAGTCATACACGTTGACTGAATCGCTTGCAGTCTCTCCAACGACGGCGCAGGAACAACAATATCTAGCGCTCCGTTTGCTAGACTTTGCATGGCATAATCAACGACTACTTCTGCTGCACGGCTTTCAACACTATATTCGAGTGTTGTTGGATTGTTAGCAAAAGCCAAT
>Ga0209591_10007135_pt1 | contig 12316 bp, 10 predicted proteins | sample MAT01_FD_187207 | JGI IMG/M metagenome (GOLD analysis project Ga0209591, IMG submission 187207) | Freshwater microbial communities from Lake Fryxell liftoff mats and glacier meltwater in Antarctica - MAT-01 (SPAdes) (version 2) | ecosystem: Environmental > Aquatic > Freshwater > Ice > Liftoff...
GTGACTAACGGGCGAGAGTAAGGACGCGCAACGGCGCATCCGCGAATGTATGGTCACACAGGGTCGCCCCCACACAAAAAATGATGTTTTTGCGCGCGGGTGGGGTCAAAGATGAGATCATGTTTTTAATGTGACAGTGGCGCACTAGTTTCTCTTTCCCCCCTTCGCCAAAAACGCGCTAAAATAAAGTTGTGGCATCCTAAAAAATAACCAGCACCTCCCTTATCAAGACAATTTGGCGAAAGGACAGGAATTATGGCGAGACCAGTAACCCTATTCACGGGGCAATGGGCGGATTTGCCGCTAGAAGCCCTTGCGGGCAGGGCAAAGGCGATGGGCTTTGACGGGCTAGAACTGGCGTGTTGGGGCGATCACTTCGACGCGGAACAGGCGCTCAGCAATGACGCTTATGTACGCCAGAAACATGCCCTGCTCGAAAAACACGGCTTGAAGTCGTGGGCGATCAGCACCCACCTCGTCGGGCAATGTGTGGCGGATGCCCATATCGATGAACGGCACAAGAGCATCTTGTCCCCACGCTTGTGGGGCGATGGCGACCCCGAAGGCGTGCGCCAGCGCTGTGCCGAAGAAGTCAAGAATACCGCCCGCGCCGCCAAATTGTTCGGCGTGCCGGTCGTCAATGGCTTCACGGGCAGCCCGATCTGGCACCTGATCTACCGATTCCCGCCCACGACGGATGACATGATCGCGCGCGGGTATGCCGACTTCGCCGCCCGCTGGAAGCCGATCCTCGATGTCTTCCAAGCTGAGGGCGTCCGCTTTGCGTTGGAGGCACACCCCGCCGAGATCGCCTATGACATCGTGACCGCCGAAAAGACGGTCGCCGCGCTCGAAAATCATCCGGCGTTCGGCTTCAACTTTGACCCCAGCCACTTCATCCACCAGTTGTTTGACCCCACCGAGTTCCTGACCCGTTTCCCAGAACGTATCTTCCACGTCCACATCAAGGACTCGAAGGTCAACCTCAATGGGCGCACCAGCATCCTCGGCTCGCACTTACAATTTGGCGATGTACGACGCGGGTGGGACTTTGTTTCGCCCGGTCGGGGCGACATGGATCTCGAAAAAATCATCCGCACGCTCAATCGGATCGGCTACACCGGTCCGTTGTCGGTGGAATGGGAAGATGTGGGCATGGATCGCGAACACGGCGCGCGCGAATCGGTGGCGTTCATCCGCAAGACCGATTTTGCCCCGTCCAACGTGGCGTTCGATGCGGCATTTGCAGCGGATTAGGGGCGACCTGATTCTGGTAGGGACGCGCAACGGCGCGTCCTCCGCCACCGCGTCTGTTTTTACGGTCGGGCACAAACATTTATTAAACAAGAGGAGCAGTTCTTATGGCGGATGAAGTCGGGTTTGTATCGATGGCAGGGGCGCGCGCCACAGGCGAAGCGCCCGAAATCGGCGTCGGCATGTTGGGCTATGCCTTCATGGGCAAGGCGCATACCAATGCCTTGAAGAAGCTTCCTTATATGATGTATCCCCCGGTGGCGCGCCCAGTGCTGGCGGCGATCTGTGGGCGCAACGAGGCGGCGACGGCAGAAGCGGCGAAACGCTATGGCTATGCCAAGTATTACACTGACTGGCGCGACATGATTCAAGACCCGACTGTGCAGGTCTTCGACAATGGTGGTTCCAACGATATCCATGCCGAGCCGACCATCGCGGCGGCGCGGGCGGGCAAGCACGTCTTTTGCGAAAAGCCCTTGGCGCGCAACGCCCCCGAAGCCAAGTCGATGTTGGACGCGGTGACGGCGACGGGCGTCAAGCACATGGTCGGTTTCAATTATCGTTTTGTGCCCGCGATTGTGCAGGCAAAACGCCTGATCGACAGCGGCGCACTAGGGCGCATCTTCCACTTTCGCGCGGTCTATCTGCAAGAATGGATTATCGACCCCAACTTCCCCAAGATTTGGCGGCTCGATAAATCGGTGTCGGGCAGCGGTGCGCTCGGTGATTTGGGCGCGCACATCATCGACTTGGCGCGTTTCCTCGTGGGCGAACCCAAGAATGTCATGGGCAAGACCAAGACGTTCATCGAGCAACGCCCCCTGCCCGATGGTTCGGGCATGGGCAAGGTCGATGTCGATGATGCGTTCGTGGCGTTGGTCGATTTTGAGAATGGCGCACTGGGCACGCTCGAAGCCTCACGCTTCTGTCAGGGACGCAAGAATTACAACTGTTTGGAGATCAACGGCGAAAACGGGACGATCCAGTTTAACCTAGAACGCCTGAATGAACTGAACGTCTTTTGGGCGAACGAAGACCCCAAAGAGACGCGCGGCTTTCATAATGTCTCGGTCAGCGAGAGCTACCACCCATATTGGGAAAACTGGTGGCCCCAAGGACACATCATCGGTTGGGAACACTCGTTCGTGCATGAGTTTAACCACTTTTTCGATGCTATCGTCAATGACAAGCCGGTCGATCCGCTGGGGGCGACCTTTGTAGATGGCTATCGCAACGCCGTGATCTGCGACGCGATTGTCGAGTCGTCGGAGACCAAGCGCGAAATCGCCATTCAATACGAATAAACTGGATAGGGATTTAGGGTGAGGTTTGAGCAAGCAATTTCGATCTCGCATAACGCCCAAATAAACGGGGGTAGGGGGCAATGGATTGCGCCCCTACCCCCCAATCCCTAAATCCTAAACCCTGTTTTTAAAAGGAAATCTACGCCCTATGGACAATGAACAACCCGTCATCCCAGCCGACCCCGCTTTAGGCGCATCTGTCGCCATTTACCCGACCAACCGTCTGCGCGTGCTGGTCATCGGCACGATCATCGGCGCACCCATCGCGGTGTTCTTTGGGTTGGGCATCGCCCCCTTAGAGACTTGGTGGGCGCTGCCCGTGACGCTCGTCGGCATGGCATTGGCGACGTTGGTACTCGGTTGGTACATCTTGCACTTGTGGTACCGCGAGATCATCCTCTATCGGCGCGGTTTCAGCTTTCGCGAAGGATCAAGCGTGATCTTCTTCGCCTATGATGAGATCAAATGGGTGGGGCTGCAAGCGCAACGCTTAGCATACTTGGGCGGGTTGGTGCGGCGCGATGTCTATCGCATCGAAGTTCACACCTATGCGGGCGACAAGATGACGATCACCAACGCCTACCGCCGCCCCGCCGAACTAGGCACGCGCATCACCGAAAATGTGGATCGCGTCTTGCGTCCGGTGGTCAATAAAAAGTTGGCAGCCGGCGAGAAGGTCGATTTTGGGGCGGGGTTGTCGCTCAGCAACGAGGGGATCATCACCGAGACGATGCCGATTGCGTGGGAGGACTTTATGGGCTATACGCTGGGCGGGGGCAAGTTGACGTTGCAAACTCGCAGCGCCCACACCGTCGATCTAGCGCTCGGCATGATTTATAATATCGCTCTTTTCATCGATCTGCTTAAAGAAAAACGAGCGGAGGTTCGCCCTCGTGAATGACAGTGATTTCAACAAACAGTTGTCCAAACTGCGTAATTTTATGGATACCCAAGGGCGGCTCACGCAGTGGCCCGCTTCCCGCAAGATGCAGATCATCGCTATTGAGTATTTGGCGTCGCATTTCGACAAGGGGGAAACCTATACCGAAAAGCAACTTAATGACTTGCTCAACACCCTGCATACTTTTGCAGACCCGGCGTTGCTGCGGCGCGAGCTATTTGAAGCCGGACACTTCAATCGTCACGGCGATGGCTCCAGCTATTGGCGTACCCCCCAAACGAAACTTTTGTGATGTGAGTCAGCCCGCGTGAACGATTATCTGATTCATCTGGTGGTGCCCAAAACCGGACGGCTGACGCCCGCCATGCTGGAATGGGCGTTCGCCCATAATGGCGACCCGACGCAACCAGAAACGTTCCACCCGTTTCGCAAGCTGAAACCCAAGTCGCTGGCGCGCATCTTGCTGGGCCTCGACCCATCGTTGATCGCGGAACCTGTTGGTGAACACGAGGTGATGTTGCACTACCCGTTGGCGCAACTGGGACTCAAGCTGTTTTTGCATGATCGCGGTGTGATCGTGATGTTCCCGTTGGTGGGGGGCACGCTGGCGCGCATCGTGTTAGGCATCTGCTATACCTACATCCGCTACCTCTATGAACAAGCCGGCTTCTGGAGCTATGACCCCCAACTCAACATCATCTCGTATGCCGACGACGCCCAATCGATTGACGAGACGGCGAATTTGATGGATTCGTTGCTGCCGAAATTATTGAACTAAAACAGGGATTAGGAGGACGCCGCCGAGTCTTCAGGCTCCCTATCCCCCCGTGTACAGCAAAAATCATCAAAACCCAAACGAGATTCTTGGTGAAACTGCCCCACCCCCTTTGAACATCTTGCGCCGATAATGTGTATCATAAACATAACGGCGCTTGCGAAACAAGCGTGATCATGTTAATTTTCATGCGGCTTGGCGCACGGTCTTTAATAAAGTTCTGTGATTTTCGCCATAGGCTGATGAAATGGTTGTTGAATTTGTTTTTTACACAGGAGGCAAGTTATGCGTAAGAATTTTCGTTTGATCGCCCTGATGATCGTGGCAACCCTCGCGTTGTCGCTCGTGGGTGGTGTAGGCGCGCAAGATGGCGCTAAAGTCCTGCGTACCGATATTGGTGCCAGCGATGTCCCCACCCTCGACCCAGCTATCGCCACTGATTCCAGCTCCATCCAGATTTTGGACATGACCTACATCGGCGTGACCTTCATCGCCGAAGACTCGTCGACTCAATTGGGCATGGCGACCGACTACACCGCCACGACCAACGACGATGGCACCACCACCTTCGTCTTCAATCTGCTGCAAAACGTGCCGTGGGTCAAATACAATACCGAAGCGGGCGCTGTTGAAGAAGTGACCGACGAAGCGGGCGCAGTGCGTTATGTGACCGCTAGCGATTTCGTGTATGGCATCCTGCGCACGCTGGATCCCGCCACCGCTGGTGATTACGCCTATGTCTTGGCTCCGGCAATCGTCGGCGGCGTGGAGTTCAACGGCGGCACCGGCGCGGCAGAAGATGTCGCCGTCAGCGCTGTGGACGACTACACCCTGCAAATCGTTGCCCCCAATGCCTATAGCTTCACCCCCGCCATTTTCGGTCTGTGGATGGCTCGTCCGCAACCGCAATGGGTGATCGAAGAATATGCTGAATTCTGGATCGAAGCCGCCAATTTCGTCTCGTTTGGTCCCTTCGCGTTGAAGGAATGGCCGCGTGGCGAAAGCATCACCATCATCAAGAACCCGTTCTGGTCCGGCACCGCGACCATCCCCGTGCCCGCGCTTGATGAAGTTGTGTTCTATGTCATCGACGAAACCGTCGCGCTGGCACGTTATGAAGCCGGTGAACTGGATCGTACCGATACCGTCGCGGTCGCCGACATCCCCCGTATTCAAGCCGACCCCGTGTTGGGTTTAGAATTCGGTCAAGGCGTCTTGAGCTGCTCCTACTACGCTGGTTTCGGCGTCGATGAACCGCCGATGGACAACGTCCACCTGCGCCGCGCCCTGTCCTATGCCATCGACCGTGTGGACATCGTGGAAAACGTCACCCGTGGCGGGCAACAACCCGCCCCCTTCTTCACCAATCCGGGCATGAGCGCCGCCCCGCTAGTCGCTGACTTCCCCGATCTGGGCATCAGCTATGACCCCGACAAGGCGCAAGAAGAATTGGCACTAGCGTTGGCTGACCTCGGCTTGAGCGATGCCAGCGAACTGCCCCCGATCACCGTCTTGTTCAACACCAGTAGCGCGCACCAAGCTATTTTCGAAGCTATTCAAGCGATGTGGCAAGATGAACTGGGCGTCACGGTCGAGCTGACCAGCCAAGAATTCGCCACCTACTTGGATCAACGGTCGGAATTCCCCGCGTTCCGCGCCGCATGGTGTTCGGATTATCCGGATGCGCACAACTTCTTGTACGATGTGTTCCACAGCAGCTCCAACAACAACGATACCGGCTGGACGAACGCCGAATTTGACGCTTTGGTCGAAGCCGCCGCTGGCGAAACCGATACCGCTACCCGTATCGATCTGTACGCGCAGGCAGAAGATATCTTGATCGTTCAAGATGCCGCCATCGCCCCGATTTACTTCTATGCCAGCAACGAAATGACCAAGCCGTATGTCGAACGTACCAACGCGCTCGGTGCCACCCAACGTTTCGAAAACTGGGATATCAGCAACTAATTCGGCACGTCGTTTACGACCACCCGAATAAGGGCGCGTCCTAGCGCCAGAGAGGGGACACGATGTGTCCCCTCTCGCATATCTACTCAACAGAAGTGCCTACCCCTACAATAATTACGCTCAACAAAAATTTTGGCATACACACTTCGGGTAAAGAGGAGAAAGGACAAAACTGATGGGCAAATTTATCGTCCGTCGCATATTATGGATGCTGTTGGTGTTATTTTTGGTCTCGGTGACGACCTTCGCCTTGATGCACGCGGTGCCGGGCGGTCCCTTTGCCCGCGAAAAAGAAGTGCCGCCGCAAGTGCTGGCGGCGTTGAATGCCAAATATAATCTTGATGATCCGCTGATCAAACAATATCTTGATTACATGGGGGCGGTCGTCCTTCCCCGCATCACCGATGACACCTTCCGGCGCACCACGCTCGAAGATTATCTCGTCAATATCGACCTGCCCAACGGCTATGCCTTGCGCTGGATGAATTTTGGTCCGTCCTTCCGCGAGCGGAACCGCACCGTCAGCGGCATTATCGCCTACCATTTGCCCGTCTCGGCACAATTGGGCATGGCGGCGCTGATTGTGGCGCTGACGATTGGCGTCCCGCTCGGCACGATTGCGGCGTTGCGCCGTAACACCTTTTATGATTATGCGGGCATGGGCATCGCCATCGTGGGGGTGTCGGTCTCGACCATCACCAGCGGACCAATTTTGCAATATGTTTTTGGGGTCAATCTGGGCATCCTGCCGATATCGGGTTGGGGCAGTTGGGAATTCGTGATCTTGCCGGCGTTCGCGCTCGGCTTGACCGAAAGCGCCATCATCGCTCGTCTGACCCGCGCCAGTTTGTTGCAAGTTCTCAATGAAGATTACGTGCGCACGGCGCGCTCCAAGGGACTGCGCGAGAGCTATGTGATCGTCTTCCACGCCCTCAAAAATGCCTTCATTCCGGTGATCACCGTGTTGGGTCCGATTGCCGCTTTCTTGCTGACCGGTTCGTTCGTCGTGGAGCGCATCTTCGGTGTGCCGGGCATCGGGCAAGCCTTCATCACCAGCATCAGCAATCGCGATTACCCGCTGATCATGGGCTTGGTGCTGTTGTTCGCCTTCTTTTTGGTGGTCGCCAATACGCTGGTCGATATCGGCTATGCGTGGCTTGACCCGCGTATTCGTTTTGATTAACGGGAGACCCAAGTCATGGCTACAACCACAAAGAATCTAACGAGTCCGGGAGCGGTCGCCAAGCTCGAACCCGGTGTCTATAAAAAGGGCGAGAGCCTCGGTGCGGATGCGTGGAAGCGCCTCACCCGCAATCGTTTGGCGATGATCGGGCTGTTGATCATCATCATCAACATCTTGACCGCCCTTTTTGCGCCCGTGATCGCCCCCTATCCGTTTGACCTGCAAGACCGCGATTTCTCTAACTCTGCCCCCCAATGGCTGATGAGCGCCTTCCCGATCCTCAGCCCGCGCGATGAAGAATGGCGGCTCAGCGGTGGTGAACCGCAAGTCGTCACGGGACAAAAGGTAAATGCCGGCGATGTGCTGGCGACGGGCGTCGGGCGTGACAACGAGACGATCCTCTCCAATGTCAGCGGGACGGTGTTCGTGGGCAGTTCGCGCATTGAACTATCACCGATTGAGGTGTTCACAGAGACGATCCCGACGGGGTGGGAAGTCGCCGTCAACGACGGTCAAGTGATCCCGCCGGGCACGCCGATTTTGCGCGAGACGGGCGGCACGGGCGTGGTCAATGCCGACTTGGGCGGTACGGTCTATGTGTTGCCCGATAGCGTGATCATCCGCCCCGCCAATAGTGGGTATGTGCCCCTGAAAGATGAACACATCTTTGGCACCGACAACCTCGGACGCGACATCTTCAGCCGTTTGGTTTATGGGGCGCGGGTGTCGCTGCTGGTCGCCTTTATCGGTCCGCTGGTCAGCTTCTTGATCGGCTTGCCCTATGGGTTGATCTCCGGCTTCTTCGGCGGGCGCGTCGATAACCTGATGATGCGCTTTGTCGATTTGATGTATGCCTTCCCGACCACGCTCTTGATCATCTTGTTCATGGCGCTCTTCCGCACCAGCTTCAACAGTTATGAGGCGGGCACGTTGGCGGCGCTTTTGGGCGACATCGACCGATCTTCGGGCGGGATGTTCTTCATCTTCATCGGCGTCGGCTTCACGTCGTGGATGGGATTGGCACGGTTGACGCGCGGGCAGGTGTTGTCGCTGCGCGAGCGCGAGTTCGTGGTGGCGGCATCGTCGTTGGGGGCATCCAAGCGCGGGACGATCATCCGGCACATCATCCCCAACATCCTCGGACCGGTCATCATCAGCGAAACGTTGTCGATCCCGACATACATCCGCTATGAAGCCTTCTTAAGTTTCATCGGCTTGGGCGTCAACCCGCCGACCCCCAGTTGGGGCACGATGATCTCGGACGGGTCGCGCACGATTGCGTCCTATCCTTTCCAAGCGGTGTTTCCGGCGATTGCGCTGTTCTTGATCATGTTCGCCTTCAACTTCTTGGGCGACGGTCTGCGTGATGCGCTCGATCCGCGTATGCGTGGCTCGGATTAAGGGCAGGGGTTGTCGTATACACTTCGTGTCGCTACGAACCACGCCATTGTAGGGACGCGCAACGGCAACTTGTTGAAAAACACGGGCAACCACATTGGGTTGCCCCTACGAGACCCGCTGTTGTAGGGGCGACCCAATGTGGTTGCCCCTACGAGACCCGCTGTTGTAGGGGCGACCCAATGTGGTCGCCCCTACGAGACCCGCTGTTGTAGGGGCGACCCAATGTGGTCGCCCGCCGATTCAAACCCTTTTCAACAGATTCTAACGGCGCGTCCGCTGCACGCAGAACCTTTTTTCAACAGAATCCTTCTGCGCGTCCACTGCTCACCATGATAACGCTTTTGCGCCGATCCCGCCCATTTGCACCCCAAAGATTAGCGCGCCAGCATCGGCACATCCATATATGACAGCGCGATGGCGTTCCGCTGCACGGTCAACGTCGGCGTGCCCGCGGCAGGGTAGCGGCGGAAGGTGTCGGCGTCGGCACCCGCGATGGCGATGCGCAATTGGGAGCCAGCGGGGATGAGCGCCGACGTGTTGTAGAGGCTCAGCCTGACGGAGGTCGTTTCGCCGATGACCAACGGTTCATAGGCGCTTTGAAACACATTATTCCGCGTCCACACCGTTTGATACGGGGCATCCTCGGCAGTAAACGGACGGCGCAGCGCGAGCCGCAAACCACCTTCGGTCAAATAGGTGACGGTGCCATCGGGGGCAACCGCTTCAAGGTAGACATAGAGCGCGCCGTCTTCATGCGTGGACGAGAGTTGTAGGGTGACGGTTGCCGCGCCCGTGATTTCGACGGCGGTTGCGAGTGGGGCGGTGGTGTAGGTCAACAGCCCGCTGTCGGCGCGGTCGGTATAAAAGATATCCCCGCCGAGTTGGGCATACCACCGATTGTTGGTGCCGGTCGTCGTCGCAAAATCGACGGTGTAGTCATCTGCGCCCGTGCTGTCGGTGGGGGCGCTGTTGGTCAGTGCCCTATCCGCATTCAGATACCAGCGGGTGGGGGTTTCAAAGCCAGCGGGGGGCCATATGGCGGTCGTCGTCCACATATCCGCGCCGAACGTGTAATAGGTGATGCTGCGCTCGGTGAGCGTCTCGCCTTGTTTGAGGACCGCATCAAAATACGCCAGCCGTTGCATAAATTGTGCCTCCGATGATTCCGTCAGCGGGGCATCGGGCGCGTTGTAGGGGTTGGCATCATCAACGCCACCATGCGAGTAGGGCGTCAACACGACGATCTGCGGGTGATCATAATTTAAGAAACGGGCAATCGCCCCATCGGCAGTGGCGGCATCCATCCAGCTTGCCCAGACCAACATCGGCACCCCCGCCGACTCGATGGCATCGCCATACCCATAGGTGCCGGCATATTGGGGCGGGTCGGTCGCCAGAAGATCATCCCAAAACTGGGCGCTACTCGTCAGGGCAGCGATATCGACATTGGCGCGGTTGGCGATGATCTGTGCCAGTTGCTCCCCTTGCGGATCGGCATCAACGGGTTTAATGCCTGTGGAGTACATCTGCTTCGCCCCGTCGCACGCCGGACCCGGCTCGACCCCCGCCAGCGCACAAAAATCATTGCTATCCATCGTCTGGATGAGCGCCCCCCAGTTGGTGCCAAACATATCATTGATGAGTCCGCCGGGGGCGAACGCGGTAGCGACATCGAAATCGGCATAAAGCGGGGCGACGATCTTTACAGCAGGATGATGACCGACTACCGTCATTTCGGCAGTATCGCCATCATACGATACGCCATAAGCACCCACGCGCTCATTTGACCACGACTGCGCCACAATCCATTCCACGATGGTGCCGAGATCGGCAATTTCGGTCGGGCTTAGCTCGGCGGCGCGGTTGCCGCCCGACGCCCCACTACCACGCGCATCCACCAACACCAGCGCATACCCCGCATAGAGAAAACCGAGGTCTTCGCCTTCGGGCAGTTGGCGTTCAAACAGGCGGATATAGCGGGTGGAGCGCAACATCGCGGGCAGCAATGCGCCATCGGGGTTGTGCGGCAGATAGACATCGATTGCCAGTTCTACCCCGTCAGACATGGGGATATAGAGCGACTGTGCCGAGGCAATCGGATTGGGAGCGTCTTGGGCGGCGGCGGACAAGGACAAGCTCCCGAGGAGGAGGAGGCTGGTGTCCCGCATGATAGTAGTGCGGACAGAACGAGCAGCAGGAAATTGAGTCATAGGTATCCTTAATGGCGTTATCGAACTAGATGTACCCTAACCTCACGGGTATGTCACAGATTATATTCCACTTGTGCTGTATAGCAAGTGGAAATATTCGACGCCAAAAATTGTGCTTATTCGTCCGTGCCAACCAGTGGGTCGCATCGGGGAAGCGCGGCGCATCAGTGAAGCCCAAATCGGCATAAAAGGCGCGCCCGTGATCCGTGAGTGTGCGCAGGGTGAAGATGGTGAATTGCTGCGCCGACTGATCCATGAGCGCTTTGGCGATTCCTTGGCGGCGGTGGCTTGGCAGCATATAGACATGACGAATTCTGCCGATGATGGGGCTGTTCAGGTAGGGATCGGGGTGGACATCGCCGACCGCGATCAGATGCTCCTCGTGATATCCGCCGAGCAGGAGCGCTCCATTTTCGCGAAAGGTGACTTTGCGGGCGGTGTACTCATTCCACAAAGTTTGTACAAGGGCATAACCCTCGCTGAGAGGCTGAAGGAGCGGTAGCGTAAGTGGGTTGATGGTTTGAATGGCGAGCATAGGGGTCTCCATATATTTGATATTTGTTTTTGGGAGGTATTGACTAGCGTAACGATAGCTTTTGCATATCCGCCCAGTCGCAGACCGCGCCACCCGCTTGCATCGCTTCGCCATTCGAGTACAATAGTTCTATGATCTCATCCCCTACCCCCACGCTTGCAGTGCTAAAAGTTGCCAAACCCATTCTCAAATGGGCAGGTGGCAAGAACGCGCTCATCAAACAATTTGCGCCGCACTTTCCTAAGCCGGATGCCTATCATCGTTATTTTGAACCGTTTGTGGGGGGCGGGGCGGTCTTCTTTAATTTACAACCCGCGCAAAGTTTGTTATTTGATTTGAATGCGGATTTGATCGAACTCTATACGCTTGTCCGCGATGATGTGGAGAGTGTGATCGACGCCCTTCAACACCACATCAACGAACGCAGCTATTTTAATAAGATGCGCGCGCTTGATCCGGTGACGTTAACCCCCTCGGGGCGGGCTGCCCGTTTTATTTTCCTAAATCGGACTTGCTACAATGGTCTCTATCGGGTGAACAGCCGAGGACAATTTAATGTGCACTTTGGCAAATATAAAAACCCGAAGATCCGCGATACTGAAGGTTTGCAGAGTGCCAGCAACGCCTTACAGGGGGTTCACCTTGAAGTTGCCGATTTCGAGACCAGCCTAGCACGCTGTACGAAAGGTGATTTCATCTATTTTGATCCGCCTTATGCCCCCTTGAGCGCAACCTCTAGTTTCATTAGTTATACGAAGGTTGGTTTTGATGCGGCTGACCAAAAA
>Ga0209591_10007138_pt1 | contig 12315 bp, 9 predicted proteins | sample MAT01_FD_187207 | JGI IMG/M metagenome (GOLD analysis project Ga0209591, IMG submission 187207) | Freshwater microbial communities from Lake Fryxell liftoff mats and glacier meltwater in Antarctica - MAT-01 (SPAdes) (version 2) | ecosystem: Environmental > Aquatic > Freshwater > Ice > Liftoff...
CATCTTCCGGTACGCCTTTTATTTCTCTGCCAATCATCGCCACCCATTTATCAAATACCTGCTTCAGGTTGTCGGGTGTTATTTGTGTGCGGATGATGTCGCCACTTTTGATGGCATTTTTGATGGTGCTTATAAATTCTTCCTCGTGGGTTTCTATTTTAAAACTTACAAAGTAAGTACCTATATAAGCTGATACTGCATCCAACGCCTCAGGGGTATATCCACTCGCCGATGTACCCCACTTGATCGTTTTTTTTGCCAAAAAGGGCAGCACATCTGCACTCTTCATGATGGCTGCTTTTTTGGTATCTATCACACATAAAAACGGTGGCACAGAATCGCCCTTGTTTAAAGCATGCTGCACATAATGCATTAACTGTGTAAACATTTGGTAAGATGAATGTCTGCTATTGTCTTTTGCCTCAAACCAAATTTCCTTTGTTTGAATGTCAATCAGGTTTTTTTGATATTCTTTTAATCCCAGTGCTTTTATATACGCATCTTTTACATCTTCTTCGCTGCTGGCTTGTTGTAGTTTTTGGTAAAGGCTCATATAGTGTACTTAAAAAATCATTGTTGTATTGCATCATTTTATTAAGCCTTTAAAACGTGCGGTAAATGTTTATGAGATGGCTATGCTCAAATATAAACGGCACTGTCTTCACCACCAATTAATTCTTCTAATTGATGGCCTTCGAGATTCGTTTTTTCTCTAATACCCAGCCGTGGTGCATATTTTCAAAACCATCACCTACCTCATTTTACATTGCGTTATTTAAAGGAAAAATTTTCTATAAATCCATCTCTTCAGCCGTGCGTAGTGAAGACAGGAACTACAGCAGGAAGTGGGGAGCCATTACATGTTTTAAATTAAAAGGAGATTTTATTTACCACGCTTCCGGTACAGCTCAACAATTGAATAGCCGTACCTGAATATATCCTGCTTTAGGATTTGTCTTTATTATCGGCGTTAATTAAAACCGATGATACGAGCATGGTATGGAGATTTCTATAACAAATCTCTTACAGGCGCAGAAGTTATCGACCCTGCCTTATATTAAATTATTTTTTTAGCTGCTGCAATAATAGAAAGGAGGATCATTTTTTTTACAATTTTGCTGTTTAGATTGCTTCAGCCTTGGTTTCTTAAGACCCAGACCAATACTGAAGAAAATCGATGGTGATTGTTCACCGGTCGCTATCGCCGATACTCCATGAAATCTAACCGATCACAAAAAATCAATGGATAAAAAAAGCCTCCACAGGTTTTGAATCATTCAAAAAATGCAGAGGCGAATGCGTATCAATCACCAAAGAGATGATGATAAAAGAGTTGAGAAAAACTTTACAGGGTTGGAAGTTACAGACACGATTGATTCCTGTTGTAGCTTTTTTGGCCTTTTGATTTTTCAACAATAAAGGTTGTTGGACTAAAGATGGCTTTATATAGGATTGGTTTTGTCGCTTTCTGAAGGGTAGCGGATTCCATGTCTTCACCGGAATCTATTTAAACAAGTTCGGCCGATCCGGCACTTTGTAAGCGTAATAAAAAAGAAGTTGACTGATATTGGATTTTTGCTTTTCAGCGATAGTTGGATTTGAAACTACTAACTATTTTTGGTTTATCAGGATTTTTGGATATGATTGATATTTTTAATTCCTATCAATCAACTTCTGACACAAAGATGCGCCAGATATCGTTCTCCGCATAGCGCAGAATTGCCCTTTTTTACAGATGCTATAATTACCGGCCAAGTGGTAAAATTCCGATTTGCTGAATCGTGTGATTACGTGGGCGATATACGTAATTATACGATAACGCTCTGTACAATCAATCATAATTGGAGGTATTGCTACTTAGTGCTTTTTTAAATAGTAGTGGATGAAACGTAGTATTGGCATTGCGTTTTACCGGATTTCCCAATGTGTTTTATAGCAGATCAACTGCATGGCAATCTGTAGTTGTAAAATTGTAACAGGGATGGCCGCTCAAAAATTGAGAAAAAGCGAGCAGTAAGTAGCTGAAGTTTTAATGTAAAAAAATGGGATTGAATTATAGTCCTTTTTTTTATTCAACGATTTGTTTAATAGGCTAATTTCTTGATGGGTACTTACTATTTTCAATTTTTCTTTACCTCTATCCAGGTGCTTACTCATTGGATACGCCAGCGAAGGATGCAAATATTTAATCGGAAAAACATTGGGATGCGAGGGCCTTAAAAAAAAGAACTTCCACAGCTATGGTTTTTCATAGTTCGTGGAAGTTACAGTTTGGATCTTTTCCCGGCTTTCGCCAGGGGCAATAATTGTTGGATTTTTTTCCAACACCAGTTCAATTACCTTAATAATTTTCCTGGTTTCAGTGTGTTGTTTTTCGTTCGCCATCATCGCTTTTCACAGCATAGGCAAGGGATATTGGGTTTTGTTGGCTTTTGAGTTATCATCGCTTATTACAGCATAAACTCAGGACATTGGTTTGGTTTTTTGGGTTATCATCGCTTTTTACGGCATAAACCCGGACATTGGTTTCTTGTTGTTCTTCTAGTCATCATCGCTTTTTACAGCATAGACCTGGGATATTGGTGTAGTTTTCGTACAGGGATTAGATCTTAATAGTAATCTTTAGAATATTGTTTTTTTATAGTTTAAATGCTGTTCGGGCATTTGGTTTTTTTTTAATAGAAGTTGACTGATATTGGACGTTACTGGCTTTTCAGCGATTTTGGATTTGAATACTATTTGGTTTATCTGGATCGTTGGATATTTATGATTGATATTTATTTCCTATCAATCAACTTCTGACACAAATATCTATCAGATATTATTGCTGTACAAGAGCAATATTGCTCTATTTTACGTATGAAGTATTTACGATGGACATCGTAGTTATACAGTTTTTTAAATGGAAGAACTACTAAAATTGAGTCGTAAAAATACGTTGCAATAGTTTTATAAATGCCGGAAAAAAGCAATGCTGCATTGTTGAGATGCAGCATTAACCAGCATTGTAGCTTAATGTAGTTTTACGAACGGCTATTTGGAAAGGCTTTGAATAATATCGTATTTCGTTACAATATGAAATGCGCCGGTTTCATCCTTGCTTAAAACAGCACCGTTTTCTTTGGTAATAAAAACACTCAGCCGTTCAACAGGCGTATCAAAAGCAACTTCCGGATAGGCTTTTTCAATCACCGTTTCAATTGCAGCGCTTTTAATTTCTGCATTGGTTAATATTTTATTAAAAAGTCCTCCTGCAGAAATAGCACCGATGTTGATGCCATCTTTCATCACCGGAATATTTTCTATATCATATTGTTTCATCAGTTCAATTGCTTGCGTAACTGTTTGGTTGGGGGTAAGTGTTTTTAGTCGCTGGGTGCCCCGTCCGCTGATAAGATCTTTAAATGTTTTCACTTCTAAAAAGCCTCTTTCCAGCATCCATTCATCATTGTATATTTTACCTACATAGCGGCTGCCATGGTCGTGAAATATCAATACAACTACATCCTCTTTTTTTAACTGGCTTTTCAACTGCATCATTCCCTGCAAACAACTGCCGGCACTGTATCCACAAAACATGCCTTCTTCTTTGGCAATGCGCCTTGCCATGATGGCGCCATCTTTATCTGTTACTTTTGTAAATTCATCAATCACAGTCATATCATAATTGGCCGGTACAAAATCTTCACCAAAGCCTTCGCTGATATAAGGATACACTTCTTTTTGATCCAGTTCGCCGGTTTCAAAATATTTTTTTAGTAAAGAGCCATAGCTGTCGATGGCCCAAATTTTTATATTGGGATTTTTTTCTTTGAGGTATTTACCGGTACCTACAATGGTGCCTCCCGTGCCGGTTGCCACTACAAGGTGCGTAACTTTACCTTCTGTTTGTTCCCATATTTCAGGACCGGTTTGCTCATAATGTGCCTGCCGGTTGGCCAGATTATCATATTGATTTACATACCAGCTATTGGGCACTTCTGAAGCAAGTCGTTTGCTCACAGAGTAATAACTTCGTGGGTCTTCCGGTTCCACATTGGTGGGACAAATAATAACTTCTGCACCCACCGCTTTTAATATATCGGCCTTCTCTTTCGATTGCTTTTCTGTAGTAGTGAAAATACATTTGTAGCCTTTTACACAGGCAGCCAGTGCAAGTCCCATACCTGTGTTGCCACTGGTTCCTTCAATGATAGTGCCACCAGGTTTTATCTTGCCTTCTTGTTCAGCCACCTCCAGCATCTTTATGGCCATACGGTCTTTGATGCTATTGCCGGGGTTAAAATACTCCACTTTAGCCAATACCGTACAAGGAAGATCTTTGGTGATTTTGTTGAGTTTGATAAGGGGTGTATTACCAATTGTTTCTAAAATATTATTGAGCCACATACGAAAAAATTTTGGCGAAGGTAACAAAAGCGTTTACCGGAGCCTGTGAAAGAATTTGTATTTTTTTATGATTGCGATTAAATGAAAAAGTAGAAAAAAAGCCACATCGATTTTTGGCTGCATCCTACAGTTGGAACAAATTCTTTGTCGGATTTTTGTAATCCGTTATTAATTCAATATATCCTACAGAATGCCGTTAATCAACCTTAGGAAAGAATAATCTTTGCCTGAGATGTAAACCAAACATGGTTTACAAAAGCAATTAAGCCTCCACACCGGGGGCTTAATTATTTTGACAAAACCTCCAGTGCCTTTTTAATCGTGTTGTCAGAAGTATTCATCATCTCATAAAAACCTTCGTTTCGCCATACTTGTCTGGCCAGGGATGATTTAATACGGATTATGAGCTCATTTTTTTCCTTTTCATTGATACTGTTTACAACAATGGAGTCTTTGGCCGCCTGTTTGATAAACTGTTTCCAGTTATCCTCGGTGAACGTAAACTGCTGATTGAATTCTGCAGGTGTTTTATATTTTTTTAATTCATTGATGTGCTGTAAATAATAGCGGTAAGCAAAATCACTGGCCGTACCCCTGATATAAATTTTTGCGATGGCAGCGTTGTAAGAGGCGGTATCGATGGGTATAAAAATGTCGGGAGATATGCCACCACCTCCGTAAACTTTTCTGCCATTTTTGGTAGTAAACGTTTTGGTGGTATCATTTTTTACAGAGTCGGCACTCATTACTTCACCATCATGAAATCGGTTATTGATTTCATCGTAGTAGGCCTTGCCCCCATTGGAATAAGAACGCTGTATGCTGCGGCCAATGGGCGTATAATATCTTGCTACTGTTAACCGGAGTGCACTGCCATCGCTTAGATCATATTGTTCCTGAACCAGGCCTTTTCCAAAACTACGCCTGCCAACTATGGTAGCCCGGTCCCAATCCTGCAAGGCGCCCATCAATATTTCACTGGCACTTGCAGATCCTTCATCGGCCAGTACCACCAGTTCGCCTTTTTCAAATAAACCCTGCCGCTGGCAACGGTATTCTTTTTTAGGCATGTGTTTGCCTTCAGTATAAGTAATTAATTTATCACCATCCAAAAACTCATCTGCAATGGCAGTTGCTTCATCCAATACACCGCCACCATTGCCTCTAAGGTCTAGTATCAATTTTTTTAGTCCCTGCTTTTGCAAGGATTCCAGCGACTGCATAAACTCACGGTAAGTAACCTGCGAAAACTTATTGAGTTTGATGTATCCGATGCCGCTTTCGATCATATAAGCGGCATCTACACTGCTAACGGGGATGATGCCACGGGTAATGGAAACATCTAGCAACTTCCCATTTCTCATGATTTTTACTGCGGCTTTTGTGTTGAGATCGCCTCTTAATAATTTCCGAACCTGGTCAGTCGTTATTTTTATACCGGCAATGGTACTGTCATTCACCTTAATAAACCGATCGCCTATCTGAATACCTGCTTTAAAACTCGGCCCATCGGGAATTACGTTTAATACGTGCAGGGTATCTTCAAAAATATTAAACTCAATTCCAATCCCAAAAAAATTGCCTGCAATATCTTCATTTACGCCTTGCAGGTCATCGGCCGGAATAAAAACGGAATGTGGATCAAGATTGTGCAAAATGGCTGCAATGGCTGAATCGCCCAACGGATTCATCTTTACGTCATCTACATACTTATTTTGGATGAGGTTCATTACTTCCTGCAAAGGCCTTGGCTTATCAAGCGAAAAGAAGTTTTTTGTTGGCTGGGTATCTCTCAATTTATAACCAATTAACATACCCGCAACAACTGCAACACTAATCAACAAAGGAAGGAAAACCTGGATTTTTTTATTCATACATTCACTTAATAAGCACGAAAATAAATGAAATATTATGAATGCGGCCGTAGTGTTTTTTTTATTAATGATATGTTATTCAAATTAAAAAGTATAATTGTTCAACGTACTTTGATTGCTTTTTCATCAGCATTGTAAAAGAATGGTAGTTTTTTAATAATTCGAAACGCCCAATCGTTTTGCCCACCTGAATCAAATATTTTAACAAATGTATTTGTAATTGCAGGCAGCGGGAATGGATAACAAGAAGTCCGTAGGAGTGCAAAATGGGGGAAATAATGACGGTTCAATTTCTGGAGCAATGAAATGAGCGGCTCCCGACTGAATGTTTAGGTAAACAAGCGGAAGAAATAAAATGGAGTTCGATCGCATTTATTAAATAATTTTGGATCATCGGTAAAAGGATTCAACTTGTTGCCGGAAATGCAAGGGTAGATGAGTGTTCATCTTAAAATATGTTGGAAAGAAAACGTAGATAACAACAATTGTTTAAAAAATCAAAATATAGATATGTCAATCAAATTAATTGCAGACAGCGGCTCAACAAAGGCAGAGTGGTGTTTGCTGGACGGAAAGAAAAAGAAGACCATTTACACACAGGGGATAAGTCCTTATTTTTTAGATGGTGTACAGATTGAGTCAGTGGTAAGGCTCGAATTGAAGGCTAAGCTAAAGGGGATTGAGCCGGCTGAAATCTTTTATTATGGCACGGGTTGCAGCAATCCAAATAATGCGAAAATTGTAAAAAAGGCTTTGCAAAAGGTGTTTCCGTCAGCGGCCGTAGCAGTTACGCACGACCTGATGGGAGCAGCCAAAGCATTGTGTGGAGATGAAAAGGGAGTGGCCTGCATTTTGGGAACTGGTTCCAACTCCTGTTACTATAATGGTAAGAAAATCGTTAAAAATAGTCCTGGCCTTGGCTTTATTTTAGGAGATGAAGGAAGTGGAGCTTATTTGGGTAAAAAGGTGGTTCAATATTATTTGTACAATACTTACGATCCCGACCTGATGGACCGGTTCAATGCAAAATACAACACCAATGCCGTGGAGATATTAGAAGCGGTTTATAAAATGCCGCTGCCTAATCGGTACCTGGCGAGCTTTGTACCATTTTTGGTAGAAAACCGGGGGCATTTTATGATAGAGAATATTATTGAAGATGGCTTCAACGAATTTTTCTTTAACCATATTTATAAATACAAAGAAAGCTGGACACTGCCGATTAATTTTATAGGAAGTGTTGCATACGGGTTTAGGGATATATTAAAAGAAATGTGCAACAGTTATGAATTGGAATTGGGTAAGGTATTGAAAAACCCAATGGATGGTTTAGTCAAATATCATTCAGCTTCCTAAAGAAGGTAAATAATCTGGTCAAATTGTAGATGATGGAAATTAGGATTTAATTGAGGTTAATTTATTGTTAACTGCACTTGAATGCCAGTATTATATTTAAAAAATTAGTTGGACAAATTCTGCCAATTTATTAATTTCAATTTCATTTAAAAACAAAATTCTACTGATATGAAAAGTAAATTTTTACTCTCCGCTGCATTTATTGCAATTTCTTTTTCTTCAACAGCCCAGTTTGCATCTAAAACCTTTGCCATTACGGGAAAGGCCAATAATGTTTTTTTCTGGGCAGATATCAAACAGGTAGACATCGCTTCCGGCAAAGTGAGTAAAACTTTGTTCGAAGCCGATAAAACTCCTTTCAAAACAACCAATGCTGATAAAAGTACAATGGCTGCAAGGTCAGTGAATGTAAATGAAAACCCAACCGGTTTAGGCGTAGCAGCTTGTGCATTTGATACCAGGCATAACAGGCTGTATTTTGCAACCATGCATTTTTCTGATATCCGCTTCCTGGATCTAGGCAAACCGGATGCAAATTTCACCACCGTTAAAAAGAATGTAATTGCCGCACCTTCCAACACAGGGTACCAGTCGGAAGAAAACCACATTACCAGAATGGTGATAGCGGCTGATGGCAATGGATATGCACTGTCAAATGATGCCAACCATCTAATAAAATTTACAACCGGTAAAACGCCTGTAGTTGAAGATCTTGGAAATTTAGTTGACGCAGAAGGTAATAAAGGGATGTCGATACATAATAAATGTACCAGTTGGGGCGGAGATATGGTAGCAGATGCGTTTGGTAAACTGGTAGTTGTTTCAGCAAATCATAATGTATTTACGATTGATATTAGCAGCAGGGTTGCCACATCAACGGGCACCATTACTGGCTTACCTGTTAACTTTACAACCAATGGCGCCGCAGTTGATGATGATGGCAATCTTGTGGTGAGCAGTGCCAATGTAATTGAAGGTTTGTATAAGGTAAATATTAAAAGTCTGGCTGCTGAAAAAATTATCAGCGCATCACCTGCATTTAATGCATCCGATTTGGCCAATGGTAATTTGCTGTCTCAAAAGGAAGCGGATGATCTTAGCAAGTTTAATATTACAAAACCAATTGTTAATGATTTCGGCGATGCAAAAATTTATCCAAACCCCGCAACTGGTGCCCAGTTTTATGTGTCGTTTGATGGGCAGCGTGCCGGAAAATATACCATTGTATTAACCGATATTGCCGGTAAGGCATTGCAATCAAAAGTGGTAAACATTGCAAAATCCGGACAGGTAGAAGCAATTCGTTTTGCAGGAAAAAATGCCCGTGGAATGTACCTTGTAAAGGTTTTGAGCGAAAACAGGCAACTGGCATTTTCAGAAAAATTGGTAGTGAATTAAACAGCGATATTTATGTTATCCAGAAAGGCCACACAAGAATTGTGTGGCCTTTTTTATACCTGTTTATTTTGATGATTAAAATTTTATTTTGAGCAACTCTTTGCTGGTTATCATTTAATTTTGACAGGACAAATATTTATCTTTTTGCACACTTTTATTTTTATCAATTTTTATCCATGCAGGATATAGAACCATATTTTAACTGGCGCCATTTATACACCGCAGAAGAAGATGAGCAATCGCCTTTTTATGGACAAACTTATAGCGAATTTGAATTTAGCAATACGGTTTATAATTACTACATACATCCTCAATGGGATGAGTTTGGTTCTCGTACACTTTATATGAAAATATTGTTTGCAGATTACGACCAGGACTATGTAATCATCGAATTGATAGGTGAATGGAACGATGCCATCGAAAATGATATCATGACATTAAGAAGAGATGTGACAGATTTGATGTATAAGCAAGGCATTACAAAATATATTTTGATAGCCGAAAATGTGCTCAACTTTCACAGCAGTGATGATAGTTATTATGAAGAATGGCGGGAACAATTGGTAGATGACGGTGGTTGGGTGGTGATTCTAAATATGCCTGAACAAAGCCAATATGATTTCAAAAAAGCAAGGCTTACAAACTATGTTGGTTTGTTGGATTTTCCACAATGGCGCACGCTAAAGCCCGAGTTTGTATTTCAACAGGTAGATAATTGGATGATGCGACAACTTTCATAAACGGCTTTTCATGAATATTTGAACTACGGCATCGTTTGCATTAAATTTTGTAATAAAAAGCCTTTTTTACTATTCCTGATGTACTTTTGTGGTTCGAAAAAAAATAACATCTTGAATATGACCTGGAAAAACTTCTACACATCTTCGATAGGGAAAAAAATTACAATGGGCCTCACCGGAATTTTTTTGATGACCTTCCTGATTGTTCATTGCGGAATCAATGCAATGATTTTTTTTAACGACGGCGGACAAACGTTTAATCATTGGGGGCATTTTATGGGCTCCAACTTAATCATTCGAACGGTTGAAATTGGCCTTTTCTTTTTCTTATTGCTACATACTGTTCAGGGGCTTTTACTTTGGAAACAAAATAAGAGCGCACGACCGGTAAAGTACACCGTTAATAAACCGCAGGCCAACAGTACATGGTACAGTCGCAGCATGGGTTTGTTAGGCACTCTGATTCTAATTTTCCTGATTTTGCACATGTATCATTTCTGGGTTCCATCAAGATTTGGTGGCATTGCCAATGTACGTGCACTCAACGAAGTTCCATTAGCAGATTATAACAACCAAATGGTGCTTAATTTATTTGAAGAAATGAAATTGGTTTTTCAGAACAATTTAATTGTTGTTGTTGTTTATATCCTTGGTGTAGTATCCTTGTGTTGGCATTTATTACATGGTTTTCAAAGTGCCTTTCAAACATTTGGTGTTAATCACAAAAGATATACACCCATCATTAAAGCAGCAGGTATTGGCTATTCTATAATCATTTGCCTGGTATTTGCATTAATGCCCATCGCTATTTACCTGGAGTGGGTTAGTTAAGCAAACGACCTGTTTTTAGAAAGTTTTTTACGATTGTCAGATCTCTTTTTTTATTTTTCATTTTGTTACGTTTCAAACCTTGCGATTGTAAACGCTGAAAATGGGCCATTTAAAATCAGTTGAAAAATCAATCGAACAAAAACTAAGTTCAAAAAATCAACAAGCAATCAATCAATTAACCAATTAATTACCCATACTATGGCTTTCGATTCAAAAATTCCAAATGGTGAAATGAATGAAAAGTGGAACGATTACAAAGGACACGTAAAGCTGGTAAATCCGGCCAACAAACGTAAGCTCGAAGTAATTGTTGTAGGTACCGGACTCGCAGGCGCTTCTGCTGCCGCTTCGCTCGGAGAGATGGGATATAAAGTAAAGGCATTTTGTTTTCAGGATAGTCCACGCCGGGCGCATAGTATTGCTGCACAGGGTGGAATCAATGCTGCAAAAAATTATCAGAACGACGGAGACTCGGTTTTCCGTTTATTCTACGATACCGTTAAAGGTGGCGATTACCGTGCAAGAGAAGCCAATGTGCATCGCCTTGCAGAGGTGAGCAATGCAATCATCGACCAGTGTGTGGCACAAGGTGTTCCTTTTGCAAGAGAATATGGTGGCTTGCTAAGCAACCGGAGTTTTGGTGGAACCCAGGTGCAGCGCACCTTCTATGCCGCGGGTCAAACAGGACAACAATTATTATTAGGTGCATACAGCGCCTTGGAAAGACAAATTGCATTGGGTAATGTAACAATGTATGCACGTCATGAGATGTTGGATGTGGTGATGGTAGACGAAAAAGCAAGAGGCATTATTGCCCGTAATTTAGTGAATGGCGAACTGGAAAAACATTTCGGGCATGCAGTACTGTTATGTACCGGTGGATATGGTAATGTATTTTATTTAAGTACCAATGCCATGGGTAGCAATGTTACCGCCGCATGGAAAGCACATAAAAAAGGGGCCTTCTTTGGCAATCCTTGTTTTACACAAATTCACCCGACCTGTATTCCGGTAAGTGGCGAATACCAAAGTAAGCTTACGCTGATGAGTGAAAGTTTACGCAACGATGGTCGTATTTGGGTGCCAAAAATTAAAGATGAAAAACGTAAAGCAGTAGATATTCCAGAAGAAGAAAGAGATTATTATTTGGAGAGAAGATACCCGGCATTTGGTAACCTCGTTCCACGTGACGTGGCATCAAGGGCTGCCAAGGAAAGATGTGATGAAGGATATGGTGTGGGCACTACGAAGCTGGCGGTTTACCTGGATTTTAAAGATGCGATTTTACGCTATGGTAAAATTGAGCAGGGAAAAGGTGGAGATACCCATGGTTCTACTGAAGAGGCGATTAAATTAGGTAAAGCCGTGGTAGAAGAAAAGTATGGTAACCTGTTTGAAATGTATGAAAAGATAACGGGCGAAAATCCATACGAAATGCCCATGCGAATTTTCCCGGCGGTGCATTACACAATGGGGGGCCTATGGGTAGATTATGAATTACAAACTACGGTGAAAGGTTTATATGCTTTGGGTGAAGCTAATTTTAGCGATCACGGAGCAAACAGGCTTGGAGCTTCTGCACTGATGCAGGGCCTGGCAGATGGTTATTTTGTAGTGCCCTATACATTGGGCAATTACCTGGCTGATGAAATCCGCACGGCTTCTATCCCAACAGATCATCCTGCTTTTGCTGCTGCCGAAAAGGAAGTGAGTGATCGGATCGATAC
>Ga0209591_10007142_pt1 | contig 12312 bp, 7 predicted proteins | sample MAT01_FD_187207 | JGI IMG/M metagenome (GOLD analysis project Ga0209591, IMG submission 187207) | Freshwater microbial communities from Lake Fryxell liftoff mats and glacier meltwater in Antarctica - MAT-01 (SPAdes) (version 2) | ecosystem: Environmental > Aquatic > Freshwater > Ice > Liftoff...
CTGATGGCCGTGCCGTGTTGCGTTCTTCCATCCGCGAATTTCTGTGCAGTGAGGCGATGCATCACTTGGGCATTCCCACCACGCGTGCGCTGAGTTTGGTGGCGACGGGCGACAAAGTGGTGCGTGACATGTTCTACGACGGGCATCCCGAGCGCGAGCCCGGTGCCATCGTGTGCCGTGTTGCGCCGTCGTTCACCCGCTTTGGCCACTTCGAAATTCACGCCGCACGTAATGACGTGCCGCTCCTCAACAAACTGATTGAGTTCACGATCAATCGGGACTTTGCCGACCTGACGTTGCCAACCGATCCGGTGGAGCGCATCGGTGCATGGTTTGCGGTCATCGCCGAGCGCACCGCCATCATGGTCGCGCACTGGATGCGCGTCGGTTTTGTGCACGGCGTGATGAACACCGACAATATGTCGATCCTCGGACTCACCATCGACTATGGCCCGTACGGCTGGGTGGATAACTACGATCCCGGCTGGACGCCGAATACGACCGACGCCGAGGGAAGGCGCTATTGCTACGGTCGCCAGCCAGAGATCGCGCGCTGGAATTTAGAGCGACTGGCAAGTGCGTTAATGATGGTGACGGAAGATGACTCCGTAGAGAGTCGTGCCCTGACCGATCTCTTGCAAGCGGGGATGAGCCACTACGACGAAACGTTTGACGCCGAAACGAGGCGCAACATCGCGGGCAAGTTTGGTTTAGCCGCGTGGCGTGATGGCGAGAGCAGCGGTGATGCTGCTTTGGTTAATGATATCTTCCGGTTGATGGGTGATGCCGAAATCGACATGACGATTTTCTTCACGCGCCTCGCCGAGGTTGGCATTGATGCCACGGCCAATCGCGCATTGATGGCCGAGGCCTTTTACCGCAATGATTTGCGTGATCAACATCAAGCGCGGCTTGATACATGGCTCGCGCGCTACGTTGAGCGTAGCAATCAGGATGACTTTGCACAAGCTGATCGCGCCGCGATCATGGCGAAGTTCAATCCGCGCTTTGTGCTGCGCAACTATCTCGCGCAGCAAGCCATTGACGCCGCGACCGAAGGCGACGATAGCCTAGTGATTGAGCTACTCGATGTGATGCGCAAGCCCTACGATGGCCAGCCTGGGCGCGAGCGGTTTGCTGAGAAGCGCCCAGACTGGGCGCGGCAGAAGGCGGGTTGCTCGATGTTGTCGTGTAGTTCTTGACCGCGCGCAATCCCGTTTTCGATTTATCGCGTCGGCGTAAATCACGCGCCATCATTCCGCTGAATAATACTCAGACCCTTATGTTGGGCGGCTGGCACGCAGGGCCGGAGCCGTCCTGAGGATCTCGTGAATGAACTGCATTCTCGACAATCGATGGTGTGCTTCTCGGCTACTTGCACGCCTTCGGTTGAGCTTGGTCTGGAAGCCGGCTTAGCGTTGCATCCAGAAACATCGACCTGAGGTACAAGGTCGCTGGTTGGGTATCGCCGCCGAAGGCAATCCAATAGTCAGTTCCCGGAACGTAGAAGACATCGCGGGAAACCTGGAATATGTCGAACTTCAGACCGCAGTCGACACGCAAACTAAGGCGCGCAGAACCCGCTTCGATTGTTACAACGCCGATTCCCGGGGCTACGTAGGTGCCAGCGGCACCCGGCCGCGTGGCGCGGCTGAACCCCATAAACGGCGGCGGTGCGTCGAGGCGCACCGGGCGGCCGGCCAGCGCGTCCACCAGATTTCGCTGCAAGGTGATGATTTGCCACGGCGGCATCGTGCTGTTGATGACGAGAGCCACCGATTCGTTGCGCGCACGATCCCAATACACAAGGTTGTGGAACGCGTTCAGAACGCCCGTGTAATAACAGCGCGCCCCGCTGTCGTCGCAGTGCCAACTGAGCCCGGTGATCCCGGAAGGCTTCCCGTCAATCAGGTTGCGCTGCGCGCCGGCCGCCACCACTGCGGCAGGAAGGGCAGTTCTAGCGGCATTGGCGCTCGCCCAGCGCCCAAGATCCGACGCCGAGAAGTACAGGTTTGATCCGCCGATGTACCCCTCCAGGTCGTACACATCGAACGGTTGCCAGGCGGTTTCGCGCCAGCGGTAGCCCAACGTTCGAACGCCGATCCAATCCGCCAGCCGCGCTGGACGCACAAAGGTGTTGTTCATGCCCAGCCGGGAGAAGAAGCGCTGTTTCAGGAAGGTCTCGTAGCTCTGCCCCGTCACGCTCTCGATGACGAGTGAGGCAACATCGAAACCCATATCCGAATACTCGTATCGCGTTCCCGGCAGGAAGCTCGGTGCCGGTGCCTGCTTTGCCACCACCCGCAGCAGTGCTTGGTTGGTGCGGACTTCGTCCTTGGCGAAGTAGGGGTCGAAGAACTTGTAGTCGGCAGGCAGACCGTTGCTGTGGGAGATCAGGTGCCGAACGGTTGTCTGCCCGTGCGGGTACGCCGAAACATACTGCGTCACTGGTGCATCAAGCTTGATCCGGCCTTCTTCAACAAGCCACAAAATGCCAGCCGCAGTAAACGTCTTGGCGAGGGATCCGCCATCAGACGGCGTGTCCGGGGTAAAGGCAAGTCCGGCTGAGTGGTTGGCCATGCCGAAACCGCGTTGATAGATAACGCTTCCATTTCGAGAAAGAACGATCGCGCCGCTGAATTGATTCGCAGCAATCAGAGGCGTCACGAGAGCGTCAACCTGAGTGGCGAGGCTTGGCTGCGTGCTGATACTGGCGCAGCCCGCAAAGACCGCCGAAGCGACAGCGAGCAGCACAAGCGCCACACGTCTAAACACGTCATCGGCGTTGTGGACCGGCAGTATGTCGAGGTGCCGCGCGGAACCAGTCAGGCAGTTCGGATTTGACATTATTTATTTCTTACTCGCCTCGTTTTTTCGAAATCGGCAGCAGTTTTACCTGTTAGGCGCCGCTGACGTGATCCCAAAACGAGATGTCCGGCGGGCCCGCGAGGAATCCGCGCGCCGACTGCATGAAGGATTGGATATGCGGTTGCTGCATGTGTGGACCCGAGTAGATCGCTTGGCTGGGCCAATGCTCGACGAGTGTAATTCGCGATGGGTCGCTGCTACTGCGGATCATAGTGATGCCCCCACAATCAGGCTCGACAGATTGCACGATTGCAATAAGCTTGCTGATCTCGTGCATGGCGGTATCGATGTGGTCCGCAAGCGCTCGATAGCTGATGATTACAACGACTCTGCTCATACACCCTCCTAACGGCTGTTGTGCTGCCAACCAAATTTACACGTCTGCGCTGACGCTCCACCAACGCTCTGCAGTCCGAAGAAGGGCCTTACAATCAACGCCTTGCCTTGGCTCTCGGCGTTTCGGCAGGATGAGGATCCACTGGGTTTTATGCCACAGCAGAATCGCACAATCGCACACGGTGGTCAACGGAAAAAGACTTGTTGCCGCGCCTGCGGCACGCTCAACAATAGCGCGGCGGATGCAACACCGCAGCACATGCTCTTCTGTCATCCCGGGCGAGCGCCGGGGTGTGCTGCTAATACCGGCACTGCTCGTTTAAGGTCCCGACTGGTGGGCCGGGACGACAGAGAGCGCGTAAGCGGCACGACCGCTTGCACAGCGCACACCGATAATCAAACTCGCCATTTGACGGGCAGTTTCAGCCAAATGTGCCTGAAAGCGCCCGCCAGTCATCGAGTTTAGTCTTTATGTTAAACCGCGCCAGCAACGATGGCTGACACGACACTCCCTTAGAATACGCACTCCTCATCTTCGCCCAAAGCAAAATCCGTGTTCTCTTTCTTCGAAAAACTCGTCGATCCGTATCCGGAATCGCCGCCGCAAGCCACGCCAGACACCTTCGCTGCCTTCATGTGGTCGGCGACCAAGGGACTGCGTCCGTACATGCTTGCCATGACCATGTGCACGGCCGCCATTGGCGTGTTCGAGGCGTATCTGTTCAGCATGTTGGGCAACGTGGTTGACCTGCTTGCCAAGACCGCACCGGCGCAGCTTTTCGCTGAGCATCGCACCAACTTTATGTGGCTGATTGGGATTCTCATCGCCAGCCCGCTGGTGGTGGCATTGCAAGCCAACCTCAAGCATCAGGCGATGATGGGTAACTTTCCGATGCTGTTGCGCTGGAAGTTCCATCGGCAGATGCTCGGCCAAAGCTTGAGTTTTTATCAGGACGAATTCGCCGGGCGCGTCGCGACCAAGGTCATGCAGACCGCGCTGGCGGTACGCGATTGCTGGATGATCCTCGCCGATATTTTGGTGTTCGTGCTGATCTACTTTGTCACCATGATCGCCATTGTTGGTGGCTTCAGCCTGTGGGTGCTGCTGCCGTTTTTGGGTTGGCTGACGTTGTATGCGCTGGCGGTGATGTACTTTGTGCCGCGTCTGGCCAAGATCGCACAAGCGCAAGCCGATGCACGCTCGCTCATGACGGGCCGCGTGACGGACGCCTATACCAACATCTCGACCGTCAAACTGTTCTCGCACGCGAATCGCGAATCGGGCTATGTGCGTTCGGCGATGCAGGAATTTATGACGACCGTATATCGTCAATGGCGTCTGATTACCAGTTTTGAGATCGTCAATCAGATGTTGAGTGCTGGCTTGATCGGCAGTACGGCCGGCGTCACGCTGTGGCTGTGGACCAAGGGTGATGTTGGCGTCGGTGCGGTGGCAGCGGCGACCGCGATGGCGTTGCGGCTCAACGGCATCTCGCATTGGGTGATGTGGGAGTTCGCGGCCCTGTTTGAGCACATCGGCACGGTGCGCGACGGCATGACGATTCTCTCCAAGCCGCACGCGGTGGTGGATGCGCCGGGTGCCAAGCAATTGACGGTGTCTAATGGTGAGATTCGTTTTGAGAGCGCGACGTTCGCTTATGGAGGCGAGCGCAATGTCATCGACGCCTTGACATTGACCATCAAGCCGGGCGAGAAGATCGGCTTGGTCGGTCGCTCGGGTGCAGGCAAGTCAACCATCGTCAATCTGTTGTTGCGGTTCTACGATTTACGCAGCGGACGCATTTTGATCGACGGGCAAGATATTGCCGGTGTCACGCAAGATAGCTTGCGCACCAACGTTGGCATGGTCACGCAAGACACTTCACTGTTGCATCGCTCGGTGCGCGACAATATTGTCTATGGTCGTCCGGGGGCCAGCGACGACGAGATGATCGCGGCGGCCAAGCGTGCCGAGGCGCACGAGTTTATTTTGCAACTGAGCGATTCGAAGGGTCGTGCCGGCTACGACGCGCATGTTGGTGAGCGCGGCGTGAAACTCTCCGGTGGTCAGCGCCAACGCATTGCGATTGCGCGCGTGAAGTTAAAAGACGCGCCGATTCTGTTGCTCGATGAAGCGACTAGCGCGCTCGACTCTGAAGTCGAAGCCGCCATTCAGGCGAGCCTCTACAAATTGATGGAAGGCAAGACGGTAGTGGCGATTGCGCATCGGCTCTCGACTATCGCGGCAATGGATCGCCTGATCGTGCTCGATCAAGGGCGGGTGGTGGAAGAGGGCGATCATCAAAGTCTCTTGAAACGCGACGGTCTGTATGCGCGTCTATGGGCGCACCAAAGTGGTGGATTCCTGGGTGATGCGCTCGATGAAGCTGAGCTGCGCGAAGTGGTGCAGGTCGCGCGCGCGGCGGATTGAAGACGTGTCTGCAAACCTACAACATCCACCGATGGATTTGTCGCGCTTCCCGCGCCGCTGCTACACGCCCTTTGCCACGCCGATCGAGTTCCTGCCGAATTTGAGCCGCTCACTCGGTGGCCCGAACATCTACATCAAGCGCGACGACATGCTGGGTTTGTTTCCCGGTGGCAACAAGACGCGCAAACTCGAGTTTCTGGTGGCCGATGCGCTGGTTCACGGCGCCGATACGCTGATCACCTGCGGGGCGCCGCAATCGAATCATTGTCGGATGACGCTGGCGGCCGCGGCGAAAGAAGGCCTCAAGTGCCGCTTTGTGATTGAAGAGCGTGTGCCGCACAGTTTTCACGAAAGTGCCGGCGGCAATCATTTCATGTTTCGCCTGATGGGTGTCGAGGCGCTGACGGTCGTGCCGGCGGGGACTGATATGACCGCGGCGATGCAAAGCATTGCAGCCGAGCTTGCTGCGGAGGGACGAACCGGCTACATCATCCCCGGCGGTGGCTCGAACCCGGTCGGCTCATTGGGCTATGTCGCCTGTGTTCAGGAAATCGTCGCGCAGCTCGACGAACAGTCTCTGCAGATCGACCACATCATTGTCGGATCGGGTAGCGCCGGCACTCATGCCGGCCTCCTCGTCGGTCTGCAGGCGATGCAAAAGCAAGTTCCGGTGACTGGAATCGGCGTTAGCCGCGACCCCGCGCAGCAAGACCCACTCGTCTATCGTGAAGCGCAACAGACTGCCGCGCTGCTAGGCCTCGACTGCGAGGTACCACGCGAGCTGATCAAAACCGACGGCGATTACTGGCGACCCAAGTACTCTGTGCCAAATCAGCGTGCCATCGAGGCCATCCAGATGCTGGCCCGACTCGAAGGCATTCCGCTCGATCCGACCTACACCGGCAAGGCCATGGCTGGCTTGATCGGCATGGTGCGCGCTGGGGTGTTCCGCAAAACCGACAACGTGCTGTTCATCCACACTGGTGGCATGCCGTTGCTGTTTGAAAAAACGGACGCAGTGCTTGGACGAACGTCAGTGCCGGACCGCTAAAGAACCGGCTACAGTTTCATCTCTAAACCAAGACGGACGTTGGGCTTGGTGGGCTCGCGAATGGTGGTTTGTGAGCGGCCTGATGCGTCGGCGTAGGTGGTTTGGTTTGTCGAGGCGCGATGCAGGACGTTATAGAACGTGACCCTGAACTGCGTCTTCGGATTAACCTTCCACAGGCCATAGAACTCGAGGTTGCGCGTGGCCGTGCGCCACGCTTCGACGTTGACAGCCAGACGTGAAACGCCGGCAGTGCTGAAGCTGTAGCTACCGCCCCCGGAGAATTTGTCGCTCTTGCTGCGCACGTCAAAGCCAGCTGTTGCGCTGAAGGGCGTCTGGTTGTCGAGTCGATTATTGGGGCCGGGAACGCTGTCGACATCGGACCAGTTGCGGTTCAGGTTTAGCCGAAGATCGATGTTTGGCGCGGATGCGTATATTTTCTGAACGGGAATTTTTGTGTCGAACTCTAGGCTGCGTGAAAGCGCCGTGCCATCGTTGATGGGGAGGTTTACCCAGCGCCCGTTGATAAATCGCAATCCGGTCCGCTGGTAGCCTGTGATGCGTCGAAGCGAGCTAGAGAGACTGATCGATGCGCCATTTCCCCAGAATTTTTCCGCAGTGAGGTCTACGCCGGTCGCGAGCTCTGGCCGCAGATTTGGGTTGCCTTGAAAGTCGGGTGTGGTGGGCTTATTGTCTTCGGTGCGGAACACCGTCGGTAGCAGGCTGTTGATCGGCGGTGCCTTGTAGGTGCGCGTCAACGCGAAGCGCAGTTGCTCGCCTTCGCGATCAGGTAGTTTGTATAGTGTTTGTGCCAGCGGACTCCATACGCTGGATCGATTGGTGACCGCTTGATAGCCCGTTCCTTCGGTCGTCGTGGCCACACCCTCCCAGCGAAGCCCGGCGTAAACGGACCATTGCTTGGTGACATTCCATTCGTCCTGAACAAAGGCCGCAAATCGAACCACTAAGGCGTCCGACTGGTCGTCGCTATCGCCATTCGGAATGACGGGCAGCACACCGGGGAATTTTTGGTCACGCTGCATTTTGTTCTGATTGCGTTTGCTTGCGCCGGCGTCCCAGCCCGCCATCAGCACGTGGCCTTCGACGAGGGGTGTTGAGTACTTGCCGGTGAAGGTAAATTCGCGCGTCGTACGGCCCAACTTGGAAAGGCGCTCATAATTTTGTTGGTTGGCCGTGTTGAATCCGCGATTGAAATCACTAGTTTCAAGCGTGACGTAGCCCAAGCCGATTTTGGTATCGAGTTTGACGCCCCCGTCAAACTTTGCAACCCAATTGAGGTCCGACCGGACAACCTGTGCTGCAATTGAGCCGACAAAGTCGCTCGACATAAACAGTGGTGGCGTTCCCCGTGCAACCGTGTATCGAGCATTGCTTTGTGCCTCCCACCCAAATTGACGTAAGCGAGTCTGCCACGTCAGCGTATCACCATTTTTTGACGTCCATGTGAGCCGCGGATCGAGACCAACACCCTTGTCCTTGCTGTCATCGCGGTCTTCGGAGAAGCGGTAAAACGTTTCGCGCCCCGTCGCGTCAGACGCCGAGTCGATCTGGTGTTTGGGCGCGCCAGATTCGCTCCGATATGCGTGCCCCGTGACTGAGTACGCCCAATCCCCGGCTTTGTCCGACGCCACAAAGCTGACGCGCTGGCCGTGAGAGTATTCGCTTTGGTCATACTGCAATCGAATTTCGCGTTGCGGCTTTGTGATCTTCTTTTTCATCACAATGTTGATCGTGCCGGCAACCGATTGGGTGCTGAATTCGGCTGTTGCGGCACGGATGATTTCAATGCGCTCGATATCGTTGGGCGGAATTTGATCAATCGTGAGGCCCGCTGGTGCGCGTTCACCATCGATCAGGATTTGCGTATAGCCGGCCAGCCCGCGCATGCGCACCGTATTGCCTTGGACCGTGATGCCCGGCAAGCGCTTTAATACATCGGCCAACTGCGTATCGCCAAACTTGGTAATTTCTGCCGCGTTGACGATGATTTTGCTGGCGGTGTCTTCCTTGCGTGCGTCGTAGGCACGCGTACTCTGGACTTCTATCGTCTCCGTTTTGGGCTCAGGCTTTGCGTCCTCAGGCTTGATTCGCTCCGCGCTTGACGTGGCTGGAGAGGCCGCGTGCGCGATTGCCCCCAACGTGCATGCGGTGAGAGCAAAGAGTTTTTTGGTAAATGTACCCACTGGCCAACGTCTCGTTTCGACAATTCCCAAAATATCGCACGGCGTCGACCGGATGTGAAGTAGGGAATCCCTTGTTGCTAGAGCTTCATCTCCAGTCCAATGCGGATATTCGGTTTCGATGGTGTATTGGTGCTGATACGTGTGCTGCCGAATGCGTCGAAATAGGTGTTCTCGTTCACCGCTGAGGGCTTCAAGAGATTCGAGAGGGTCAAGCGTATCTGGGTCTTCGGCGTCACCTTCCACAGCGCGTAGATATCGAGGTCGCGCTTCGCCGTCAGGTATACGCTTTGATTGATGGCGGTACGTACGTCGCCGCCGCTACGGAAGCTGTAGCTACCACCGGCGCTGACCACACCATTTTTCATCCGGTAATCGAGGCCCGCGGTGCCGCTGAACGGTACCTGCTGATTGAGACGGTTGTTGGGGCCGGGGACGGAATCCACATTCGACCAATTGCGATTCATGTTCACCCGAAAGTCGATGCCTGGTGCGGTTGGATAGAACTTCTGCAACGGCAGCTTCGCGTCGAACTCAAGGCTTTTGGTTTCAGCGCGGCCATCGTTCACCGGCAACTGTACCCATCTGCCATTGATAAAGCGTAAACCCGTGCGGTTGTAATCACTGATGCGGCGAATCGCCCCGGACAGACTGACCGACGCGCCTTGATCCCAAAATTTCTCCAGCGCAGCGTCGATGCCGGTGGCAAGCTCTGGCTTGAGATCGGGGTTGCCCTGAAAGTCCGGGGAGGTGGGTTTGTTGTCCGCCGACGTAAATTTACGAGGGATCAGGCTGTTGACGTCCGGTGCTTTGTAGGTGCGAGTGAGTGCGAGTCGGACTTGTTCGCCCTTGCGGTCAGGCAACTTGAAGAGCGTTTGTGCAATCGGGCTGAATACGCTTGAGCGATTGGTGACCGCGCTATAGCCGCTGCCCTCGCTGGTGGTGGTGAGCCCTTCCCAGCGCAAACCGAGATAGACCGACCACTGTTTGGTCACGTTCCACTCATCCTGTGCGAATGCGGCGAGTTTAAAGATGCGTGCGTCAAAACTCTCGTCTGCGTTAAAGCGCGCAACAGCCGGGAGCACGCCGGGGAAAGGCTTGTCGCTCTGTTTATTGGTCTCCTTGCGCTTGCTGATACCCGTATCCCAGCCCGCCACCAACGCATGGCCTTCAACAATCGGCGTTGAATATTTGCCGGTAAACGTATAACCGCGGATATCAGCATTCACTTTGATATCGCGTTCGAGATTTTGCTGGTTGGTCGTGTTATAGCCGCGCAGAAAATTATCGTTGTTGTTCTTGCCCACATTGAGGCCAAACTTGGTATCGAGCTTGGCACCGTCAGCCAGTTTGGTGATCCAGTTCAAGTCGGTGCGGGCAAAATCGCTCACATACTTGTAGTAGACGTCCGTTGAGGAGAAAGGCGGCGGCGTTCCCAGTGCCAGGGTCGTGCGACCGTTACCTTTGCCGTCGCCGTGATTCAAGTTGATGAAGCTTTGCCAGATCAGGCTGTCGCCATTCTTGAGATTCCAGACCAGTCGCGGTCCCAAACCCGCGCCGTTACCCGTGCCAATGGTGCGGCCATCGGTGGTGCGTAACAAGATTCGTGTGCCATTGGCGTCAAATCCGGTTTCGGTCACGAAGTTTGGAAAGTCGTTGCGGTTGCCATAAACGTACCCGCTCACTGAGTAGGAAAGATCGCCACTCTTGTCCGACACCGTAAAGTTGGAACTGACCGATTTATTGTAGGTGCCTTGAGAGTAGGTCGCCCGTACCTCACGTTGCGCCAGAGAGACTTTTTTCTTCAACACGATGTTGATGGTGCCGGCGATCGACTGCGTACTGAACTCAGCAGTGGCGGCACGGATGATCTCAATGCGTTCGATCAGCGTCGGGGAGAGCTGATCAATTGTGAACCCGGGTGGGGCGCGTTCGCCATCGATGAGAATTTGCGTGTAGCCAGCCCCCAAGCCGCGCAGCCTGATGCTGGTGCCCTGCACCGTAATACCTGGTAAGCGCTTCAGCACGTCCGCCAATTGCGTGTCGCCGAATTTATTGATTTCGGCCGAACTGATGACGACCTTGGTCGCGGTGTCGTCTTTGCGTTCGTCGTACACCTGCGAATCCTTAACTTCGATGGTTTCGACTTTGGCGGCGGGCTTGACTGCGGTTGGCTTGTCGACCGGCGCAGACTCTGCAGCCGGCTGTGTGGTTGCTGGTGCCTGCGGCGATGGCGTCGAAGGCCTAGTCTGGGCCAGGCTCAGGCTTGTCGCGCCCTGAGCGCAGAGCATGAGAATGGCGGCCGACAGGAGTCGTGATTGCGGTTTACTCAATTGAAGTGCCTAGAATCTATTGTTGGTGCCAACACATTGCGCCAGTGGACGGCGTACGGTGACCGTGGGGCAAATGTTGATCGTTGCGGCGATACTACCGGCGCGATGCCTGAGAGGGGCAAAATTGCGACAGATCGCTGACAATAACGCGTCAAGCGCCCGAAAATTGGTGTGAATTTACAGTATAAAAATCGAATGTTCCTGGAGCGTGGTAAACAAGCCGTTCTGGCCGCCAATCAGGTTGGCCTGATGTCCCCAAAAAGTTCCAGAACATGACCGTTTTTCGACCTTGGTGTGATCACGCGGGCACGGGCGCTGCTAGGGGTAGTGCTGCCGTCTTGTCACTTGCCGTCGCCGTCGCTGCGCCGCCCTCAGCGGGCCGGGAAAAATAGCTCACCGGGAGCGCTCAGTGAATGCCCCGTGATTGATCAGTGACGCTTGTCACGCACCATCGGTGTGCATGGGATCGCATTTGGTCGATCCAATAAGAACACGCACACAGGTAGGGCGATAAAAAATGTATGGGAACACGGCGCATTTTTGGCCAAGTAATTCGAGGGCTACGCGGTGAGCTCTAAGAGTGAAGGACTCGTCGTTATCGTTGCCTTTGCCACCGCTTGGCTTTGCGCGCTCAGTTTGCTGCTGTACGGGCTCTACAAACGATGGGTGCCACGTTTGTGAAACCAAAAGCTTGATACGCAAATGGATGAACGCAAGGCCATCGAGTCGCTCGGGTTCTCCCTGCCGAGTCCGCCATACCTGATTGGGATGTTCCTGTTCGGCGTGATTGGCTTTGCGGCGTATCGCTATGGCAAAACAACCTCGCGCCCCGCGCTGCTCTGGCTGGGTGTTGTGTTGATGCTCTATCCGTATGTGGTGTCCGAAACATGGCTGCTGTACGTCGTTGGATGCGCGCTGTGCGGTTGCATTTACTGGCTGCGTGACTGGCATACGCGGCATGGATAAGCAAGCCGGCGAGGCCCTGCGACTGTTGGCGTTTTTTTTCGAACCGATCTGATGAGAGCGAGCGTTCGTGAACTCCAGTGCATCAAATAAGGCTCGACTATCGACGGGTCGTTTGAGCCATTTTTGCTC
>Ga0209591_10007151_pt1 | contig 12302 bp, 12 predicted proteins | sample MAT01_FD_187207 | JGI IMG/M metagenome (GOLD analysis project Ga0209591, IMG submission 187207) | Freshwater microbial communities from Lake Fryxell liftoff mats and glacier meltwater in Antarctica - MAT-01 (SPAdes) (version 2) | ecosystem: Environmental > Aquatic > Freshwater > Ice > Liftoff...
CGGCCGCTCGCATGCCACCACCGGAGGGATGCGAGGCGCGCCTGCGGTGGCGCGAGCTTTTTTGGTGGGCAAGCCAGCCCCTGTGGTCGGAGGTATACAACGTTCGGCGGCTGGAGCACGAGCGGCGCCAGATCGAGATGGCGCTGCGGACGCAGGTGGCGAGCGATGAGCTGCTGGATTGGAGTGCGGCGAATCGGGCACCAGCGGCGGAGCTGGTGATTCGGTACGGCTGGCCAGATCTCCTCATGGTGCCCGACTCGGGCACCGAGAGAAACGGGCGCGATCTCGCCGACGCTAGCGCCGACTTGGCCGCCCGTCCGACGGGGGCGGCGGAGTATTCGCGCCGCCGCTCCGCGACGATCCCTCAGGCCACGGTGCTGGCCGACCCGATCGGCGCCGATCCGCGCGACTGGCTCACGGCGCGAGCGAATCGGGGACATCCGTTTCTGGAGACGTGGCCCTACGAGCATATGTGGCTGGCGCAGGTATTGGTGCCGGTTCCCACGTGGCAGTGGGGGCGGCTCTGGCGGGCGGGGCAGACGGTGCTGTGCCTCGCCATGCCGGCGCCGCCGCCGAACGTGGCGGGAGGGCGCGTGCATTTGCTTTTTAGCCCTGGGCCGGATGACATCCGCGCGCTCCCCGACGGCGTGCGAGATGGCACCTTGCTTCGATTCTTGGCATCGCTGCCGGATACCGCCGGCGTCGTCTCAGTGGAGGTGACTGGCGAAACGGAGAGCGAGGGGCCGGTCGCGTGGCGCCTGCGCGGCGGGATGCGCCCGCTCGCCGGGGTGCGGGCGTCGTGGGGCGACACGGTACGCCTGTCAGACGTGCTGTTGGTGGAGGCCACGGAGGCGGTCGCGCGGGATACGACTGACGAATACGCGGTGGCAAATCATCTGCTGCCGACAACGACGCTGGCTGCGGGCACAACGCGGGTCGGGCTGGTGTGGGAGATGTACGGTTTGCAACCGAGTGCGGCGGTGTCGTACCGGCTGACGGTGACTGGAGAGCGGTCCGGCGGACTGCGGCAGCTGTTCAGCGACTTGGTGTCGCGGTCGTCGGGCGAGGGGCCAACGCGAATGCTGAGCTGGGAGCGCGTCGGCGCACCACCGTCGTCGGTGCTGCGAGAGACCTTGCAGTTAGGCGGCCTAACCGCGGGGAAATACACGGTGGTGCTAGAGGCGCACTGGGGCGCGGGCCGCGACGACCACATTCGCAGCGCGCTCACGACGATCGAGATCAAGTAGGGTGCGCGTTGACGCAAGCGCCGGTGTCTTGACCGACGCATCGCTGGCCTCGTCGGTTCGGCTCGCTTGGAGACTGTTTCGATTCCTTCGGGCCGACTGGGGGGATCTGTTTCGTGGCATCGCCTTGGGGATGGCGAGCAGCGCTCTCGGGCTGTTGGTGCCCATACTGACATCAAAACTCGTCGATGAAATGTACCCCGCGCGAGACGAATCGCTGTTGCTCGTCATACTCGCGGGGGTGGGTTTCGTCACGGTGTTGTCGACTCTCTTGGGCGCAGTCCGCAGCTATGTGTCGCAGTTGCTAGGTGGCAAAATCGGCAGCGCCCTCTCGTTGTTCTTTGTGAATCATGTGCAACATCTGCCAATCGGATTCTTCGATCAGCATCGGGTCGGCGAAGTCACCAGCCGTCTCGGCGACGTTCGCGCGTCGGTGGCAATGCTGACTCGTGCGGCGGAGACGCTGCTGGTCAATAGCGTCACCCTCCTCATGGTCCCGATCATTCTCATTGGTCTCAACTGGCGATTGGCTGCTCTCTCGCTCGTGACCATACCGTTGAGCACTTGGATATCCACGATGGCCGCGCGACACACGGCCAAATACTGGAGTAAACACGCACAGATTCAGGCAGACCTCAACGCGACACAAGTCGATACGCTGAGCAATATACGAACGGTGAAATTGGCGTGTGCCGAGCGCGAGTTTTTCGTCCGATTGCGCAGTCATCACCAAGCCGCGCTTGTGCAACAACTCGCGGCCGCGGGCCTGGGCGCTGGGTTGATGATATGCAACGCCCTGCTCAAGTGTTTAGGTACCCTCGCCAGTACATGGTATGGCTGGAAGCTGGTGCTGGCGCGTGAGATTTCCATCGGTGAGCTCTTCGCGGTCGGCGCCTACGTCAGCTATGTGACTGGTCCGATAGGTGAGCTGTCGGCGCTCTTCTCGGAACTGCAACGGTCGTCCATCTCGCTCGCGCGCATGTATGAGTATCTGGATGTCCCGACGGAACTCGACGCACGCGCGGCCTACGCCGCATCACCTGGAGTGAGCACGAGACTGCGCGGCGCTGTAGAGTTGAGAAACGTGGCATACGGCTACTCGCACGGGGCACATGTTTTGGATGACGTATCGCTCTCGCTGGCTCCTGGCACCGTAACGGCAATTGTGGGCCCCAGCGGTGCTGGCAAGTCGACGTTGTTGCGCGTGCTCAGTGGCTTGGATCATGCCTCATCAGGTTCGGTATTGTTCGATGGTCGACCGATACAGTCGCTTCCACTGCGTGATGTACGTCGGCAAATGGGCGTGGTGTGGCAAGAAACAGGCTTGTTGCGGGGAACGGTGTTGGAGAATCTGACCATGGGCTGCGGCGATCGATCAATCGACGAGATCAACGACGTCGTCGACATTTGCCAGCTGTCGGAAACGATGGAAATGCTTCCCGACGGTCTCAACTCCCGAGTGTCAGAGGGAGGTGCGAGCTTGTCAGGCGGACAGCGACAGCGCCTAACGCTCGCTCGGGCACTGCTGCGGCGCGCTCCGATCTTGATTCTGGATGAGGCGACCTCAAACCTTGACGTCCATTTAGAGGCGCGCGTACTCACCGATGCATTTCGATATGCGGCGGGCAGTACTGTGGTGTTTGCGACGCATCGGCTTGCGACGATTGAGAGAGCAGACAACGTGTGTCTTTTACGTGACGGAAGAGTTTGTGCGTGGGGCGCCCACGGTGCGCTGCGTGAAACGAATGAGGCATACCGCACATTTCTCGCCCACTGACACCCTTCTCAATGACGTACGCGAAATGAGCAAGGAGAACGCGTCGCCGCCGCTCCCCGATATGGGATTGTCGACTGGAGCACCTATGGCGAGAGTTCGCACAGTCATTCGATGGCTGTTCGCGTGCTGCGCGTTGACGGTGGGTGTGGGTGGAATTACAGTGCTCAGCGGAGTAATCTTCGCGAGCGCGATACGGGCAGGCGGCGTGTTGATGCCGGTCCGGGTATGGCAGGAACGAACTCTAGAATCCGGCGTGGTGGTCGCCATGTATGTGCGCGAAGGCGAACATGTCTCGCGTGGCACGCGGCTGGCCTGTATCGATTCGGGTCCTCTGGTCGTGCTACTCAGGCAAGCAGAAAGCGATCTGACGGCGCGTGCCGTGGGCCGGAATGCAGCGCGAGTGACACAGTCCCAAGAGAAAGACGCCCGCTTAACCCGGTGGACGCTGGCAGAATCGCGCGTGCTTGAAGCCAAGGCCGGGTTCCGTGATCGGCTGAGCTTATACGGCCTTCCAGATAATGTGGATTCCATGCTGCGCTCGTATAAACGAGGTTCACATGTCGAGATGGACCGCTCGCTGAGCGGTGTTTTGGTCGCTGAGTCCGAGCAACGGTCCGCCGCCACCGGATTGCGACTGCCGCTCCCAAGTCGGTTCGAAGCTGAGCGAGAAACGCTGGCGATGCGAGATCTGGAATCGCGTTTGCGGGCGCTGCGCGAGCGGATCGCCAGAACCTGCGTGACAGCGCAGGAGGACGGGGTCGTCCTTTCGGCGGCACCCGAGCAGTTGATTGGCAGATACCTGCGAGAGGGCGACGAGGTGCTCTCTCTCGCCGACACCTCGCTGTGGGAAGCGAAACTCTTGCTTAACGACGCAGATAGGGCCCGAGTGCAGGTTGGTGATTCCGTAAGCCTACTCACTGATGACCACGGCAACGACGACGAGGTCGAACTGCGAGGCGTCATTCGACGCATTCCGCTGACTCCCCAGCTTCGGGACGAGCGGAGTAGCGAATACACCACCCAATTCGAGATGCGTGTTCAACTCGCCTCGAGCGATGTGAGGGCCATTCGCAGCAGGCTATATCCCGGCGTACGGGTGCAAGCGCACATTCTCAGCAGCCGGGGCGGATTCTCTGCACGCAGGTGGTTTGCGCCGCTGGTCCGCTAGGCGAGGTCGCAGCGCGTTGCGGAAGCAATGGAACTTTGTGTCCGGTGTGGTGTTTGGTGCCGTATTCTTGGCACGCCCCGGCTATGTGGAGAAGCACGGGCGCGAAGACGGGCCGGAGAGCGAGTCCGGTTTGCGGATTGAATTATCGCAGCCTGAGGCCAGCCGATGTCGGCGGCCACTGTTGATCAAGGCGATGCTGTTCATGCGCACGCGAGATCGTTGCCCGTCGTGAGGATTTGCGGATATGCACCAAGAAGAGCGCCTGTCGGGCGTGTGGGTCATTGGAGCCGTGCCGGCATCGGTGCTGTTCGAGTTGCGTCGCATGGGGCGGCTCTGGTTTCGCGTCGTGCACGCGTCGTCGCCGCGCGACATGGTACCGGGGGAGATGGCGCTGCTGCGATACTTACGTGACGAGGGTGCCCTGAAGTGTCACGAAGTCAATGCCGGGATTCCGGTGCTCGACGTGGTGTGTAGCCGAAGCTCACCATTGGCAATGACGTGTTCTCGGACGGTCGAACGATTCGACGTTGCGGTGCCGCTCCAGCGGCTCGCGCTTTTGGCGAGGTTGGCCACCTTGCGCAGCGGCCAGAAGGAGGCTGGCGGCGGTGGTATCGCGGAGTGCGTGTGGTCGGTCCAGCACGGGTTCGCCATTCACTTAGAGGTGAACGATCTTGCCCTTCGATTGGATGTATGCGCGTCCACTATTGCCCGGTGGTGTGCGCGGGAAGGGAGTGGGTCGCCGGAGTACGTTTTGCAATGCGGTAGAATCCGAGCGGTCGTTCAACACATAAAGCGTACTGGTGATTCGGTGGCCGACACGGCGCGACGCCTTGGTTTCTCGGCGCCCTCGAACCTGTCAAAACTTGTACGCAAGGTGTGCGGGTGTACCGTTCGAGAGCTGGTTCAGTCGGGTAAGCTACCGATGTAGCTTGGAGCTTTCGTGAGGTTTCGAGCTAGACAAGCTCCATGCAGAGTTGACGACCGACACGCGCGCGGCCTTTCCTAGCGTGCTCAGTGTCACAGCTTCGTGTTTGGGATCGAGCAATCGATCGAGTGCGGCTCGGCTGGTCTGCATCCTGCTGGCCACCTCGGTCTCGGTGATGTGCAGCTCGGCCATGGTCTGTGCAATTTGCCGTCATAAGACGCGCTTGATCGCGGCGCCCGTCACTTCGTCGTACAATCCTTTCTCGTGGAGCCGGCTATCGACGCTTGAGCCAACATGCTTTTTCATCGTCGCTATGCCCTCATCCGTTTGAGGGCCAAGTTGATCTCCCGATCTGGTGTTGTCTGCGTCTTCTTCACAAGGCCGTGGAGCAAAACCATCCGATCGCCCTTCACATAAAAAATCAGGCGGGCAATGCCATGGGTGATTGAGCTTCGAGCCCCGCAAAGCCCGCGCCCCAGTGGGCTCCAGTAAAAAGAATGCCGGCATCCGCTTGAGCTCGACATCACAAGAAAGCACCAAAGTGATACGAACGGTTAAGGCGAGATTCAGAGGAAATTCGCAGGGCGCCTACGACCATTGAGATCAACTAGGGTGCACACCCGCTGTCGTCATCGGCGTGAACGCCGTGGACTACGGCAACGTGATGGCCCCGGCGTTGAGCCAGCGTCGCATCTGCCGAGGATGCGCGATGATCACTTGGTGACCGTCGCGACGCACAATCGCCAGCTCGCCGCGCTCCACGACGACGCTCCGCGGTGGCAAAAAGTCGTCGAAGTTCGACGTCACCAGCACGTCTGCTTTTCCCGCCAACGCCGTTTCAAGGACATGTCGATCTTCGATATCGCGAAGCGGCAGCACGCCTGTGCCACCGAGGAGCACGTATGGCGCATGCATATCCGGGCCGGCCTCGGCGATGCGTGCGATGGCTTGCACGATGTCCTGCACCGCGTCGTCGCTTACGCTGAACTCGCGCTGCAGGACCACACCAAGGCGATCGAGCACTGGCCACGACACCACCAGTTGCACGGGGCCGATGGAACAGAACCCGGCTGCTACCGTCTGCACCAATTGCTGGGAGGTGGTGCCGACGCGCTCCATTCGCAGCTCAAGGACATTGCTGACCCAGACGTTGAGATCAAGACACACGCGAAGTGCTCTGAACGAACCCGCTTCCGATTCGCGGCGGGCTTTACTTCGACGAGCGGGCACGACGCACGGCTTTGTCCGCAGCCGCGAGCAGCTGGTCCTCTGAAGTGGTCGAAGCCATGGATTTGGGTATCAGCATCTGCTGTACGACGCGATTTTGGGCGTCGGCGTACTGCAAGCCAACCAAGTCGCGCGCAAAGTGCTGCACGGCGCGTTCCATCACGGCGCGGCCGGACGCTGCTTCGAGGCGCCGGAGCGCGAGGTGCGCTTCGGGGGGCAAGAGGGTCCAGAAATCGACGGCTTCGAGCACGACCTGCGCACTGGATTGATTGCCAAGCTGCTTGGTCCGTTCGATACGCGCCGCGAGTTCCGTCGACGGTTGCGCGTACAAGGTCTTCGCTGTCGACTCCGCGGATTTTTTGATGGACGATCGCACCGACATAACGAGCCTGGCCGAGGGGATTGTGAGTGGACGGGGCCGAGATCAACTTCAAAAAAGTCCAGAAAGTCCAGAAAATCAAGCAACACCAAAAACTCAAGCACAGTCTCGTTTCGTAACAGATGAAGCCCACGAAAGCTGAGCTGGCTGCCGCCGTGCATCGCACCGTCCCCGACCTGATCGGGCCTGGCCTGCGGGTGCTCTTTTGCGGAATCAACCCGGGCCTCTACACCGCGGCGATCGGGCATCATTTCGGGCGGCCCGGCAATCGGTTTTGGCCGGCGTTATACGGGGCGGGGTTTACACCGCATCAGTTTGCGCCGAGGGAGGAGTCTGCCTTGCTCCCGCTGGGCATCGGTATCACCAACATGGTCGAGCGCACGACCGCCACGGCCGCCGAACTGCGGCCGGAGGAGTATGTGGCAGGCGGTGAGCGATTAGCGGGCGTGGCGACACAATACGCGCCACGTGTGATCGCGTTTCTGGGCATTGGCGCCTATCGATCGGCGTTCGGGCGATCGAAGGCGGTGTTGGGGCTGCAGGCTGAGACGATCGCGCAGACTGCGTTGTGGGTGCTGCCGAGTCCGAGCGGGTTAAACGCCAACCATCAGCTGACTGAGCTGATCGCGTTGTTGCGGGCGTTGCGGGAGTGGGTGGACGAACACCCTGGCGCGTTGCCAGTGTCGCGGTAGGCAATGGCGCATTACCTGCGACTGCATGGCGATCGCCATGCTCAGGCCATGATGACCGACACCCCAGCTGACTGATCGACTAAGGCTTGGAGATCTTGATGCCGACAGCGTTAGGTCTTACGATCGGTGGGGCTCGCCCCGCTTTCCGGTTGGCTTGAGGACGAGCGCGGTTTACGACGGCAGACGCCCGCTGGAGATCTCGCGCTGTCGGCGCGTGCGCGTCATGTGGACTCGGCCTCAACTCGTCGAAACTCGCGGTACACGTTGGCACGTTCACGCGCCGACAGCACACCTGCGAATGGCGTGACATGCCGGAGTTCGCGTGCCCATGGCGCCGGGTCGGTGAGCACGGGCAGGAGCGCGCTCAGCGGACGCTCGAGGAGCACGCTCCACTCGCGCAACAGCGCCTTCGCGTGAGGATTGGCTTCGCGCATCCGCTCGACGGCGCACCGCGCACGCGCCACGATCTCGCTGGGGTTTTTGGCGAGATGGTCCGCGATGGCGGCGTGTAGTGCAAGTGATCGCCGGTCTTCGCGCGTAAGGCGCGGCATCACGGTGACGGCGATCTCGAGACCGGCCGCCGCCGCCATGCGCTGCAGTGTTCGCAGCGTGGGGCTCTTGCGACTCGCCTCGTACGTGGCGATCGCGGGCTGCGACGTGCCCGCCGCGCGCGCGAGCTCGTGTTGCGTCATGCGAGACATCGCGCGGATCATCCACACCGGATTCATGCGCTTGAATATATCTTATCGGATATAGTTGACAAGGACCCGTCGGCCGGTGTGGCCCTTCGGATTGAGCCCACAGTGGATCGTCCTCATGCGTTTTCGGGTATCGATCGAGGCAGAGCGGCGCGGCCGTCGCGCGCGCAGTAGCTTTTCCGCAGTCTCCTCACGCGTTCTTTCGCCCGAGCACAGCCATGGCCATTCTGAGTGCGTTACGCAATTCTAAAACGGCCGCCGCCGCGGTGCTGGTGGGTACCGTTGGTTTTCTCGCGACCGCCGGCGCGTTTGGCGCGTGCGGAAGCGATGTCCCCAAGGCCGCCAACGCGGCATCAGACAGCAGCACTGTGGCGGCGCGCACGCCCACGTTTGGTTTCGAGGTGGTGACCGAGCACCCACACGACCCGACCGCCTTCACGCAGGGGCTGCAGTGGTTTAACGGCCGCCTGTTCGAAAGTACGGGCGAGGTGGGCACGTCGGGTATTCGCGAAGTGGATCTGGTCAGCGGCCGAGTGTTGCGTCGGCGCGAGTTGGCCCCGCCGCACTTTGGCGAAGGCATGGTGATCCTGGGCGACAAGCTCTTTCAGATCACCTGGAAGACCGGCAAGGCATTTGTGTATGACTGGAAGACGTTCGAGCCGAAGGGCGATTTCAGCTACGACGGCGAAGGCTGGGGGCTGACCACCGATGGCACGTCGCTGATCATGAGCGACGGATCGTCCACGTTGCGCTGGCGCAATCCGAATACGTTTGCCGAAGAGAAGACCCTTGCCGTGACCGATCACGGGACGCCGGTGACGCAGCTGAACGAGCTGGAGTGGGTGAAAGGCGAGATCTGGGCGAACGTGTGGCAGGGCGATCAGATCGCGCGGATCGATCCGGCGACGGGTGCGGTGACCGGCTGGATTGACCTGGCGGGCATTTTGCCGGCGATGGATCGCACCGGCAAGGAAGATGTGCTGAACGGCATCGCGTACGACGCGGCGGCGGATCGGTATTTCGTGACGGGGAAGAAGTGGTCGAAGTTATATGAGATTCGGTTAAAGCGGCGGAGTTAGTGCTGGTGGGCCGTGGGCGGCGCTGATGTTGTCGACGGTGCATGCGGAGCTTACAGGTCGGTTCGAGTAGTGCGTCACCTCTGCAAAAACAACCGAGGGGCTGCGAAAGGATTCCGTAGCGGGAGCAACGCTCGGCGCTCGAAGTACACCGACTATACTCATAAGCAATGTTCTCATCAACGGACTTCCAAGCGTTGATTCCCTCGCCGCGTATGCACGTCACGCAAAGCCCAGTCGTTAGCGCGGCGATACACGTCAGACCCCGTGCCTCATGGAAAGGACGAGTTCTGACAGTGAGCGCGCTGTCTGTGCACGTGTTCGCCGGACTCGCTGTTCAGGCGCGGGCGCAGTCGGCGCGACCATTGCCGACTCCCGAACCCGTTTCGGAAGCACACTTCCTTTGCATTGAGAGTGTCCGCGAGCTCAGTGACGGCGCGTTGGTCATTGCCTATGAGCGCGCGAAGCAGCTCTGGTTCCTTCCCTCCGCCATGAGCGCACCTCGCGAAATAGGGCGCGACGGTGATGGTCCAGCGGAGTACCGCTCGGCATCTCGTCTCATTCCGTTGCGATCCGATACCACTGTACTCGTAGATGCCACGCGCAGGCGCATGCTGCGTCTCTACAAGGAGCGCATCCTCGGCGTATGGTCGCCGAGTGATTGGCTCGCCGAGGCGACCGGGGGACGTCCTGCAGGGATAGATCACCGAAACAACGCCGTGATGATTCGCGGGGTCGCGCTTACGTCTCAGGTCGCAGACACTGCGGCACTCGTCGTGGCGCACGGTGCCACCAAAACCGTCGATACTATTGGCGCGGTGCGCTTGGCATCTGGAACCATGCAACTGGGTGCGCGCGCCGCGGATAATCGCCCTGCAACCATTCGGTTCACGTTTCCTGCGTATCGTTCAGAGGAGCAGGTGATGCTCTTTGCAGACGGGTGGCTGGCCGTGCTTCGCGTTGCCACCTATCGCGTTAAGTGGCGAACGCCCGCCGGCAGCTGGATACGGGGTGAGGTGGTTCGCGCTCCCCGCGTGCGCGTCGATGCGGAACTCAAGGCAGGGGAAACGGCGCCACCGCGCAGCGCATGGGGGGACGCGGGGATCGCCGCGCGATGATGCCGCGTGGCCAGTGGACCTCCCGCCGTTTGATGCCAACGCGTTGTTCGCCGCACCGGACGGCGGCGTGCTCGTGGCGAGGGTGCAGGTAGCCAACGACACCAGCACGCTTTACGATCACTTCGACCGCAGAGGACGGCGCGTCAGCGTGCTACGGTTGCGCAGCAATGAGCGCGTGATTGGCTCCGGCGTCGGCTACCTGTATGCGGTTGCACTGAACGATGACGGTTTCGAGGCACTTCAGCGATATCGCCGGTGAGATGACGATGCTATTGCTGCGTGAAGCATCGATCGACAAGGCGCTGTCGTCGAAGGGCTGTCGATTACCGGGACGCCGACCTTTTGTTGGCTGCGGTCGGGTTCGTAGAGGCAAAGGGACACTTTCGGACCTGAAATGGCTTGCTCGACATTGACGCCTACGTGAGATATGCATTCATGGGACCGGCAACGCGAGCGCCAACCCCAGGGTATGCTCACGTGCGGAGACGGCATCAGACCCTGAACACATTGTGGGGCATGTTAACGCAAGGAAGGACCCGATGAACGTACAAGGGTTTGCATGGTGGCTCACGCTCACGAGCGGATTGCCAAACCCGCTTCCGACGAACGCGGCGCAGCGGGAATGGGAAATCACCAAAACCCCTTTAGTCGTTATCGAAAGTGATGCGCCGGGTCGTGGCGCCACTCGGCCGTATCGTCGGTGCGCGGCGATTGCCGACGGGCCAGATTTTGGTCGCCGACGCGAGCGCGGTCGAACTGCGTCTTTTCGATGCGCGTGGGCGATTTGTTCGCGTAGTCACCCGTCGAGGACGCGGTCCCGGTGAGTTGACGAATATCGTGTCGCTTGCACGAACGAGCCGCGCGTTGGTCGCGATCGGTGGTCAAGATTTTGTGTCGGTTGGCCTCGATGCCTCTGCGCCGACGCGGTACGCCATTCCGAGCACGGGAGGCCCTCCGTCAGGCAGTGTCCGCGGAGTGTTTGGGACGGCTCAGCTCTTAATCGGCGAATCACGCTTTCGCATCCTGTCGCCACCCAGTCAGGTAACACGAGACACCACGCGACTGGTGATCACGTCTCTCGCTGACCCCACGCAACGACGTGACCTCGGGAGATTCCCGAATCAGACGTCGCTGGTCCTTGTTATTCCTGCTGCGCCCGGAGGTTTGAAGTTCGGGCGGCTTGAAACGGCTCCGCAGCTTGAGATCGCGGTCACGGATAACCTATGTTGGATCGGAGACTCGGGTGCATCGGAACTGCTTCGCGTTGATGTGAAGAGTGACACGTCGCAGCGCGTGCGTATTCCGTTCGCTCCGCGTCGATGGTCAGGTGATACGCTTTCGCAGTATGTTCGCACGCGCGCCAACAATGCGGCGTCTCCAGTCGAGGAGATCTTTACGTCGGCATGGGGTGATCGTGAGTATCGCCCCGAACAGATGCCTGCCTTTCGTACCCTGCATGGCGATGTGCGCGATGGTGTCTGGATCGAGCACTTCCTTCCTTCGCTCGCCGCACGACCGCGGTTTACCGTACTTTCAAGCAGCGGGCGGGTGGTTGCGACCGTGACAGCGCCGCGCGCGATGCGCCTTTTGGATATCGGGGAGGACTATATCATTGCCGCAGAGCAAGACGAAAACGACGTTGAACGGATCACGCTGTATCCGCTGGGGCGTCGCTAATGCAGGCGGCCGCCGAGCGGCGGCAGGGCGTGGAGTCAGCCATGCGTGGAAGCTCCTGATCACCGCGCTCGCGGTTTGGTCGAGCACAGCGGTTGCGCAAGATGTAGACCGCGTACCGGACGCGTCGATCAGAGCGGCGATCGCGCAAGCGTCGCGATCGGGGTCCGCCGGCGTCGCGTTCAGTACCAGCAATGACAACGCCGCGCAGTTCATTGTGAATCGTCGGACAAGGCCGATGCACTGCACGTGGGACGACGTGATGATCGTGAAGGAAGGCGGCGGCACGCTTCGTTCGAGTTGTAAGTTCCGCGGACTTACCCG
>Ga0209591_10007154_pt1 | contig 12301 bp, 5 predicted proteins | sample MAT01_FD_187207 | JGI IMG/M metagenome (GOLD analysis project Ga0209591, IMG submission 187207) | Freshwater microbial communities from Lake Fryxell liftoff mats and glacier meltwater in Antarctica - MAT-01 (SPAdes) (version 2) | ecosystem: Environmental > Aquatic > Freshwater > Ice > Liftoff...
GGCTTCAATCATCTGCGGTTTGCTTTATTTTAGATGCAAAACTGCTTAATCAGATGAATGCACAAGTTGGCAAAAATGTCAAAGGCTTATTGTGACTAAACTCTATTGAATATAAGGATAAACAATGGTTAGTGGGAAACAACTGGTAAAAATAGAAAGAAATTTTTAGATGGTATTGGTGTGCTTGTTTGGATACTTGCTGAGGCGGACGTATAGCCAGACAATACAGTAATTATCGCTTGCCCTGTCCCATTCTTTGCTGTGAAAGTTGAAGTTGCTCGGCCATTCTCATCCGTCAACGCGCTGGCTGGCGCTACCTCACCCAGTGAACCAAAGAACGTAACGAGTTCGCCAGCCAGCGGGCGGCCCGCTAGACCGAGCAGACGCGCAGTAACTTGGGTCTGTTGGCCGGGGACAAGGGTGAGAGCAGCGACATTTAATTCTATCCGGTTCTGCGTGCTTGACGCTTGAGATTCGCGGATTTCAAGCAGAATAGATTGCGTCAGTCCACAGCAGGCTACGGTGATGATAGCCTGGTCCGGCGTTGCCCCAGCCGTAAAGGTTGACTCGGCAAAACCGGCATCATTGGTCGTGGCGATCACTGGCGACAGGCTACCCTGTTGGCCTGCGAAGTGGACTTCGACGTTGCCGACCGGCTGCCCCTGCTCGTCGCGGACGATAGCCGTCATCACGGCCTGACCGCCATTCGCCGGCACCACTATCAAGCTGGAGCGCAAGAGCACAACATGCGGTTGGGCGCTAAAGGTCAATCCGCTTGTTTGATTAGGCCGTGATACCGCTGCCGACCACACCTGATGGTAGTGCAACAAGTATAGGCTGCCTATGCTCAAGGCACTAACCAGCAAAATACTAAACCAAATGTTGAGTGTTCGCATGTGAAAATTCATTTGTGTCCAATACTACACGGTTTCACCCTAACTTCAGGGGCAGGTTGACCCTAAAATGTCGGCCATGGCGCAGATTAACGGCCAACGATGGGCAGGTAGATACGATTAATCGACGTTCCTGGGTCGCTGGTCGGCGTTGCAGTTGGCACCCCTGGATCGCTGGTCGGTGTTGCGGTGGGTGTCGACCCAACGAGCGTTGCGCCAACCACTGAACGTGGGCGCGTGGCCAAGAACATGCCTTGGGCGATCAACGTTTGCGGCGTGAAGCCGGTAATCTGCTCTTCGTAGCCGCCGAGAATGATGTCACCGTTCTCATGCACTGAGCCGTTGATGGTAAACGCCCGCGTCACCTGCCTGCCGGAAACGATGCTGGTGGATGGCGCTGAAACAAGCGTAAAGGTGGCAGACGTGGCTGTGCGGCTGGTAATATTGCCGGTGAGGGCGGCGGCATGGGCAAAAGCCAGCGAACCGCTGTCGTTTAGGATGCCAGTCAAAGAGTCGTTAGCTTCCGTGATAATCAGCGAGATGTCGAGTACGCCAAGGGCGAGCGGCTCGTTGATAGCGATGGTGCCGGTGTAGGAGCCCTGAACCAGTAGCTCGTTAGCATCGAAAAGCCTACTATTTGCAAATGCGTTATCAGCTACATCGACACTGTGCGCATTAGTGTCAAATGAAGTGAAATACTGCCAAAGAATAATACCTAAGACTAAGACTAAAGCTGTAACATGAAATGTAACTCGTTTCGGAGACGACATATTTCTCACCATCCTTTTGTCACGATTACGGCACGGGGGGGGGACGAACAGGAACCCACGCGCCTTGACGATTGGTCATCATTACTTCTGATTCAACGGGTGTGACTATACCCTTCGGCGAGTGTTGCATAGAGGTCGTATTGTGCGTACTTGAGGAGCCGTTTGAAGGGTTTGTCTGACCATATTTCTCTACTGTATCTATTAGATACAAAGAAAGATCTTTTGTGAACCCACTTATCCGTTGGTTTTTCACTATATCATCTACACCTGTGAGTGCCTCCACTCCACTCACCACGCTACTCAATGTATTGACGGTTTCTGGCTTAAGGCCGGCAGCCTTGCCCCCAACCTCAGTTAGAGACTGTAGCATAGTCGAAGGTCCTGGCTCTTTACCACTCCACGCATTCATGGCAGCATTAACTTTGAAAGGAAAATCAATAATTTCTTTCACAGTCAGCGCTAGCGTTACGCCGCCTGTTGGTGACGCTGCCGCAATACCAAACGCTGCGTTTGTACCCGACCAAAGAAGGTCACCGGTTGTTTCTGCAATTTTCCACCAGTTTTTGGCTTGCTTCTCCTCCTGACCATCTGGATCGATCCAGTTAAGTGGATTGTTGAGTACATAAGCGTAGGCAGCTAATGATTGGGGATTATTTAACTTCCGTGTTGGTTCCTCTGCATATAGCTTATCTACACTGATAAAACGACCGCTAGTACTGTCATAATAGCGTGCGCCAAAATAATACAGCCCGCTCTGATCCAACTCCTTCCCTGTAAAGCGGTACTTCGCCACATCGCCATTCGCTTCATAACGGGTCAAGCCATACGGATAGTACGCAACCTCGGAAACTACCCCAGCAGTTTCATCGACCAATAGACTGGTTCCACCCAGATGATCGGCGATATACCAGTGCGTGGTCGATGGCGGCGTACTTATTTCTGCAACACTATCGCTAAAGCCCTTCAACAGGCGCGCCGGGTCAAAGGCAACAGACACTTGGGCAGTGCGCTTCTGATCGTCAAAGACGTAACGAGTCAACTCATTGCCGCGCACATCCACAAGCTGGTCAGCGTACAGGGTCGTCGTGATCTGCGTCCCCTGGCGCATGGTCTGGCGCAGGCGTTGACCGTTGGCGTCATACTCATAAGTCGAGAGGGTGTCGTCAGCGGTGACGGATAGCAGCCAATCGCGCGGGTTCCAGGCGTAGACGGCGCTGCCCTTGCCCGAACGGTTGCCGTTGGGGTCATAGGCATAAGATTGACCGCCCGCCGTGGTCAGCGCGTGCGGGCCAGCCCCGTTCTCGCCATAACGTAACTCGCCCAGGTCGAGCCGAGCATCAGTCCCTGTGCTGCTCTGATGGATGATGTTACCGATGGCATTGTAGACATGGTCGATCTGACCGTAGGTGCCGTCAGACTGAGTCAAGCGATAAAGTGCATCGTAGCGGAAACGCTGCGTTTGGTCGTTGGCAGGGGTACGATTCGGGCGACTATCGGTGATGGCGGTGATATTGCTGGCTTGGTCGAACTGGTAGGCGAGTGCCTGGAGTAGATGTTGACCGGCGACAGTGTGCATCTGCTCCAAGCGCTGACGGCTATCGTAGCTGTAGCCTGTGGCAGCGCCGTTTGGATAGACAATGGTCGTGCGCTGACCGGCGGCGTTGTAATCAATGTTGTCTACAAAGCTGGGGATGCGTTCGAGTAAACCCTGGTCGTTGTATGCGTAGCTAACCGTGAAGCCGTCAGGGTAGGTTAGTTCGTTCAGACGATCCTGCGCGTCGTATGCGTGGCGAGTGACGAAGCTCCAGCCCTCCGTCGTAAAGCTACGGATGCGCCCAGCTACATTCCCACGTGCATCGTAGGAAAAATAAACACTTCCCTCGCTATCCTCGATGTAGGTGACTTGTCCCAGAGTGTTGCGAGCATCCAGGTGGAGTGGCGAAAGGTCCGCATCATAGTGCCAAGTAAAGGCAATTTTGAATGTGCCGTTGGCCTGGGGCCACTGTTCTGTCAGCTTGCGATTGGCTGGGTCATAGCTCCAACGGATGGTCTGGCCTTTGGCGTCGGTTGTCTGAACCAGGTTGCCGACATCGTCATACACATAGTGCATTTCGCCACGGTTGGGATCGTCCATGTGGGTTTTGCGCGAGAAAGCGTCGTACTGCATGGTCTTGACGTTGCCGAGCGCATCGGTAATTCGGGTCAGATTGCCTAAACGGTCGTAAGCGTACCGAGTGATGTAGAGCTCGCTGGCACCATTGACAACGTTGATCTCCTCCACACTTGTTAGTCGTTCCAGCCCGTCATAGAAGAGGTTTTTCGGCGTGTTGAAGTAGACTGAATCCTGACGGTTGTCCTCTTCATCGGCTTGCACTTGGGCCAGCGGTTGAAAGCTCACTGAGGTGAACGAGCCATCCGGGTTGGTCGTGTGCACCAGGCGGCCGAGCGGGTCATAGACTTTGCTGGTGCGGAGCAGAGCCGGGTCGGGTTGTGTGTACTCAAAGCCTGATCCAAAGTAGGGCAGCCAGGCATCGCGTTCACTTTGGCGGGCATTGAACATCATGGCGCCTTCAACCACGACTTGATCGCCTTCGGCCTCACGGCGGGTCTGGAGCTTGCGTCCCAGCCCGTCGAAATAGATCACACTGGTCAGGACATTTTGCGTCCCCGACTGCTCGCGCTGCTGGGTGGTGATGGCGCTACGTGGATTGCCCAGGGCATAGCCAAATTCCTGTGTGGGCAGCGCCAGCGTGTCGCCCGGTTTGACTAGCTTGACGATGCGCCCAAAGGCATCGTAGACAAAGGCATAGGCATTGCCATTGAAATCGACCGCCCCCGTCACCTTGCCAAAGCCGAGATGATAGCTAGCGGCATAGGAGAGTGACCGGCCATCCCCCAGGTTGATACGCTCCAATACAGGGAAAGTATGACTTTGCGCATCGAACTCAACGTTGGTGCGGTTGCCGTTGGCATCCATAATCCCGACGATGTTGCCAAAGGCATCGAATTGTTGGCGTTTAGTGGGAATGAAGCGGTTAGCGTCCAACATCCCTAAGTTCTCTTCCTGGCGGGTGAGATCGCCGCGCGTGACCTGGCCCAACGGCAGCCCGACAAAGGCATCGCCATCGTAGTAGAGGCGCATCTCACTGACAAAGACGCCGCCAGCGTCGGTCTGGCGCACACGTGAAGGCAAGTTGACGATCCAGGCGTCCGCGTTGAGGGCGTACTCCGTGTATTTCAGCACCTCGTCATCGCCGCAGGTGAGATCTTCCCCACAGACCTGACCGTAGTTGAACTCCTGGGTGGGGTTGCCATAGGCGTCGTAGTCGTAACGTTTGCGTAAATGAGCAGGCGTGGCTTGCCCCTCATGCAAAAAAGTATCGGTCTGCGCCACAAAAGAGTAGGCGACGCGCTGCCTGATACCCTCATCAAAGAGAAAACGTGTGGTGAGTTGATTGCTCTCGCGTTGATAGCAACCAACATAGCTTTGTATGCAACCACCGCCAGCGCCGAGCACCTCTTTCTCGAGCAACAACCCCTTGCGGCTCTCCTGTTCCTCGCCTGTATCATAGCGATAGCGGGTGACGGTGGTCGCCGCCGTGGCATCGCCCTGCTCGATCTCTTCCGAGCGGGCAAAGCCGCGAAATTCCTTTTGCACGCCGTCATAGTAGCCATCACGATAGCTGTAGTCGATAGTATAGTCGTTGCCGCTGTTAGCATCGTGAACAGTGACGCGGCTTACCACCTGCATGGCAAACGGCAGGGTGGTCGTCCACGGCTGATTGGTCGCCTGAGCGGCCACATAATAGGCAGCAGCGGGTTTATAGTCGATGCGGATCATGCGCCCCAGACCGTTGTCGATGCTTTGTAACAGCAAGGGCTGCGGGCCGGTATTAAAATCCAGATACTCCATCGCCTGCTCACCAGGTTCCGGCAAACGGCTGTAGAAAAGGTCAATGCCGCCATCACCATCCATATCGGCCAGGCGCACGCTGGTGTTGCCGGCATTCAAGGGCGGTGTTCCCGTCAAATCAACCGCTTGACCAAAACTGTTGTCGCCTCGGTTGAGCCAGTAGCGCACAGTGCGGTTACCGGGCAAAATCAGGTCATCCAGCCCATCGTTGTTGATATCACCCAGCAGGATCGCTTGATCCAGGGCGCCAATCCCCTGCGGTGGATTATCCATGTTGACGCCGGCAGCGTAATCCCCCAAACCGTTGGCAGCAAAGTAACGCACCAAGCCATCCCGCACAAATACCAAATCTTGCAAGCGGTCACCGGTCATGTCACCCAACTTGATGCGGGCATCGTTCAAGGGCAAACGTTCGTTGTTTGGCAATGTAAAACTGACATCGGCCTGGAGATGCCAGGTAGCATCTGGCTGGGCCAGCCAGAGTAGGTAGCGCTCCCCCGTGTCGAGCAACATGTCGATGCGCTTGTCGTTGTTGGTGTCAAATGTGCGCAGGCTGGCGCTCTCCAACGCAAAGGTGGGGATCAGGTTGTAATTCACGCGGTCGCGCAAATCCCAGCGTCCGCCCGGTTGACCAGCATAGTAGTAAAACTTATCCGCCGCCGTGCTGCCTGTCTTGATCACCAAATCGACGCGCCCGTTGCCATCCATATCAGCCATGCGTGTGTTGGGCGAAGAAAGACGATCACCGGGCGCTTGTTCGGGCTGCATTGCGCCGACTTTCCACTGTCCATTGCCTTGATTGAGATAAAAACGCAGACCTTCAATCGGTGTATAGAGTATATCAGGCAGGCTATCGGCGTTAATGTCTACCAGATCGGCGTCGGCGTTGGTCAGCGTGACCGGTGGTGGGTTGACCAACGCCACAGTGGCACGTTGGGCTGGATCAAACAAAGTGTAGGCGAAGGTTGTAGCCGGCAACGCGCTGATGCCATCTTCCCCAATGGGAGTTATCTTATATAAAAGTGAATGACTTGCTTCCCCCCCCGTAACACTGGCGGCGGCCAGGCCAGGTGAGTCGTAGCCAAAGTGGTAGGCGCGCACGAAATGACCCTGCGCCCACATTTGAATTTCGCTGGCACGCAGCCCGGTCGTGATCGGAGCACGGCTGCGCCGGTCAACAAAGACATCAGACCGGGGTTCGTACTGAAAAAGAACGCTGTTATAGCCGCCACTTTGGCTGAAGTTATAGCGAATCTCAGCCAGGTAAAGCGAATCGACATCTTGCAGATAACGGTAGTGAATTTCGTTGCCATGCGTGTCGATTTGGCGCTCGAGTTGCCAACGAAAGACGCCGTATTGGTTGGTGATGCGCGCCGCTGCGCTTTCGCCGTAGAACAGCCGCACGCCACTCGGCGTGTGCGCTTCCCAACCGCCATTTTCCAGGCGGCGGTAGCGGATAAAACGACCTTCATTAGCGTAACGGTAGTCGCCGTTGGCAAGCCGCACCAGTTTCTCACCGGCGTCGTCGATAAAGCGGTCGCTGTCGCTATAGGTGGGCAAGCCTTCGTCGGTCTGGCGTTGAATATAGGGTAGATTGAGTCGCCATCCTAGCCCCCAGGCACCATTGCCATTGCCGCCATCGTAGATCAAGGTTAATTCGGGCTGAACGCCGACACGACCTGGCGGTGCGATGAACTTGTAAGGGTAAGTGGCGGTGCCCGTATTTAGCGTTGGTTCAAACGATTCGCCCAACCCTTCGAGGGAACCAGGGCCGGACGGTAACGAGAGAACCTGGGGCTTTACGCCAGACTTGTCTTTGCTCTCCTGGGCGTGAACCGGCGTAGGCAAGCACAAACCCACCCAGACCAATCCTAGCCAGAATAACCAAACAGGCAAGCGATGATTCAACGCTTTGGTACTCATTGTCCGTTTCCTAGCACAGTATCTTCTCTAGCATTTTCTTTATCGACAGGACTTACGCACTGGCATTTCCCGTAGTGCGTAGAGCGTAAGTCCTGATCAATAAGCGGCGCAACTTACTCACTTGTCGCTTCACCCGCAACTTGCTGCTTGAAGCTGATCGTGTCCATCGAGATGACGATATCGGTAATCGTGTCAATATTCTGGCGAAGGGCGGCGTTTTCGTTTAAATCAAGCGTGAATACCCAGCCAGCGGCGACACTGCGGCTAAACAATTCGCCATTTTGCGTTTCAGACTGCTCGACAACAACATTGCCATTCACCTTGCAGGAAAGTCCGGCTTTGGTTGACTCCAAAAGCAGGTGGGGCCGTGACTCGTATTCCGACAACTGGACGACACCTGGTGTGTAATAGACGATTTCGCCCTCCGCATTGCGATATTGCCCTGGCGAGCGATGTTCCAAACCGATGGTCGGCGCTTTGAGCAATGACGGGGTCACATCCATTCGAATATCGCACTGCAAGCCTTTGCCGACAAACCAGGGTGTACAAGCGTCTACATCTTGATTGGTAATGCCAGTGATGCGTTCGTTGAAGCGGTCGACATTGAAGATATGTTCACCCTGGCTGTTTTTCATGGCCAGCGTCGTCTCGAACGGAATCGTGATCACATTGGTAGTCGGGTTCAAATAGCTCTTTAACCAGCTAGAGAATGGTTGGCCTTGCAGCGCTACGTCGGAGGCCAGCCGAACGACGGGCGTTTTGGGCGAAGGCGCAAAGGCACCAAAGGCTGTTTTGATCCGAGTCAGATAGAGCCGATAGTTCTCGACGTTTTGGGCCGTTCGGGCCAGGTAGATGTCAGATGCGCCGACGTTGCCACTCACCGGCCATTGCGCCATTGGTCGCGCATACTCGTATTCAATCGACTTGGCGGCCAGATAGGCGTACTGGATTGCATACTCCACCTTTTGTTCCGCTTCGAGCACAGCTTGGTCGCGCAGGATGCGATAGGCAGGCGTGTTGAGGTAGCCATCCACGATCTGCTGTTGACTGCGTGAACGCGCGTTGATCAGCGTATGATAGCGATTGCGCAGATATTCATGTTCTTGAATGCGCTTGTTCGACTCTAGAATGGTATTATCGAATTCAATCATCAACAGCGCATGTGCCCGCAGCAGATCGCGCACCTCAAAATCGCTCTGAATGCCGCGAATATTGGCATCGGCAACGGCTTGGATCAACGACTGTTGGCCGTTGAGATTACCCAGAACCTCCTGTTCCGGGTCAAAAGTGCAGGAAGATTGGGTGGCGTGCGTTTCCGTTGTCTGTTTGATGTTTTCGCGCACGGTGCGTTTATTACCATTGAAGTTATCAAACTCATCTTTGACCACCGCTGCGGCCGGAATCAAGGCGGGCGCACCCGCGCCAAACGATACAACTGTACCAACGATAGCTGCTGCTGCAACCACAACGCCTTTAACCACAGAGAACGCCTTTTCGAGAAAACTTTTTTCTGTCTTCTGCTCAATCTTGCGGTAAATCGTATCCTTACTCACCGTAGAAATCTGCGCTTCGGTGCATTTCTCGGCATTTTCCATACCTTTGGCAATTTCAATCGCAGAAACTTCCTGAGCAGCGCCCAACATTTGCACACGCACGGCCGCATTGGTGGCTTGCAGATCGGTGATCTTTTGCAGATTGTTGGCCAGCGCCGTTTCAGTTGCCTGGCGATGATTGCCGGCGGTAAAGAGATCAATGCGGTTTTGCGCAACCAACCCGCCCTCGCGGCCAGGCTCCTCACAAATTTCCCACGTCTTTTCTAGATCAAGCCCACAGAGTTCTGTCAGTTGGGCATCATACTTGTCATCAATCAGCCCCAGGCGATCGGTCAGATCGTCGTCATTTTGCTGATATTTCTGGATTTCTGCCCGAGCCGCATCCTCGGCTTTGGTGGCCGCGTCGATGTGCGGAAAGAAGACATCGGTGGTCAGACAGCTATATTTGCTAAGTGGCACATAACTCTGCGGAAAGCCAAACGGATCTGAACCAACCCGCACAGTTTGCATTTCAGCGTGCAAGCGTTGCAGGTTTGTCGTCTGTTCCCAGCCGTTGTGGTCAAGTATTGTTTCCGCATTGCGTTGCGCATGTTCAGCCAGCGCAATCATGCTAACATATTGGGTGGTATAAGCCTGTTCATACAAGGCGACAGCCGCTTTATCACCTTGCTTATTCGCCCAGTCCAACCGGCGCTGCCGGTTGGCAATTTCAGTGACAGTGGTCACCAGACGTTCGCTGATGGCGCCAAAGAGGTCGTATTCCTGGTCGGTAAAGAAATCACCGATGCGCACCCCATCGCTTCCCCCATAATCAACATTGAGCGAATGAACAAGAACTCCGGCGGCCAGCTCGAACTGCGCTTTGGCCTTTTGCAGTAGCTCGACTTCCTTGTCCATGATCAATTTGCCGGTCAATTGGTAACTGACCCCGTCACGCACGGCTGGGTTGAAGCGATAGGCGTAGGCATCGATCACAAATTCGTTGGCAAAGATCAAGTGGGCATTGGCCAATTCACGCACCGTTTCCATCACGCACGCCTTGCCCAGTTCGCGCACGGGTACGCTATCGGCAGCGGGAAAACGCGTGCGTAAGGCCACGAAACAGGTCGGTTCGTTGTCGGTTGGTGCTGGCAGTGCCACCGTCATGGGGGCTGGTTCGGCCAAGGCGAGGAAGGCAAACAGATCACGGGCACGAATCAAGCGGTTGCGCACATCCTTGACTGCGGTTAGATCAACAGGTTGAGCAGGATTGTCGAACCCAGCATAAGGCCACGTTCCCGCCGCATTGACACAGTAGCCAAAGCTGTCGATCACCATCTGCTTTTCGGGTTTGCTATTGACCGTTAAAAGTTGTGGCTGGCAGAAGCGGTCAAAAGCACCACCATTAAAATCCGCGTAGTTGTTCCAAACATCGTCGATGTTGGCAATCTTGCCTTCGCTGAGAATCTGGAGCTGGGTGGCGCGGAACTTGACGCCCGTCGCCAGCAATTGGGTGGCAAAGGTGGCCAGCACGCGAATATCGGCAATCGCCAGCGGCCCGTACCCAGCGCTGCTGGATTGCAACCCGGGGCCGCCCGGCACGGCGCTAAAGCCGCCAACCGCAGTCACACCGCCGTCGGTCAACGTGCCGCCGGGCTGTTGCGCGGCAATTAGCGAGTGCCAGCAAAGCAACAGGACAAGTGTCAGGGAAACGGTGCGCTGGTAACGTTTTAGATGCATAATTTCTTCTCCGCTCTTCCGTGTGAACAACTGCCAACGGTAATTGCTAGCTGTAACTGCCTTAGCGCGGGTTGACCAACACCCAGATCAAGCCCTGATCGCTCTCTGCATTTTGCATTGCGGTGCCGACAGTCGAGGGTGCGCCGTTTACGCCTAAAGCCTGCATTGCTGACGCATCCAGCAGGCGCGCCTGGCCCGATTGTTCACCCACGGCAAGCAACGCGCCAGCCTTGATTGAACCGCCCACAGCGCTGGCTTTAACTTGTGAAAGTCCATGCGTGATGATGCTCACATATTCTCCGGGCTGGGCAGGCTCGCCGCGCGGCACAAGTGCCTTAGCGGTAGGAATTTGGTCAGCGCTTAGGGCATCATTACCGCCGCTTAGCTCGGCTCGACCCGCCACAACGCCCAAAATCATATCAGCGTCACCCGACAGGCTGACATCAAGCAGGGGTTGAGGTTGAAAGTCAGTGGGCGTGATACCACGTACTGTGACAATATCACCAGGCTCCAGCGCCTGCTGACCGGCATTGCGACCAAATACGGCCTGCGCACAGCCACTGCAACTACCACTGATGTAAACATTGCCAAAAAATACTGCGGCTAAATCACGCGGGCCTTGAATTTCTATTCCACGCTCGCCGCCAAACATAATGAAACCGACATTCTGCACATTTGATACTTCCGCCGCTCTGTAAAGATTGTCACCAGACAAATAGCCGGTCGAATCTGCTCGCCCAGCCGAATCTGCCCGTCCAGCCGAATCCGCCCGTCCAGCCGAATCCGCCCGTCCAGCCGAATCCGCCCGTCCAGCGGTGTTAGCACTACCAGCCGTGTCAGCGCGGTTCGCATTAAATGAATACGGCACACTGGCAAACCGCAGCCGCGGGATCATTTCGGCAAAGCCTTGCAGCCGCACACCCAGATAGCGATCAGTGCCGTTGAAGGCATTGGCCAACGGTTGGCTAGCGGGCAGCAGCTTGCCATTGCCCAGCAGCACGCTAAACACACCGCTGCGCACGGTAAGGGTCGGGTGAGATTCGGCCCAGATCGCAGGGGCGGTTGGGTTCAGGCTGTCGTAGATACGAAACGTCACCGAATAAGTGCCGCTGGCGAGGGGCGCGCCGGCGGCATCGCGCAGTAGACCGTCATAGCCGATCTGCGACGGCGCAATAGCGGCGAGGGCTTGCACGTCGGCGGCATCCACGGGTTGGGCGGGTGCATCTTGCAAGCTCGGCGCGGCGTTGGCGGCGGGTGTCGTGGGCAACAGCGAATTGACAAACGCAGCCGATGCCAGGATAAGGGCGAGCAAGGCCATGATAGTAGCGCGTGGCGTGGACATACGAGGCTCCTTGTTAAGAATGTAGCGTGCAGGAAGATGGATAGTATCAGCCAGACGAGCGTTATACCGCAACACCTGCTTGGCCTGTTATTCTTATGCTTCATTTTTGGTTGCGAGACTATCTATTTGATGATAAGATGCATTTATTATCAAATGACAAGAGGATGGATACTGATCTTGCCACAGCT
>Ga0209591_10007155_pt1 | contig 12300 bp, 6 predicted proteins | sample MAT01_FD_187207 | JGI IMG/M metagenome (GOLD analysis project Ga0209591, IMG submission 187207) | Freshwater microbial communities from Lake Fryxell liftoff mats and glacier meltwater in Antarctica - MAT-01 (SPAdes) (version 2) | ecosystem: Environmental > Aquatic > Freshwater > Ice > Liftoff...
AACGCCTTGGCGAGATCCTGTACCACGGTTTGCAAGACGTGGCTGTGGACATCTTTCGCCCACGGGTTTGTCGCCTTGCGCGCCTTCACCTGGCGCAGTTGCGCGTACGTGCCCACCGTCTCGCCCCGCTCCTGGTACGCGGTCTTGCGCTCGGCAAGACAATCGTTGTAGAAAAAGCGGCAGGTTTCCAGGATCGCATCAAGCCGCCGCGCTTGCGTGCGCGAGGGGTAGAGACGGTAGCGAAAGGCGTTACGAAGACTGCTCACGTTGCACCCGTTCCAGTTCGGCAAGGACAATCCGATGCAGTACGCCCGACAATGACTCGTGCGTAAGGGCGGCAAGCAGCCGCAGCTTGTGGTACGTCGCCAACCAAATCTTAATCGTGCGGGTTTCGCGTGGCTCACTCATAGAGGTAATTATACCACTATTACTATCAGCGCGCAAGCGGAGGAACACCAACGCACTGCGATGCGATAGGCGTGCATCGCAGTGCGTTGTTCTGGCTAAAGCCAGCGAGAAACCCGCCTAACCGCTCGGCTAAAGCATGGCGGCTTGCGGCGGGTTTAATCGGTCATACCGCGTTGTGGGCCAACGACGCGGCGCTGAGGCTACCGCGCCTCGGCGGCCCGGTGGCGCTGCATCAATGCGATACGTCACGTGGCCCACACGAGCTTGCCGACGGGGTGGGCTTTGCCCGGCTCGGGTAGGTATAGCAGAGGCCTCACGGGCCACACAAGTTACGGGATGAGCGTTTCCAATACCGCTTGTATACTACAGCAGATCGTGCTATAGTCCTCTAATTCCCAGGAACTGACCGAGGCCTTCAAGACTATGGTGCAGGAAACGGCCCAACCCCTTAAAGGGGCAGAGCGACGCCGTTTTTTGGCCCAGACCGTGCAAGCTTGGGGCGCAGGGGGCCAGCGCCGGGCAGAGCGGGAATTGGGCTGGAGCCGTGTCACCATCCGCAAAGGCCTGCAAGAACTCACGCACGGCCTGACCTGCGTCGCTGCCTTCTGCCTGCGTGGCCGCAAGCCCAGCGAGCATCGGCTGCCCAACCTGCTGAGCGACAGCGCGGCACTTGTTGATGCGCAAAGCCAAACCGACCCCCAGTTCCGCTCGACCCGCTTGTATACGCGCCTGACTGCGGCCGGGGTGCGTCGCCAACTGATTGCACTCAAGGGTTATCGTGACGACGCGTTGCCCAGCGTGCGAACCATCGCGACCAAACTCGACCAGTTGGGCTATCATCCGAGCAAAGTTGCCAAAGTCAAGCCCAAAAAAAGAATTGCCCAAACCGACGCCATTTTCGAGCGAGTAGCCGAGATCAATCAGGCGGCAGATGCCGAGCCGACGACCTTGCGCATCTCCATCGATGCCAAAGCGACGGTCAATCTCGGCTCGTTCTCTCGCGGTGGCTACAGCCGCGTTCCAACCCAAGCGCTCGATCACGATTTCCGACTACTGTCCGCCCTACCACAGCAAGTACAACCCGATTGAACGCTGTTGGGGCGTGTTGGAGCAGCATTGGAATGGTAGCCTGTTGGAAAACCTGCACGTCGCGCTCGAGTTCATCAAGACGATGACCTGGCGCGGCGTGCCTCCGGTGGTTGCGGCCGTCACCACGCTGTATCGCACCGGCGTCAAGCTGAGCAAAGACGCGATGCGGGCGCTTGAGCGCTGTTTCGCCCGTGACCCGCACCTCGGCAAGTGGTTTGTCACCATCAGCCCTGACCTGCTGCCGGGATAACCTATTTCTTCTGCTTCCCCTACAGGCTGCAACGCCGTCGCAATCTTTGAAGAGGATGGGCATATGGCCGTGCTGCTCGTGGTGCCGGCTCACCTTGACGCGTTGCACCTGCGCATGGTGGCGAATGTAGTCGGGCCGACCGCCGACTTCACGCGTTTGCCCTACGTTGATGCTGCCACCGGGCAAGATGTGAACGGCGAACTGCCATACCTGAGCGAGATTGTCCTCGCGCAGCCGTTCGACGATCAGAGCCTCCAGCTCAAAGCTGGCGTGCATCTGCATTGGGCGCTGCCCGATGCGCTGACCCGCGCCAAGCAGAGCGACAGCGAAACGCGTTTCCCTGCCGTGCCCAATCGCTGGCTCGTTACGCGCAGCCGGGATGCTACCGTGGAGGGCCAATGGGTGATCGAGAGCGATTACCTCTCCGACAGCGGCGGCGCGGTGAACTACCCCAGCATCGCCGCGCAGATGGCCGCCCCGTCACCCCGCCCCTACCGCTACCTGGGCCGCCGGCTGCCGCTGTCGCTCTGGGCCCCCGCCACCGACCGCTCGCGCTACCTTACCGAGCTGACGGCCGTAGGCTATGGCGAGCCGACCTTCGCTGCGTTCTACCCCAACTGCTATAGCGTGTTCGGCTTCCACGACCCGGACTATGTCCACGGCGTCCCCGCAGGGCTGCGCTACGAGATTTTAGGCTGGTACGAAGACCCAAAGCAGGATGCACTGGCACAGTTCCTCGCGGAGCAAACCGACGCGTCGGCCTGGCGTGCCAACATTGAGCAGCAGCTCGCCTGGACTGTACCTGGCGACGCTGCCGCGCCTGAGCGCATGGTTTGCTACAGCCGCATCACCTTCGCGCCCGCGACAAACGACGCAAACTCGGCACTTGCCCAGGCGAGCGCAGAGACCGGGGTTGTGGTGGGCAATACGGCCACCGAGGCGCTCGCGGCCCACCTTGGCCGCACCGTCGATCTTGGCGAGGGCGTGAGCGTGGACGAGGTCGAGCGCTTGCTGGAGGCGCTGGCCTTCGCCGACCACCTGGAGACGAAGCCGATCGATGTGGGCGCCACGCTGCGCGCGGCGCGCCACGCCAACAGCTTCCGCGCGCTGCCCGCCGGCACGCTCTGGACGGTGCGGCTCCAGCAGCTAACGGCGGCAAGCGCCGATGATGCCGCGCGCCAGGACAATGTGGCGATCCCGCATGACCTGGCCGATCTGCTGAACGTGCTCAACCGCGCTCAGGCGTCCTACGACCGCGCCCTGCACAGGCTGCACTCCCTGCGCGAGCAGCTGTTCGCCGACTGGTACAAGTACATGCTGTGCGTGTACCCGCCCGACACTGGCCGCGAAAGCTACCCTGACCCCGACGAGGTGCGCTTCTTCCTTCAGCGCGGCATTGCCGTTATTCAGGCTACTGTGGCGGCGGCGGGCGTGTATCCGCCGCAGGGCGAAGGAGACACGCTCGCGCACACGTTGCTACGTGCGCACAAGGCCGTAGACGACGCGCTCACGCGCACGAACGAGACGCTTGCGCCACAGGCCGCCTATCTGCTTCAGGAAACCGCCGCGCCGCAGTACTACCTGCCGAACGAACCCGTGGTGCTGCTCACGGGCGACGCCGCCACGCCATCAGACCGGCACGGGCAGGACGGCGCGCTGCATCCAGACGGCAAGCTCGCGTGCTATGTGGTGAGCAGCCAGGCTCCCGGCATCAGCAGCCGCGACGACCTGATCGACGTATACGCGCGCGTGGTCAAACTGTTCGACACGCTGCAAGCGCCAAACATCGCGTTGAACACTTGGCAGCAGCCGCCCTGGCACCCGCTGCTGCTCGAGTGGGAGGTCGAGTTCTACCCGTTGCGCCTGGGCAACAACCTCGACCCCGCAAACCTCAGCTATAGCCCCAACTTCATCAGCGCCAGCTACGAGCTCGCGGAGCACGAGGTCGAGCTGGCGCTCAAGCCGGAGCGCTATTTCCCGGATCGAGGCGCGAATACCTTCAGCGGGACGACGATCCTTTCGCCGGTGGCGCGGCCGGTGCTCCAGGGGCGCATCCTGGACTATCTGGAAAAGCACGCCCTGGCCGCCTACAACGCGCTGCGGCCCGCCAGCACGCCACAGCGCGCGGTGGAAGAGTTTCAGCGCGACCCCGAGCCGACGCTCCAGTGGTACCGCGCGAACGGCGCCGACGGTCGGCTCAAGACCTTGATAGCCGTGTATGATCACCTCAAGCTCAACGACGACAGCAACCTGGCGCAGGTGCTGGGCGGCTTCAACGACGCGCTGCTGATGCGTAAGGTGACGCGCCAACTGCCGATCGCCGACCCGCTGGGCTTCGAGCGGGACCGCTCGTTCACCGAGGGGGAGGTGCGGGCCGCCCTCGACGGCTTCGCGGGGCGCGCGCCGCAGCCGCTGAATGACTTTAACCCTGTGCGCGCCGGGGCGCTACGCATCCGGCGCCTGCGCGTCGTCGACAACTTCGGCGTCGCCTTCGATGTAGATGTGCGCAAGACGACGACGACGACACAGCTGCGGGTGGAGGGACACCCCGACTGGGTGGCAATGCCGCCGCGGCTGGCGCAGGCCGCGCGGCTCAACTTTCGCTGGCTGGACGCCGACCACGAGATCGAAGAGATGAACATCCTGGCCGACAGCTCGCCGGTTTGCGGCTGGCTCGTGCCGAACAACCTCGACGACAGCATCGCCGTGTTTAGCGACGCTGGCCTGGCGCTCGGCGTGCTATACGCGCTGGACGACCCGCATGCCAGCGGGAAAGCCCACTGGCGCCCGGCGCCCGGCAGCGCGGTTCCCGCCGAGATCGCGACGATCAAGAACCAGCACCTGCGCAAAGTGGTTGGGCGACTGCGCGACTCGGGCGGCAGCTTCGTGGCCGCGCTGCTCGTGGCGCTCGACAGCGCGCTGGCCGCGATCGACCCGGCCGACTACGCGCAGCACCAAAGCCAGGCGCTGCTGATGGGCCGCCCGGTGGCGCTGGTGCGCGCCAAGCTAGACCTCGAACTCATGGGGCGAGCGGCGGTGCATCAGGACTGGAACGTGCTGCGGCTGGACATGAGCCGCAGCACGCGCGAAACGAACGACTTCCCGCTGGTGCGCTTCCCCATTCGGCTCGGCGAGCACCACCAGCTCGACGATGGGTTGGTAGGCTACTGGCTGGAAAACCTATCGGGCGAGCTGAGCGAGGCGTTGTACGCCGTGCAAAGCGACCCGAGCGACGAGCCGCGCATCGTTACCTACGCTGGCAACCCGATCACGATCACGCAGGCGATCAACGCGCCAGCGCAGTACCTTGCCATGCTGGTAGACCCGCGCGGCGTGGTGCATGCCACAAGCGGCGTGCTGCCTAGCAAAGCGATCGGCATCCCGCCCGAGCACTACCGCGACGCGCTCCAGCGCATGGAGATCAGCTTCTTCAGCGCGCCGGTGCTGACCGACGGCGACCAGCTCGACCTGCCACTGCCCAACGAGGCTGGCTTCGTCTGGTCGTGGCTAGAGCGCGCGGGCGCTGGCTGGCGGGAGCTTTCCACCGCGCCGAGCGTGCGGCGCAGCGACTTCGTTGCGGCTATAGATGGCGGCGCGACGGTGTGGGACGCGCTGGTTGCGCTGGGCTGGCTAACGCCGCTCGACGCCGAGACGGCGCTTGTCACACCGGCCGAGCAGCGCAAGCCGCTGGGTGCAGCGCAGGCGCCGCTGAAGGCGCGCATCGAGGCGCTGCTCGACCAGTCTGCGATCGACCTGCCGCAGACTGAGGCGCACTTCCCGGCGCAACCGACCGCGCGCGAGGGCTGGCTGAAGCTGCGCCCGGCGCCGCAGAAGCGAGGAACACACTGATGCAGGAAGTTACGCTCACCATCACGATCGGCGAGGCCAACCAGATCTTAGAGGCGCTGGGGCAGATGCCCTACGTGCGTGTGTACGAGCTGATCGGCAAGATCCAGCAGCAGGCCCAGACGCAGCTCACCACCCCCAAAGCGAACGGGGCGAACCACGCTGAACCGGCCGTCAGGAGGATCCCATGAGCGCGACGCTGATCCTACACTGGCCGCTGGACATCATCGCTGGCGGCGCCGTTGACGCGACCGACAATCACTTCAACGGCATATCCGAGGGTGACCCGGCGGACACACCCGATGCCAAGTTTGGCAGCTGCCTGGCCTTCGACGGCAAGAATGACGCGCTGACGCTGGCGGACAACCCGCTGCTGCGCGTAACGGCCTACACGCTCGAAGCGTGGATCAACCCGAATACGCCCGCAACTGGTTGGACGGGCATCGCCGGCAAGCCCGGCCGCAACTACTGCATCTACCTCAATAGCCAAGGCTATATCCACCACCGCTTCGCGACGAAGACGAACACGAACGACGGCTTCGATACGCGCGTCGGCTCGATCCAGTGGGGCGTGTGGCAGCACGTGGCGATCACCAACGACGACCGCACCGCGCGAACGTATATCAACGGCGTGCTGAGCGGCGAGTACGCGTTTAGCGGCGACCTGGTTCCCTACCCGAACCGGCTGATCGTTGGGCGCGACATGGACGACAAGCAGCAGTACTTCTACAACGGGCGCCTGGCGCACCTGCGGCTGTACGACGCGCCGCTTGTGGCGGCGGAGATCCAGCGCGACATGGCCGAGGACGAGTCGGCGCTGGCGGTGTTCGTGCGCACGCACCCGCTCGACTTCAACCTGTACAACGCCGACCAGCACCACGTGCTGTACATCGACGACGACCCGGCCGGGCAGCCGATGACGCTCGAGATCACGAGCACGGCGCGCCAGGACATCGCCTTCACGCCGATCGGCCAGCCGGTATCGCCGCAGGCCTACCACTTCGAGCTGCGCTTCCGCGGGCAAACGCTGGCCGCCGCGCCGCAGCCGCGCGTGGCGACCCCCGGCTGGTCGCTGGCGCGCAGCGCCGACGGCGCCTCGCTCTACCTGCTGCGCAGCGCCACCGAGCCGCTGACGCCGGGCAGCACGCTGCGGCTGCGGCTGGAGGGCATGAACGCCGATGGCCGCGCCGGGTCGCGCGGCAGCCGGGTCGAACTGCTGTACCACGCGCTGCAATACGCGGGCGAGCGCAGCGAGCTGACGGGCGCGCGGCTCCAGTACCTCGACATCGTCAACCACCGCGGGCTGCGCGAGATCCCGCTGCACGTCGGCTTCGTGGGCGGCTCAACGGCGCTCAACAACGGCACCGACAGCGCGCTGCGCATCCGGATCGCCAACACCTCGCGCGACGCCGCGATCAAGCTGAACGCCAAAGGCCCGGACACACCCGCCTCTAGCTTCGTCGTCTCGTTCGACCTGCAGGAGGCCGGAGAGACGCGCGAGTGGGCCCTAGTCGCCGCGGACAACACTGGCTCGGCGCAGCTGCGCGTGGAGGCCGCGAACAAGGTCAGCGCCAAGTGGGGCGACCCAAACACCAGCAAGAGCCGGCTCGGCCAGTCGCTCGCCTGGACGCTCAGCCCACAGGCGGACACCGAGCTGGGGGCGGATGGCTCGCTGGTTCTGGCGCTGTCGGGCCTGCGGGCGCTGCCGGCGCTGGGCTACGCCAACATCGTCGTTGCCTACAAGGACATCCCCGGCTACCAGAACGGCAGCTTCGTGATCACGGCCGAGCGTGCGCCGCTGCTGTTCTGGCAGCAGAACCTGGCGGACACCAGCGCGCGCGTGGGCATCGGCCTGCGCGACCCGGGCCAGCGCCTGGATGTGGCAGGAAACATCCAGCAGCGCGGCTTCGACTTCTACCTGGGCATAGGCGACAACTCGCGCGGCAACACCGGCCTTTCGCGGGCGCTGGTGAAGGACAACGGCAGCCGATTGACGATCAACTTTGCCAGCGACTTCACCGGCGGCGTGATCGTCAACGGGCCGCTGATCAGCCTGAATGGCAGCGTGAACATCACCAACGCGCAGCAGGACGCCAATGGCAACACGCTGATCCTCGGCCCGACCACCGGCTCGAACCTGCGCCTGGGGTACAACGCCGAGTATAGCTGGATCCAGTCGCACGGCAGCAAGCCGCTGGCGATCAACATGTTGGGCAACAGCGTGGGCATTGGCACCACCGCGCCGAACCCGGCCTACCGCCTCCACGTTGCTGGTACCACCTACAGCGACGCGCTAAGGGCTGGCACCACCTACACCGACGCGCTGATTGTCAATAGTGGGTTTCAGTTCGGGCGCATGCTCGGCGGGCACGCCTACCTGGGCTCGCACGGCGGCGGCGTGAAGAAGGTAAACGTCCCCTTCCCGCAGGCGTTCCGCTACAAGCCGTTCGTGATCGTCACGGTGCGCAACGAGGATAGCATTCGCTACGACGACACCTTCGCCGTTACCGTGGGGTACATCGACACTACGCGCTTCGAGGTCAATGTGATGCGGATAGACCGAGGCGGAGCGGGCTGGGCACAGCAGGTGCGCCTGCACTGGTTCGCCTGGGAAACGACGAGCGCCTCGGATAGCTAGGAAGTCGCCGACGAAGACCGCTGCTATTCGTATGTGCTGTGCGCCGCGTGCCAAAGCTCTAGTACGCAGCGCACAGCACATAGCACAGGGGCCGCGCAGATGCCAAGCATCAAAGTTATGGCCTGGAATATCGAGAAGTTCGGCTTCACAGCAACTATCACTAATCCGGGAGTTCCGCTAGGTTTCACGGCGGGAAAGCTGATCGAGTTCGTAGGGCGCGTTATCTCGAACTACAATGCCGACATCGTCGGCATTATGGAGATTGTGGGCGGCGCTGGCGATGTGCTCGCCAACCTCCTGGAAGTCGAGATGAACAACCTGCGGCCTGCTGGGGCGCTCTACACCTGGCACGCGCTCGCCAGCCCGCGCCAGTTGGCGGGAACGCAGGAGGAGTACATCTTCCTTTGGCAACAAGAGGCCGGGCGGCTCATGCCCTTCGTACAGGGCGCCCTTCCCAGTATTAATCACCTTTCGTTCTACCTGTACGGCATGCTCAACGACTGGGACTTCGACTTCATCGTGAACGGATACACGGCAGCACAACGCGACCAATTTTGGCAGGCGCTCGAAGCAAACGGGTATCGCAACGCACAGTATAATGTTTCAGCAACCCATTGGCACCAACTTCAACCTCCAGCAAACGCGGCCGTGAACCTCAACCAGCCGGGCGCCGCCGTGGTTCCGCCGCTACTGCTTACCCTTGCACAGCGACAGGCTATTAAAGAGGTACTTGTCCATACCAAGCCGGTGCTTTTTACGAAAGGGGGCGGTCGGCCCCCTTTCATCTCCGACTTTGTGATAGGAGGCGTGAAGCGCCTGCGAACTGCCGTACTGCACGCGCCAAACCCCAGCGATCCCAACAAGTACGATGTAATCAACAACCTTGCGCTGATCAATGACCTCAACGACCCGCTGGTCAACCGGCTCGTGATGGGCGACTTCAACACCGACGACGGCGATACCAAGTCGGCATGGCGGATGGGCTTTGTGCTCAATGCCCTGAACAACACATACAGTTTCACCTATCTGACGCCCAAACAGCACGACCAGATTTTTACGCGCGTTGTCGGCGCACCGCTCAATATGACAAAGCAGATGAACAACGTCAAGACTTCGCTAACCAGCTCGTTTTTGTCGCTCACCGCCGCACACAACGACATATTGGCAAGCACCTACGACAATTTCTACCTGGCCCGCGCAACAGCCGCTCCTAATCAGTTGGCGGTCAACGCAGCGAGCCCGCCGCAGGTTGTAGACCTGGTTTATCGCATTAATGCCGCGAATTCCGTGCTCGCTATAAGCCAGATCGGGGATGCAGCGGTGGAGGTATTTCTAAGCAATCCAGGCAAGCTCTGGCTTAAAAAGAAAATAACTGATTTGGATGACGCTATTAAAAAAGCAAAGTTGCTAACGGCAAAGGGGAAGCTTATGAACCAAGTGGCTGCGCTGAAAGCGCATCGGGTATTGCTGAACAAAGCCAAACTTGATCCGCCAATGACGGTCAGCATGGCCCACCTTGTTTACAATCGCTCAATCAGCGATCACCTGCCAATTATGATAACCCTGGATTATTGACGGGATCAGGTATGGATATTAACGCGCTCTACGGCCTTGTGCAGCCGATGTACGCGAGTACTGCGACGACAAGGACACTCAGCCTGGACGTGGCGCGCTTCGGGGTGCCGCCACTGAGCGCGCTTTTTACGTCTGCGATTGGGGGTACAGCGCTTGCGATTGTGGCGCTGAAGGGCCCGCTAACGCCGCCGACCACAGAAACCACCCAGTTTCTGTTCGATGGCAGCGCGGATGTGCTCGGCCTGCACGGTGCGCGGGTACTGCTCGTGCTGAAGGTGAGCGACGGGCGCCTCGTTACGACGCTGACGATCTTCCTAGAACATACCTGGCGCTTTGCAGCCTCCTTCCCCCTGCTGGCAAATACAATCTACGACGACATGCGCCTTGTCGAGGCAGCGAGCGACGGCGCGCTCATCCTTTCCTCGGAGCCGGATACCTATAAGGGAACGGTCGTCGCCGCAGGGCTGAACTTCTACGGCACGCTCGATGTCACGCTGGGCATCTTCGACGCCATCAACTGGTTCTTCCACGACCACCAATCTGCCCCGTCGCACGGCACGCTCCAATACAGCACCCACCAGTCCGAACTTGGCGAGGCTGAAACACTGCTCAATGTGGATATTCGCGTTACGTCGCTCTCCCTGCCGTCGCTGTTTACAAGCGATGCGCTGCCGATCAAACTGCGGCTCGCGGCAGGCTTGAACGATGCCGAGATTTACGAGCGCGGACTAGCGATCGAGGCAACGCTGACGATCGCTTCGCACCCGGTGCAGCTGCGGGCGCTCATCGCGCGTGTGCCAATTGGCGTACTTGTGCTTCAGGCGCAAACAAACTTCGGCTTGCCATCGCCCGCAGATCTCGCGCGCTTCTTCGGCCTGGGCCAAGAGGTGGCAAGCGCCCTGCCAGATCGATTCCAGGGTGGCAATCTGGTCACGGTCGCTTCGATCTTCTTTGGCATCGGCTCGCAGTCGCAGAAGCTCGAATACGCTGGCCTCGTCTTGAAGGCACTCGACGGCCAGAGTTGGGAGTTGATCCGATCGAACGTGCTGGTGATCGGGGATCTGCACTTCACCTTCACCATATTTAGCCCAATGGATAGCGCCCAGCGCCGCTGGTTCGCCCAGTTCAGCGGACGGGCGACGCTGTTCGCCATCCCCATCGTGGTTACGGCGCAACTTCCAGGCTTGTTCGTCCACGGTCAACTCGACGACTTGCAAGCGGTGCCAACCATCCGCGACGTTGTCGAGAGCGCCTTCGGCCATACCAAAAGTGTGCCGGACGACCTTGAGATCGCCAAGCTTTCCTTTAGCGCACAGCCGTCCAGCAGCGCCTATGCCTTCGAGATCGCGATCGAGGGCGAATGGAACGTCGGCGAGATCGGTGGAACTGAGGTCAGCATCACCGAGCTAGCGCTCGCGTTCGCCTACGATGGCAAGAATCCGCCGGAAACGCGCAAGAGCGGCTTCATCCGTGGCGGCATCCTGATCGGCGATGCCTTGTTTACGGCCACGTTCGACCTGAGCAACGGCGACGAGCGCTTCACCGCGACGTGGGAGTCGCGTGGAGAGGCGCTGGGCCTGAAGGATATTGTGCAGCACCTGAAGCTCGATGCGCCAGATATCCCGCCCGAGTTCGACCTGGGGCTAGAAAGCGCAACGCTCACCTACGATATCACGCAGAAGGTTCTAGTGCTGACGGCGAACTCCGTCAACTACGGCAGCGCTATCTTTATCGCGGCGCAGCAGCCCGACGGCTGGCTATACGCGCTCGGCATTGATGTCCAGCCGCGCACGCTCAGCCTGTCGCAACTGCCACTAATCGGCGACGATCTTCCGGCGGAGGCGTCGATCGCGCTGAAGTCAGTGCAGTTGCTGGTGGCATCGCGTGGATTGGATGCGCAGCACGTTTCCGCGCTGAACCTGGCACTGGTCCCAATTCCCTACAGCCTGCCGTCCGATACGCTCATCAAAGGGCTCAACATTGTCGCCGCGCTCGAGTTTGGCACGACGCCGCATACGATGGTTGTGCCGACGACGCCCAACGCTGACGCAGCGGCGAGCACGCCCGTGCCGACGCCAACTACGGCAACGAGCGGCGACAACATATCCTGGCTTAAGATCCAGCGCGCGTTCGGCCCGATCCACTTCGAGCGCATCGGCTTTCAGTACAAGCACCCCGAGGGGAAGGCGCCTCTGATCACCTTCCTCATCGACGCGGCGCTTACTACTGCGGGGCTAACACTTGGGCTAGATGGGTTGTCTGTGGAGCTGTCGATCGCCGACATTGCTGCCGTGCCGTCCTTCCACCTCGACGGCCTGGCGCTCCAGTACAGCTCTTCGGCGGTTACGATCGAGGGCGCCTTCCTCGCCAGCACGCTCACCTACAAGGGCAAGGCCTACCCGGCCTACAGCGGCAAGGCGCTGCTGCGCACGGCCACCTTTACGCTCGGGGCGATCGGCTCGTACGTGCAGCTCGACGAGGGGCCGTCGCTGTT
>Ga0209591_10007159_pt1 | contig 12300 bp, 12 predicted proteins | sample MAT01_FD_187207 | JGI IMG/M metagenome (GOLD analysis project Ga0209591, IMG submission 187207) | Freshwater microbial communities from Lake Fryxell liftoff mats and glacier meltwater in Antarctica - MAT-01 (SPAdes) (version 2) | ecosystem: Environmental > Aquatic > Freshwater > Ice > Liftoff...
CGGACGGTATTTGTCGCCGCTGACGGCGGTCCAAATACCGTCCGTATTGATCGCAGGCCAGTTGGTCGGAATGATCTGGGCCTGATTGGCGGCATCCACGAGCAGGCTGGCCGAATAGCTGAAGCTAGCCGGCGAGACCGATTCGCCCTGGCTAATTATGAGGCCGGCAACCGTCATCGCTGTCCCCTCGGGCAAATAATATTCGCCCGGATTAAAGAAGCCCGCGTTGATCGCGACTTGGACTTGGTTGGTCCGCAAAAATTGGCTAACCGTACGTCCCGCCGTTTCCCTGAAATTAACCTGATAGTCTTGAATCCGGGGTGAAGACAGCAGGCTAATATCAGGGTCGCTCAAGTCAATCCGCAGGGCATTCGCCACCATCAAATTCTCGAAATCCTGGCTGGATCTCGAATTCGTAGCACTGAGGTGATCGATGCCCTTGAACACCGGGGTCCACGGCGGCAGTTCGGGCGCGGCTTGATTGCGAAAAAGTGCGAGTAGCCCCAAGCTCAAGGCCAACACTCGAATCCGGTTACGCCAAGGAAGGAAACAGGTCATACAAAAAATGGGTCGCTTCGTCAGTTTCCACTGTAGCGGTAATCATAGCCCGGGATCGGGTCCCGCAAGTAGGCGGCCGTAAAACCATCGAAATAGATCTTCGTGAGAGCCACATGGCCATCGACAAATCCGACGACGCTTTCGGCATCCCGGTAAAAGGGAGCATTGCGCAATCCGGTACGGCTTCGATGCCACGACAACGGACCGTGAGCCGTCCATTCCATGGTCAGCAGTGTGCGCTTGGGTTCGGTGATGGCCGGAAGTTCCCAACCGGCCAGGTTCGGAGCACCGGGAATCAAAACGCCATTGAAGTTGTAGCTGCCATAATCGAACCGTTCGCTCCGCCAGAAGGGTCGGTCATCGGTATAACCACGGTCATCGGGACACGCGAAAACGGCGTCATTGGTCGAGGATAATCCGGAGAGTCCCGCGTAGCCCTTCACTTGTTCCTTATACCACCACTGCAATTCGCCCGGTTGGCCTGCGACAGGTCCAGGCAAGGTTTGACCGTGGTCAGCCGCAAAGGAAAGCACCGCCCGATTCACTTGCTGAATATTTCCTAGACACTGCGCCAATCGCGCTTGCCGTTTGATCCGCGTCAACGGAACCCACACCAAGGCGGCCAACACCGCCACTACCGCCAGCGCCACCAACAGATCAGTCAAGGTAAAGCCCCGGCGATCCCTGGGAACCTGTTTGAAAACGCCCCTAATTCCGGTGGGCGAACAAGCTATCCGGGAAGGTGAGCAGTCGGCGAAGGATTCCATGGTTCGGAAGGCGTCAGGGCTGACCTGCCAGTGCCAGCGGCTTGACCAATTCAGCCGCCTCGGCCCGAACATACAGATCGGCGAACGATTCACGGCCAGGAACCAACTTCCGGAACGGCCGGCTGAGCACGGCCGCATGCAACAGGTTTTGCTCCGCGAGTAATCGCAGATTTAACTGCTCGGGTTGGCTCCCGGAACAGAACGCCACAATCCAAGGTTTGATCTCCCCCAAAACTGCCCGTTGCTCCGGCAGCAACAGCGGTGGCCCCATGAAGGAAACAAGGACGTCTCCCGTCGCTCCTCGCCGGATCAACTCGAAAAAGTCTCCGGGCGGCACCTGAACGGGACGCAAGGGATCCTCTTGCAATGCCTGCACCGCCTTGAGCGTCGCCCCAGCCTTCCCAATCGCGCGGGTGAAACTCGCCAAAGAAAGATCGGTAGCCGGCTGAGGAAAACTCCCCGTATCTCGGGTAATGACGGTCACTTTTCCAGTGGGTCCAAGCAACTTCAGCGCCTCCTGCGCCAAGGCCTGCCCCAGGTCCTCATGAAGCTTGCGATCAACCCGTGGAGGCATCCCGGTCTGAGAAATCAAGAGCGTCACCAGAGCGGCCAAAATAAGGCTGCTCGCGAGAACGATGCTGCTGGGGCGATTTTTCATCGGGCGGGACGGGATTACCGGCGGCGACTCGAACCTTAGAAAACTCCCCGCGGCTTCGAGAAAACGACATTGGTTAAGCCACTCGCCAAAGCGGCGGTGATTTGAGCCCGTAAGCCCGGTGTCTTGGTGTTTTGAACGCTGCCATCGGTTAAGGCCAGATTGCCGTTGCGAATATGGCGATTGGCATCCCAAGCGGCATCGATCGAGCTGCCGAGGAAAATGCTCCATTGCGGATCCAGACCGCCCCCACCCCCGGTCACGTTGCTGTCGCCGCCCACAATAGTCTGGGGCTTGGTTTCGTCCGCCCGGGTGCCGATGAAATAGCTGATGTTCGCCTCGCCATCGAGATTCACCCAGTTGGTGCCGAATTTTCGCGGCTTGTCGGTGGGACAGACCAGGATTCGCGGCGAACCCAGTTCATTCGAGCACAGGCGAAAATTGTCCGTCCAATCAGGCGAGCCCAAGGTTCCGCCATTCGTCACGGCCAAATTCCAGGGATACTTCTCGCGGTTATCATTGGCCCACAACCGGAAGGCAAGGCTCACCTGACGCTGATTATTGAGACACGCCGCCTGCTTGGCCTTGGCTTTGGCCTTCGACAGTGCCGGCAACAAGAGACTCGCCAGGATCGCAATGATGGCGATCACAACCAGCAGCTCAATCAAGGTGAACGCCGATGGGCGTGGAGTCAGCTTCATGAATAATTGGTTTCCTCAAATCCGGCCACGAGTTCCCAGCATCCTGGACACCCTCGTCGCCGAAACATTGGTGAAAACAATGAGTTGTGATAGCACGACGCGCGCCAAGGTTCCGGTTTTTTTGAACCGGAACAACGGTCGGGTCGAATTGAGGTCGAGCCGGTCATTCCAATTTCCTCAACCGGAGCGAACCCGTTTCGAACCAGGACTCGCCCGTGCTCGCCCGCAGCTCACAAAAAAGCCGAACTTCTTCCCCTGTGGCAGCCACCGAAAATTCCAAACTCAGAATCCGCCCGTCCGAATCGCCCATACATCCAACTGACGGCGGCCGATCCCCCGAAACCCGCAACCTCGCGCCCTGATTTCGACCAAACGGCAGCGACCGAACCCCGGCCGTCCGAACTCGCCCCTCGTATCGATAACGCCCCGGCTCCAATTTCACGGTGGTCCGCCACCAAGCCAGGGGCACCGGACCGGCCCTGATTCCCAAGACCGGTACTCCGTCCGGACCGGTCGACACCTGAAGGCGTCCTTCTTCCGGACGGTCCTGCGGCGTCCACCCCGTCAACCCGGCCTCCCCCAGGGAAAAATCCAGCGAAGCGACTTCAGGCTCGGCAAATTGCTGTCTCAACGACGCCACCCGGGCCACCACTCGGGCGCTAAGTTCCTGGGCTGACTTCGCGACCTCTGTCGCTTCGGCAGCGTTCAGGAATGGAGCCAGTCCGTCGACCGCACTTTGAATTCGATTCGTTAATCCAGATTCGGCAAACAACTCAGCAAAAAGTCGCCGACACCGCTCCGCGTAGCGCCGACGGCCTTCTGGCGTTTCCTGAAGAGCCCGAGCCACCAGACCCGCGCAGTGCGGATTCCAAGGTAAATCCGTCGGCTGAAACAACTGATCCATTCCGTGGGGCAAGAAAACGACTCGCCCGCCTTCCGGTGGAATGAGCAGGCGGAAATTATTCCGCGCCAAAGTGTACCCGTCCCGATGACCCAACAGCACTTCCAGCGCTTGAAACGTGAGGAATAACTCCACTTCGAGGGCCGATTGCAACTGTTCCCATCTCCGATCCAAATCGGGTTCGCGGACCGCCCGTGACAGGGTCTCCAAAGTCTCGGCTAGGCCTCCCGAGGGACCCCGCGTTCCCGCTTTCCAGCGCATTCCACCCTCAATGTCGGCAGTGGGATCGGGCTCCAGGATTCGCCCGCCGGAACTCAGGGAAAAGCGGTGCAGGAACTCGTCCGTGTAGCCCTCTTTCAGGACGTACAACCCCAAGCGACGGTCGCCCAGCCATACCAACGCGTGGGATATCGCTGGAGTCGGAATCCCGGCCGCCGCAAACACCTCACCACCCAACCATTCGCTCAAGTAGCTCGGGTCCTCGACCGCGTTGTTGAGATGGATCTTGGAAGTCCCGCGGAAGCGTTGGCCCGGCACAAACCGGTCGAGGTCAATCGTGAAGGATGGCGTGCGGTCCAGGGAACGAAAACTACCGGTCGCTCCCTTGAGATGAACGCCAACCTCGGAAAAGCTCAGGTCTCCCAGTCGAATCTGCGCCCGTACATACGCTCGAGGCTCCTGGCGCAACGCGCGTTGGGCGCCAGAATCCAGGGTCAACCGGATCTGTATCACGGACGGGTCGGCGCGGAACTCCTCGGCCGAAACGGCGGTGAGAATCAGGCCGAAGATGCAACCGACCAACCAACCGATCGACCGGCCATTCCTTCCAGACCAGCCCGTACCAGTCCCATTTATCATCGGATTCGGATGCACTTAACGACTTACCTGCGCGGGGTTCGGTTTACGTTGCAGAAGGACCAGCGAATTGGCACCCGGACGTTCCTGTCCCTCGGACGGATTGTTCATCACCTGGCCATAAACCCAGAGCGTCGCCGAACCACCACCATCGAGGTTCATGGCGTCTTCACAGCCCAATTTCACCAAATAGTTCGCCAGTTCAGGAAACGTCATCCCGACCGAAACTCCCGCCTGTCGGCCGTCGACTCCCACGAGGAAGAATTGGTCCTTGTTCCAGCCTATAGCGGACCGGGGATGACGTAGGAGAAAGCCCGACCACTCCATGGGTTTACCCTTGCGAACCAGCGTCGGCCCACCGCCGATGGCGGTCGAGACACCCGTGAGGTCCGGAACGGTTTCGGGAAGAATCTGAACCAGCGCTCCGGGAACCACGGGCACTGACAGTTTAGCTCCCAGGGAAAGCACCAAGGTGGTCCGATCGATCGGGGTTTGGCCTGCTTTACGAATCTCGCGGATCCGAGCGCGCAGAGTTCGACCCGGTTGCAGGGGCAGCCATGAATCGTCCGCAGGCTCCAGAATCAATTCGGTCCCACCCGAGGTGGGTGTGGCCGGCCCGACGACCGCCGAATAGAGGACCGCGGTGTCATTTTCACGCAACTGGTTCAATCCAATTGGGGTCTCCGATCCATCCGGCCAGACCACCCGCAACCGCGAAACGACATTGGTCGAATGGGGATCACCGGCGGCATCAATCCAAAAACAAGCATTCCCGTTTGGCGCGCTAATGAGTTCTCCTTCACGAATCTGGAGATCGCGCGGATCGCCCGAGAGCTCTGGTTCGTCGATGTAGAAATCGCCATTAATGGCCGCGAGCGGTTTCCCTAAAGCGGGTGACAGGGATTTAACCTGATCGGAGAGCGTGTTCATCCCGAAGCGATTGCTGTCACCCAAGCTTGTCGTGAAAACCAGGTCCCGGCGCGTGCGGTCCGATTTGAAGACATGGATGGACCAGGGGACTTCCTTCACTTCTTCATGCAGGTATGAAAAACCCCGGTCGGCTCGAACTGGAGCGTTGGTGTCCAGACTGCCCGCCTGAACCCACAGCCCAACCAGCGCCATCAGGATCCACCTAAAAGGTCCCGTCACCGTTAAGGCGAGGTACCTTTTCCAGGTTGGTAATATCGGTGGCATGCCTCTTAATCTACGCAGGTCCTGAGCCAAAACAAATCCCGAGCAAACCGGGACTTTTGCCAGGGCCAATCAGGTTTCGCCCTACCCTCCACTTCGTAGCCGGGATCAGGTGGCTCTAACGGGGCCCCGCCTTTGACTCTCGGGGGGAACCTGCCGGCGGTGATTTCGGAGACCGCAAGACCACTATGGCATTGGCAATCGGACGTTCTTCGCCATCACAGGGGCTATTCCTGACCTTGCCTCCATACCACAACGTCGCCGATCCGCCGCCATCCAGGTTTATGGCTTCAGTACACCCGAGCCCCACCAGATACTCCCCCAACTCATCCAGCGTCATGCCGACGGAGAGTGTTTCCTGACGCCCATCGACCGTGACCAGGTAGAGATACTCCTGGTTCCAACCCACGGCCGTGCGCGGATGCCGTTCCAGCATCGAGCTGAATTCGTAGGATTCGGGGGAGTTAGAATTGATCCGGAGCGGACGCCCCTGACGGATCAAGGTAGGTCCCCCGCCAATAGCCATTCGGGCACCTTTCAAATCTGGAATCGTCTCCGTGGAAAGTTGAATCCGGTCACCGACGCTCATCGGTGGTAAGCGCTTCGCTTGCCCTGGACTCGCCGAAAGAACCAAGATTCCTGGACTGAGAGGGGTATCTCCCAACTCACGAATTTCGCGAACTCGCGTTTCGATGGAGTCACCGATGGCGAGAGCAACCTCGCCCGGTTTTACCGACTCCAACACAAATTCCCGGCCGCCGGCTGAAGGGGTCGAAGTTCCAATCGCGAGCGTATACAAGACGAGGCCGTCTACAGGACGTTCCGAGTTCAGGCCAAACGGAACCTGGGAACCGTCGGGCCAGGTGGCTTGAAACTGAGAAACGACATGGGTGGCCTGGGGCTGTCCGCGCGCATCCACCCAGAAAGCCACGCCTCCATTAGGTCCGCTCACCAATTCCCCTTCGACGATTTGCAGCCCGCGCGAATCTCCGGCGAATTTTTGATCCCGCTGATAAAAATCTCCATTCACGCCCGCAATCGTTACTCCCCAGTGAGCTGGCAGGCGACCGACCTGCGAGCTGAGCGGAGTTAACCCCACCGCACCCGGCGGAGCATGCACTGAATGGAGGGTGAGGGTCGGATTCGTTCGGTCGACTCGAACCACATGAATCGACCAAGGTTCAGTCGCAACCCGTTGGTTGGTGTACCCAATTCCGGGAGAATCCTCCGCGAAGGTCGCTAGGGATGATCGCCCTCCCGGACGACATCCGGCCGCCAGGAAAACCAACGCAGCCGTGGCCGAAAGAAGGGTGAAACGAAGGGTCATCGGCACTTGGACGAGCGGTAGACGCACAGGTGAAGGAAACCGTGAGAAGCACCCACAGCCACCGGTCTGACCCTCACCACGGAAAACCAATCAGTTTTAGATCGGGTTCGTTTCGAATCCCATCTCGGATAAACGTCCGGGGAAGGGTTGCCCCCGGCTTCAGGTTGGGATCGCGGTTATAGATTTCCTGCCGCTTGCCTCCGTATTCAGGCCCGGCAAACGGATTGAGCATCTGGACAAAATTCCGCGCTTCCGGCTTGCGGATTAGGAAGCCAACCGACCCATATTTCTCCATCAACTGATCTGGGGTCGGTGCTTCGAGCCGTCGCTGGGTGTCTTCTTCCGAAGTGGCCAATGCCGTCGACGGGCTCGCCAGAATCACGGGAAGTTGAGCAACCACCGATTCATCAGTCGCAGGCGGTTGGGTGATGGAAGGGGTTCGGGGTAAAGGTGCCACCAACGGGGGTGAGGACAGCGAAGGTGCCGCCACGGGAGCGGATACGATCGGCGTCACACCGGGAGCGACCCGGTTCGTCGACACGGCCGAATTCACGTTTTGAGCGAAGGCCTCTCGGCCTTCGGCAAAACCAATTGCGACCACCGCACACCATAAAATTCTCGGCTTCATACAAACCACGGGTTGTTGGTCTTCTCTTGGCCAACGGTGGTTACCGGACCATGGCCCGGACAAATCAACGTTGCCTCCGACTTTGACAGAATTTCGCCCCGAACCTGGCCGCGCGCAAGCTCAAGCTGATCCCGGGCTCCGCCCATAGACCCGGCAAAGATCGCATCCCCCACCACCGCCACCGCCGGCGCCTCGTCCGGCCAACCGGTAATCAGGTAGGTGACCCCATCCTCGGCATGCCCCGGAGTCGGACGGTGACCGATCGCCAATCGGCCAAGTGCAAAAACGGATCCAGGTTTGAGTTGCTGGTCCAGCGGCGCCCGACGAGATCCAGAATGCAGCCGCACTCCGGGAAACCGCTGACGCAACTCTGGTAACGCTGCCACGTGATCCGAATGCGAATGGGTTATGAAAATGTCTTCCAACTGCATCGCATTGGCCAGGACCAACTCAATAATGGCGCGCCCATCGAACCCCGTATCGAACAAGGCGGCCTTTCCACTCTCCGGATCCCACACCAGAAAGGCGTTCACCATCATGTCGTCCCCGGCCGATGTGATCATCTCGAGCCGTTTCCACCTGCTCAAATCCACCGGGACGGGACGCCATCCCAAGCTCAAACCTTCCAGACGGGAACCTCCCAGCGTCAACAGCTCACCCAGAGGACCGAAGTGCGTTCCCGCTGGAGCCTGACCTGTTCTTTCGAAGGTGACGTAGGCATCCAGGGATAATCCCGCCGATTGGGCCGCCGCCTCAGCCGTGATTTGAGTCGAAGTGCGGGCCTTGCGCAGGATGTCGCCGAGACCGTCTTCGAGGTTCATTGGCCAACGGTAAGTTGACCCACCCGTCCTAGGCAACCGCCGGAGTCACCAACCGCATCACCAATCCTTGACCGTCGCCTCCAGGCTGGGGACATCCGCGACGTTCAACACCGTTACCGACTTGTCGATCCGCTTCATGAACCCAGAGAGTGCAGTGCCCGGGCCAAGCTCGATGAACCGAGTGAAGCCGTTACCAATGAGATATCGGATGGAATCCTCCCACCGGACCGGATGGGTCACCTGATCCACCAACAGGCTCGCGATGGAAGCGGGCTCACCGTGGGGCCGGGCGGTGACATTCGCGATCACCGGAACGTGAGGCGTCCGCAACGTAATGCCCGCCAATTCGGCGGCGAGCCGCGGTTGAGCGCTCTGCATCAGCGGAGAATGATAGGCTCCCGCCACGGTCAACGGGATGGCCTTTTTGGCCCCCTTGGCTTGGGCGGCTTCCACCGCGGCGGGGATCCGCTCGAGTTCCCCTGAAATCACGATCTGCCCCGGACAATTCAGATTCGCGAGGGTGACCCCGGTCGCCTCGCACACTTCGCGCGTCGGTCCTTCGGCCAGGCCAATAATGGCCGCCATTCCCCCACGAGTCGACTCACATGCCTCATGCATAAACCGCCCTCGAGCTCGCACCACCCGCAGCCCCTCTTCGAAGGTCATCGCCGCCGCGGCCGCCAGAGCTGTGAACTCGCCGAGGGACAAACCCGCAGTGGCTTCCACGCTCAAGCTAGGAATTCGCTCTTTAAGTAATTCTAGTGCGACCCAGCTGATTAAAAAAATCGCCGGCTGGGCGTTTTCCGTGCGCGTCAACTCCGCTTCCGGCCCTTCGAAGGCGATGCGGCTGAGGTCGTATCCCAGGAGCGAATTGGCTTGGTCGAAACGTTGGCGAGCAGAGGGAAACGAGGCCGCGAAATCACGGCCCATTCCGACAACTTGAGCTCCTTGCCCAGCGAACAACAGTGCGGTCTTCATTGCGTCGGCGCAGGGTACTTAATGTGGTCGGCGCGGAAAGGGATAAGCCGTCGTTTCGAGGCGAGAGTGAAGGGTGGAACGATCGTTTTCGGGTCGGCGAAAGTCGGAGTTGGCCGAGGTTTAACTGAAATCACTGGCTCAAAACGCTTGCGTGAAAGTCGCCTCCCGGTAGTTTCCGGCCCGCTTTTCAGTGCACGGGTTGGTAGCTCAGCGGTAGAGCAGCGGCCTTTTAAGCCGTTGGTCGTGGGTTCAAATCCCACCCGACCCACCAGTGCTATCTGGAAGCATGCAGAGACGACCCCATCGTCTAGAGGCCTAGGACACCGCCCTTTCACGGCAGTAACCGGGGTTCGAATCCCCGTGGGGTCGCCAATTTCCACAACCCGCTGGCCGCCAGCGGGTTGTTTTGTTATTGCGATCGAAGTCCCTCCGTGTTAACCGCGATCACCCGATAACGATACCGCTGGCCCGACTCCGCCTGAGCGTCGGTAAAGCGCATCGGGACCAGTGGCTGGGACGGCGTGTCGCTGTATTGGAGGTTTTGGAAAATCGGGCGTCCGTACGGATTTTTGCCGCTCTCTGGGACAGTGGCGAGGAATCGCCCATCGCGCTCGATGATGAAGTGGGCCAGACCGCTTTCGACATCGGCCATGGCTTCCCAGGTCAATTCGTTCCCTTTGACCTGAAGGTTCCTCGGAGCCGGTGGTCGGGTGACATCGGTCACGGCGGTGTCCCGGACATACTGTACCCAGGCCTCGGCGATGGCCTGATTGGGAAGCCAAACGGAACTTTCCTGCACGCCCGTGAACTTACGAGCCGGGACGGGGGGCGATGAGTTCCCTTCCCGTCACGTTAAGCGGGGCCAACCAGGCGACCGAGCTCGGCATCGGCTTCAGTGGAGCCCCGGTCTTGGTTGGTAATCGGGCGGTCAGACAGGCGTCGAGCCAGGGGATTGCCAGATACCTTTGATTTCCGCATTCGTGGCTCGTCAACGGGTCGATCGCCACACCGATCAGCGCGCCTTGGCCCCGCATTGATTGGAAGAAGACCTCCACGTCTGGCCACACTCCCGCGAAGCGGTTTGTTTGATCGGTGGCGCCTTCTTTGATGCCGAAATTGCACATCACCGGCACCTGACAGGCCGCCTTGGAGATCCGGTAGGGAGTAGGCCGGCCGTCGACGCTTTTGACTGGGGGAACACCCGAGCGCAGCCAGGCTCCGACGATCCGTTCCGGGTGAAGCAACACCATGCCCCCGGCCCAATGCCCGCCGCCACTATGCCCCCACAGCGCCCACGGCACCTTGGCCAACTCTGGATGGCCGCTCAGGGCACCGAGCTCGCTCAAGGACCTCTGGAACGTCGCATCCGAACCCTTCCTCGGATCGCACCAAAGCTGGCAGTCGGCGGACGCAGGCTGCTCATAGGAAGGGGCCATCAAAGCGCAACGATGTTTCCGGGCGAGCGCCTGCCAGTGCAGATCGAACGCGCCCGTGAGTCCGGATTTACAGGATCCCTCGCCACAGCCGTGCTGGTGGACGATGACACCCCGCAGCGATTTCACCCCGGGCGGTATCCACACTGTATAGTTCACTGGAAAAACCCGGCCGTCGGGATAGATCGAAGTCTCATAGCGCACCCGATGGTAAGGAGGCTCAGCCGGCGGAAAGACGTCATGGGGCGGCTGCTGCCCCAAAAGAGAACCAGCGAGAGCGATGAAAAAAACAGCGAGACGGCGCATGGAATCAGGCAAAATTGCCGATGCCTTCGGGAGGTTGCAAGCCAAGTGGCCGAGGCTGCAGCAGTTCTCGTTTTGAGAGAGGGGCCTGAGTGCGCGGCTGGACGTGGGAGTGGGAACGAGTTCTAGGGAGCGCACTGCCCAAAGATTTTTACACTTTTGGCGGAACTCACTCCCCTCCTTCCGGTAAATCCAATGCCGGTGAGGGAAGACGAAGTCATTCAGGCTCGGCGGCTGACGCCCGCGGAACTGGGCGAGAACCTCGGCTATCTGGTCCGGGAACGCACGGGCCGCCCGGTGGCGGCTCTGCTCTCCGGCTCGGCGAAGATCCACGGGCCGTGTTGCTCCCACCGCAGGCCGGAGAAGGGACCGCGAATCTACTTTCACACCGCCCTGACTCCGGTCGTGGTCGCTCCGGGTTGAAGCGAGGTCTTCGCCTTGCGGCCCGAGTTCATCGTCCCCCAGGACGGCCACGAAAAGCAGGACTGCGAGATCGCGGCTGCCAAGCGCTGGCTCCAGAAGAACTTCGGACTCTACCGCCGCCACGGGCCCATCACGCTCCTGGGCGACGATCGCTACGCCCACCAACCTTTCTGCCGACAGTCCCTCCTCCACGACGCCCACTTCCTCTTCACCGCCAAGCCCACGTCCCACCTCGCCCTCTACCGCTGGATCGAGTTGCTCGAACCCGGACCGGATCGGCGCACCCTGCAGGAGCGCGTTCGTCACAAGGCCAAGACCCACACCTACACCCACCGCTGGACCAACGGCGCCCACCTTGGCCGAGGGCCAAGACGCTCTCCAGGTCAACTGGTGCGAAGTCCGCGTCACCGACGCCCAGGGCGACACGGTCTATCACAACGCCTGGATCACCGACTGGCCGATCGACGAGACCAACGTCGCCAGCCTGGTCGCTTCCGGGTGGTCCCGCTGGAAGATCGAGAACAAGAACAACAACACCCTCAAGACCAAGGGCTACCATCTCGAACACAACTTGGGTCACGGCCAGAAGCAGTTGGCGGCAATAGCGTGTGATAAGGTTCGGGATTTATTTGGAGCCTGTCCCTAAAGCGGCCGTTTTCGAGGGGCGGTTATATTACATGTGTAATAATTTACGGCGACAGGTGTCACTGGGATAAATTCATCGAAGGATTTGAGTCAAGTGGCTGTTGGGGTGCCGTT
>Ga0209591_10007162_pt1 | contig 12298 bp, 8 predicted proteins | sample MAT01_FD_187207 | JGI IMG/M metagenome (GOLD analysis project Ga0209591, IMG submission 187207) | Freshwater microbial communities from Lake Fryxell liftoff mats and glacier meltwater in Antarctica - MAT-01 (SPAdes) (version 2) | ecosystem: Environmental > Aquatic > Freshwater > Ice > Liftoff...
GGTCGAAACGCCGGACGGCGAGTTGTTAGGAACGGCGCTGTTCGTGACCGAGTTCCCGCAGCTGCCGACCGACTTCGATGCCTACATCGACGAGAACGGGATGGACGACACGGTTTACCCAACGGAGGCACGCACGCTGGAGATGGCACATTTCGCCGATGAGAAAGACGCGGCGAAATTTGACGCGGAGTTTCGGGGCTATCTCGTGCCGGGGCTGCTCGACGGACCGGAACTCGCGCCGGAAGTGGCGAAGCTCGAAGGGTTATCCGGCGATTGGGAAGACATGGACTCTCAAGGCATCGTCGATTACATGAGCGGTAATCGCACGATAGTGCGCGAGGAAAGCGACTGGCACCTGCATGACTCATATTCAGAGCGCGACGCGCAGAGAGTAACAGAGGGGACATATCCGCTTGAAGATAACCGCTTCTCAAGTCCGGATGTTGAGGAACACTCACCTATGCCTGAAGCATCGTCCCCTGAACTCGATCTATAATGAACCAGCCCGGTATCTCGCTGGGCTGCTGTTTTGCTCAATGGCTCTGTCCCTCAAAAAGCCTGTTATTATCAATCTTGTGCATTTTCGAGGCGGTGAAACGGATGAAAGTACGACGAAACATCTCGGACAATCATCGGAGCAGTTGGGCGTGTGCCTCCTGTGACCTGCCGCTGCCCTTGAACGAACTCGGGCTGTGTGCTGGGTGCGCCGCGAAGCTGGAACGCGACTTAATCCGGGCGCGTGATTGGGAGTATTCGATGGCATTTATGCTCCCGCCGGAACAGCGAGAAGTGGCACGAGCGCGGGTGATTAGCGATTATGGCGCTGCCAATGAGCTGTTCGACCTTCCCATCAAGCCAAAGCGTAAGAATAAACGAAGCCACTCACGAGCGACCCAGTACAAGCGTGAAATCGCTACAAAAGCACCACGCGAATATAGCACCGAGGATGTCTTGCAAGCCACACGGGAGTTCATCCAAGAGCAGCATGTAGATTGGGTGAACTTCAGCCGTGTGGCACAGCATTTGTATGAACACTTCTACCATCTCAAGCCGAAACGATTGGGGCAACCGGGCAAAAAGTACAGGAGCCTGGTTAAGTTTATCGCGGACTACCCTTCCGATTTTCAACTCAGGTCTGAACCTGATCATCATGGCGTGTACTGGATACGTCTTGTTTGACATGTTAAGTTTAGGTGATTATCCCTTTATTGCAGGTACTTGGGGGACAATTCGTCTCTAAGAATTTGTCCGGTAGCTCGTCGGTATCCAGCAGCATCTGTGTTAGTCTCATGCTGAATACCATTTCAATACTCGTAAGGCGCGCAGCGTATTCCACTTGCTCGGCAAGCCCTCGTCCGCGTCGATCTCGAACGGCATCGTGCCGGGGTACTGGACATCGACCAGCCAGCGACCGTCGCTGTCGCGCTCCGACTCGACCAGTTCGATTGCCTGGGCGAGACGCTCATCGGACGCGACCCCGGCGTGGCGGAAGTATTCCAGTCCGCGCAGCACATCGTAATGCCACCAGGTCGGGAAGGCGAACTGAGTAAACGCGGGGTGACCCTGTCCGCCACCCCGACCATCCTTTCGGTCGATGTGAGCTTGCCCAACGCAGCAGAATTGTTGAAAAGTGAAACTATAGATGCACAATTGAAGGCTGACCTTTTTCTTGTATTGGGGCTTATTGTATGGTGTCGTTAGCAACTCCTTATCTCCCTCCTGATCGACTTCGTGCCATTGCTGCTGGTCTAAAGCTCCCTGTAACGATAGAGGGCTCGGCACTATTTGCCGATATTTCTGGTTTCACCCCGGTCACAGAACGACTCCGCATAACTCTGGGCGCTAGACGCGGCGCAGAAGAACTTGCCATACATCTCAATAAGGTCTACGACGCCCTGATTAGCCAGGTGGAACGATATGGGGGCTCAATCATCGGATTTGCCGGGGATGCGATGACCTGCTGGTTTAGCGGTGAGGGCTCGGCTATGCGGGCGACGGCGTGTGGGTGTGCCCTTTTAGAGGCAATAAGTGTCGTTGAAAAAATCACACTGCCAGATGGTGGACAGTTACTGTTTGGTCTGAAAGTTGCGATCAGCAGTGGAACGACAAAACGTTTTGTCGTGGGTGATCCTGGCACTCAACTGCTGGATGCGCTTGCAGGAACAGTTGTCGCACGAATGGCATCAGGAGAGCAATTGGCGGAACGGGGTGAGCTCCTTGCCGATACGCCAACGATCGAACAACTTAAAGAATCCGTAAAAGTAAAAGAGTGGCGTGGGAGTGAAAACGAGCGCTTTGCCGTGGTTGAATCGCTTGAGATACCGCTTGATCTAGTTGCTGTTGATCGAGACGATCTCACACTATCCGATGAGCTTCTCTCCCCGTGGATTCTGCCTGCGCTTGCCAGCCATATCCAAGCGGGTTTAGGCGAATTCCAAATTGAACTGCGCCCCGTGACGGCATTGTTTCTGCGCTTTACTGGTATTGATTATGATGAAGATCCCAATGCGGAAGACAAACTCAACCAATTGGTTCGTCTGATACAGACGATTGTCAATGGCTATGAGGGTAATGTACTCCAACTCACCATTGGCGACAAAGGCAGTTATCTCTATATAGGTTTTGGGGCTCCCTTCGCGCATGAAGATGACTCTGCAAGGACACTGAATGCGGCACTTGATATCCGCGAAAAAGTTGCAAGCCTAGAATACCTTGATCCAATACAAATTGGGATAAGCCAGGGCTCTATGCGGACAGGCGCGTATGGAAGCAAAATACGACGCACCTATAGTGCCCTTGGGGATGAGGTCAATCTGGCCGCGCGGCTGATGGCAAGGGCCGCACCCGGTGAAATCCTGGTGAGTGAAACACTCTCTGGAGACGTGCGTGTAGGCTTTATCTATGAGGCTCTGCCGCCAATTGTCGTGAAAGGCAAAGCCAATCCCATCGGGCTGTTTCGGCTGCTTGAGGCGCGGGATCGCTCATTTGCAGAGCGCTTTTACACCACACCAATGGTTGGGCGGGACGACGCATTCATAACGCTGAAGAACGCTCTACAGCCGATCTTCGAGAGCCGACATGCTGGCATCATCTTTGTTCATGGTGAGCCAGGCATGGGCAAAAGCCGCCTGGCCTTTGAAGTCCAGGGGCAGCTCCAGCGGGACGATCAGAACGTCACCTGGCTCACCGGGCAGGCCGATGCATTGAACCGTACGCCATTGAGCGCTTTTGCCTACTTTCTCCGTCCTTACTTTGGGCAGCGGCGAGATCATGACCGTGCCGCCAATAAGACAGCGTTTGATGCAGCTTTTGAGAGTGTATTGGCAGTGGCAGATGAGGCAAATCAGGCGGATCTTAACCTCTATAGGTCGTATCTCGCAGGCATTCTTGGTTTGATAATCCCAGGTTCCCCTTATGAAACGGCAGAGGCCAGGACACAGATTGATAATGGCATCGCCGCGATCAAGGCCTGGGGCCGTGCTGAAGCCCGCCGCCAACCGCTCATTTTGCATCTTGAGGATTCTCACTGGCTCGATACAAGTTCAATCAGCGCCGTGCAGCAGTTGACTTACAACATGGAGAATCTGCCGTTAGCGCTGCTGCTGACCAGTCGCTATAAGGATGATGGCAGCCTGTACACAATACCAAATATTCATAGTGTCCCTGTGCATTCAATCGATCTCAATCAGTTGAGTGATGAGGGAGTGCGGACGGTGGCAGGAGCCATTCTGCAAGGGAGCATCAGCGATTCGTTGGCTCGCTTCATTCAGCAGCGTGCCGAAGGCAACCCGTTCTTCACGGAACAACTGGCGCTGGATTTGAAAGAACGTAGTGCATTGACTCAACAAGGAGGTGAATGGACTCTCCGTCCAGAATCCGCCGCTGAAGTACCTTCTGGAATCAATGCGGTCCTGATTGCGCGGTTGGATCGGTTGACAGTACAGGTCAAAGCAGTCGTGCAAACAGCGGCCGTACTGGGAAGAGAATTTGAGCTTGAAGTGCTGTCACGAATGCTGCGAGAAGCCGATACAACTACTATTCGTGACGCGGAGCGCGAAGCCATCTGGTCAGCCCTGAGTGAACTGCGCTATCTCTTCCGCCATGCCCTGCTGCGCGACGCTGCTTACGACATGCAAGCTCAGGAGCGGCTGAAGGCGCTGCACCGACTGGCGGCAGAGACCATTGAGGTCTTATATCCTGAAGACCAGACGCAGAATGATGTGCTGTTGGAACACTGGCGAGTAGCGGACGACCCTGTAAAGGAATTGCACTATCTGGTGCCGGTTTGTGAACGTTTAATCAGGAGCAATGCGGATTTCGCACGGGCAGAGCGGTTGCTTCAGCAGGCGCTTTCAAGAGGTGAAATACCTTTTCGCGCGGTATTACTGCGCCTGAATGGAGATTTAGCGCGGCTGCGAGGACAATATGAAGCGGCTACTGCACAATATGAATCCGCTCTGGCAGAGAATGGCACAGATGTAATAGGACGCATTCTGACACTATTCGGCTTAGGGAGTAACCATATGATGCAGGGCAATAATACGCAGGCGGCCACTTTATTTGAACAAGGCCTTGGTCTGGCACGCCACAATCAGCATCAAAATCATGTGGCTACAGGTCTCAATTTCCTCGGTTTATTAGCTTTCCGGCAAGGCTACAATGATACTGCTCAAACTCACTTTGTCGACAGTCTGCAAAAATACCGCGAGATTAGCCACCAAGTAGGAATTATAAATGTGCTCAACAATATGAGCATGGTGGCGGGCATCAAAGGTCATCACACCACGGCCTATAATTATCTAGAAGAAAGCCTCTCTCTTGCCAGGAAAATGGGCAATCGTTTGGCGATAGGTAATGCTCTCTATAATCTAGGGACCACAGCATTGCAGCAGGGTGACTATCAGACCGCCCGCTCACACTATGAAAACACCTTAAGCATGTATCGCGAGATGGGTCAGCGACATGGAATCGGAGGGGTTCTGGGAAATCTTGCTATTCTCGAGATTCGTCAGGGTCATCTGGTAGATGCGAAAACTTACGCAGAGGCAAGCCTGCAAGAACGACGTGCGATTGGTGATAAAGGTGGTATTGCCAATGCCTTAGGAATTGTCGCCTCGATTACTCGTGAACAAAATGACTTTACCACTGCGCAGCGTTATTACGAAGATGTATTAGAGATGCAGCGTGTGGTCAATGACCGTTGGGGCATCGCCACGACACTCATCAACCTCGGTCAGGGGGCTGGTTTTGAAGGGCGCTTTACAGAGGCACAGGCATACTTGACAGAGGGTATGGCACTTTACCGTGAGCTTGATCAGCCATTAGGTATTGCTGAGACGCTCACGTTTCAGGGAGACTTGGCCTATGAACAAAACGATTTAACAACGGCACGCGCGTTATATGAAGAGGCCCTAAACATGCAACGCGGTATTGACGATCAGCGAGGTATTCCTATCTCGTTAATGTCTCTAGCCTATATCGATACGCGGTTGGGGATGCTCATGGAAGCAGAAAACCAGTTGATAGAAGCCCTTACTCTATTTCGTGAGCTTGACCTGGCAGACCTGCCACGGGCGCTTGCTATTATGGCGCTTGTTAAGCGCAGGTTAGGTCAATCTGGAGAGAGCGTCTATCCTCTGCTCCAAGAAGCATTAACTCTTGAACAGGGAAAGAACTCACTTCGGTCAACACTCCTGACCTTGATTGAAACTGCCCAGGTATTGTTCACAGATGGACGTTATATCATATTAGGGGAATTGATTGGGCAGATCCTCAAGCACGCAATATCGTACCGATCACGTCTAAATGTAGATCAGCTTCTCGATGAGCTGCGCCCATATCTTGATACACCTACACTCGAAGCGGCCCTTGAACGTGGAAAATCGCTCGATCTGGATGGGGTTGTCGCGCGTCTGATGGCAGAATTGGTCTAGATATATTGCGCTAGTAACCCCCGGCAACCTTGCCAGGGGTTTGACTAATTTGACAATGTCACATTAAACATTTGTTCTATGAGGTCAAGTTCAAAGCACAGATGAGCGGATCTAATGTCTCATCAAATTACAAAAGGTTCTCGCCTGTTTTTAGAACATTTATGCAATGTGACATTGTCAAACTACTGAGCTCCTCCTCCTTCATATATGCTGTTCGCAACCACATATAGTTGATGTGCCCCTGAAGTGGGCCTGTATGTAACAGAGAATGCAGAAACGAGTACTAATGCAAGTATTAGTGTGAACAGAACTTTCTTGAAATTCAGCACGATATTACCTCCTAATTTGAGAATAATTGATAATGAGTATAGCTGTCCTCGCTATTATACGTCAGTATATAACCAATGGTGCAAGTCTCGCTTTTGCGATCGTTTTGGCCCGCAAAATCAAATTCCGAGGCTCAGTTTTTGATGGCGAAGAGTTTTTAAAGGGCCAAAGCGCTTTTGTAGGGGCGCAGCATGCTGCGCCCCTACGCCAATCCCACCTCAAATTTACGACTTGCACCATTGATTATATAAGATATGGTTGACACTGTCAAACCCCCGTTAGGAGTATTTCAGACGGATAGCGGAGGAATTAACACGTATACATAGCCTAAAATCTTCTACCCCTCTATGCATCATAATTCTCCTTTAGGAGAACGACTCCGCCTGTTCATATGTGCTTGAATCAGGTATCGCACAAAACGACAGCCCAGGGGATTATGATGAAAAACCAACCGCAGTGGATCTTGCCAGAAAATACCATTCGCAACCCAAGCCCTTTTCTGTCTGACTACATCCGTGAAGACTCCAATCGGGAGCTGGAGTGGTTGTGGGCTGTCGATTACGTCACACAGCCTGAGGAGAAGTTGTATTGCATGCAGCGCGCCCTCTACATCAATCCCAGAAACCAGGAAATCGAACGCTTATTCCACAGCCTGACTCGTTCTCTGAAAAAGAAAACCCAAACAGTGGCTGCCGTTCGTCCTGCTGGGGTGCCGCTGTTGTTTAAGCGTCTTCTGCGCGTTGCTTGATCGGAACTTATACCGAGTAGATAGCATGTGAACATACTAGAAAAAGCCCGCTTAGCGGGCTTTTTCTGCTGAATGAGCATTGTGCTGCTAGGGTCAGATATTTGAACACAATTCACCCCCCTTACTTCCAAGAATTCACCCTTTGTAGAAAGACAGCTACAGGCCACCCCTGATACGCTGAAAGCACATAACATTTCTGACGTAGGGGATGCAATTGATGAAGACTCAAACAAAGGTCGCCATGGGAATTATGTTCTCAACCTCAGCGTGGTTTGGCCTCCAGGCATGGTTCACACAATCGGCAATCCATGCGTCCAGTGCACTCGCATTTAACACCGAACGTTTCATCATTGCAGCACTGGTTTTGGGTGGTATTTGCCTTGTCACACGGGCAAGGTTTACAAAACGGGCTGTACGCGGCGGTTTCATCGTGGGCTTGTTTTTCGCGATCACAATTGGGCTGGAAAGTCAGTCACTCGCTTATGGGGAAGCAGGGCGTGTCACCTTTCTTGGCAACCTGTTTATTGCCTTTATGCCGTTTCTCGCCTACTTTGTGCGTTCCGAAAAACTCTATCCCGCTGCGATACTGGGCAGTGTCATCATGCTTTTGGGGGCGCAGCAGTTGTTGGCTGTACAGAATGACAGCAGCATAGGGGATATCTATGCTATTTTACGAGCAGCAGTGTGTGCAATTATGCTTCTGCTTGTCGGGCACTATGCTGGCGAAGACTGGCGGGTCTCCTGCTTTGTCAATGTGACAGTTGTAGCGATCATTTCACTTGGTGCCGCAGTCATGACAGAGCAAACGCAGTTTTCTCTTCAGACTGATGTTCTTCTGCCTGCCATTATCAGCGCATTGATCGGGTCTGTGGGATCTACTGTTTTGATGATGTGGTGTGGACGCCATCTCTCTTCAACCGTCTTAGGAGTATTTATCTTCCTGGACTCCCCATTTTCTGTTATCTGGGGCGTCATTCTGTATCAGAACGCTCTTGTTGCCTCCTCTCTGCTGGCTTACCTGGTCATCGGTATTGGTTCCTTCCTAGCGCTGACTGCCGGAATGCTTTCATTCAATATACGCCTTGTTGATCGCTTGGTTCCTGCTCGTGTTAATACCCTTGGCTCGGTTAAACGAGATGTAGCTTCTGCGCTTGAAGGATAGCCTGAGCGCGTGTGCTAACAGCAAGCTTTCCGTAAACATGGGTCAAATGTTTTTTGACTGTACTCAGCTCCACAACCATTTCGTTGGCAATCTCGCGATTGGATAATCCACGTCCGATATAACTCAGCACTTCCAACTCACGATTAGACAGTGGCTCGAATAGCTGCTGATTGGCTTCCTGAATAGTGAGGGAAATTGTCAAGAATGTTGCCGTTGGCGATGCGGTGAGCGAAATGAATGATCGGATGACTGTTGGCACATCAAGTGCGTGTCCACGTATAGAAGCAATTTCAAATACTTCTGTGCCTAATTTCTGTTCAAGCTGTGCCTGCAATGATGTTCGCTCTAACCATGCGGGCAGCCATCCCATCAGGCTTGCAGGCTGTTTCTGGGCCATGGCAAGGAGTTCAACGGCGTGAATAGGCTGTCCGTTGTTTGCTTCCCATATTGCCAACAGTGGCAAACACCAAAGTTGTGCACCAAACGCTGCAAAGTCATCAGCTTGGTGTGCTGCACTCAGCAGATGTCGTTTCAAGGTCATTTCATCAGTATGCTGCATGAGGGCATAAGCGATATGAACAAAGTAGCGAACAACGCCTTGCGCCGCCATTTTTTCGCTGGCTGCCAGCGCCTGAGCCGCACTCAGAGTCTTGCCGTCGAAGTAATCCATGAAGCTCTGGATGAGGTTCGTCCATGCCAGTCCCAAAATGTGATTCAAGCTGCTGGCAATGCTGTGGTTTATCTCGTTTTGCTTGCGTACATCCTCAAAACGTCCTGCTAAAAATGCCAGTAGGGACATCGTGATTTGTGCTAACAGCAAGCTGGATCGTTCTCCTGTGACACGGCTGATGCTCAGAATTTCCTCGGTGATTTCCGTGCACTCTTCCAACCGTCCAAGCAGCAGTAGATCGGTACTCAGATTGTAGAGTGAATACACTGCACCGATCTGATCACCATGCTTGCGCCGCAGTTCCAACACCTGATTGAGTTGTTCGATACCTGCCTCAATCCCCTGTGAATCGCTGATTTGCTTTGCGCTGAAGTGCAGCGTCCACGCCGCATAATATTCATCTTCTAAGTCGATGAATGCAAGATAAGCTGTTTGCAACAGTGCCTGCGCCTGTTCAAAATCGTCGCGCACGGTATGTATTGCATCACCCATCAATAGTGTACAGATAGCGATCTCGCGCAGAGCATTGAATTCACGGAATAACTCGATGAGAACTTGTAGAGCTTCAATTATTTCTGGATGTTGTGCTGATGACCCTTTGCTCCAACGACGCATCCACCAGTAACGAAGTTGCAATCGGGCAACCAGTAAGCGCACTTCTAAGGCAGATGGTTGCGCAACGATGTCTTGTGTGACTTGGTGAATCGCCTCAAATAGCGAATAACGACTGCGCATCATGCAGTACCAGAACAAACCCTCGAGCGACTCAGATAGAAGGATGTTCTCATGCTGCTGTACTGCCCATTGCCACGCGACCCAGATATTTTCTTCATCGATCTGAAACGCATTGAGGATTTCTAGCTGTCGTGTACCTTTGATATCTTGTTCGTGCTGCTGAAGAAATCTAAGGAAATATCGACTGTGCGCCGCAGCAATTGTCTCAAATTCACCTGAACTCAGAAGGTGTTCTGCTGCATAGAGACGCAAAAGCTCATGGACTTCAAACCGTCCCTCGTGGTTGGACGGTTGAATTAAGGCTCTCTTGAGTAAACTCATTAAGCTGTGCAAATTTCCCTGGACGATATTCTGGGCAGCTTCCCGTGTAAAACCATGTCGAAATATAGAGAGGCGGGCAAGCATCTGCCGCTCATTATCGTTCATCAGCTTCCATGTGTAATCGAAAATTGCCCGGATGCTACGCTGGCGTTTTGGCACATCATGGACATCGATTTCAAGAAAATCAAATCCATGCTTGAGTTCGCGAACGATTTCGTCGGGCGAGAGGAGTGCCGTCCAACTTGCTGCGAGAACCAGGGCTAGCGGCATTCCCTGCGTGAGACGGCATATTTCTAATATAGCCAACTGCGATTGCGGTGTTATTTGAAAATCAGTCCGTACATGTTTCGAACGCTGAATAAAAAGCTCAAACGCTTCATTACCAGGAGAGGGCAGAGTACCGTCTTCGTTATAGCTTAATCCTCCTAGGTGAAACAGTGTTTCAGCATACAGATTGAGTTTTACCTGTGAGGTTGCCACTATTTTGACGTGAGGAGCGGTCTGTAGAATTTCACTCATATAGGGGGCGGCGTCTAGACCATATTCCGCATTATCCACCAACAAAAGCAAGTCTCGCGGCTGTAGGAAATGCAGGATCTGCTGCTGTCCGCTGTCACCGGGATAGATCTGGCAGTCTATTGCGTCAGCAATCAATGTGGCGAAGTGTTCGGCGGTTACGGGGGTTGGCAGGGTAATCAGAAAAACACCCTGTGCGAATCTATGAAGCTGTTGGCGCGCGACTTCAAGCGCGAGCAGCGTTTTACCCATACCACCCGGACCAAGAAGCGTGATCATACGAATCTTGGTGTCAGAAAGCAGTTGGTTTAGCGTATTTATTTCTGTGTGTCGCCCTATCAGATGAGTGATGGGTGCGGTCAGGTTCGTGGATACTGTTTGAACAGGCAGAATCATAAAAATGCCCCATTAAATGTCACATAAGTTTACGCAACTTATGGTTTTTCTGCTTTTCTCTGCGCAAATTCTACCCCAGTTGGATGCTCAATTCTCCCTTCGGTGAATGAAACAATCAGCCTATCCATGTACTCGTCAATGATGGTGCTATCGCAGCACATGTATAGACACACGAAAAGACACGATAGTCTGTCTACGATAACCTTGGTTATTATTAATAGTTCATATTATTCGTCAAAGGTCTTTTATGCTGGCTCATACATGGCTCGGTCCGTATACACCAGTCGAAGAACGCCGGGAAGGGGGCATGGCGGTCGTCTAGCGTGCTCATAGACCAGTGCCACCGCAATGTGGCGATTAAGGTCATCCTCAAGGGCATCGCTGGAGGTCCCAGCGCGATCCAGCACCTTCAAACCGAAGCCAAGCTCATCGCCTGCCTTGAGCATCCGCACATTGTCCCGGTGTACGACTTTGATGGGACGCATCAGCCGCCCTATTTCGTCGTGCGTTACCTCGACGGGGGCACGTTAAAAGATGTCATGGTCCAGGGGCTGCTGCCGCACAATGAGTGGACTGACCCGGATTTAGTGGCTCATCCGCAGTTTGTGTGATGGGAGCGAAGTGCCGAATAGATTGACGAGGTATACAAGCCTTGGCTGGAACGGTAGACGCTCATATCGGTACTTCCTTACACAATTGCCGGTTTTAACATTCGGGGCGTGACGGCGACGCCCGATAGACTCGAAATTCATGCCTACAGCAGGAACCGTCAGGCAAGCTGTCCCGCCTGTGGACAAGAATCGCGTCGGGTACATGGTTGGTACGCACGCCATCCCCAAGAAATCTCCAGTGTTGAACGTACAGTACGACTGGTGTTAGCGGTTAAGCGGTTTCGCTGTGTAAACCCTGCCTGTGTCCGAAAGACATTTGCAGAACCACTTTCCGGTTGGTTACCTGCTTACGCACGACGAACACTGTCCCTGACAGAGGTGCTTTACGCGATGGCTCTGGAAATTGGGGGCGAAGTGGCACACCGGGTTGCAGCCCGATTAGGCATTCGAGTAAGCGCGGCTACGCTGCTGCGGATTCTGCGCCAGATCGGTGCCGCGAGTCCTCCAAGTGTACTGCCGATCATTGGCGTGGATGACTGGGCGTTGAAACGTGGGCGAACCTATGGAACGGTAGTCGTCAATCTCAGTGAATCACGAAACCTTGTTTTTGCCCTCACCCTAAATCCCTCTCCCTCAGGGCGAGGGACTTCAAAAGCGCGCTTTTCTCCCCTTCTCCCTGAGGGACTGAGGGGAGGACATGTTAGTCAGGTAAAGCGTTTGTCAGGGATAAAGAGCAAATCCGGACAAGGCGCGTGTTGCTGAGCGGTCTCGACGAGAGCATTAAGACCGTCTTTGAAAGCACTCCAATGTCTGCGCCAACCCCCTTTAGGATGGCGATGCAAGAGATGGGCGCGGTCAGCTTGAACGGCTTGCGAGCCA
>Ga0209591_10007163_pt1 | contig 12296 bp, 9 predicted proteins | sample MAT01_FD_187207 | JGI IMG/M metagenome (GOLD analysis project Ga0209591, IMG submission 187207) | Freshwater microbial communities from Lake Fryxell liftoff mats and glacier meltwater in Antarctica - MAT-01 (SPAdes) (version 2) | ecosystem: Environmental > Aquatic > Freshwater > Ice > Liftoff...
TGGAAGGATTTGGACTCATTGTCATCGAATCTCTAGCTGCTGGCACACCCGTCTTAGGTACGCCAATTGGCGGTATCCCTGAAATTTTACAGCCATTTTCTCCTGACCTTGTTTTGGCAGGTAGCACAACCAATCAATTAGCTCAAGGAATGATCGAAGCTTTGTCTGGGCAAAGACAAATGCCAAGTGCTGAAGCCTGTCAAACTTATGTTAAACAAAATTATGACTGGCAAGTGATTGCCGCTCAAATGAAATCTGTCTATGAGCAAGTGATCCAGCGCAAGAATTAGCGTTTTACTGCCTAATCTTTCACTGCGATGGGAGTATCTACTAATCTTCGATCGCACCGAGGGCGATCAGCTTTGCTTTTTGGGCAGGAGTTAAGCTCGTCGCATCAGTAATATTAAGCCCTTCATAAGGACGCGGTTCGCGATAAGTCCTGACACATTCACCTGTCTTAACATCCCAAAGCTTTACGGTTTCATCACGACTACTACTAGCAATGAAATGACCATTAGGAGAAAATGACACATTATATATAGTGCCAGTATGCCCAATTAAATTACTTATTTCTTCGCCAGTTTGCCAATTCCAAATGTTAATTTGGGCAGTTTCCCCTGCACTTGCCAACAACATTCCGTCGGGAGCGGCTGCGATTGTCAAAATATTTCCATGGTGATTTACTCGCTCAGATATGAGTTCACCACTTTTAATATTCCATCGATAGATAATTTTGTCAGCACAGCCAAAGGCAAGATGGGGGTGCATTGGCATAAATACGATACTCGAAGTAAACGCGGTAAGTTGATCTAGTGTTTGTAGACAATCACCTGTTTTGGCATCCCAAATTTTGACAGTTTTATCGCGACTACTACTGATTAGATAACAATCGTCAGGACTAAATGCGATCGCTAAAATTGCCGATGTATGCCCTCGGAGAATACTCAAACACTCTCCAGTCACGATATCTCTCAGCTTAATTACGCGACTGGTTTCACCAGTCGCCAGCAGTTTACCATCATGGCTAAAGACTAGAGTTCTAGCTAAATCAGGATGTTCGGTAATTGTGGTTAGACAGTTGCCACTACTGACATCCCATAATTTGATCGTACAATCTTCGGCACAACTAGCAAGAATTGTACCACTCGGACTAAAAGCAACTTGCCAAACATGTCCTGCGTGACCATCTAAAGACCGAATACATGCGCCTGATTGGACATCCCAGAGACGAATAATCGAGTCATCACCGCCACTTGCCAAGAGGCTCTGCTCTAGGTTAAAGACAACTGAACGCACAGCATTCGTATAACCTTGCAAAATTCGGAACTGCTGTCCTGAAGTAACTTCCCAGAGATTAAGGAGATGTTCATTAGAGATATCGCCTGATGTTTGGCTATCGCTCTGATTCCCATTTCTTGCTGTCCACGAGCGCCCCGTATGCCCCTGAAAAGTCCGCACACAGAGTCCTGTATCAATTTCCCATAGTTTAACCATTTCATCACCACTACTGCTCGCCAAAACTAGGCGATCGGGATGAAAGGCAATTGACCGCACCCAATGGTTATGACCAGTTAAAGTTTTAAAGCATTGAGCGGTCTTGAGATCCCAAAGACGAATCGTGCGATCGCCACTTCCTGTAGCAAGAGTAGAACCATCATGACTAAAACTCACCGCAAAAACAGCGTGGGTATGCCCTGTAAAGATTTTCATACATTGCCCCGTTTCTGCATTCCAGAGTCGCGTGGTTTTGTCTCCACTTCCACTAGCCAAGACATGGCCATTATGACTAAATGCGATCGACCAGACAATATCTTCATGCCCATCGAATACATGCAAGCATTCACCAGTATCAATATCCCAAAGCCGCACCGTACAATCATCGCTGCTGCTTGCTAAGGCGTTACCTTTGGCGCTAAAAGCAACAGCTTCGACCATATCTTCATGACCATGTAAAATTTTGATGCATTGCCCTGATCGCCATAGTCTCACGGTGCGATCGGCATGACCACTAGCCAAAGTCTCGCCGTCAGGACTAAAAGCAACCGACATAACTGCGCCAATATATCCTTGCAAAGTATTTAAGCAATCACCCGTTGAGACATCCCATAACTTGATTGATTGATCAACACTGCTACTGGCTAAAACTGTTCCCTCAGGATTGAATGCTACAGAAACTACCCATCCTTTATGACCACGATAGGTGAGCAATGGCTTGCCATCACTGACTTGCCAAAGATGAATATCACCTTTAGTGTCCCCGATCGCTAATAATTTACCGTTAGCGCTAAAAGCTACCGATAGGACACCACCAATTACCTCCGCAAACACAGATTTAATTACAGCAGTCTTAGAAAAGTTAACTTGATGTAATTTGACTTCAGATAAATAAGCCTGACGGATGGCTAGGTAAGAGAAGTCAGTTCCTGTCAAATCAACACCGAGGTTGCATAACAAATTAATAATATTGCCACCACCATAGCCAAAAGTTGACTTATGTTCTCCTTCAGGGCGGAGTTCGCGTTTACGCAACTCCTCAAGGGTCTGAAATAGCTCTTTAGAGACCATTTGCTTACTGCCCAAACGCCCTAGAAGCTTAGTGAGCAAAGGTTCTAAAATTAGGCGGATTTGACTTTGGCGGATGTAGTCCTTGGTAGTTGCTTTAATCAGGGCATAGTGACGCAAGTAGAAAAGTTGCCGATTCAGTTTTAATTGGATACTTGGTAATACACCTAGAGGATGTTCTTGAGTGATTTCTTGGTAAATTTGCTCAATCAATAAGTTAGTAACAAACTCCATCACTACAGGTTGTTGGGTGAAACCTGCGGCTGTATGCTCGACTAACGATCTCCGTTTTAGCGATCGCAAAGACATCATCAGATAATTTTGTTCGATCGTTGGCACAATATCCGAGCGTAGTTCATTAGGCTGGACTGGCTCACGATTAATTGCTAACCAGATCATTATCTGTTTTTCATGGGCAGTCAGTCTTTGATACTGCTGCTCAATCAAATTGCCAATACCGCTAAAAATAATCGTCTTTTGTTCTAAAAAACGACTAATACTGCCTGAATAGAGATCTTTAATTGAAGTAGCCGCAATCTTCAGCGCTAGGGGATTACCCCGATACCAGTCCACTAAACGATGTAAATCACCTGCTATTGACTTAATCCCCTTGGCTTCGAGAACGCGCTCAGCCGCAGGTTCATCTAAACCATTCATCTGTAAGACCCGCACAGGCAAAATGTCTCCCTCTAAAGTTGCCACTTCTTCAGGCATTTCGCGGCTAGTAATCACCACACAACTGCGATGGGAAACCTCGCCAATTCTTCTGAGTAGGGAACCGTAGCCTTCATAGTCCTTGCGGTATGCCCCAGCTTGGGCTTCATCTTTTAATACTGATTCAAAATTGTCTAATACTAATAAACAGCGATAGCGCTGCAAGTATTCCAATAATCTTGAAATTAATGCATTTGTATCCGTCGTATCAGGGCTTTCTCGGTGTTGTGACAAAAAATGGATCACAGCTACCAACATTTCACTTGGTGTTTTGGCGTTGTTTAGCGATCGCCACACCACAAAATCAAATTTATCTTGTAACTGCTGAGCCAACTTGACAGACAGAGCCGTTTTACCCAATCCCCCCATACCCAAAATTGCTACTAACCGACAGCGATCTTGATCTATCCATTTTCCGAGGATATTTAGCTCAGGCTCACGACCATAAAAAAAAGCGACATCAACTACCTCTCCCCAGTCTTGATGACTGCTTGCAGTAGACTGTAAATTTGGGGCAGATGTCGGATCATCGGCTTGCTTCTTGTGTATTTGACGGCGAATTACACTTTGCACCGTATTTTTGGAAACTTTTTCACCAAAAGTGTCCGTCAATAAATGCCAAAGCTTGTGACTAACTAATTTGATGTAACCTGCATCATAACCAGTTTGCTTCGCGATCTCAGAGTAAGACAAACCTTGCCATACTCCAAGAAAGACAGACTGCTCAACTCGAGACAGACTGCGCTCTTTTAACGACAACTCTATAAATGTTACCGCCTCATCAGCCGTCATAGATGTGCCTTAAGGATATAAATATAACTTTTGTATAACTTTAACTCTTGTCATTCTAAGACGTTTTCTGGTTTGTTGTGATTTGTTGTAAATTTAGCTAGTAATTTTTATTGTTAACTCAACTTTGGCGATCGCAGCATCTTAAGTTTAGAATTTTGCCATTTGTAATTAGTAACCCTAGTCATTCCCATTAAAATCAAATGAAAATTGCTCTAGTTCATGACTATCTCACTCAACGTGGTGGGGCAGAAAGGGTATTTGAACTTTTATGTAAACATTTCCCCAGTGCAGATATCTATACATCTGTATTCGATCGCCAAAATACAATTGACTTAGGCGATCGCAAAGTTCACACGACATTTTTGCAAAATATTCCTATAAGTCGTAAATACTTTCGCCTTTTTGCACCACTGTATTACACGGCTTTTAACTCTTTAAATCTCCAGCAATATGACTTAATTCTTAGTAGCAGTGCTAGCTTTGCCAAAGGAGTCAAAAAGCGTCCTGATGCAGTGCATATTTGCTTTTGCCACAATATCACCCGATTTCTCTGGGACACCAAAACTTACTTGAGAGAATATGGTGCATACAGTTTTTTTAAACCACTAATTGAGTTGGTTTTTCAAAGGATGCGTCAACAAGATATCATCTATGCCCAATCGCCTGATTATTACATTGCCAATTCCACCACAGTAGCTAAGCGGATTTGCGAAACCTACAAAAAAGATGCCGTAGTTGTAAATTATCCAATTGCCGATCATCGCTTTACCTTTTCAGATCAAAAAGATAATTACTACCTTGTCTCTTCTCGACATCTCAGCTATAAACGTCTTGACATAATTGTCGATGCTTTTAATGATCTTGATCTAAAACTATTTATTACTGGCGAAGGTCCTGAGACAAAACGATTACAAGCAAGAGCGCGTCCCAATATTCAATTTCTTGGTCATGTTAGCGATCGCGATCGGTGCAATCTCATGTCAAGGGCAAAATTTGTAATTGTGGCCGCTTTAGAAGATTATGGACTTGTTCCTATTGAAGCCAATGCTAGTGGCACTCCTGTAATTGCCTATGGTGCTGGAGGAGTCCTAGACACGCAAATCTCAGGGCTAACGGGTATTTTGTTTGAAACACAAACTGTTGAATCCTTAAAAAATGCCATAATCAAAGCACAAAAGACAAATTGGGACTATTCTAAAATCCGAGAACATGCAATATCTAACTTTTCTGAATTAGTATTCTTTAAAAAAGTTGACCAGATCGTAGAGGAAATTTGTATCAACAGAGAAATCACATAACTAAGCAGAAATTTTTTTATTACTAGAACCAAAAAAATAGAAGGAAAACCCCATGAACATTAATGCTGCGAATCCAACAACATCTGTGCTTGTTGAGAAAGATCCGGGCTATGGAAAAATTTTTGCGGTTCTTTCTCGTAGACGTTTTTGGCTTTTAGGCGGCTTAAGCTTAGGGCTAGTAATTGCCGTTTTCATGAACATTAGCTCCAAGCCTAAATACACTAGTACTATGCGCTTACTGGTGGAATCAACCTATAGATCTAATGCTAATGCTAATTCATCTTCTTTCATTGATTCAAATGTTCAGATAGATTATGCAACACAACTGAGTTTGCTACAAAGTTCTACATTGTTTCAAAAAGCAGCCACATTATTAAACGATAAATATCCAGGGCTTACTGGGGCTGAACTGCGATCATTAAAAATCGACATGCTTGTCGATCCAGAAAAAAATCCGACTAAAATTGTTGAGGTACAATACACAGCGTTAGATCCTGTAAAAACGCAAGATGTCTTAAAGGCTTTTCAAAAAGTTTATACTGACTATAATCGAGAGCAGCAGGAAAAGCGGTTGCAAAAAGGCTTGGCTGGTATCGATGAACAAGTCAGTAAGGTGAGCCAAAGTATCTCTGAAGCTTCTGCCGCAATCGAAGTATTTCGTCGTAAGAATAACATTTTTGATGCGACTCAAAGAGTAACAGAAGTTACAACAGCTTTAAGTGGAATTGAGCAGCAACAACGCAGTACCAAACTAGACTATGAGCAAGCAATCACTCGACTGGAATCTTTGCAACAAAACCTTAGTCTGTCTGCCCAAGATGCTGTATTAGTTACCCGATTAAATCAGTCGCCACGTTATCAAGCTCTTGTTCTAGAAATGCAGGGTATAGAAGTAGCCCTAAACCGTGAAAAAGCTAGATTTCAATCTACAAATCCTATTGTTGAAGCCCTTGAACTGCGTTTTAAGCAACAGCAAGTTAGTCTTGAAGAGGAAAGAAGAAGCATTTTTGGAGATGCTGATTCATCCAATTCTTCTAAATGGAATGGCGATCAATTAAGTGCTATTGATATAGGCTTAGCGAATCAAATTGTAGAAACCCAAACTCAAATAAATCTTCTCCAATCTCGACTTGATTCTTTGTCATCTCAAGAACAAAATCTACGAACTGAAATTAAGCAATTACCAAAATTACTAGGTGAGTACGAAACTTTAATACCTAAACTAAAAGTTCAGCAAGATACATTAGAAACATTGCTGAAAAATCGTCAAGATTTAAGTCTAGAGATTACTCGTGGTGGTTTTGATTGGCAAGTTGTTGAAGAGCCTACGCTTGGCTTTACAGATGCCGCCAATAGTCTCCGACAAAATTTATTGTTGGGTGTGGTTGCAGGATTATTTATTGGTGGTTTAGCTGCTTTTATTCGGGATATGCAAGACGATACGATGCATACCTATAATGATTTGGAGCAACAAATTTCTTCTCTCTCCTTATTAGGTATGACTCCTCAATATTTGCAGGCTGAAGAAACAAGCTCTAATTTCTTACCACAGTTTCTCAAAGGTCAGTCGGTATCACCACTTACCGTTGAAATTGTCCAATGGTTGCCCTTCCGAGAGTCTTTAGATGTAATTTATAAAAATATTCAGCTCAATAGTTATTCGCAAGAAGCAATAGTGCGATCAATAGTAGTTACCTCAGCACTACCTAATGAGGGTAAATCAACTATCGCCCTTGGACTTGCCACTAGTGCGGCGCGGTTGCACAAACGAGTTCTTCTAATTGATGCAGATATGCGATCGCCGTCTTTACATAAGCAACTCAACTTACCCAATGAGCGTGGGTTGTCGACATTACTTGCCAGTAAGGGTTCAGTGGATAGTCGAGATGTAATCCAATCATCTAATTCAGCGATTGATATTCTTACTGCAGGACCAATCCCTAGTGACTCCGTCACATTGCTTAGTTCTGAATGGTTACAAAAGTTGATCTCTAATTTCGAGCAAGATTATGACATTGTGATTATCGACTCTCCTCCAATTCTCGGAACAGTCGATACAATTCAAATAGCTTCTTGTAGTGGTGGTGTAGTTGCCGTGGCTCGCATTGATCGAATTACTCGTAGTGAATTCTCTCAAGCTATATCTGTTCTCCAAAAGCTGAATTTAATTGGTGTAGTTGCTAATGCGGTTAAAGAGTTACCCCATACCTACAAATCAGTCGCCATTGACGATGACGATAACAACGAATAAGCCCCGATAAGTAGATAAAACACCAGAAGCTATGACACACGCGCTGTTCGTGTATCATAGCTTTTGTTGTTTTAAGAAATGTGAAAAAGCAATATAACTTTTTTATAACTTCTGGTATGACCTTTTAGTAACTTTTAGTGGTTGCTATATCCATGAAATTGGTGGATACATATATATAGTATTTATGCTTATGTTCAAATTTCACTTAAATACTGCATATCGACGCTGTATTTTTTAGATTTGTTTTTTAAAATACACGCTGGACAAAAAAAGATATTTTATACCTTTAAAGGTTATTGAGAGAAAGAATAAATAGTCTTGTTGTGAATAAAATGCAAGTAATTGAACTGGCTGATTGCCCAAAAGACAACTCTTTTATATATAAATTATTGTTCAAACTAAAGCAAAGCAAAATTTCTTTAGGTTTATTTTTTCGTGTTCACCTAAGTACATTTAATCCCTTGATATTCAGTAATAGCAGAGTTGATGGCGATATTAGCTACCCTAATATCAAATTAATTCGAGTTGAGCCTGAAATTGGTGAAGCTAAACTTAAAAACTTAGCTGATGTATGTTTCCGATCTGAAAAGACTGTATATCTGAACTTACCTCATGCTAATGAATTACCTCAAAGAAGTAAGCCGATTTTTTGGATAATGAAACGAGCTTTTGATTGGTTAGCGGCTTTGTTAATCCTCCTTGTTCTTAGCCCAATTATGATTGCACTAGCTGTGATTATTGCTAGTACTTCGAGTGGTGCAATATTTTTTCATCAATGGCGTGTTGGTGAAAGTGGCAAGTTATTTAGAATTATCAAATTTCGGACCATGATCTCCGATGCCGATAAGTTGCATCATCTGGTGATGACTGGTCAAACTGGACTTCATAAGTGTGAAGACGATCCAAGAATTACTAATGTCGGTGGTTGGATGCGTAAGTATAGTCTTGATGAACTTCCTCAACTCTTCAATGTTTTACGTGGTGAAATGAGTTTGGTTGGTCCTCGTCCTTGGGCTTTATATGATGCTTTGCGGATAAATGGCGATCGCAAAAGAAGATTAAATTCAATGCCTGGTGTAACAGGTGCTTGGCAAGTGAGCGCTCGTTCAACGATGCTTGATCTAGATGCAGTCACTGATTGCGACTTAAATTATCTTCGAGAATGGACTTTGTGGTCAGACTTGAAAATTTTGTTGATGACCTTTCCGAAAGTTTTGTCTGGATTTGGAGCTTTTTAATGTTTTTTTAAAGATTGTGGATTAGCTTAGGATCACAAACGAAATAACTTATGCAAATAAAACCCAAACATGAGTCGGCGGGCTTCGCCCGCCGACTCATGTTTGGGTTTTATTTGCTCTAGATTGGATGCAATCGACGATGCATCAATGATGGGATCTCTACATTGCCGAGCAAATGTGTATCGATAATTTCCTGAGCTTTTTTCGGATTAATGTGCCAGTAATAGATATTTTCTGGTAGCACAACAACTATAGGTCCAGAGCCGCATAACCCTAAGCATCCACAAGCTTCTACACTTACGTTGACAATTTTTTGTTGTTGTAAGGTTGCCAAAACTTGAGCCGCACCATCTTTGCTACAGGTGCGATATTGACATACAAGAACTTTACGGATGGGAGAATCATCCAAGATTGCGATCGCCATTTTTCATTTGGCAGAGAAATATCTCGAAGTGATATCTCTCTGCTGATTAGATTCTAGCGCACGACTAAAACTGGCGATACACAATGGTGTACGACATAATCACTGACACTACCCAGCATCAACCGCTCAACTGATCCCAGCCCGCGTGAACCCAATATTACTAAATCTGGGCTTTCCTCTTTGGCTACATAACAAATTACATCGCGAGGTTGCCCCGTTTCCAATCTGGTACGACTATTCATCTGCGAAGCTTGGCAAGTATCTTGAGCTTTCTGGAGTAATGCTTGACCTGCATTCAAAATTTTGCGTTCTAGCTCTATGTCAGGAAGCCCGCGCCAGCCAACCCAATCACCAGTGGGTAGCATGACCTCAGGAATGTAGCTACTGAGTGGTTCAACTACAGTAAGTAAGATAATCTCGGCTTGTAGTGGCTTAGCGAAGCTCAGGGCTTTCGCAAGAGCATGTTCGCTAGCTGGGGAGCCATCAATAGAAACTAAGAATTTCATATGTTTACCTTGATATAGAACCTATATAGCGCTTGGCGCTGTTATAAAACCCAGATAAATTTTTGAAAGTGCTGTAAACCAATACCTTCAGAAATTTATCTGTACCTCTTAAAGCCTCAATGGGCAAATAGCGATCGCAAATTTTAATTTTCAGAGTTGGGTGATTTAGCTCATTTATTGCAAATAAATGACGTGTAATTGAAATAATCCGAGAAAATTTAAATTTGCAAATACCTACATAACTAATTACAGACCCAAATATACTGAAGTTAAGAAACAAGTTGTAAATCTTTGCTGTAGTTCATCTCTTGTAATATTCCATGACACGCGATATTCGTATTGGTTTTGCTAACTCTGTAGGTAATACACCCCTAATTCAAATTGAGTCTCTTTCAAAAGAAACAGGCTGCACCATTTTAGGGAAGGCTGAATTTCTGAATCCAGGTGGCAGCGTTAAGGATCGAGCCGCTTTGTTTATGGTGTTAGATGCCGAAAAATCTGGAACCCTCAAAGCTGGTGGCACAATTGTTGAAGGGACGGCAGGTAATACTGGAATTGGACTGGCTCTCGTTGCTAATGCGCGTGGTTATCGCAGTGTGATTGTGATGCCCAGCAATCAGTCACAAGAAAAAATTGATTTGCTCAGGACTTTGGGTGCTGAAGTGGAATTAACTAAGCCTGCTCCTTTCTCTAGCCCCGATAATTACTATCACGTCGCTCGAAAACGTTCCGAAGAAATTGCCAATTCTTTTTGGGCAAATCAGTTTGAAAATTTATCTAATTCTGACGCGCATTATCATACGACGGCTCCTGAGATCTGGAGTCAAACTGGTGACGAACTGGACGGGATCGTTATGTCATCTGGGACAGGTGGCACAATTGGCGGTGTGACTGCTTACCTGAAAGAACAAAAATCTCAAATTGCAACTTATTTGATTGATCCCACTGGTTCAGGTTTGTATAGTTACATTACGACAGGAAAATTTAAGGCTGAGGGGAACTCTATTACCGAAGGCATTGGCATCAATCGGGCGACAGCAAACTTTAATCGCGCTAGATTAGACGGTGCTTTTCAAGGAACCGATCAGCAGGTGATTGAAATGGCACAATATCTGCTGAAACATGATGGTCTATTTATCGGCAGTTCGGCAGCTCTAAATGTGGTTGGAGCAGTTAAGTTAGCTCGTAAACTTGGTAAAGGACACACGATCGCGACGATTCTTTGTGATGGCGGCGGTCGATATCAGAGCCGAATGTATAACCCAGAATGGTTAGCTGAAAAAGGCTTAACACCTGTGGCTAAGGGATTGGAGTTTATGGATGACTGATTTGCCAACTAAGAAGTATCGATGTATTGGTGTCGGTGTGGTCTGGGATCGCGATCGCAAACGTATCTTGATCGATCGCCGTTTGCCTGAAGGTGAACTAGCGGGATATTGGGAATTTCCTGGTGGCAAGCTTGAAGGACATGAAACGGCGGCGGATTGCATCAAGCGCGAATTGCAGGAAGAATTAGCGATCGATGTTGAAGTTGGCGATCATTTAATTACGGTCGATTATGAATATGAAACACTGCGGGTAAGCCTGATTGTGCATCACTGTACGCATGTGTCGGGCGAGCCACAGATGAATGCTTGTTCAGAAATTTGCTGGGTGACAGTTGATGAGCTAGATAGTTATCAATTACCAGCCGCGAATTATGAAATTGTGCGAGCTTTGAAAACAAAGAATTAGTACAAGCGCCGCTTTGCGGCGCTTGTACTAATTTAAGGAACCAATTTTTGTGGTGCGGCGGAGCCGCACCACAAAAAATCTAGTTCTTTATTAAATCGTAAAACTCTAATGGAGATGGAAATTTACTGATGGAAGAAATCAGTGCCGATCAGCTAGCATCGCAACTATATCAAGAAGGGATTAGTAACTTTGAAAGTGGAAATTATCAACAGTCGATCGCCCTGCTAGAACGCGCTCGTGACTTAGCAATTTTGGCAACTGTTCTGGGCGGTGACATTTCAATATGGTTAGCCAATGCCTATGATGCGGCTGGCAAAACTGAGGAGGCGATCGCAATATGTCGTAGCCTCAAAAAGCATCCAGTCAATAAGGTGCGAAAATCAGCCCGCTATGTATTGGGTATTTTGACTGCGCCGCCGCTAAGCAAACTAGAGGGCGTTGTGTCAGAAGTGCCAATTTTGCGATCATCTGATAGCTATCAATCTAAGCCAGTACCTACAAGCAAAGGACATAGCAACGCCAATCAAAAGCCATTTCGCGAAGTTTCCCTTGAGAAACCGATTCCTGTTGATAGTAGTAATATGAATAAATTTTTGTTGCTAGCGATCGCTGTTTTTTCCTCTCTCTTAGCGTTTTGGGCAACAAAATAAATCTAGAAAACATTGGGGCTAATTGCTGGGTTAAAATGACGCAAACATTAAACTCAAAAATGAATGGTATGCTAGCTTATACTTTTGTTAAGTTAGTCAGAGTAAAATTCCAACTCTACAAGTTGTT
>Ga0209591_10007165_pt1 | contig 12294 bp, 9 predicted proteins | sample MAT01_FD_187207 | JGI IMG/M metagenome (GOLD analysis project Ga0209591, IMG submission 187207) | Freshwater microbial communities from Lake Fryxell liftoff mats and glacier meltwater in Antarctica - MAT-01 (SPAdes) (version 2) | ecosystem: Environmental > Aquatic > Freshwater > Ice > Liftoff...
CCAGCACGGTCAGCGCGTTTACCACCAGGGCGTGGATCTGTTCGCGCTGTTCCAGCACCCAAGCTTCAAAGCCAGGGGCGTCGCGCACATAGAAGCCGTGCAAGAATTCCCCTTGGTAAAGATCAACCGCCGCTTGCCGTGTCGTCAGGTCTGCGGGCGACCGGCCTGGCTCCAGGTCATGGCGGATCACCTCTACGTCGAGCCAGTAAGCGCTGGTGTGGTCAAAGGCCACGGTCTGGCGCTCGATCCGCACATGGTCGCCGACCAGGCGGCGCAAATCGGGCAGTACGGTGCGCAGATTCTGTTTGGCCTGGGTCTCTGTCATCTCGCCCCACAGCAAGGTCGCGATGGCATCGCGACTGTGCGGTCCGGCTGCGTTGTACCGATGGCGGCGGTGGTGGCCAAGTAGAAGAGCAGCGCTTGGGCTTTGTTGGTGGCAAAACCCGTGAGTGGCTGGTTACCCAGCAGAATTTGGGGTGTTCCCAACAGGGTAAGACGTAAAATTTCGCTCATAGCTGGACTTTTGTGATGGATTTGCGATGGATTTGCGTTTGATTTGCGATGGGCTGCTATGCTGCCAGCATGAATGTCAATCCGGTGATCAATTGCACGCTTATCATCTGCAGCCAGGCTGAGTACAGTGCGGCCACGCAGACCGCGATCCTGCGCTGTATTCTAGAGTCACCCGTGACGGGCCAACGTCGTGGTTTCACCGATGTAGAAGCCTTGCTAACCGTCTTGCGTGCTGAATTGACCGAGATCCAAAGCCAAATCATACCACCGGACCACTAAATCTTAAAAATTCTGCTGCGATGGGCGTTCCCGCCAATGCACCTGAGCCTGCGCCGTTGACGAAAGCTGACCTGCCTAACCACGAACCAGGTTCTCCGTGCCTGCCAAAAGATACGCCAAACTAATCGATTTTGGATCAGGCGCGCCGTCACAAGCTTGGCGATGCGGTTCGCAAGCTGAAAGATGGCGTGTGTGCCAACAACCTAATGCGACCAAACTGAAGTTGCGATCATCTTTACCCAGAGGCTACCCATGACAACCAACGCAAAGCCTAGCGCGCAAACCCAGGAACTGCGCAGCGTATTCACCGCCAGCCTGCCGCAAATCTTTGCCCAACTGGGCATCAGCCTGGTCGTCTCCACCTATCAGGCCGGCAAGGTGATCCTCGTGCGCCACGATGCGATCACTGGCACAATCAACACGCACTTTCGCCCCTTCCATAAGCCGATGGGCATGGCGGTGCAGGGCAACAAGTTAGCCATCGGTGGCCAGAAGACGGTCTGGGAGCTGCACAATATGCCAGTCGTGGCGCGCAAGCTCGAACCAACAGGCAAACATGACGCCTGCTACCTGCCGCGGCGTATCCACATCACCGGCGACATCGACATCCACGAAATGGCCTTTGCCGGGGACGGCGAACTGTGGCTGGTCAACACGCGCTTTGGCTGTCTGTGTACGCTGGACGCCGCTCATAGCTTCCACCCGCGCTGGCGACCGCCCTTTATCAGCGCTTATGCGCCCGAAGACCGTTGCCACCTCAATGGCCTGGCGCTGGTCGATGGCCGTCCCAAATACGTTACCGCGCTGGGCGCGACCGACACGGCCGGCGGCTGGCGGGCGAACAAGGCCAACGGCGGTCTGCTGATGGATGTGGAAAGCAACGAAATCCTGCTGCGCGGCCTGTCGATGCCGCACTCTCCACGCTGGTACAACAATCAACTCTATGTGCTTGAATCCGGCCAGGGCAGCCTCTCCGTCGTCGATCTCGAAGCGGCACGCCGCACGCACTATGTGCCACGCAACACGCAACACGCATGATTGCCCAACTGCCCGGCTTCACGCGCGGCCTGGACTTCTACGGCCCACTGGCCTTTATTGGTCTCTCGCAGGTGCGCGAGACGGCCACCTTTAGCGGCCTGCCCCTGATGGAGCGGCTGGGCGAAGAACGAACGTGTGGCGTCTGGGTGGTGCATATCGAAACCGGGCAGACGCTGGGTTTTCTGCGCTTTGAGAGCGGTGTGCAGGAGATCTTCGCCGTGCAGGTGCTACCCAACACACGCTTCCCGGAAATGTTGGAGTGGGAAGATGAGCGCCTGGCACATTCTTATGTTTTGCCCGACGCCGCCTTGGCCGAGACCCCGCTGGCGGAGATGGCTTGATGCTGAAACTCTTGCTGCTGGCCTGCCTCTGGCTGGACGGCTGCACGCCGCTGGTGAGCGTGCAGCCGTCCAGCGCGCCGTCCGGCTCCGATATCGGGGCCGCTGGGTTGGGCGATCCCCTCTACCCGCAGCTGGGCAACGGCGGCTACGACGTGACCCACTACGCCATCGAGCTGGCCGTGGACATGGACAGCGACACGATTACGGGGACAACTACCATTCAGGCGCAGGCACTGCAACCGTTGCGCCGCTTCAATCTGGATTTCCTGGGGCTGGCGATCGAGGCCATTCAGGTCAACGGCCGCCCCGCCCGTTTCGAGCGTGCTGGCAGCGAATTGACCCTGACGCCCGCCATCCCACTCGCCAGCGGGCAAGCCTTTACGGTGACGGTCGCCTACCACGGCCAGCCCACGCCGATCACCGATGACCCCGCCGTGCCGCGCAGCTACGGCGCAATTGGCTGGCTGCGCTTGGAGCCCGGCGTCTTCGTCATCAGCGAACCCACCGGGGCCATGACCTGGTTTCCGGCCAACAACCACCCCAGCGACAAGGCGACCTATGGCTTTGCGATTACGGTGGCCGAGCCCTACGTCGTCGCCGCCAATGGCCTGCTGATCGACGAAATCGATAACGGTGACACCCGCACCTATGTCTGGGCGGAAAACAAACCGATGGCTAGCTATCTGGCCACGCTGGCGATTGCACCCTTTGTGGTCATGACCGACGTGGGGCCGGACGGGCTGCCCATCCGTCACTATCTACCGCCGCGCCCAGAGGGCTCCCGACCCCAGCCGATTGTCGATGCCTTGCGGGAGACGCCAGCCATGCTGCGTTTTTTCACCGAGCTGCTCGGCCCCTACCCGTTCGAGGCCTACGGTGTAGCGGTGATCGATGACGAACGTATCCGCATTGGTCTGGAAGCCCAGACGCTGACCATTCTGCCCACGGGCCGCGTGGCGGAAGCGCAGCTGCATGAACTGGCGCACCAGTGGCTGGGCAACAGCGTGACGCCCGCCACCTGGCAGGACACTTGGTTGAACGAGGGCTTTGCCACCTATGGCGAATGGCTGTGGGTGGGGGAGACAGGGGGCCAGGCGACCTTCGATGCGCTGGTGGGCACTCAGTACGCCGGCATGGTGCGAGCGCAGCTGGGAGCACCCGCGCACCCGCCGCCCGACCGGCTTTTCGCTGCGCCAGTCTATACCCGCGGGGCCTGGAGCCTGCACGCCCTGCGTCTTCAGATCGGCGACGACGCCTTCTTTGCCCTGCTGCGCGACTGGGTGGCGCGCTATCAGTATGGCAACGCCAGCACCGCCGACTTCATGGCGCTGGCCGAGGAGGTGAGCGGCCAATCCCTGGCGGATTTCTTTCAAGAGTGGCTCTACAACGCGGCTGTTCCGCCGCGGCCGGTGGCAAGGTAGCAAAGTCGCAAGGAAACCCATCCCAAATGATGGGCAGTGCTGAGGACCGGGATCCCCCTCAGCCCTGCCGAGCGCATGGGATTGACCCGAACGCGCGAGTTTGTTGTTGTTCCATCCAATTCTGTTCCATTCAGTTCTGTTCGATACAATTTTATTCAATCCAAAGGAAAACACATGAACGACCAAAACCAACCAACCAACCCATCCGCCCGACGAGTTGACACAGGGCTTCTGGCAAGCCTGGCGTGAACAAGTGGGCAAGTCACCGCGACTGGCGCACCTGCTCTTGCAGCGTGGCCGCCAGTTGTTGGAACGCTTCCAGCATTTCTATACCACGCTGGGCAGACTGTCGCGCCCGGCGCAACTGCGTTGGCAACACAAGCTGGGCGCGTCGCTGGCCGGCGTGGCCTTGACCCTGGCGCTGAGCAGCGCACCGGTGGCCCACGCCTTCCCCCCCCGCCACTTTCGAAGCGCATATCAACGGCAGCAACTGCGACCTGATCGATGCGATTATTGCCGCCAACACCGACACGGCCACCGGATACTGCGCCGCGGGCACGCCTGGCGCAGACACGATTGAACTGCTGGAGAACGTGACGATCTATTCTGTAAACAATGGCAGCGGTGCCTCCCTCAACGGCCTGCCGCTGATCACCAGCGCGATCACCATTGAAGGTGCGGGCTTCACCATCGCCCGCGACGGGGGCGCGCCACAGTTCCGTATTCTGAACGTAGAAACTAGTGGCAACCTCACATTGAACAACACGACCATCACCGGCGGTAGTCTCCCCAACGGTGGTCACGGCGGCGGCATTGCAAACAACGGCACGCTGACACTGACCAACAGCACGATCAGCGGCAACAGCACTATGAGCCATGGTGGCGGCGGTATCCACAGTGGCTATGGCAGTACGTTGACGCTGAGCAACAGCACGATCAGCGGCAACTCTACTGCCGTTTATGGTGGCGGCATCTTCAACGACGGCACGACAACCCTAATCAATAGCACGGTCAGCGGTAACACGTCCGGCGTAGATGGCGGCGGCATCTATAACCTTGGTACGCTCACCCTGGAGCGCAGCCTGATCTCCGGCAACAGTGCGCCCAATAGGAGTGAAATCCGCAGCTATGCCTTTGGCGGCCCAGTCAACAGCAACAACTACAACGTGTTCGGCCACAGCGGGCAGAGCAATGCGCAAGCGTTCAATGGCTTCACGCCCAGCGGCAGCAACATCACCGCCACCAGTGACGGCACAACACCCACGGCGCTGGCCGCCATCCTGGACACAAACTTGCAGGTCAACGCGCCCGGCAACACGGCTACCCATGCCCTGGTCACCGGCAGCCCAGCGGTCGACGCAGCGCCCAGCGGTCCGGCCACCGACCAGCGTGGCGTAAGTCGTCCGCAAGGGTCGAGCTCCGACATCGGCGCTTTTGAACTGGAGCAGGTTGCAGGCATTATCAACGCCCGCATTAACGGCAGCGACTGCGACCTGATCGACGCCATCACCGCGGCGAACACCGACACGGCCACTGGCGACTGCGCCGCGGGCACGCCCGGTGCGGATACGGTTGAACTGTTAGACAATGTGACGCTCTTTAGCGCCATCCCCGTAAGTTTTAGGTTTGCCGGCCTGCCGGGGATCAGCAGCGCCATCACCCTGGAGGGCAATGGCTTCACCATCGCCCGCGACCCTGGCGCGCCCGATTTCGCCGTCATTATTGTGGAGAGCGGCGGCAACCTGACGCTCAACGCCACGACAATCAGCGGCGGCAGAAATACCGGTGGTGCGGGCATCCTCACTCTGGGCGTGCTAACTGTGAACAACAGCACAATCAGTGGCAACTATTCTACAGGTATCGTGGGCAATGGCGGCGCTTCCGGCATTGAGGCTTTTATTGCGGGGACGGCAACGCTGAACAACAGCACGGTCAGCGACAACGCAGGTAACCTAACCGACTTTGGCGCCGTTGGTGGGGCTGTAACCCTGAACAACAGCACGGTTAGTAACAATAGCGGCGGCGTCGCCTATGTGGTCCTGAACAACAGTATTGTCGCCGACCAGGCTGCGGGCGCAGACTGTATTGGAACGATTACCTCGGCTGGTTACAACCTGGACAGCGATGGCACTTGTAACCTCTCCGCCATCGGCGACATCCCCAACGGAGTGGCTAACTTGGGGCCATTGCAAGTTAATGCGCCGGGCAACACCGCCACTCACGCCCTACTCGCCGGCAGCCAAGCCATTGACGCCGCGCCGACCGGCCCGGCCACCGACCAACGTGGCGTGAGCCGTCCGCAAGGGTGCGCCTTCGACATGGGTGCCTTTCAAGTGGAACAGTCCGGCTGTGTCATGAACGAGCCTCCCGTCGCCAATGCCGGCTCCGACCAGAGCGTCTTCCGCAACGACGTGGTCAACGTCGCTGGCACGTGGACAGACCCCGATGCGGCGTCCGACAACCCCTACACCTGGGCGTGGGACCTGGACGGCGACGCCATTTCCGATGACAGCGGCAGCGCCAACTACGGCGACACCATCGCACGCACGACCAGCTTTGCCGTGGACGGCGTGGCCACCCTCACCTTCACCGTCACCGACAGCGCTGGCGCGACCAGCTTCGATACGGTAGACATCACCGTGGTCAACCGCGCGCCGGTCGCCAACGACCAGTCTCTGAGCACGAATGAGGACACGGCCCTGCCGGTCACCCTGACGGCCAGCGACGCCGACGGCGACGCGCTCACCTACAGCGTGCTCACGTTGCCGAGCAACGGTACGCTCAGCGGTACGGCTCCGAACCTGACCTACACGCCGGACCCCGACTACTTCGGGCCGGACAGCTTCACCTTCTAGATCAACGACGGGCTGGCCGACTCCAACATCGCCACCGTCAGCCTCACGGTCAACGCGGTCAACGACCCGACCGTGGCCGCCGATGACACCGCCACTACCGACGAAGATACGCCGGTCACGGTTCCGGTGCAGGGCAACGACAGCGCCGGTCCCGCCAACGAGAATCAGGCCCTGACCACCACGGCGGTCACCGCCCCGGCCAACGGCACGGCGGTCATCAACCCGGACGGCTCGGTCACCTACACGCCCGACCTCGACTTCAACGGCTCAGACAGCTTCACCTATACCGTCTGCGACAGCGACAACGCCTGCGCCACCGCTACGGTCACGGTGCTGGTGGAGATGGTCAGCGACCCGCCGGTCGCGGTGGATGACAGTGTCACCACTGCTGAAGATACATCAGTTACCTTCAATGTGCTGGTCAACGACAGCGATGCGGATGGCAATCTCAATCCGGGCAGCGTGAGTGTGCTCTCCAGCCCCAGCAACGGCACGCTGACAAACAACGGCAACGGCAGCTTCACCTACACGCCGGACGCCAACTTCAACGGCAGCGATAGCTTCAGCTACCAGGTCTGTGACAGCGAGAACGTCTGCGACACGGCGGATGTACTCATCACCGTGACCGCGGCCAACGACGCCCCGGTCTGCTCCACCGTCACGCCGAACGTCTCTGAGCTATGGCCGCCCAACCACCAATTCGTGCCGGTCACCGTCAGTGGCGTCACCGACATTGAGGGCGACCCCATCACCATCAGCGTCACCAGCATCTTCCAGGATGAGCCGACCAACGGCACCGGCGACGGCGACACCTCGCCCGACGGCCAGGGCATCGGCAGCAGCACCGCTCAGGTGCGCGCCGAGCGCAAGGGCAACGGCAACGGGCGCTTCTATCACATCACCGTGAGCGCCAGCGACGGCAATGGCGGCAGTTGCAGCGCCACCGTCAAAGTCAGCGTGCCCAAGAACCAGGGCAAGAAGGGCGCTGCCGTCGATGACGGTGCGCTCTACAATTCGACCCTGCCGTAAGGGCTGATTACGCAACGAGGTAGTTTGACCGGATGATCGGGTGACAGTAGTCTTTCACCTTGTCATCCGGTCACCCGATCCGCCCCAAACGATGGGCCCTGCCCAGTGCAGGGCATCGCGGCTAAGAGCGGTTGCCTCTAAGGCGCGCCTCTGGGCGCGGCTGCGCGCAGGGTCGTCGTTGTTCAGTCTAATTTTAGCAACCCAAAGGAAAACACATGTCTGACCAGAACCAACCCAACCCTCACGGCCATTAAGGTAAGAAACGTGGCAAGTCGTAGGTGCGGTTTGTAACCGCACTGTCTGGTTTGAACGGAGACGTGCGGTTTGTAACCGCACCTACGAAATTCCTTAACGTAATGGCAGTGAACCCAACCCTCCGCTCGTCGAGTTGACGCCTGGCTTCTGGCAAGCCTGGCGTGAGCAGGCGGGCCAATCGCCGCGGCTGGCGCACCTGCTCTTGCAGCGCGGACGCCTGTTTGTGAGTCTAGTGACCCGACACTTTTGGCTGGGCTATTGAAATGGCCTGCTGACAAGATCAGGAAGTGCCTGAGGGCACTAAAAACGAGTCGCTGCGGTGACTTCCTGGCTTTCAGCCGCGGGTTTCAACCCGCTCGCGGCAAAGTGTCGGGTTGCTAGTTTGTGAGCAACTAGTTGGACAAACCTTGCTGAGTATTTCTTCACTCAGCAAGGTTTGCATCAGGTCGACGACGCTCAGTCTGCACCAGCAGCTTCCAGCATGAGCCAACCAACGGCACTGGTGATGGTAATCCAGTACCTAAAGGCCAGGGCAGCGAGTGCAGCGCAAGGGCAACGTCAATCGTCGCTTCTATCCCATCAGCTTTACAGAAAAATTACCAATTGTTCAAAGCGTTCGTCTTAACCCAAAAATAGAGGAGAGAATATGTTTTACAGGTCTAAAATTCGACAAACTAGCCTAGCGCTGGCGCTGGTGGCGATGCTACTCTTTGGCGGTATTTTGCTGCCGGATGCGGCACCAGCCGCCTTGGCGCAGGGTGTAGATTTTTCATTGCTGGTGAGTGGCCCTACGTATATTACGCCCGGCCACACCATCACTTATGAATTCACGGTCAAGAATCTCCGGAATCTGGCGATCACAAACCTTGTTTTGCACGACCCTCTGCCGGCCAATACGACCTATATAAGTGGCGGCACCTTCAACGCAGCCGCAAATCGCGTCGAGTTTACGATCGCCAGCCTGCCCGTCAATGCCACCCAAACGCTCACCTTGGTGGTCAACGTGGGCAACGGCATCGCGATTGGCACGGTCATCGAGAACAAGAATATTACAGCATTCGACTGGACCATTGCTGGCGAGTCTTTCGGCTATTATCCACCAGCTGGGGTTGGGACCGTCGTGGAAGCACCCGGCACGCTGGCAGCAGTCTATAAGGACACCAATGGCACGCCGTTCGATGGGTTCCAATTTGAGAATTTCAGCAATGACGCGCCGCGTGCCTTTAGCGATGATCTAGGCGCGGATGATCTATTTGGCCTGTTTGGCCCGGTCGCCTGTCAGTCCGGCACAACAGCGGCGACGTGCGTTTTAAGTGGCCCGGCCCAGAAATGGAAGGAAGCCCAGATCGCAGGCATGAACGGCGGGCACTGCGAGGGGATGGCCGCCACCAGCCTGCGCCTCTTTAACTGGCTTCCGTTCAAGAGTAAATCTTCCCCAGCGAGCTTTCAGGCTGGGGCAGCGACGACGATCAACCTGAATTTTCCAGAGCAGTCGATTGAAAACTACATTGCCCACTACTTCGTCACCCAGAGTGTGGCCGAGTATGAGGCCAATGAGATCACAGCGGCACCGGTAGTGCTTGTCAATAAGCTGATCGCAGACTTCAATGCGGCCACGCCAATCCCCTACACGGTCGGCATCTACGCGTTGCCCGGCTGGGAACACGGCCATGCCATCACCGCCTACGGTGTGGAAACGGTGAATGCCAATCAGTCGCGCATTCTCGTTTACGACAATAACTACCCCAAACAGCGCCAGTACATCACCGTCAATACGGCGGCCAACACCTGGCGCTATGTAACGTCATCTACACCTGGCCAGACGCCCACCATCTACACCGGCACGGCGACCTCCGGCAATCTGAGCCTACACACCAACAATTCCCGCGATCTGCCGGCTGGCCAGTATTTTACCTGTCCTTTCTGCAACGAGCCAGCGAGCAGCGCCAGCCTACAGGCGGCGGCCGCCGGCATGGTAACAGGAGAGATCAGCTTTCAATATTCCGGCGAGGGCGCTATCCTGGTCATCAATGACGAGGGGCAGAAAACCGGCACTGACATCGGCAGCGACACCCTAATTGAGGAAATCCCCAATGCCCAGCTGAGCCACTTCCGCGGCGGGCTGGGCAAAGCAATCCCACCCCGCATTACGGTGCCTTTTACCGAAACCGATGAGGCGCACTACACGGTTATGGTGCATGGGACGACGGTTGACACGCCCACCCACGGCTCACTGTCGATCACAGGGCTAGGCTTTCACATGGGCTTGGACAACATCGAACTTGGACCCGGCGAAGTATTTGACTTTCGGGTGAGCCCGGATGGTGACCACATCGCCTTTTGGGTGAGCGGGGCAACGACCGATACCATCAAGGTGCCAGCCATGCATATCGCCCACGACCCGGTTCACGCTGGCGATCCCAGCGTCATCTTCGAAGTCGCCGGCGAAACCCTGATTGCAGGTGAGCGGATCTCACTGACGCTTGATCCTGCGCTCGAACGCATCTACCTTGAGGATGAGGGGTTGGAGGCGGAGGAATTCGACATCACCATGGACCTCATCTTCCCCGATGGCGATACGCATGTGTACACCGACACCGTCATTGTCCCAGCTGGCTCTACCTCTGCCTTTGTCGACTTTGGGGCTTGGGACGGTCGGCTGGTCCCGCCGACCTATATTAATGACGTGTTGCAAAACCCATCGATTAACCATCGCCTCCAGCTAGAAAGCTCGACCGCCACCTATGATCCAACCCCGCAGGCCAATGCGCCAGCCGGTGTTTACAGCATCGAGGCTACCTTCGCCAACGTCACTGAAATTCAGTTGCAAAATGTCTACTTTACCGTGGCTAATTTGGCAGCGGGCAATGTGCTGCTCAATGCGGATGGTAGCCCTGCCGGCACGGGTGCCAAGATCTCTGTCCCGCCGGCTGCCCTGGGGGCGGATGGCATCCTGCATGTGAACGAAGTCCTCAAACTCCGCTTTGATGTGGGGCTGACCAGTGCCGACGCTTCAGACTTCACCATCAATGCCAATGGCGTACCGCATGATTGGACCCATAACGCACCAACCAGCACTGGTGAAGCCAACAACACGAGTTTTGTCTTTGCGGTCGCGGCGGCCAACAACATTTTCCTGCCACTGATTACGAGGTAGGATTACGCGGTAGCGCACAGGTTGTTTGTTACGCTATGTTGCAGATAGGGTTGCACACCAATCTATCGTGATGGCGTACAAACCCCTCGGGTGTTTCTGACTGATTCTCGGCGTTGTCGGTGTGGGAGATCGAGCAGATATCGCATGCCTATGGCAATGTGGCGCTCGATCTGCACATGGTCGCCCTGCAGGCGGCGCAAATCGGGCAGCACGGTGCGCTATATCGGGGCAGTTACAACGACCCAGTCGCATTTTACTATATGCGACCGGGTCGTTGCTTGCTCTGGATCCATCTACTTGTTGCTTGTGAAAAAATTTACTTGACACAAACCCCCTTTACCCATTATAATAGCCGACAAAGTGCAGTCTCTTTCCCATTACGTAGGAGTATACCCAATGGCCGACAAGCCTAAAATCGGTTTATTCTATGGCAGTTCCACGGGTGCGGGTGAAACCGCCGCCAATATCATCAAAAGCGAGATCGAAGCCAGCGGCCTTGCCGAGGTTGAAATGTTTATTGTTTCGGCGCAAAACCTTAAGGCAATGGAAAAATATCAATATTTGATCTTTGGCTGCTCGACCTGGAATATCGGTGAACTTCAGGACGATTGGAATCTCAAGTTCAACGAATTGGACATTGTGGATTTCAAGGGTCGCAAGGTAGCGCTGTTTGGCAATGGCGATCAATATGGCTATTCCAATAGCTTTGTCGATGCGATTGGTATTATCGGCAATAAAATCGCCGCCCAAGGCGCCGATCTCGTTGGGTTTTGGCCCAAGGATGGTTTTGAATTCGAGTTCTCACGCGGCTCGATTGAAGATGTGATCATGGGGTTGCCGCTCGATCACGACAATCAACCGAACTTAACCAAACAACGTTGCATCAACTGGGTCTATTGGGTGATGGAACAGTTTGGCATGCCAATGCCGGTGCCAGCATAAGTCTTAGATAAATGATCAATACTATGGGGCTGTGCAACAGTTGTAATTTGTTGACCATGCCTGTTGCATCGTGTAGAATTTAAAAAATTCACTGTTATTGTTACTAATCAATCAGTGTCTATGAATTGTTACGCATCATCTTTGTCAATCCATTTTGTCAATCCATTTTGTCAATCTCTGATGGGTAACCGTTCACTGACGACAGATTACTGAATTCTCGCTGAGGAGTACGCATGGCAGACTCTCCTGCAACTAATTTTCAGGACTTAAAGAGCACGCAAGTGCAGAATTATCTGCATGACAGCATTACAGTCCCCGATGAACTTCAGGCCAACGTGCTGATCACTACGCTAGACAAGGTCTACAACTGGAGCCGCAAAAGTAGCATGTGGCCACTGCTGTTTGGCCTCGCCTGCTGCGCAATCGAGATGATCGCCACGGCGGCCAGCCGTTACGACCTGGCC
>Ga0209591_10007166_pt1 | contig 12294 bp, 8 predicted proteins | sample MAT01_FD_187207 | JGI IMG/M metagenome (GOLD analysis project Ga0209591, IMG submission 187207) | Freshwater microbial communities from Lake Fryxell liftoff mats and glacier meltwater in Antarctica - MAT-01 (SPAdes) (version 2) | ecosystem: Environmental > Aquatic > Freshwater > Ice > Liftoff...
GCTAATGCCTGTAAAACTGACCTCCGGGGTTGCAGCCAGAAATTCCTGCAGTTGCGCAATGCTGCAAAGCTTTGTCTCGTCCATGTTGATCACCATCCTTGCGATGATCAGGCCGACAGCATTTCAATCTGAAATCCAGCCCTTCAGGCTCATATCTGGTTGGAAACACAGCCCGCCTTCAGGCCCATACCTCGTTGGACAAGGCTCGCCGTTCGGCGAGCCCGAGGGCTCCGCTCCAGGGGCCCTGGAAGAGATACGGCCGCGCAACACCGCGCGCTCGCTCGACCATCTCGAGGAGCTTATTGGCGAGGGGCGGGTCGATCTGCGCCGCACGCGCGACCGCGGGGCCTGGCGCACGGTCGACACGGATGAGGAATACGACACCACCGGTGAGATGCGCTTCTCGATCCAGGCCGACGACCCCCTGAGCGCCGAGCAGGAAATCAATCTCCAGACCACCATGGGCCGACCGGGCTGGCACATCCGCACCGAGGCGCAGACGGTGCTGCGCTGCAATGCGGACACCTACCTGGTCGAGGCCAGCCTGGCAGCATGGGACGGTGAAGAGCAGGTGTTTCACCGCCGTTGGGAGCAGCGAATCCCGCGCGACCAGCAATGAGGTGCGGCGCGGCTGGTGAGGCGGGCGCCGGCGCTCCGGGTCCGATCCGGCAGGTGTCCCGTCATGCCACCGACCGGGTCGGCTATGCTGTCACATCCATGTCCCCAGCCTGCCGCACACGTCTTTTTCTCCGATGAAAGCCCTGATCATCGACGACCATCCCCTGGTGCGAGACGGCATGGCTTCGCTCCTGGCGCAGGCCGACGGGCACCTGCAGGTCCTGCACGCGCCGGATGGTGAAAGCGGTCTGCGGCTGGCGGCGGAACACGCCGACCTGGACATCGTCCTGGTCGACTTGCAACTGCGCGGGTTGCCCGGCCTGCAGACGGTCGAATCCCTGGTCCGGCAGCATCCCGCGTTGCCGGTGATTGTCATTTCCGCCTCGGAGGCGCCGGCGGACGTGCGACGGTCGCTGGCGGCCGGGGCGCGCGGCTACTGCCCCAAGTCACTCGCCGGAAGCACCATCGTGGCGGCGGTGCGCTTTGTCCTGGCAGGCGAGATCTACCTCCCTCCGTTGATGCTGCGCGCGGAATATGAAGGCGAACCCGGCGCGCCCGCGGCGGGGCTGACCGAGCGCCAGCTCGAGGTGCTGCGCATGGTGTGCGAGGGACGCCCGAACAAGGACATTGCGCGCAAGCTGGATCTGACGGAGAAGACCATCAAGGGCCATGTGAGCGGCATCTTCCGCCAGTTGGGTGTGGTCAACCGTGTGCAGGCGGTGTCTGCCGCCCGGGCGCGCGGTCTGGTCCGCTGACTGCGCCGCGCCAGGCCGGGTCGCTACGGCGCAGGTGGGCTGGCGCCGAGCGCGCGTCGAATGGCCGTCCTCAGCGCCTCCGGGCTCACCGGCTTGTGCAGCAGTGTCAGGCCGCTCGCGTGGGTCTCCTGCAGACGTTCCGGTGCCGTGTCGCCGGTGATCAGGATGGCCGGAATGGTCTCGTTGAACTGTTCCGCGATCTGTTCCACCACGTGCAAACCACTTTCATGGTCGCGCAAGCGGTAGTCGCACAGAACCAGCGCGGGGACCGCCTTGACGTGGTGCAGACTGGGCAGCATGTCGGCAAAGCCCGAGGCCACCAGCACGCCATAGCCCCAGCCACTCAGCAGGGCCTGCATGGCCGAGCGCACCGCTTCATCGTCATCGATCACCAGCACCAGCGCGCCGTCCGGGGCCGTGATTTCCGGCGCACCTCCGGCCGGGCTGGGCAGGGCTTCGGCGGCGACCGTGCGCTCTGGCGCCAGCGGTATGCGCAGGGTGAACCGGGTACCGCGTCCAGGTTGCGAGCGCAGCGTCAAGGCGATGTCCAGCAGTCGGCACAGGCGGCGCACGATGGCCAGCCCCAGGCCCAGGCCCTCGGCGTTGTCGCGCTGCGGGTTGTGCAACTGCACGAACTCCTGGAACACCAGTTCATGGCTGTCGGCGGGGATCCCGATCCCGCTGTCGACCACCGACACCAGCGCCATCCCGCCGCGGCGCTGCAGCGCCACCAGCACACCACCGCGGTCGGTATAACGCACCGCATTGCGCACCAGGTTGCGCAGGATCCGGTCCAGCAGCACGGTGTCGCTGCGGACCACCATCGGCAGGATGTGCTGGCGCAGTTGCAGCCCCTTGGGCTGGGCCTGGGCTTGCTCCTCGGCACATACCTGGCGCAGCAGGTCGTGCAGCGGCAGCGCCTGCAGATCGGGCTGGACCATGCCGGCGTCGAGCTTGGACATGTCGAGCAGTGCGTTGAACATGCCACCCAAGGCGCCGACGCAGCCGCTCATATGGGCCAGCAGCCGGCGCGCCTCGGCACCCATCGGCTGGTGTTCCAGGGCCCCCACGAACAGCGAGAGCGAGTGCACCGGCTGGCGCAGGTCGTGGCTCGCCGCGGCCAGGAACCGGCTCTTGGACAGGCTGGCTTCCTGGGCACGGTCTCGCTGCAGTTGCAGGTCGGCGGCAAGCTCCTGGATCTCGTAGCTCCGGCGCAGTGATTCGAGCAGGATGCGGTTCATGGCCCCGGCGAAATGCCAGCTGGTGGCGCCATAGATGGCGACGGTCAGTGCAACGAAGCCGTTGAGAAGTCCGCCGTGCTGGATGGCGGCGACCATCACGCCCAGTACGCAGGGCAGCAGAAAGCCGCGGTAGGCCGGCAGGTAGGCGTTAAGCGCATGCAGCGCGGTGGCAGTCAGGCCGGTCAGCATGAACAGCAACAGCACCTGCAACTCGAACTGGTTGGCCGGCCAGAACACCACCGTCCCCAACCCCCACAGCGCACCGCTGACCAGCGAGGCCTGTGCGCCGGCGCGCGTACGCCGATGCGCATTGCGCAGCGTGGCAGGGCGCCGGCGCAGGTGCGCGGCGGCCCACAGGTTGAAGCCGGTGTTGACGACCTGCGCCCCATACCACAGCGCAAGCATACCCGGATGCGGGCCCGCGCGGAACATCCAGGCCACGATCGTCGAGATGCAGAAGTTGCCCAGCATCAGCGGCAGCAGGTTGGCCTGCAAGGCCATCGCCTGGTCCACGAGTACCTTGGACGACAGTGTGCCGGTCGTCGGCGTCGTGCTGGCTTGCGGTGTGTACGGCATGTGCAAGGGGATGCGATGGCTTCGGGAGGTGGGGCAGGCCACCATTTTGCTGCCGGAATGCGCCGCGTGCGCCGCTTATGCGTGGTCCCGGGACTTTGGTCGCGTTGTGCGCGCGTACGGGCACTCCTATCATTGTCCGCAGTCGGTGCCCTTGCCGGCCTGTGCGACCGCAGCCCGTTTCATCCATGCGCAAAGTCCTGTTCATCCTGGGTCAGCTGTCGGATTCCGACGCCGATTGGCTCACCCGCCATGGTCAGCGCCAGCGCATTGCTTCCGGTACGACCCTGATCCGGCATGGCACGCGCATCAGCACTGTCTACATCATTCTGGAGGGAGCCTTCGACGTGCGCAGCGGCCGGGGTCTGCCGCTCGCCGTGGTCGGCAGCGGCGACATCCTGGGTGAGATGTCCCTGGTCGATCCGGGGCTCACGGCGGCATCGGTCATCGCGACCCAGGACAGCCTGGTGCTGGCGGTGTCCCGGCAGCAGCTGGCGGACCAGCTGCAGTCGGACATCGGATTTGCGGCCCGCTTCTACCGCGCGCTGGCGCTGTTCCTGGCCGACCGCATGCGCAATACGATCGGGCGCCTGGGCTACGAGGCGAACCCGGAGGCGGCAGCGCTGGACGTCACGGCCACGCCGGCCGATGCGGACGAACTGGACGACAACGTGCTGGACACCCTGCACCTCGCCGGTGCCCGTTTCGAGCGCATGCTCAAGACGCTGGCCGGGTGAGGGCGGCCATGCAGCAGTTCGGGCCCATGGCACCCCCGCTGATGGCGCAATGGCTGGGCAGCGCCCTGGCGGCAGTGCTCGTGCTGACGGCTCTGCCGTGCGCGGCGCAGGTGCCGACCGGGACGGCGCAGGTGCACCTGGTCGACGTGCTGCACGAGACTTTGCGCCGCAACCCGGCAGTGCTGTTGCAGCAACAGGCGGTGGCGTTCAGCACGGGGGCCAGTGTGCAGGCACGTGCACCCTTCGACACCGTGCTGTCTTCGGAGCTGGCCCTGGGCCGCGAAGCGCAGCCGCTGCGCCAGGACGAGATCGCCGCCTACGACCGTGCGGGCCTGCAGACGGCGGGGCGGCAGACCGTGGACACGCTCGGCCTGCGTGTCGCAGCGCACAAACAGCTGGCCGACGGCAGCGTGGCTAGCGCCAGCCTCGGTGTCAACCAGGGGGACGACAACCTGCTGCGACTGGTCCGGATCCCGGTGCAGACGACCGGTCGGGTTGACTTCAGCCTGCGCGTGCCGCTGCTGCGCAACCGCGGCGCGGAGGTGGTCGGGGCGCCGCTGCTGGCGGCCGATGCAGAGCAGGCCGCCGCACAGCTCGACCTGGTGCATGCCAATGCGCGCGCCGTGCTCGACGCCACCTTGGCCTATTGGGGCTGTGTGGCCAGCGTGCAGCGGCTGGGCATTGCCAGCGACGCGGAGCGCCGTGCCGCCGAGCTCCTGCAGGAGATGGGCAAGCTGGTCCAGGCAGACCAGGTCCCACGTTCCGAACTGGAACTGCTGCATGCCGGTCGGGCCGACAAGACCGCAGCCAGGCTGGCGGCGGAACAATCGCTGCAGGAGGCGCTGCGGGACCTGGCGCGCAGCATGGGCCTGTCGGTCGACCAGGCCGCCGCATTGCCCCTGCCCGGTGACGGGTTCCCGCCGGTCGACGGCGCGGTGGCTGCGCTGGCCGGACGCACCGCGGACCTGGCGGCACTGGCCTTGCGCACCCGCGCCGACCTGGCAGCGGCGGGCCAGCGCATGGCCGCCGCGCGGCACCGCGTCACCGCCAGCGCGGACCAGTTGCGGCCCAGGCTCGACCTGAACCTGAACCTGGGCTACCGCACGCTGGTCGAAGGCCGTGGCCTGACCCAGCTCTCCGCCTTCGTTCCGACGGCGCGCCAGGGTCTGGTGGCCGGCGTGGCGCTGCAATACCAGTGGCCGCTGGACAACTCCGCTGCGCGTGGACAGTATCTCGCGCAGGCGGCGCAGCGTGACGCAGCCGACCTGCGCTGGCGCGACCTGCAGTCGGCGATCGGTACGGACATCGCCACTGTCGCGCAACGCCTGGTGCGCGCGGCCGCCCAGCGGCAGCAGGCCCAGGAGGCGGTGCAGCGCTACCGGATCTCGCTGCAGAACGAGCGCACACGGCACCGGTTGGCGCGCACCACGCTGATCGAGTTGCTGGCGGTGCAGGACCGGCTGGACAACGCCCTGCTGCAGGAGGTGCAGACGCAATGGGCGTACGCCGCCGGCATTGCGACCTTGCAGTTCGAGACCGGCCAGATCGTGCGCCAGGACGGCGCGCAATTCACCGTGGACGCGCACCGGCTGCTCTCGGTGCAGTCCCTGGGGATGGCACCGTCATGAGTCGGGAACAGGGTGGCCCATGGCGGCGCTGAAGGACCAGCTGTTCCGCAAGGTGGCGCTTGATCGGCTGTCCTCGCCCGAGCAGTTGGACGCCTTGCCGCAGGTCGTCACGACCAAGGCCTGGTTGATGCTGGTGCCCTTGACGGCTGCGGTCGCGTCGGCCCTGGTCTGGGGCTGGTTCGGCAGCCTGCCGACCAAGGTGAGCACCGCGAAGTGCCTTCTGATCAACCCGGTCGGTCTGGCCAATGTCACCAGCGGTACCACCGGGCGGGTGGTGCAGTTCACGGTGCAGGTGGGCGACCGCGTGGCGGCGGGTGCGCAGGTGGCCCAGGTGGCGCAGCCTGATCTGGACGACCGCATCCAGCAGGGACAGGCGCGTGTCCGCGAGATCGAAGCGCAGCAGCAGGTGGTGCAGCGTTTCGTGCAGCAGGGCATGGGGCTGGCGCAGCAGGGGCAGGGGCAGGCACGCGTCCTGCTCGAGCAGCAGATGCGGGCGGCACGCGAGCGCGCCGGGTTTGCCCGCGAGAGGGTGCAGATCGCGCGCGACAAGGCAGCGGTGCAGGAGCAGTTGCTGGCCCAGGGCCTGGTCACCAGCCAATCGCTGATCGCGGTACGGCAGGAGGAAGCCCAGGCGCGGCAGGACGAAATGGCCGCATTGCTGGAGGTGGAAGGCCAGCAGAACCAGATCAGGCAACTCGGGCTTGCGCTGCTCGAGCGCGAGAAGCAGGGCCGCAGCGACACCGACAGCGTGCAGGTCCAGCTGAGCGAGGCCCGCCGGGTCGTGGAAGGCTTGCAGGAGTCCCGCAAGCGCGTCGCCGCGGTGCACAGCCCCTATGCGGGTCGGGTCACCGAGATCCGGACCGGCGTGGGCATGCTGGTCGAGCAGGGCTCGCCACTGCTCACCTTGGAGCTCGACAGCCAGGCTGCGACAGCCGTCGAGGCGGTGATCTATGTCCCGGTGGGAGAAGGGCGCAAGGTGCGGCCCGACATGGAGACCCAGATCGTCCCCAGCACCGTGCGGCGCGAGGAAAGCGGCTTTGTGCAGGCACGTGTGCGCTCCGTGTCCGACTACCCGGCCACGCCGCAGAGCATGCTGCTGCTGCTGCAGAACGAGGTGCTGGTGCGCGAACTGGCAGGGCTGTCGCCACCCACCGAGATCCGCGCCGTGCTGACGCCGGCCGACACGCCCAGCGGCTACCACTGGTCCTCCCGCAAGGGCCCGGACCTGCGTTTGCGCAGTGGCACGCTGTGCCAGGCCGAGATCACGCTGGAGCGTCAGCGCCCGCTCAGCCTGGTGATCCCGATCCTGAAACACGGCATGGGGCTGGACTGATGGCGGTACACGCGACCCCCACCGTGCTGCAGATGGAGGCGGTCGAATGCGGCGCCGCATCGCTGGCCATGGTCCTGGGCTACCACGGGCGCTGGGTGCCCCTGGAGGAACTGCGCCTGCGCTGCGGCGTCACGCGTGATGGCAGCAAGGCGGGCAACGTGCTGCGTGCGGCGCGCCAATACGGCCTGACCGCGCGTGGCTTCAAGAAGGAGCCAGGCGAGTTGCGCGCCATGCCGCTGCCTGCGGTGGTTTTCTGGAATTTCAACCACTTCCTGGTCCTGGAGGGCTTCGCGCGCGGCAAGGTCCATGTCAACGATCCCGCGGCCGGCCGGCGGGTGGTCTCCGAAGCGGAGTTCGACCAGGCCTTCACCGGGGTGGTGTTGACCTTCGAGCCGGGCGAGGGGTTTGCGCCCGGCGGGCAGCGGCCCAGCACCTTCGACGCGCTCGCGCGCCGCTTCGACGGTCTGGGCGGGCCTGTGGCCTACCTTGTCGCGCTGGGCATGCTGCTGGTCGTCCCGGGCCTGGTGATACCGGTGTTTTCCAGCGTGTTCATCGATAAGGTGCTGCTCGGTGGCCTCGACAGCTGGCTGCGGCCGCTGCTGCTGGGCATGCTGTTGACGGCCGTGCTGCGTATGCTCCTGACTTGGCTGCAAGGGCAATACCTGCTGCGCATCCGCACTCGGATCGCGCTCACCCGTTCTGCCCAGTTCTTCTGGCATGTGCTGCGCCTGCCGGTGGAGTTCTACACGCAGCGCGCGCCGGGCGAGATCGGCGCGCGGGTGGCAATCAATGATCGCATTGCCTCGCTCCTGTCGGGCGAACTGGCCGGCGCTGCCCTGGCGCTGTTGCAGACGGTCTTCTTCGCCGCGCTGATGCTTGCCTACGACCTCACATTGACACTGGTGAGCGTGGCCATCGCCGGGCTGAATCTGGTGGTCATGCGCGTGGTCGGGCGTCGCACCGAGGACGCCCACCAGGTGCTCGCGATGGATGCCGGCCGGCTGAGCGGCGTGGCCCTGAACGGACTTACCGCGCTCGAGACACTCAAGTCCAGTGGCGCCGAGGACGCGTTCTTCGCGCGCTGGGCCGGCCATCAGGCGAAATATGTCAATGCGGCGCAGGCCGTTGCGCGGGTCGGATGGGTTTTCGGTGCGATCCCAGGGCTGCTCGGCGCAATCAATGCCGGACTGCTGATCGGCATCGGAGGCATGCGGGTGATGGAGGGGGCGATGACGATCGGCATGCTGGTCGCCTTCCAGAGCCTGTCGGCCAGTTTCAATGCGCCGGTGCAGGCGCTGGCCAGTCTGGCGCGGCGCCTTCTCGAGGTCAGGGGCGACATGATGCGCGTCGATGACGTGCTGCAATACCCACTGGATCCGATGACCCGGCTGGCGGATGTGGCAGCTGCGGACGGCAGCTCGCCGGTGGCCAGGCTCGAGGGCGCGGTCGAGTTGTCGCAGGTCGAGTTCGGCTACAGCCGCGGGGAGCCCGCCTTGCTGCAGGCCTTCGACCTGCAGTTGCGGCCGGGCGAGCGCGCCGCCGTCGTCGGGCCCTCGGGATGCGGCAAGTCGACGCTGGCCAAGCTGCTGCTGGGGCTGTATGCGCCGTGGAGCGGCTCCATTCGTTTCGACGGACGTCCGCGGGAGGACTTCGGCCGGCTTGCGTTTGCCAGCTCGGTGGCGCTGGTCGACCAGGACATCCTGCTGTTCGAGGGCACAGTCCGCGACAACCTCACGCTGTGGGACGGCAGCGTCTCGGAGCAGGACATGGTCCAGGCGGCGCGCGACGCCTGCATCCATGACGTGATCATGGCCCGGCCGGGCGGATACGACGCGCCGGTTACGGAAGGCGGCGGCAACTTCAGCGGCGGACAGCGCCAGCGCATCGAGATCGCCCGCGCCCTGGTCGGCAATCCGCGCCTCCTGGTGCTCGACGAGGCGACCAGCGCACTGGATGCAGAAACCGAACTGGCGATCGACCACAACCTGCGCCGGCGGGGCTGCACCTGCGTCGTCATCGCGCACCGCCTGTCGACGATCCGCGACGCGGACGAAATCGTGGTGCTGGAACGTGGCCGCGTGGTCGAGCGCGGTCGGCATGACGGGCTGATGCAGCGCGATGACGGCTTTTACCGCCGTCTCGTCGGGCAGTACTGAGCACCGCGGGGGATGTCGTGACCGAAGCGCCACTGACCGACAACGCTGCGCCCGCCGTGACCGCACCGTTCCGGCTGGATACCGATGACGACCTGCGTGTGGTGGAGCAAGGCGCGCTGGACGTCTTCCTGCAACGGCGCGGCGTCGACGGCGCACCCGCCGGCGCCCGCCACGCCTTGTACCGCGCAACAGCGGGCCTGCTGGTTCCAGGCATGGTGTCGGCCTGGCGGGTCGAGGCACTGCATGGATGGGGCGTGGTGGCCGTACCCCTGCCGGGCACCAGGCTGCGGGTGCAGGACGAGGTCGTGTCGGCGCTCCAGGTCGGCCTGTGGCTGGAGGCGCTGTCCGATGGTCGGGAGCCGCTGGCGGTCTGCGAGGCCTTGCAGTCCCTGGCCGCGGACCGGCCGGAGGCTGCGGTGGCGACGGCCGCGGCCTGTCGGGCCGCGATCCGCCAGCAGTTCGCCCAGGTGCTGGTGGCGCGAATTGACGCCCAGCCCCGCATCGCAGCACTGGAGCAGCGGCGGCTGCTGGAGAAAGCCGGTGCTGCCGCGCGGCTGACGGGCGAGGCGCTGGCACAACTGCTGTTGACGGCCGAGGACGACGACACCGCGCCACTTTCGTCGCCGCGCACCGGTCGGCTGCTGGCGGCGCTTGCACCGATCGGTCGCACGCTGGGTGTGTCCTTCGTCCTGCCGCCGCGGGCGGAATCCGAAGCTTTCGCGGAGCAGGAAGTGCCGATGGTCTGCGCGGCCTCCAGGGTGCGCTGGCGCCAGGTGAAGCTCGGCGCCGAGTGGTGGCGCCACGACTGCGGGCCGCTGCTGGGCAGCATCGGCGACAGTCGAGAATGGGTTGCCTTGTTGCAACGACCGGGTGGTGGCTACCTTTTGCTGGACCCGGACCGGGGGGGTGCGCAGCCGCTGACGCCGGCCTTGGCCGACACACTGGGCGCCTTCGGCTGGCAGTTCTACCCGGGTCTGCCGGACACTGCGCTGGGGCTGGGCGACCTGCTGCGCCTGGGTTTGCGCGGCCTGCAGCGTGAAATACGCGATGTCGTGGTCCTGAACCTCCTGCTCGGCATGTTCGGCGTGCTCGTGCCGATCGCCATGGGCGTGCTGATCGACACGCTGATCCCGACGGCCGACCTTGCCGGCATGTGGCAGATGGTGGGCGCGCTGATGCTGGCGGCGCTGGCCTCGGCGGTGCTGGGCATTGGAGTGTCGGTGGGCATGCTGCGCCTGGAGAGCAGCATGACGCACCGGGTGCAGGCGGCGCTGTGGGACCGCCTGCTCAAGCTACCCGTGGGCTTTTTCCGCAAGTATGCGACGGGCGACCTGGCGGTCCGTGTGAACAGCGTCAATACGATCCTGCGCATGGTCGGGACGCATGCAACGCGCGCCACGACCCTGCTCGTGCTCGGCCTCTTCAATACGGCGATGCTGTTCTGGATCAACCCGGCGCTGGCCGGCCTGGCGCTGCTGTTGCTGTTCCCGCCGCTGCTGCTGGTGCTGGTGACGGGTCGCCTCAAACTGGGGCATGAGCGCGCACTGTCCGAATCGACGGGTCGCCTGGCTGCGCTGACCTACCAGTACCTGCGTGGCATTGCCAAGATACGGGTGGCGGCCGCGGAAGCGCGGGTTTTCGCCAACTGGTCGGTCCTGTTCGGCGCGATCCGCACGCGCACCGTCCAGTCGCAGCAGCTGGCCAACCTTGAGCGCACGGCCTTTGGCGGCTACCAGCTGGTGCAGAGCGCAGCGGTGTTCGGCCTGATCGGCTTCGGGCTGCTGCAGGGACAGGCCGGTGGCCTGAGCACGGGCGCCTTTGTGGCCTTCAGCGCCGCGCTGGGCGTAGTCTTTGCGTCCGTCATGGGGCTGGCCGACACGGTGCTGGCGCTGCTGGTGCTGGTGCCGGTGTACGAGCGTGCTCGCCCCATCCTGGAGACTCTGCCCGAAGCCGCGCAGCGGCACCACCATCCGGGGCGGCTTCAGGGCGGCATCGAGGTGTCGCACATCGGTTTCGCCTATGCCGCGGGCACGCCCATTCTGGACGATGTGTCCTTCTCCGTCGCGCCCGGCAGCTACCTGGCCGTCGTCGGCCCCTCGGGCTCCGGCAAATCCACGCTGTTGCGTCTGCTGCTGGGATTCGAGCAGCCGGAGTGCGGCACAATCCACTATGACCGGCAGAACCTGGCGCAGGTCGACATCCAGGCCTTGCGCCGCCAGTTCGGCGTGGTGCTCCAGAATGGCCAGTTGCTGGCCGGAGACATCTTCTCCAATATCGCGGGCGGCGCGGTCATCACCCTGGAGCAGGCATGGGCCGCGGCGCAGCAGGTCGGCCTGGACGAGGACATCCGCCAGATGCCGATGGGCATGCACACCGTGATCAGCGAAGGCTCCAGCACCCTGTCGGGCGGTCAGCGCCAGCGCATCCTGATCGCGCGGGCCATCGTGCACCATCCGCGGGTGTTGTTCTTCGATGAGGCCACCAGCGCGCTGGACAACCGCACCCAGGCGATCGTCACCGAAAGCCTGGCGCGGCTTCGGGTGACGCGGGTGGTGATCGCGCACCGGCTGTCGACGATCCGCGAGGCGGACCGCATTCTGGTTCTGGTGGGGGGGAAGATCGTGCAGGACGGGAGCTACGGCTCGCTGAGCCAGGTGGCCGGACCGTTCCGGGAGATGGCGCTACGCCAGACGGCGTAGCGCCTTGGGTTTGTCAGGGGGTGGTCGTGGTGCTGGTGTTCACCACGACGCCGGAGCCGACGAAAACGGATCCCTGCGCAGCACCCGGCGTGCCCCCGGCGACAGCGTCGAGTTGCTGGTCGGCCAGCTCATTGCTGGCGACCGTGGACTGCTCCTGGGACTTCTCTTGATTCTTGGTGGATATGCTGTTCTCCAAATGAAAGTTGTGATCATCGATGCCCTGATCACGTGGGCTTGTACAGGCGAGGTGCCGGTGGGTGGCGCTGGTCTAGGGTGTTGCGGGGCCGACCATTGCTAGCCAGCCTGGAGGTTGCCGCCTTCGCCACTGGCATTGCCCTGGAGCAATCCCAGACCGTCCAGCGCGAGAGGGTCGCTCGCGCCGAACGGGTCGGACGAACCCCCGTCGCCGAGCGTGAGGGTTCCGAGATTCGAGGTTGAGCCGCCTGCTCCGGCCGCGATCTCGCTGCCGCCGCCGCCAGCCACCGCGTCAAGTTGCTGGTCGCTGAGTTCGCCGCCGGAGGCGTAGGTGGATTTCTGGTCATGGGACATGGTGG
>Ga0209591_10007167_pt1 | contig 12293 bp, 10 predicted proteins | sample MAT01_FD_187207 | JGI IMG/M metagenome (GOLD analysis project Ga0209591, IMG submission 187207) | Freshwater microbial communities from Lake Fryxell liftoff mats and glacier meltwater in Antarctica - MAT-01 (SPAdes) (version 2) | ecosystem: Environmental > Aquatic > Freshwater > Ice > Liftoff...
CACCGCCAGCGAGCAACAGGCCCGTGAATCCGGCGCCCGTGGCGTGCTGTACGGCATCATGACCGTCGTTGACCATTTCGAAATGGCTCTCGGCCTCGACCCCGATAAGTCCACCGCGCGCCAGGTCATGTCCGGCGTCTCGATGATCAAGGAAGAAATCCTCAGCGTGCTCACCCAGCACGGTGTCGAGGTCATCCGCCCCGGCAAGGGCGAGGCCTTCGACCCCAACAAGCACGAAGCCATGAGCCATGTGGTCGACACCGAAGTGCCGCCCGGAAACGTCATCTCGACCGCCCGCCCCGGATTCGTCCTCGGCGGTCGCACGCTCCGTCCCGCCCAGGTCATCGTCGCCAAAGCCGCAGAGTAAGATCGCGATGCCCACCTACGACTACAAGTGCAACGCCTGCAATCACCGCTGGGAACTCTTCCAGTCCATGACCGCCCCGCACGTGAAGGCCTGCCCCTCTTGCGGCAAGAAGAAGGCCGAGCGCCTCATCGGCATGGGCGCAGCGCTCCTGTTCAAGGGCGGCGGTTTTTACGAGACCGACTACCGGAGCGACAGTTACAAGAAGGCGGCCGAGGCAGATAAGAAGAGCGCCGAGCCGGTGAAGGCCGAAACCGCCACAACGCCGGCGGCACCCGCCGCCGGCGCGGCTGAATCAGCCGTTAAGGCCAAGGTCGAAGCGGGCAAGTCTGAGCCGGGCCAATCGGCTGACAGTTCAAAATCCGAGAGGGCCAAGGCGGGCTCCGCAGAGTCCAGTGGTGCCAAGCCTGAGCCGCGCGGCCGTGAAGGCGCGAGGCCAGCCGATGACAAGCGCGACAGCCGCGGGGGCCAGGCGAGCAAGTCGGCCAAGCGGCCAGCCACATCGCCAGCCAAGAGATCGGCCAAGAAGTCGGGCAAGCGGGGTTAACCATTGCGCGTGTTGCGTGCGTCACGCCGCGTGGCTTGGTGCATCGCTCCGCGAGCGATCCGCTCAGTCGTTCTTAATGTCTTTGGTGTCCGACGGATACGTCGGCGCATTGCCGTAAATGTTGTCCGTCCGCGTGCCCGGGTTGCCGTCAATACCCGCCGAGTAGAAGTAGGGGCGCTGGCCAACGCCGGTGCCTTCGTCGCTGTCGCCCACAAACGCGCTGCCCTTCGAACCAATCGCAAATGGCTGGAATGATCGCGTCGCCTGCACCGAGTTGAACGTCACGCCGCCCTTGTTCGGCGGCGCCATCGAGATCATTGGCCGCGCCACCTGCGTCGCGTCATTGAAGTACTCGCCGGACCCACCCGAAAACGCCGGGTGACCCAGCCTGATCTGATTGCCAAACGCGTCAATCACAACCGGGATCGACACCGAACTGCCATCGATCGGATTGAACCGTCCTGTCTCGTCCCAGCCATACAGCGTGATCGGCCGCCGCTCAACAAACCGGCTGTCAATGCCCGCGATGAGCGCCGCCGCCTGCGGTGACTCCTGCTTGGCCCACAGCAGGAATAAGCCCACAGCCGGCTGCCCGGGGTCGGCCGTCTTACTGTGTCGGTCCGGACCGCTCACCGTCCGCTGATCAAACCGACCATCAAACAGCGGGAACGAATACACCTCATCGCCCGGCGCACCAATGTCCGTCGTCCGCAGCCGCACAAACGCCGGGGGTATTGACCCCTTCTCCTCGCTGTACGCTGTCAAGATCGAGTCCAGGCCCTTGATCAGATTCTTCGACGCCGTCGCCTTGCCGTTCTGGGTCACCTTCACGCCCACCGCCAGGCCGATCGATGTCAGCAGCGCGATGATCGTGATCACCACGAGCAGTTCGATGAGCGTGAAGGCCGCCCGGAAAGAGCGGCGGGCGTTGGAGTTGCTGTAAACCGTGCTCATGAAAAACTCCGATCACTCAAAAAAGGCCGTGCCACGCATCCGGGCCGCATCGGCCAAGGTCAACACTTCCGGCCGGTCAAGCATACCGATATCAAACAAAGGTTAGCCGCGGCGGAGAACCCGCCCGCTTTTTCGCCCGACCCGCGCGGGAGGCGCCGCGCGGGAAGCTGCCCTTCGCCCGAGGCCATGGCCCACGGCCACCGGGGCCAGCACGCAGAGTCAGCCCGCAGACCGACCGTACGTCGATACGAGCCGCTCTCGCGTGCTGTTCCATCGGGTGCAGCCGACTCAGAGCCCAAATCGTCGCGCATTGGCCACGCCGTTCGTGCCTTTGAAGGGTCCAAACCGCGTTTTTTCGCTCAGGCAGGCCGGTTCGGCGGCGGCGAGCTGTAATACGGGTCGGCCGATTTGGCCACCCCGTTCCCAGACCCATCCCCGTTCCCGCCAGCACCACCTCCGCCAGCACTACCTCCGCCAGCACCCCCGCCAGACCCGGCGGCGGGCAGCACCCCGGTGATCGACGTCGCAAGCGCCGCCCCCGGCTGGGCAAGCTGCGGCGGCGGCATCATCGGACGCGGTGCCGCGGGCCCGATCTGCGGGCTCAGCTTGAGCTTGAACACGTAATCCGTCACCCGATCGCGGATCGAGACCATCATCTCATTGAACATCCGCGACGCCTCACGCTTGAACTCAATGCGTGGGTCCTGCTGGCTGTAAGCGCGGAAGCTCACCGTGTCCTTCAGTTGCTCAACGGCGTGCAGGTGCCCGCGCCACGAATCATCCAGCGTGTCGAGCAGCATCGTCCGCTCGAAGTAGATGAGCTCGGCCCGCAGGATCGATTCGATCCTCGACCGAATCGCGTCCGACCGCTCCGACCCTTCCAGCCGCCGCATCGACTCGGGCATGTCAATGTCAAACCGCTTGCGCAGGTGCGCTTCGAGCGCCTCGTCGCTGGCCGTCGCCACCGCCGCTGCCACTTCCTTGTCGATCTGGTGGCCGTTGACGAACTTCTCCGACGCCTCGTTGAAGATCCGCCGCGCATCCTGCGGACGGGTGGTCTTCACGATATCGAGCGTCCATCCCAGTTGGAACCGTTGGTTCGCCCAGGTCACCAGGTTGCTAAACGCCTGCGGCGGGCTCTGCCGCGCCAGTTGCATGGTGAGATCGAGCACGAAATCGACCGGGTACTCGATCTCCCGCTTGGTATACAGCGTCTCGGCCTTGTCCATGATGATCTTCTGGACATCACCCGCACCATCCGAGTATGCCTTGGCAATCTGCGCCCGGTCGAGGTCAAAGTCAAACTTCGCCTTCACCCACTTGCACAGCTCGCCCACGCCATAGTTCTTGTCAAGGAACAGCTGCGCGCCAGACAGATCCGCCGCTTCGATCCGCTCCGCCGCCGCCTCGTACAGTTGGTCGCGTACGCGGTACCGCAGGTCCTGCCCGTACGAGTTCAGCTCGCCCTCCGTGAGCGCCACGCCAAACCGGTCGGTCGCCCAGCGAATCAGGCCCGGCCCGTCGAAATCAACCGTCGGCGCATCGCCCTCGGTGGGGGGGATGTACTCGCCCAGCGTCATGTTGATCTGGTTGAGCATTTCCTCCTTGGCCTCAAGCCGCACCCGGTCCTCAAGCTCCTTGCCATCGAGGTTCTTCAGTCGCGCCGCCGCGATCGTCACGTCGGTCTGCTGGAAGACGTACTCGGCAATGCTCTTGGACGGATAGTGCTTGTCAAGATACAGGTCGATCGAGTCCGCCACCGCGTCGCGGATGTACTCAAACAGCAGCCCGCGCAGATCACGACCCTCCAGCACCCGCTGGCGAAGGCCGTAGAACCGTTGCCGCTGGTGCTCCATCACCTCGTCGTACTCAAGAATCTGCTTGCGATGTTGGAAGTTGCGCTCTTCCACCTTCCGCTGCGCGTTCTCCACGCTCTTGCTCAGCATCGGGTGCTCGATCGCATCCCCCTCCTTCATGCCCAGCTTCGAGAGCAGCCACGGCACGCGGTCGCCCGCGAACATCTTCATCAGGTCGTCCTCGAGCGCGATGAAGAACCGCGTCGAACCCTTGTCGCCCTGCCGGCCCGACCGCCCGCGCAACTGGTTGTCAATGCGCCGCGACTCATGCCGCTCCGTGCCGATCACATGCAGCCCGCCCATGTCCTCGCATGTGCTGAACCACCGCAGCCGGTGCAGCAGGAACCGCCCGTGCTTGTCAAGGGCCTTGCGCAGCCCCTCATTATCCAGCCGCTGCACGTCCCCGTCGCTCAGCCATGTGTGCGTCACGGCCCAGTGGCGCAGGAGCTTGGTCTCAAGCTCCGCGATCGGCATCGTTTCAACCTCGCGCTTGGGCACGCTCAGCTCCATCGACGCGATCTTGCGATAGACACCCTCGCGGAGCTGCTCCTCGGTCGATTCCACCGTGATGCTCGCCGGGCAGATCCCGCGCACCTGCCAGTGCCGTAGCAAGGTCTCCCGGCTCGTCGGCTGCAGCTTGATGTCCGTGCCGCGGCCGGCCATGTTCGTCGCGATCATGACCTGCCCCAGCCCGCCCGCGTCTTCCACGATGTTGGCCTCACGGTCGTGCTGCTTGGCGTTCAGAATCTCGTGCTTGATGCCGTGCTTGCGCGCCAGCATCTGCCCCAGCATCTCGCTCTTCTCAACGCTCGTCGTGCCCACCAGCACCGGCCGCCCGCAGTCGTGGAACGCCTTGATCTCGTCAACGATGAAGTCCCACTTGTCCTTCGCCGTAAGGAACACCAGGTCGTCATAGTCCTTGCGCACCACCGTCTTGTTGGTCGGAATGCCCACCACGTCCAGCCGGTAGATGTCGTGGAACTCCTGCGCCTCGGTATCGGCCGTGCCCGTCATGCCCGCCAGCCGCTTGTACATCTTAAAGAAGTTCTGAATCGTGATGGTCGCAACCGTCTGGTTCTCCTGGCGAACCTGCACGCCTTCCTTCGTCTCGCACGCCTGGTGCAGGCCGTCGGACCACTGCCGTCCGATCATCGGCCGCCCCGTGTTCACATCCACGATCACGATCGACGGCTCCGTCCGCCCGGTGTTGGGGTTCTCAGTCGGCGCCACGATGTAGTCGCGATCACGCTGATACACCACATTGGCCCGCAACGACTGCTCGAGCAGGTGCGGCAGATCCATGTTCTCGCCCACATAGAACGAGCCCACGTTCGCCACCCGCTGCGCCTCGGCGATGCCGTCGTGCGTCAAGTGGCAGCTCTTGCGCTCCATCATCGTCTCGTAGTACTGGACATGCTTCTTCTTGGCCACTTCCAGATCCGGCAGCTTCGCCCGTGCGTCACTCAACTGCTGCAGCAGCACCGGCTTCTTCGCCGCATCGCGCACGTTGCGAATATCTCCCTCCAAACCCTTCTGCAGCCGCTTGCACCCCTCGCACTCATCCTCCGCCGCCTGCCACGGTGCCTGCCTGGCCACCAGGTGCCGCGCCAGTTGCTCGGCCATCTCATACCTCGGCTTGTCGTCATGCGCCGGACCGCTGATGATCAGCGGCGTCCGCGCCTCGTCGATGAGGATCGAGTCCACCTCGTCCACGATCGCAAAGTCGCGCCGCCTCTGCACCTGCTGCTCGGCCGACCGCTTCATGTTGTCGCGCAGATAATCAAACCCGAACTCCGCCGTCGTGCCGTAGACCACGTCGCAGCGATACATCCGCCGCTTCATCTCTTCGCTCTGCATGTGCAGCGGGTGAATCGCGCCCACCGTCAGCCCCAGGGCGTGGAAGAACGGGAACGTCCAGTCCCGGTCGCGCTGCACCAGGTAGTCGTTCACCGTCACAATGTGCACCTTCTTGTGCTCGATGCACGCCAGATACGAAGCCAGCGGCGCGACAATCGTCTTGCCCTCGCCCGTCTTCATCTCGCTGATCTTGCCCTGACTCAGCACCATCGCGCCGATCAACTGCACATCAAACGGCCGCGCCCGGAACGGCGGACGGCTCTCGGGATACAGAGCCCGCACCGCCTCATACACGTCGTTGGGAATATCCACCTGCATCCACCCCGGCGCCGGCGCCGTCGCCCCCAAAAAGTCCCCATCTGCCGGTGCTGGCGGCGTCAGATCCATCGTTGCGCGCGTCTGGTCATACAGCGGCCGAACATTCTCCGGCAGCCGCGACGGGTCGAACCCCTTGTCCGGGTTGAACGCCATCCGCAGCCCCACGGCCCGGTCCATCGCCTCGCGCGCCACCGCGAACGCCTCCACCATCAGGTTCTCGAGCTTCGTGCCCTTGTCGAACCGCTCGCGAAACTCCGCCGTCTTGGCGCGAATCTGCACATCCGTCAGCTTGCGCACCTGCGCCTCAAGCTTGCCCGTCGCGTCCGCCCGCGACAGATACCGCTTCACAAACCGGTCGTTGCGCGACCCGATGATCTTGTTGAGGATCGGACCGATAATGGGAATATCTTGCTTTGACATAAATGACCTGAGAGAAAAAACCAGTGCCACGCCATCACCGCCGCAAAGGGCCCAACGACGCGCACCGCACCGAAAACAAACCGTGAGATAAAGACGCCGCCCCCAAACGCGATGATCCACGTTCAGGTAGGCGAAAGATGTGTCCAAATGGGAAATGCTGCCGCCGGCTTCAACAAGCACCCTCGCGATCGCGCCCAAAGCGCGTTCCCGCGAGTTATGCCCTCACTCACACTATGAGTAATCAAGGCGCGGCCGCCAGGGCGCTCACGCGCCCGTCGCCGGCGGCGGCAGGTTGAACTGCCAAAGCCCCAGCCCCGCGCACGCCGCAACCTGCCGTGACGGCAGTCGAGCGATCGGTCCAGTCAATACCGCCCTGCCCCGAAGGGCCAATCCGAAGGCCATCGCGATCGGCGGCCGTTCGGCTTGCCGCTGCTGACGGCGCACCTCATGCCGCGTGATCGGCGTCGCACGCTGAAGCTCCGAGGTTCCTGTCCGAGCGGGACATCCAACCAATCCCGCCGTATCGCCCCACCCGCCCGAAAACGCAATCGCCAGCACCATCAGGAGCGAAATGCCCCCCAGCGCGCCCACCGTCAGCGTCGTCCGGTTTGACCGGCTCTCGTTCCGTCCGGGCAGTGTTTGGTGGTGGTCGTTCATGGAATGGAGCAGGCTCGCGCTTTCGATCGCGCGACACAAGCATAGGTAGATCGGCTCGCATCCTCACCAAGGTGTGAACCGCTCACGCCCCGGTCTCAAATTGGCTGCTCTCCCTCATGCAACCTGCTTGCCAGCGCCCCACCCAACCAGCGTCCTCCCGCCCGCTCCGCACTTCTTTCAACCCCGTCACGCGCCTCGTCCGATACTCCCCTGCCCGGCCCGTTCATTCTTCCAGCCAGCCCGGGGGCCACGCACCCGAGCGCGCACACCGCCGCTCGTCCTGCTCCCCCGAACGCTGCCAAGAATGACCCATGCCGCACCATCCCCCGGACCAAACTCCGGAACCATCCAAGGTGCCCTCCGACATGATCTCGATGCGCCAATCGCTTCCGCCCACCCGCTCCTCCATCACCCACAAGTTCACCATTGGTGGTTTTGAGGGCTACCTCACCGTCGGCCTCCACTCTGACGGTTCTCCCGGCGAGATCTTCATCAAGATGAGCAAAGACGGCTCAACCCTTTCGGGCATGTGCCAAGCCTTCTGCCGCGCCTTCTCCCTCGCCATCCAGTTCGGCCTTCCCATGCAGGAAGCCTGCGACCGCTTCAAAGGCATGCGCTTTGAACCCATGGGCGCAACCGGCAACCCCGATATCCCAGACGCACTCTCCATCATCGACTACGTCGCCCGCTTCCTCGAACTCCACTTTTGCGGCAACCCCCGCGCCGGCCGCGCCTGATCACTCATGTCCGTTTTCGCGTTCCTGATCCAAGGCTGGACCACCAAAGTCGACCGCGCTAAATCTTCCCGCTCTCCCGGCAGCCAATCCGCGAGGCGGCTCGCGTTGCTGGCTCCCCGAGCGAAGCGCGGCCAAATACGAGCTCGCCATCACTCGCACAGGTGCCGCGACCTCTCAACTCTTCACCCCCTCAACCCCACCCTTCACCGTGTATTTCTTAAGCGCCCCCTCAAGGTCCACCCCATTGATATTCGCCAGCGTGCACAGCCACGCAATCACATCGGCAAACTCCTCATCCAGGTTCGCCCGCTCCTCCGCCGTCGGCGTCTTTCCCGCGCCGTTGTTCGCCAGCGCCGTTGAAAGCTCACCGACCTCTTCAATAAACCACATGAACGTCGCCGGTGTCCCCCGCACCGAATCAGTCGCAAAATACCGGTCGCGAATCAGTTGCTGCAAGCCCGCAATCGTGAGTTGAGATGACGGAGAACCAGACGCAGTGGGGGAGTTGCTCATGAGTAGAGCGAGGATAGAGATTGAACCGCGCCCGCACGTACTTCCATGGATAGGATTGTGTTCGGTGCCAATTCGTCAACATTGGTTCATTCCCACCTCCCTCCCGGGTTGAACCCGCACCAAACCCCGCTATCCTTGCCTCCCTTATTTAGTGCTGATTTCCCCATGCCAACGATCAACCAACTCATCCGCAAGCCCCGACTGGTCCAAAAGAGCCGCGGTAAGACGCGCGACCTCAACGAAAGCCCGCAGAAGCGTGGCGTTTGTTTGATCGTGCGTACCCAGACCCCCAAGAAGCCCAACTCGGCGCTTCGCAAGGTCGCCCGCGTCCGCCTCAGCAACGGCAAGGAAATCACCGCCTACATCGGCGGCGAAGGCCACAACCTGCAAGAGCACTCGATCGTCCTCGTCCGCGGCGGCCGCGTTCGTGACCTTCCCGGCGTTCGCTACCATGTCGTCCGCGGCTCGCTCGACTGCCTCGGCGTCGAGAAGCGCAAGCAGGGCCGCTCCAAGTACGGCGCCAAGAAGGCCAAGGGCTCGTAAAAACCGGTTCCCCCTAACGGCCGCTCACCGCCAGGCACCCGCTCGGCTCAGGTGGCCGTTTGCTTGACTGCTCGACTGCTCCTTGATTGCTTGAATGTTTGTTGATCCTGTCCGCTCAAATAGCGTCGAATCGCCGGGCCGTGTAATCCCGCCGAGACGCCACCGAGACGCGGATCGTTTAGTGGAGTTTCTCAATGCCCAAAGGTCGTACCGCTTCCGAATCACAGCTCCGCCCCGATCCACGCTTTAACGACCGCGTCCTCGCCAAGTTCATCAACTGTGTCATGGAGCGTGGCAAAAAGGCCACCTCCCAGCGCATCATCTACAACGCCATGGACATCATCAACGAGAAGCTCAAGAAAGAGACCGATCCCGCGGCTCCCAAAGAGCCCCTCCCCGTCTTCCAGCGCGCCATCAGCAACGTCAAGCCCTTCGTCGAAGTCCGCTCCAAGCGCATCGGCGGTGCCAACTACCAGGTCCCCATCCAGGTCAGCAACAAGCGCCAGCAGGCCCTTGCCTTCCGCTGGATCATCGACGCCGCCCGCAGCGAAAAAGGCCGCCCCATGGCCAACAAGCTCGCCGACGAAATCTTCAACGCCGCCAAAGGCGAAGGCAAAGCCATGGGCACCCGCGACCAGACCCACCGCATGGCCGAAGCCAACAAGGCCTTCGCCCACTTCGCCTGATCCGTTTTTCAACACCCTCTGTTCTTCCAAAGACCGCCCGCAAGGGCGGTTTTTTCGTATCGATCACCCGCCAACCCGCCGATGACACTCACCCCGTCGTCGATCATTCCACCCTCTCCCCGCGTACTCACTCCCAGCCCCCGCCTTGCCCACTCCAAGCACGACAATCCCGTCTGCCACGCTCCGCTCCTCGCAGCCCCAGCCGCGCCCGTTGCCTTGGCGCCGCTGGTCGCGATGGCTCCTCGTCTGGGCCATCTTCACCACCCTCGGCTCGCTCTTCCACTGGGCCGGCTGGATCGTCCCCCACGAAGACCCTACTCGCACCGTCTTTCTCGGTGAGGGCATCTGGCGTCCCATCGGCAACCTCTTCGCCGTCGCCGCCGCCCCGGGCTGGATCGTCGTTGTCAAAATCGTCGAACGCCTGCTCGGTTACAACCTCTCCGTCACCATCATCGCCAACGGCGCCGCCTGGGCCTTCTGGTTCGCGCTCCTCGCCGCCCTCCTCCGCGCCCGCCGTTACCTCGCCCGCGGCCCGCTCCCCCTCCCCGGCGCAGCGCCGGCATCCGACACCGATACCCGCAACACGCCTACCCAGCCCAGCCCGCAATCAGCGTCCCCCTCGCCCATCAATCGCTCCCGCCGCGCCCTCCTCGTCAACTCCGCTTTCGCCGGCGGCGCACTCACCTCCACAGGCGCCTTCGCCGTCGGCACCGCCCTCACGCCCTGGCAAATAGTCGTCGCCCGCCACCGCGTTCCCATCAAAAACCTCCCCCCCGCACTCGTCGGCCTCCGGCTCGTGCAGATTTCCGACACCCATCTCGGCCCCCGCATCCCCGCGAGCCACATTCAGCGCGCCGTCGCCCTCGCCATTGACCTCAAGCCCGATGTCATCCTCCTCACCGGCGATTACATCCACAACGGCGTCGCGCAGATAGACCGCAGTGCCGCCCTCATGGCCCCGCTGTGCACACTCGGCATCCCCGTCCTCGGCACCCTCGGCAATCACGATTGGTACGCCGACGGCAAAAAAATGGCCGCGGCCCTCACCGCCATCGGCGTCCGCATGATCGATGACGACCGCGTCTACCTCGATGCCGCCACCCGCACCATCACCGCCGTGCTCCCCGCTGATCCAACCTCAGCCCTCTGCATCGCCGGCCTGAGCGACCTCTGGACCGCCGTCCCCAACCCCAAAGCCGCCCTCGACGGCGTCCCGCTGCAAATGCCCCGCCTGCTCCTTTCGCATCACCCAGACTGCGCCGAACTCCCCGCCCTCTCACTGGCCGCCGGCCGCCGCGTCGATCTCATGCTCAGCGGCCACACCCACGGCGGCCAGGTCGCCATTCCCCTCATCGGTCGCCCCATCGTCCCCAGTCTTTACCGCCAGCGCTACGCCCACGGCCTCGTCCAAGGCCCCGCCTTCCCCGTCATCATCTCCGCCGGCGTCGGCATGTCCCTCATCCCCATCCGCCTCGGCGTCCCGCCCGAGGTTGTCCTGGTCGAACTCGTTGCCAACTGAACCCCTCCCGCCGCCTCCGGCCGCAAGACCTCACCCCGTCGCCTTCAATCGTCGGCTTGCAAACTTCGGCTCATTACGCCCCACATCGGACGGCCGCGACACGCTCCGCGGCGACGTCACGGTGCGATGGTCTCGCTCGCGCTCACCCGCGCCGTGCCGCGCGTTCATCTTGTTCAGCGCCTCGTCCACCACCGCCATCACCCGCTCGCTTCCCAGTCCAGTCTCAAGCGCAATCTCCTTGATCGTCATCGGCTCCTGCCCCTCAAGCCCAAACCGCATCTTCAGTATCCGCGCCTCCCGCTCGTCAAGCGTCTCGAGCAGGTTACGAATATCCGCCAGCGCCTCATCCTTCTCCGTCATCTCCGTCGGACCGGCGATCTTCGTCTCCGCCAGCATCTCCGTCGCGCTCATGGAATCGCCGTCATCCGACTCGCCCTGAGCCGGCGTCCGCAGCGCTTTCATCGTCTGCTGCGCAATCTCAAGCGTGCGCACCGGCACCGCCATCGCGACCGAAAGTTCCTGGAGCGTCGCCGCACGCCCCATCTCGTTCTGAAGCTTCCGCGCCGCGTGCTTCAACTTTGAGATCAAGTCGGCCATATATACCGGCACGCAGATCGGCTGCGCCGAGTTCACCAGCGCGCCCTTGATCGCCTGCTTGATCCAGAGCGACGCATACGTGCTGAACCGAGCCCCCCGCGCCGGATCAAAACGCTCGACCGCGCTCATCAACCCCACGTTCCCTTCCTCGATCAGATCATGCAGCTCAAGCCCGCGCCCCACATAGTGCTTGGCAATCGCCACCACCAGCCGCAGGTTCGCACGAATCATCGTCTCCCGCGCCTTCTCACGCAAAGTCGAATCGCTCGTCTGCTGAATCGCCGCCCCCAGTTGCAACTCTTCCTCGGCCGTCAGCAGCGAAAACTCGCCGATCTGTCGCAGGTACAACTGCATGCCGGACATCAAGCCAATCGAACTGTTGGTTTCAACGTGTTCCACAGCAATTCCTCCTTCAACGCCCTCCGAGGGCAGGTTTTCGATCAACTCATCTGTCGCCAGCGCGCCCAATTGCGTCTCGCAATCGGCCCGCACCAGATGCACAACAAGAACCTCACCAAGTCAAGTCACCTTTTTCGGCCAGCCCCAAGCAACCCGCTTGGCCAACCTCTTTCGTGCAGGATGAAAGACAATACGATGACGTGGGTCAGTTGTGGGATGAAATTAGATTGATATTGCCGAGTGAAATCAGACTCATTTAAACCGCGAGAAAATTAATGTATCACCGCGTTTGGGTCTGTCCCCCGCTGTCCGCAGGCGCGCATCCG
>Ga0209591_10007168_pt1 | contig 12293 bp, 12 predicted proteins | sample MAT01_FD_187207 | JGI IMG/M metagenome (GOLD analysis project Ga0209591, IMG submission 187207) | Freshwater microbial communities from Lake Fryxell liftoff mats and glacier meltwater in Antarctica - MAT-01 (SPAdes) (version 2) | ecosystem: Environmental > Aquatic > Freshwater > Ice > Liftoff...
TGCTGAATTTTGTGCTGATTTTTGGCCATCTGGGTTTCCCCGCGCTGGGAATCGAGGGTGCGGGCTGGGCGACTTTAATCGCGCGGTCTGTCCAAGCGGCGGCGTTGCTCGTCTGGATCGGGACCGACCGACGGATGGGGGAAATCCTGCGCGGGCGGACGTCCTGCGGGGTGGGGGAGAAATTTGTGAGGCTCTTCAAGGAAGGTCTGCCCGTGGCGGGACAGGACGTGCTGGAAGGCGGTTCGTTTGCGCTGGGGTCCCTCATGCTTGGATGGCTGGGAATCACCGCGCTGGCGGCCAATCAAGTGACCATCAGCATCGCCTCGCTGGCGTGGATGTTTCCCATGGCGCTGGCGACGGCGGCCAGCGTAAGGGTTTCGCAGGCGGCCGGTGCCGGAAACCTTGCGGAAGCGCGGAAGGTTGGGCTGGCGGCGGTCGGATTGGGGGTAGGGCTTATGGCGGTCTGCGCGGTGATTTACATTTCGTTCGGCCCCTTCCTGGCCCGGCTCTTCACGGCGGATCCCGAGGTGGCAAAGTTGGCAGGTTTGCTGGTGATCATCGCGGGAATCTACCAAATCTCCGACGCCATCCAGTCGGTCAGCCTCGGCGCGCTGCGGGGTTTGCTCGATAACAAGGTGCCATTGGTCGCGAACGCTGTTTGCTACTGGGTGTTGAGTCTGCCGACGGTGTACGTATTGACCTTTACCTTCGGTTGGGGGGCGCTCGGTGTGTGGCTGGGTTACCTCCCCTGGATGGTGCTTACGGGTGTCTTTTTCCTCGGCAGATTTCTTCAGCGGACCAAGGCGGACTGGAGAGCTATCCTTGAAAGCAAAAAGGGGTCAGCCATTTAATATTGACATAATGAAGAGGTAAGCTGGACCCCGTTTCCAAACCAGCCGGGGTTTAAAATAAGCTATGGCATGCGGGCGGAAGCGGGCAAGCCGACAACTCCGCCGTATGAAAATCGGCAGTATGAAGTCAGAAATTGTTGCCCCCTTTATCCTCCTTTCCCGTTCAGCCTGAATCAAAATTGGACAGTATCACTGCGCGATGCGTTGGCTCTTCTCTCCAGGGCCTGCATGGTGTAGGGATTTTGGCCATGAAACGTATCGAGCCGGCCAGTCCGCCCCGATCCCGCGACCCCGGACGGACGCGCCGCAAGTTGCTGGAGTCGGCGACCCGGCTCTTTTCCGCCAAAGGATTCGATGGAGTTTCCGTGGACGACATCGTGGCGGATGCCGGTGTCAACAAGCGGATGGTCTATCATTATTTTGAGAATAAAGAGGGGTTGTATCTGGCGGTTTTGGGAGAGGTCTTCCGCCGCCTTTCGGATTTGGAGTTGGAAACCCTGGATTCGGCCACTGAGCCCGTCGAAGCCATCACGGGCATTTTGGAAGCCTACTTTGCGTTTCTGGGAAAGAACCCGGAATTTGTCGCCCTCCTCTCTTGGGAAAACCTTTATCAGGGACGTTTCGTCAACAAGCAGCCTGAATTGCTTTCAAAAAATCCCGCGCTGATTCGTTTGCGCCGGGCCGTCAAGGAAGGCGTCCGGCTGGGGATTTTCCGCAAAAATATTGATGTGAAGCATCTGCTGATCAGCCTGATCAGCCTTTGTTTCGTTTATCATGCCAACCGCCACACCCTTTCGCGGAGCGTGGGATTGAATCTGGAGTCACCGGATGTGTTGCGCAAAGGTTTGGCCCATGTGACCGATCTCACCTTGAGCGGCCTGCGCAAACGATGACTATTTTGCCGTGTATCCACCGTCCACCGGCAGATTGGCTCCGGTGATGTAGACCGAGGCATCGCTAAGCAGAAAAACCACCGAGCCGCCGAGATCGCTCTCGTTGCCCATTCTGCCGAGAAACGTCTGGGCGGAGTAACGCCGCACAAACTCCCCGGCTTGATTGTTGAAGAACCCTCCGGGCGAGAGGCAGTTAACGCGGACGCTTGCTGGTCCGAGCAGGGCGGCGAAATAGCGTGTCAGATTAATCATGCCGCCTTTATGAAAGAAATAGTCGGGGGGCAGACTGTCCATATGCAAACCTTCATACAAGGACAAGGCGGGTCCGATCATGCCTTGAATGGAGCCGATGTTGACGATGCTTCCCGAGCGCTGATCATTCATGACCCTGCCAAAATGGCGATGCATGAGGAAGATGCCGGTGGCGTTGATTTTCATGGACTCCTCCCACTCCTCCAAGGTGGCCTCCGCGCTGCGCATGGGGCGGGCGACGGAGTTGTTGACCAGGCCGTCGAGGCGTCCGAATTTTTCCATCAGCCGGTCGCGCAGAGCGGTGACGGAGGGTTCACTGCCTTGATCAAGTTGCTCGGCTGTGGCGAGAAATCCTTCGGAGCGAATCTCCGCAGCGACTTCCTCGCAGGATGCGAGATTGCGCGAGGCGATGACGAGATTGGCTCCCGCCGAGGCCAGGTCTTTGGAAAGGCCGCGCCCATAGAGTCCGGCACCGCCGGTGAGGAGGACGACTTTGTTTTTGAGGTTGAAGCGTTCGAGCATGGGCGGGATTGGGATTTGTCTTAGGGTGTGGTGCCTCTCGCTCCACGTCAATCTGATGATACCATGGCAGCAACGAAAAAAATCCAGCTGGAGATGGCTGCGACTATGAGGGGAAGATAGGCTGATGTCGGGCCTGGCGGAAATCTAACGCTTAAATCATCCCCCTGCGTATGCCAACTCCACATACCAAGACGCCGGTTCCCGACCTCCTGGAAACGATGACCGTCGAGAACGTGCGCGCCTTCAATCCCGAGGTCGTGGTCATTCCCATCGGCTTGACCGAACCGCAGGGGTTCCATCTTGGTGCCCTGGCTGCCACCGCAAAGGTGGAGGCGAGGGGAGGCATCTCGAGGTGGCCCGGTTCACCGTTGGCAGAGGCCACCCGCCCGGCCTGAGTTGTTTTGATCAAGCCATTCCGCGAATAGCCTCTTCGAGTTTCGAGAGCCCGGCCATCGTGCTGCTTCCTCCCGGTTTTGCCCAGGCATAGCCTGCTTGAGACGGCAGCAGCCTCCCGGAAATCAGACGCCGTGCGGCGTGTTCGATATCCGGCAAGGCAATCGCCGAGTGCGCTTGGGATGAAATCAGCGCGTTCTGCGGGAAGTCGTGGATTTGGGTTCCAGCCAGATAAAACAGGGCATTGGTTTCCACGAAGCCCCGGCAGTCCTTCAGGGTCTGGGCGGGACGGGAATGAATCCCCCGCAAAAAATCAAGGTAATGTTCCACGGCGTGTTCCAGCGATGCGCCTGCGATCAACGAGATTTCGTCCGGCAGTCCGGGCCGCTGGATGGTGACGTGGACGCTGGAGCGGATCGTGACAGTGGCGTGCTCGAACTCGAAGGATTCCTCGGTGATCTGTTCTTCATTCGGACAGGCATGAGAGCCCGCAATGCGGAGTTCAACTCCATTCTCAAGGGCGCAGATGGCAAAGATTGTATCCGTGCCTTCAATCGGATTGGCCCGGTAGAGTTCGCAGGTCATGTCTGCGGGTCTGGCCCATCCTTGCAGGTCTTCCTGATCGCCGAAGAACAACATGCTGTTGAGAAAATGCGACATGGCGTTACCCAGGCAGGAATCGAGCACCATCTTGCCGTTGAGGGTGAGTCTTCCCGCCCAGTTGTTTCGCTGAAAATAGGCCGGATTTCGCGGCGCGAGTCCGAGAAAGGCGAGCCCTTTCAGACGACCGAATTCGCCAGCAAGCATACGGCGCTTGAGCTCAAGCCGATCCCGCAGATGGATGTAGGAGAAGCCGACATTGGTGGCAACAACCGCCTGGTCTTCAACCGCCAGCATCTCTTGAAATTCTGCCGGATCGAGGGTTGGCGGTTTTTCCAGATAGCAGGCGGTTTGGCGCCGGACGAATGCCTTGTGCATCGGCGCGTGGAACTGGATCGGCGAAGCAATCACACCGAGGTCCAGTGGGCCGGTATCTGCGGCCAGCATTTCGTCGAAATCCTCGTAGGTTTTAACTCCCCGGCGCGCGAACTGATGCAGTTCGCACGTCTCTCCGAGCCGCCCCAGTGCGGGATCGCAGGTCGCGGCGACCCGTGCGGAACCGCGTTCTTCCAGCCGGGCAAAAACACCGTGGTGGGCTGATCCGAATCCGCCAATGCCGGCGATGGCGGTTTGCAGGGGAAAAATCATCAAGACTCGGAATGGAGCGATGCGGTTTGTAACAAATCAGGCATGAGTGAACGTAAAAACTGGCATTAAAAAAACAAGCGTGAATCTTTGGGAAAAGGCATGAATTCCGTCGCAGTCGATGTCGAAAGTTTTGAGCCCCTGTCCGGCGAATCCGTCGCGTCGGCCTGGCGCTTATCCACGCAGGCGGGGTGGAACCAGACCGAGGAGGATTGGGGCCGGCTGCTAAGGATGAAGGGGACATCCGTGAAGGTCCTGGTTCGGGATGGGGAGGTCCGCGCCAGCTATTCGGTGGTTGGCTACGGACCAAAGCTGGCCTGGATCGGGATGATTCTCGTTGACGAAGCCTATCGTGGCGGAGGTTGGGGCAAGGCCGCTTTCACGGGCGCGCTGCGCGAGGCGGCCGGATTTGAAACGGTGGGGTTGGATGCCACAAATCTTGGCGAACCGATCTATTTAAAGCAGGGCTTCGCGGTTGGTTGTTCGATTGTCCGCTGGAAGACGGGTTCCCCTGGACTCGCGTGCCCGGTGCCGCCTGTGCCAAAGAGGGTGCACGAAGGAATTTTTGCGCTTGATGCCGGCTGCACCGGGGTTGACCGCACCGGGCTTCTCAAGGATCTGGCGGATTCCGGCGCGGCGATTTTCCGTTGGGAAGAGCAGGGTGAAACGCGGGCCTATGGAGTCGTTCGTCCCGGCCGGACGGCGGCGCATCTTGGTCCGGTCGTGGCCAATTCTGTAGAGGGATTTGCCGCCGTTTTGGATCAGGCTTTGGAGTTCTGCCAAGGCGGACCACTGATTTGCGATGCGGTGTCTGCCGATGCGGAAAAAATTCTCGCGGGCAGAGGAATGGAGCCGGTGAGGTTCCTGAAACGCATGACCCGTCCTCTCGAGGCAATGTGCCTTTCCGGGCCGGGCTTGTGGTGTGGCGCGGGATTCGAGCTGGGTTAGTTTTTTATGAGTTGCCGGCATCCGGTGTCGGCGGCCTCGCGGGCGGCCAGGGCGGCCGCTGTACTATGGAGACATTCTGCGGTCGTGATCGGTGCGGGGGAATTTCCGAGCGCAGCAGCGGCCAGATCTTGTGCCCGCTGGATGGCAGCGGAGTCTTCGGTTGGGCAAACCCAGTGGTGCTCCCCGCGGGAATCCGTGAGGAATACATCGTCATTGCGAACTTCGAGAACGCCGTCGGAACCCGTGACACGCAAACGATCATCGCCGTGGGAGGAGGCTCCGCTTGGGCGAAGAAAATCCGCCGTGATCAGGCAGGGCACGCCGCCGGTCATTTGAAAAAACAGGGCCGCGTGGTCTTCCATTTCTGGAAAATCGGGGAAGCCATTCTTTCCGTGCATCGCGGTGACGGACTCGTATTGCAGCCCGGTACACCAGGCGGCGTAATCCAAGGCATGGACGGCCACCCAGGGAATGATCCCGCCGAACAGTTCGCGTGATTTGTAGAAATCCGGGCGTGCCGTTCCGAATTTATAGGTCTTTTGCGCCTGGATCATGACGACTTTGCCAATGGTGCCGCCAAGGATCAGTTCCCGCGCCTTTTGGAATGGCGCGGACCAGCGCATGGCGAACTCCGCAATGGCCCGACGCCGGCCGGAAGCCGTCAGCGCGGACAGGCGGCTGACCGTTTCCTGATCGGCCGCGAGGGGTTTTTCACTCACCACGTCGAATCCTTGCTCCAAGGCCCGAACGGCAAGGTGACCGTTTCTGGCGTAAACGGTTCCAGTATAAACGAGGTCCGGTTGGAAGTCCTCCAGCAGGGATTCCATGGAGAGAAAGGTCTTTTTGCAGCCGAAGGCGGCTGCTTTGGTGAGAGCCTGCTGGTCGTATCCATCGCAAGCCCAGGCCAAGTCCGCACCGGGCAGCAACTTTACGCACTCGTGACCGTGACCCCCGACGATTCCGATTTTCACGCGTCAGGCTGTTCGTACCGCCACGCATTCGATCTCGTAATGCAGGCTGGGTGGCAGGCATTGGCTGATGGTGGTGCGGGTCGGGTAGGGGGGCTTGAAGTATTCGACGTAGAGTTTTTGGTAAAGCGGCCCGTTGGCCGGATCGCGCAAATAGTTTCGCGTCTGGATGACATGGGCCAGATCGCTCCCGGAGTCGTGGAGGATCTGGATGAGGTTTTCCATCGAGCGGCGGAATTCCTCCTCAAATGTTCCGGAGATGATCCGGCCGGTTTTATCCACGGAAGCCTGGCCGGAGACAAAAATCAGGTCGCCGTAACGGACGGACGGACTGAAGGGCAGGTGGGAGACGGGGGTATCGGGTGAGCGCGGGTATTCGATGTCGGGCATAAGTTAAAATTTGGCAAATTTCCGCAGGGCTTGAACGAGTTGGGTTTTTCGCGCGGGTTTCAGGCGTTGCCGGGGGACGGCGATGCTGATGGCGGCTTGGGGAAAGCCCAACTTTCCCAGACTGACGGCGAGACAGCAAACGCCCGGCACGGATTCCTCCAATTCCTCGGCGAGGCCGGTTTGCCGGATTTTCAGAATGCGACGCTGCAATTCCGCCCGGTTTTTAATGGTTTGCGGAGTCAGGGGCTGGAATTTGGTTTCCCGCAGCAAACGATCGAGCGGTTTGTCGTCGAGTTGTGCGGCGATTGCGCAGCCCAGGGCGGTGCAATAATAGGGATCGCTCTGTCCCGGTGTGAGGATAAAGCGCAGGGCCTGGGTGGTTTCCAAAAAATCGAGATAGAAAACCTGCGCCCCGGAGAGAACACCGAGGTTCACGGTTTCGTTGAATTCCTCGTGCAGGCGGCGCAGGAGCGGGCGGGCTTGGGATTTAAGTTCCGCGTAGGGATCCACCGCCGCCAGCAGGGCCGTGCGCGGGCCGACGAGGTAGTCGCGACTGTCCGCCGGACGGGTCACGTAGCCCATTTCCTGCAAACCTCGAAGCAGGCGGTAGGCGGTGGGTTTGGAAAGTTTGACCGCTTCGGAGACCGCTTGGAGCGAGGCGGGTTTTCCCGAGGCGGCGAGAAATTCCAGCAGCCCGAAGGCCTTATCCACCGAGGAGGTGCCGAGGTCGGATTTCATTCTTCGTCGAGAGGATAGATCGGACGCCGGAGTTTGCGATACGGAAGAGCGAAGAGGTCGCTGCTGCACGGGCCCGGAGTGCTGACGGTGTAGCTGGATCGGATAATGGGATCGTAGGCGCGGCGATGTCCGACCGCGGCCTTGACGCCGATGACATTCAGTTTCTCCGGATCAATGCCCTGGCTGCGCCATTGGCCAAGATCGAAGGGCGGGGTGGGGCGGGTCGTCAGCAGAATGGTCACGTTGCGATGAGTGACCACGGCGCAGGGTTCCATTTCAATATGGCTTCCCCGCATTGAGGCCAGGTGGCTTTGCTTGTCCTCGAGATCGAAACGGCCATCGGTCAGCCGCACGAGCGTGACTTCCAGATCAACCGGACCGGGATCCAAACTGGATCCTTTGCCGCCCACGGAAATGCGGGCGGTTTGTCCCGGTGCAACTGTTTGAAGCGCGGCCACAGCTTGAGGATCGTTGATGACAACCGCGCATTTTTCAAGCGAGGTTTCAAGAAGAGCCCGCAAAATAAAGGTGGCATCGCCGGGCGCTCCTCCGCCGATGTTGTCGGCCGGTTCGACCAACAGGGCCGGAAATTTTTTTTCGTGAACGATCTGTTGCACGGCTTCGGATAGATCCCATTCCGTGGGTTTGAGTTCGTGGACGAGAATACGGGCTTCCCGGTAGAGCATTTCCAGGGAGTGAGAACAGCTCATTTCAGGACGGTCACTGACGACCCAGAAGGTGAGTCCGGTATCGGGAGTGTCGGCATGGGCAAAGCCGGGGGCGATCCCGACTTCAAGGTGACCGGCGGAGCGTTCCAGGGAGCGGGCCATTCGGTTCAAGGTCAAGAGGGGTTCTTCGGATGTGCCGGTGGAAGGAGGCGCGAGAAGAAGACGGGAGTGCAGGTAGTGGGTGCGGAGCTTTTGGTTTTGCGCCCACATTTTCCAAAGATGCCGCGCCGCCCGCACCGCTGTTTCACGGGCATCGGTGTGCGGATTTTCCTGATAGGGGATCAAGGCGGTCGCGAGCCGGGCCATCTCCTCGCTGACGTTGGCATGCAAATCGAGCACGACAAAAATGGGCAGGCTCGAGGCGCCGGGGGTGGACCGGATCCTTCGGAGCAATTCACCCTCCACATCCGGCAGCTTCGCGGTGGCCATGGCTCCATGGAGAATCAGAAAAATGGCGTCAATCCCACCGCCGAGCGCCTTCTGCAGGCGGCTGAGAAATTCCTCCCAAAAGGTCTCGAAGACTTCGTCGGCCAGCGGTCCGCAGGGAGAGGCCCGGTAGTCCACGCCGGGGATTACCTCCCAGCCATAGTCGCTGGCGGTTTGCAAAAAACCGTCCACGGTGGAATCATCACCCAGCGCATTGAGGATATCGCCGTCTCTTGCGATTTTGACGGCGCTGGGTTTCGCCAACTGCTCCACAAACGTGTTCGTTTCGTGGAAAAGTCCGGAAAAGAAAATGCGCCTTTTCATGGTTTTTTCCACTCCCGCGCGTGACGGTTAAAAGCGGTTTCGGCCCGGACCAGCGCATCGGTGATGTCGTCCTCCGTGTGTTCGAGACAGAGGAACCACAGTCCGCGCTCAATGGCGCGCACTCCTTCCTCCAGCAGGCAGCGGCGGAGATGGGCGAAGCGGGCGGCATCGTGACGCTGCACGTAATCGCGGTAATCGCGAACGGGTCCCTCCGCAGCACCGGGTTTCAGCAGCACGGTATGAAAAACCAAACCCGGACCCTGCGGTCGCAGCGGGATATCGAATTGATCGGCCAAAGCGCGGAGTCCTTCCATCAAACGCTTTCCGAGCTGGCTGGCCGTTGCGGGATGCGAGTCGCCCCGTCGGATGATTTCATCCAGGCACCATTTGCTGGCGGCCAGGCAGAGGGGATTGGAGTTGAGTGTGCCGGCGTGAATGACCTGACCGTTGATGATTTTTTCGAATACCCATTTTTTGCCGGCCATCGCGGCAAAGGGCACGCCGCCGCCGATGGCCTTGCCCAGGACGGTGAGATCCGGTGTAAAGCCATAATGTTTCTGGGCTCCACCGCCGCCGAATCGAAAACCTGTGATGGTCTCATCGGCAATCATGAGCATGCCGTCGCGGTCGCACAATTCGCGGATGGTGGATATCAAGCCGTCCACTGGTTCGATGCAGCAGGTGTTGCAGAGCACGGGCTCGAAAACAATGGCGGCGATTTGCCCGCGGAATTCCTCGACCCGCTGCCGCAAATGTTCCGGATCGTTCCAGCGCACAACGATAAATTTTTCCAGCACCTCGGGGATGACCCCCTGGCTCGGGTGCAGACTGGCCGGTTTGTCAGCAGGGCCCCATTTGTCCGCCGGGATGCCGAAACCCACCAGTCCCTCGTCGCCCCAGCCATGGTAGTGTCCTTCAAATTTCAAAATCAGGGGCTTGCCGGTGTGTCCGCGGGCCAGACGGAAGGCCGAGTTCACGATCTCGGTGGCTGAATTGTTGAAGCGGATAAATTCCGCCGCCGGGATTAATTGACAGAGGCGTTCGGCGACTTCGATTTCGAGCAGCGATTGAGCCGCCCAATGGGTGCCGCGCTGCGCCTGCTCATAAATGGCGTCCGCCATCCCCTGCGGAGCATGGCCGTAGAGCAGGGCGCCCTGACCCGTCTGGAAATCAAGGTATTCGTTTCCGTCCTCGTCCCAGAGGCGGCTGCCTTTGCCGTGCGTGAAGTAAAGGGGGACAGGTTGTTCGAGTTTGCGGATGCCGCTGTTGACCCCGCCGGCGATGACTTTGTTGGCGCGCTCAAAGAGGGCTTGGGAATGGGAAAATGTGTAGGACATTGAAAAAGGAAACGATTTTTATTGTTTCGTAATACGGAATTAGTATTTCATCAAACAGAATTATAACGGCTTGTCTATTTTATGCCTGCTCCTCTGAGTCCGACGTTGATTGATGCCCACACCCATATCGGGGCGGATTTGCTTTTTTATCTACAGGGTCATTATCCCTATGCCCTGGACTGGCCTACGCTGGTGGAACAGGGTGAACAGTTCGGCATCGGAAAGTTCGTGGTGTTTCCCACCGTGTCCCACCTCGGATTGAACGTGTCGGACTTTCGGCAGGGCCGGATTTCCTCCGAAGGCGGATGGGAAAAAATTCCCTACGTCTTTGAGAACCGCCGTCACATGCGCGAAATCGTGCAGCTCTTTCCCCACTACACCGAGCGGGCTCTTCCGCTTTGGATGATGGATCCTTCCCGCGAGGCGAAAGGACAATGCGAGGCCCTGCGGGCTCTTCATGAGGAATTCCCCTGTTCCGGTCTGAAGGTTCAGGCCACGGTTATTCAATCTTTCATCCGGGATCTTCTGGGCAGCGGGCAATGTCTTCTCGATCTGGCGGAGGAAAAAAACTGGCCGGTCCTGATTCACACCAGCGTTCATCCGAATGATCCCTGGTCGCCGGTGGCAGACATTTTAGAGATTGCCAGATCCCGGCCGGGAATCCGTTTCAACCTTGCCCATTCCTGCCGTTTCGATGGGGCCGCGCTTGACGAAATCGCCGTGCTGCCGAATGCCTGGTTCGACTGTTCAGCCCACATCATCCACTGCCAGTTGGCGACGGAGGATAGTCTTTCCGTGGCGGTGCCTTCCCGGCGATTTGTCTCGGACTACACCAATCCGGTCACCGTTCTGGCTGATCTGGCCGAAAAATATCCCGATAAATTAATGTGGGGAACTGATGCGCCATTTCATTCCTATTGTGATGAAAAGTACCAATTGATGACTTCCTATCGCAAGGAAGCGCAGGTGCTGCATCAACTCGACAAGGCCACGGTTCAGCGTATTGCTTCGACCAACATTCTGGCATTTTTAGGAACACCTTGAAGGACTTCGATCTCCAAGGCCGCACGGCGCTTGTCACCGGGTCCACCCGCGGCATCGGGGCTGCGCTGGCTCAGGCCTTGGAAGAGGCTGGAGCCCGGGTTTGGCGTCACGGACATGCCGTGGAGGCACCGGTTCAGCCTCAGACGATTTTGCAGGATTTGCTGGAGCCGGCTGCCGTCAATTTGCTCTTCGAAAAATTGACCGGGCCGGTTCCCGACTTGCTGGTCTGCAATGCGGGAAGTTTTTTCGACAAGCCATTTTTGGAAATGGATCCCGCGACTTTTGAAAAAACCCTGCGCCTCAACGTCGAGCAGGCCTACTTCATGGTGCAGGCCTTTGCGCGCCGGCTGTCTGCGGAAAGCCGGCCGGGCGCGGTCGTGATCATCAGTTCGACCAATGGATTTCAAGCGGAGGAAGGCTCGACGGCGTACGATCTTTCCAAGGGCGCGCTGGTTATGATGGTGCGAACGCTGGCCATGGCCCTGGCACCCCATCGCATCCGCGTGAACGGAATTGCCCCCGGCTTGATTCGCACGCCTCTGACGAAAACCTGGACGGAACAAAAGCCCGAACTCGTCCGGCATTACGAAAAGAAAATCCTGCTGGGCCGCCTCGGCGAGACCCAGGATCTGGGCGGTTCGTGCGTGTTTCTTTGCAGCGAAGCCGCGCGCTACATTACCGGCCAGACGCTGGTGGTGGATGGCGGGTTGACCGTCGGACAAATCGGGAGTTTCTCATCGTGAAAAAAATTCAGGAAATTGATTCGCCCGCCGTGGTGATTGACGCCGCTCTTCTCGAAAAAAATCTCCGCGCCATGCAATCCGTTTGCGATGCCAACGGGGTGGAGCTCTGGCCGCACATCAAAACGCACAAGTTGGTGCCGGTTCTCCGCCGGCAATTGGAACTCGGTGCAGTGGGGGCGACTTTCGCAAAACTGAGCGAGGCGGAAGCTCTCCTTCCTTCTGGAATCCGGCAGGTGTTTCTGGCGCATTCGGTGGTGGATCTGGCCAAGGCTCCGCGCCTCAAGGCTCTGTCTGAAAAACTCGACCGTCTGGTGCTGGCGGTAACCAGCGCCCCCCAGTTCGACGCGCTCGAACGTTTTCTGGCTGTGGCGGACATCAAAGTTTCCGTTCTCCTCGCGATTGACACCGGACTGCACCGCGAAGGGGCGCGCGATCCCGCCCAGGCTGCGGCGTTAGCCGAAAAAATCCGGAATTCCTCCCGCATGAAACTC
>Ga0209591_10007172_pt1 | contig 12288 bp, 11 predicted proteins | sample MAT01_FD_187207 | JGI IMG/M metagenome (GOLD analysis project Ga0209591, IMG submission 187207) | Freshwater microbial communities from Lake Fryxell liftoff mats and glacier meltwater in Antarctica - MAT-01 (SPAdes) (version 2) | ecosystem: Environmental > Aquatic > Freshwater > Ice > Liftoff...
ATTTGATTCACTTGCATACTTTGCGATTTCTTCGACTGTTCCGGAACCGTCGGAGAATTTTGAATGCATGTGCAATGAGCCGGAATATTCAAACATAAAAGTTATTTAAATTTACTAATAATAATATTTCATTTCTTAACACATAATACTCGAATGCTCAATACATGTTGAAATAAGAATCAAAGACTAAAAGCTATTTGATTATAAAATATTATTTCTTTGAGTCTTTCAGTCTTTCAGTCTTTCAGTCTTAGAGGTAAAATTAAGAAACTACAATCTTTACTTAAGTAAAAATTGGTTTTTCTGATTTTTTAATTGCTTTTTAAATCTATGAGATACTTTATAAAAAAATCTGTGTCCGTTTCACATTGAATCAGTGGTATATTTTTAAAAACAATTAATGATGTCCAAAGAAAATATTTAAAAACCATATGATAATTGTAACAAAAATAAATGCGAATAAAGTTTTCTTATTGAAATTAAATTTCATTTTATAATTAAATAAACTCAATACAAAAATAGCAGTAAATAATAATCCTAAAAATGCAAAGAAAAAAACTGAAGAGGGATTATAGTAAAAACTTTTTGCAAAATTAAGATTTAATAATTCCGCAAAAGCTCTTGACATTCCGCAGAAGGGGCATGGAATATTGAAAACATTGAGCATTATACAGGAGCTGTCTTCTCTGAACAATCCGGGAAATACTTTATTTAATAAATCCAGAGGATAAAATATCACAGAGATAAAACTTACTGCGATAGTTCCGAAAAGTATCAGCAGAACTTTTCGAGATTCCTGACGGGAAATTTTTTCAAAAGAAATAAATTTCAAATTAATTTAAAAACTGATTATTATTATCATTATTATTTTTACTATTATCTATCTGATTAATACTTTGCGAATTATTTTTTTTCTTATTCAGAATATTAACAGCAATTAAAGCACCAATAGAACCAAAAAGCGGATAAAGAATAAGATTACTGATAAAAGAAACGATAGTTATAGTAGGAGAGAAACCATGTTCATCGAATTCATTTGAAAACTTATCTAAAAACTGAAGCATTTCCGGAGGAATAGTAAATCCTATTTCATCAAAAGTTTTTATAATATCCGTCATAGGATTTGAATCTGAAAACAGACTTATAAGAAGACCAAACCCTGTTACAAAGACTGCAGAGAGAATTCCGCAAAGAATACCAATCATTCCGCCGTCTTTTGTTTCAAGAATTTTACCTGAAGACTGAAGTTGTTTCCAATAATTAAAAACGCCGACAAAACCGCCTGCCATAATTCCGGCACAGCAAAAAACATTTATAAAATTTATCAAAGGAAAAATTGCAATAAGCGTCATTGTAATTGTTCCATAAACAATTGGTGTAATTTTATTAGGAGGGTTCATTTAAATTTTATAATTAATTTTATTTTTAAAAAAAGAATTTATTTCATAAAAAAATCTTACAAATCCCGGAATAATATAGAAAGGCAGAATAAAACCTGTTATTACGCCGGTTACAGATCTTGATAAAAAGGAGTTTTGCCAGACTCCGGTTATTTCAAAAATAACATCAGCAAACAACAGAGCTGAAGTAATAAACAAAAAAATTACAGAAGGACTGTTTGTATTTGAGATTTTATATTTTAAAGGATAAAAAATAACTCCTGCAAGAAAACCCAAATAGATGGCAATACATCTTGAGCATACACCTAATATATGATTCAGAAAATGAAAAGATCTTGCATCATCCTGATGACAGACTTTTGAAAAAAATATATAAATGAAATCCGACAATTTACCGAAAATTCCGTCTGAATCATTAAGTATCGGAGCAGCAAAAATTAAAACAATCCAAAAGATGCTTATGAACAGAATTAAGAAATATACTTTTCCGGCAACATTGGAAATTGAGTCCGGATATGGATTAATATTTTTCATTGTTATAAAATATTACATTCACTTGAATAAATCAATTTGAATAATTTCAAAATATTTAAATTATCATAAATTTACAGTTGAAATTAACAGTATAGTTTAGCATATTCGCAAAAATTAAATCAACAATTTTTCAAAATCGAATCTTTAAAAGAATTTAGAAATGATTAAAACCAACATTACTGCAAGACATTTCAAAGCAAATGAAACTCTCCGTGAACATATCCAAAGCAATTTAGATAATTTAAGTAAATTTAACGAAGAAATTTTACATGCTGATATAATACTTTCATTCGAAAAAACTGTGAATAGTATTAAACATTGTGAAATCAGTGTGAAACTCAGGGATAAAGTATTAATTTCTAAAGACAGTTCAGATGAATTCAGTAAATCATTTGACGGTGCACTGACTAAGATTGAGACACAGATATTAAAATATAAAGATAAGCACAAATCAGAAAAGCATAATATAGAAAAAGAAATAATTAAAACTGTATAAATTGCCTCATAGATTTAATAATAATAAAGATTTAAAAAAAGATTTTATAACTTTAGAATTTTTCTATCTTGAATGTAAGGAGAGATTTAAGCTTGAGAAAATTACTTCCACGGAATTAAATAAAGAAACAATTATTTCCGAAAAGGATATACACAGACCCGGTCTCGCACTTGCGGGATATGTGGATTTGTTTACTTTCAACAGGGTGCAGGTATTTGGAAATACAGAAATAAGATATTTAAAACAATTAAATGAAGAAGAAAGAAAAGAAACTTTAGAGAGATTTTTTAGTTTTAAAGTGCCGTGCATAATAGTTACAAATAATAACAAAATACCATCAGAAGTTATATCGTTAGCCGAAAAAAACGACGTTACAATATTCAGAACACCTTATCCTACAACACGTCTGGCATATTTCATAAGTGATTTTTTAGATGATCAGTTTGCAACACAAATAATAATACACGGATCATTTGTAGATGTTTACGGAGTCGGATTATTATTTACCGGAAAATCAGGAATTGGTAAAAGCGAAATAGCACTGGATTTAGTCGAAAGGGGACACAGATTAGTAACTGATGATGTAGTTGTAGTTACAAAAAAAGGTGAAGGAGTATTGATGGGTTCAGGTACATCAATGACAAAGCACATAATGGAAATAAGAGGACTTGGAATTATAGATGTCAGGACAATATTTGGAATAAGGTCAATCAGATATCAAAAGAGAGTTGAAGTAATCGTCGAACTTGAAGACTGGGATAAAGATAAAGCATATGACAGAACGGGTCTGGACAGTTCGACTATAAGTCTTTTGGAAGTTGATACAGAATTAATAAAACTGCCGATATTTCCCGGAAAAAATATTACTGTAATAGCCGAAGTAATTGCTTTGAACTATTTATGTAAACATTACGGTTACAATGCGGCAGAAGTATTTAAGAAAAGACTTGAGGAAAAAATAAGTTCAAATTCCGGGAATAGCAGTAGAACAAAATCAGGAAGTAAACTCGAGAGAAACACAGAATATTTTGAGCATGATTTCGAATAAATAAATTTTAAATTAGTACTAATTAAATATTTCGAATTCAGTACGATATAAAAGTAGTAATAAAAAAAACAGAATTTAAAATAAAAATAAAAATTATTATGAAAAGAAATAATTTAATATTGTTAATTATAGTAATTACAGGAAGTTTATTTATAAGTTCCTGCGGAAGAAAAAAAGAGAATTTGGATACAAATTCAAATTCTACAAATACGAGTAACAAAACTGACGGAAGCGGTTTTGCTCTTACAGAGCTGGCTCCGGCTGATGTACAAGATGCGACAAACGGAGACTGGATAATCAAACAGGAAATGGCAGATGCAGAAAAATTAAATCCATCAGTAACAAACGATGCAACATCAGCAGCAATCGATAGTTATTTGTTTGAGCCTATGATAGACATTAACAGAGTTACATATGAAATTAAACCGGTAATTGCAAAGTCAATTCCAACAATAAGTGATGACCATCTGACATATATTTTTGATTTGAGAGAAAATGTAACATTCTCTGACGGAAAGCCACTCACAGGAGAAGACGTAATATTTACTATAAAGTCAATTGTAAATCCATTTACTGATGCTCAGGCATTAAGAAATTATTTTATGGATTTAAAAAGTGCAGAACTTGTTGACGGGAATAAATTCAAAATAAAGTTAACAATGTCAAAGCCATTTTTCAAAACTGTTTACAATATAGGCGGAGTACTCATTATTCCCAAACACATTTTAGATCCTGAAGGAGTGAATGATAAATTCAGTTTTGAAGATTTAGCAGCAGCGCAAAAAAGTTTAGATGCGAAGAAATATCCTGAAATGATGAAATTTGCAGACTTCCTTAATTCACAGGAAGTTTCAAGAGATGCAAAGTATGTAGTCGGCAGCGGACCTTATGTACTTGATAAGTGGATAACGGGTCAGTCTATAACTTTGTTAAGAAATAATAATTACTGGAATAAAAAGGAAACCCCGAATTTCCCTTCAAAATTAATCTTTAAAACAATACAGGATCAGAATGCAGCAGTAGTAGCAGCAAAAAATAAAGAAACAGATTTTATGTTTGTAATACAACCGATTGATTTTGTAGAAAACGTAAAAGATCCGGGACAATTTAATTTAAAGAAATCTTTGGTTACGGAGCCAACTTATACATACATAGCATGGAATAATAAAAACCCTTTGTTTGCGGATAAAAAAGTAAGATGGGCGTTAAGTTATGCTGTTGACAGGCAGTCTATTATTGATAATATTATTTACGGAATGGGAACACCTGTACAGTCTCCGGTATTCCTAAACAGCAAATATTATAATAAAGATTTAAAAGTAATTAAATATGATCCGGAAAAAGCAAAACAGATGCTTGCTGATGCCGGCTGGAAAGATACAGACGGTGATGGAATTCTTGATAAAGTTATAGACGGCAAGAAAACTGATTTTAAATTTACTTTTATAAATAACAATAATCCAAAGAGAAAAAAAGTAATGCTTATTGTAATAGAAAATTTAAAAAAATTAGGCATACAGGCAGAACTTCAGGAATATGAATGGTCAGTGTTTCTGGATAAGACAAAGAAACATCAGTTTGATGCATGTTATTCTGCATGGCAGCTTTCAGTAACGCCGGAAGATCCTTATCAGATATGGCATTCATCACAGTCACAGGGAGAAGGAAGCAATTTTATCAGTTATAATAATCCTGAAAGCGATAAGTTACTTGAACAAAACAGACTGGAATTTGATGATACAAAAAGAATGGAGATTTTAAATAAATGGCAGGAAATAATTTATGAAGATCAGCCGGTTACATTTTTATGGAGTGAGCCATCAAGATATTTATACAGCGACAGATTTAAAAATACGAGATGGTATTCATATCCAGAATCCCCATTATTGAATGAATGGTGGACACCGGTAGCTGCACAGAGATATAAAAATTAAAGTTTTATAGTTACAAAGTATTTTTAATTCATTAAATATTCATTAAATATTCATTTAATATTCATTTAATAAAAGATGAAGCAATACATTTTAAAAAGAATATTACTGTTCATACCGACACTTATCATAATTACAATGATAACATTTCTTGTGTGCCGTCTTGCACCCGGAGACCCTACAGAAATGAAGATTGGTAATACCGGTGAAAATCAGAAAGCTGATTCAAAGAATATGATTAATCAGCAGGCAAAGGAATTTTATAAAAAGAAATTCGGATTGGATAAGACATTGCCTGAACAGTATGTAATCTGGATGGGAAATATGCTTCAGGGAGATTTTGGAAATTCGTTTAAAGATAACAGACCTGTAATAGATAAAATAATAGAAAGATTACCGGTTACAATTACAATAAGTGTGTTGTCATTTTTTTTGATTTATTTGATTGCTATTCCAATAGGTATTTACAGTGCAGCAAAACAGTATTCATTAGTTGACAGAACAACAACTGTAATGTTGTTTATTTTATATTCGTTGCCAAATTTCTGGGTGGCGACACTTGCAATAATATTCTTATGTAATGTAGAATATTTGAAAATATTTCCAACGGCAGGGATTAAATCAGAAGATTTTTCATCATTATCCGGAATCGGTAAATTTCAGGATTTGTTCATGCATTTATTTTTACCGGTTGTAGTATCCAGTATAGCAAGTTTTGCATTTATCTCAAGACAAATGAGAAGTTCGATGCTTGAAGTAATAAGACAGGATTATATAAGAACAGCAAAAGCAAAAGGTTTATCTGAAAGAAAAGTTGTATTAAAACATGCATTAAGAAATTCATTAATACCAATCATAACTCTTTTAGGTGGATTACTACCTGCAATGATAGGAGGAAGTGTAATTATCGAAACTATATTTACTATTCCGGGAATTGGTCAATTGGCATTTCAGGCGATTCTTGACAGAGATTATCCGATGATAATGGCTGAATTGGTTCTTGCTTCAATGCTTACAGTTGTCGGGATATTATTGGTTGATATTTTATATTCATTCATAGATCCGCGAATTGCATTTACAAAAAAAGGAAATTAAAATTATATGAAAGAAACAGAAACATTGAATAGTAAATCAGATAAAGAGACAGACGGCGGAAACACCGGATTAACCAAGGCACAAATAGAATCTCAAAGTGAAGTTGGTGTGTCCTACTGGTCATTAGTTAAGCATCAGTTTAAGAAAAACAAACTGGCAATGATATCTATGTATATAGTGATTTTCCTTATATTTCTTGCTTTGTCAGCAGATTTTCTTGCAAACAGTAAACCACTTTATGCAGTATATAAAGGTGAAACATATTTCCCTGTTGTAAAAGATTATATGAATTCACTTGGCATAAGCAAGTGGTCACCTGATATGATTAACGCTAACTGGAAAGATCTTGATAATCAGAATAAATTAGAAAGTGTAATATGGACACCAGTACCTTATGGTTCGAGGGAAGTTGATTTAAAAAACAGTTTAAGTGCTCCAAGGGGGGATCATTATTTAGGCACTGACGGAATAGGAAGAGATTTACTTGCCGGACTAATACACGGTTCGAGAGTTTCGTTATCGGTTGGATTTATTGCAGCAGGAATAGCATTATTAATCGGAATCTGTCTTGGTTCAATAGCCGGATTTTACGGAGGAAAAGTGGATTTAGTAATTATGCGGTTTGTTGAAATAATGGTAACATTACCTACATTTTTTTTAATTATTACAATCGTGGCAATTTACGGTTCGAGTATATGGTACATAATGGCAGCAATAGGATTAACATCCTGGACATCAGATGCAAAATTAATCAGAGGTGAAGTTTTGAAAGTAAGAAATATGGAATATATTACAGCTGCAAATTCAATTGGACTTCCAAACAGACAAATAATTTTCAGGCATGTACTTCCGAATGCAATATCTCCGGTATTAGTATCAGGAGCATTTGCAATTGCAGGTGCAATTCTGACAGAAGCAGCTTTAAGTTATCTGGGATTCGGAGTAAGTGCTACTACTGTAACCTGGGGTTCACTTTTAAACGAAGCAAGAAGTGCATCAAATGCCTGGTGGCTTGCAATTTTTCCCGGGTTTATGATCTTCATTGCAGTTGTAACATATAACTTAATCGGTGAGGGATTAAGAGATGCATTGGATCCCCGGTTAAGAGATTGATTTTTTTAAGCCGGAATAATTATATTTTAAAAGTTAAATATATTAATTTACAAAAACAACAAATAATGATAATTTCAAAAAAAAATAAACTCAGGAGGTTTTAAATTATGGTTTGGACATTAGAACTGGCATCATATTTAGATGATGCACCTTGGCCGGCCAATAAAATGGAGCTAATTGATTACGCTACCAGAACCGGTGCACCAAAGGAAGTAATAAATAATCTTGACGACATGGAAGATACAGAAGAGCCGTTTGAAAGTATAGAAGAAATCTGGCTTGATTATCCTACGGATGAAGATTTTTTCTATGATGAAGAAAATAAAGATTTTTAAAAACGGATATTTCAATTTCAGACCCAATAATATTTAATTGTTGGGTTTTTTTATTTTAATTAGAAAACTTGCTGATTTATTATAAATATATTTTTATAATTTTTCTTTTTCAAACTTACTTTATTAATTCTTATTCTCAGGATAAGACCCTTAATAAAATTTTTGAAATTGATGAAATAGATATTTCATTTAACACTTTGGAATCCCATTTTGAAAAGAGTGATATTGAACTTTTGCTTGCATCAAAAAGTGGTGATAACTTTGACATTGAAACTTATCTGCAGGACGTCGAAAGGATAAAAAAATATTATTTTGATAATGGATTTTTTGATGCAGTAGTTGATACTGGCATAGTTTATAATACAGCAGATGAAGAGGTAATAGAAAAATTTAAAATCATTGAAAATGCTAGATACAGTTATTATGAAATTAATTATAACGGACTTGACAGCATTGATAATTTATTAAAAGGTCTGATTATAAAACCGGAGGATAAAATAATAGTTAAGGGAAGATACTATTCAAAAGATAGTATCAAACTTGAATTAAACAGAGTAATGAATTTACTATTCAATCATGGTTATGCAACTGCTAACTCTGCTAATCCGGAGATATTGAAATATGAATCATCAGTTGAAAGATTAAAAAATAAAATTAATATTAATTTTACTTTCCACCCGGAATTAAAATACACTTTTGGCAAGACAGATGTTAAATTTATTGATAAAAAGTATAATGTTACAAGAGAAGATATACTCAGAGAAATTACATATAAAGAAAACGAGATTTATGATAAGAGTGAAGTAGTGAACAGCGAACTTAATCTTTCAAAAATTTCTTTAATAGAAAATCCGAGAATTAACATTGATAAGATTGACAGCAACAATAAAAAAATTGATTTTATTATTAAAGCTCTCATAAGAAATAAGTATGATGTTACACCTGAAATTTTCGGATATTATTTTCAGCAGTTGTTTTATGTAGGAGCAGGTATTTCATTTTCAGATAAAAATTTTTTCGGAGGCGGAAGAGTTCTGACCTCAAGTCTGAGATATTATTTTCACTCTTTCAAAGATTATCGTTTGGAATATATAAATTCAATTTTTCAACCATTTTTATTTAATAACAGAAATATCTCAGGAAACTGGGATATTGGAGCTGAAGTAAGATTGTTTGAATCAGGAAATATTACACAAATTAAAAATGCTTTCGGTATTTCTTATACACTTCCGAATTATACTTATATTAACAAGCTTAGTGCAAAATGGGAAGTAGAAAATACTCATGCAATAATATATAACTTATTTGTTGATGCAGATTTTGATTATAATTATTTTACATCTGCATTGACGTTTACAGCCTTACATAATTCGACTAATGATTTAAAGTTTCCATATTCAGGGTATTATCAGTCTTACAGTATAGAAGATGGAGGTTTGCTTGGAGGATTAGTCAGAAAAATTTTCAATACAAATACACTAAGTTATGTGAAATTTTCAAATTTTAATTCAAAGTATTTTAATCTTTCAAATCAAAGGACAAATGTTCCGTCAGCACTTGCACTTAAATTTTCAACAGGAGTAATCTTTGAATACGGAGTTAATTCATTTTTCATTAACGGGGTAGAGGTTCAGACTGACAGGGTACCGAATGATAAAAAATTTGTATGCGGAGGAAGCTCAAGTATAAGAGGGTGGGCTGCAAATCAGCTCGGGATAGTTGCGGATAAATCTATTGGCGGCGATTTTATTATTGAAAGTTCTGTGGAGCAACGGCTGCGACCTTTCCTTAATGTGTCAAATGTTTATCTCAGGGATTTAGGTTTTGCAGCATTTGTAGACTTTGGAAATGCATGGTCGGAAATCGGAAAATTTAAATTCAACGAAATTGCTCTTGCAGCCGGAGGAGGAATCAGATATTATACAATAATCGGTGCTATAAGATTTGATATGGGATTTAAAATATATGATCCTCAGCCGGGTAATGTAGGCGGTTCTAACTGGATTTTTGGTAAGGGTAGTAATTTTATTGATAAATACAATTTTCAATTCGGAATAGGAAATACTTTTTAAATAAATTTATGTGGAAAAACGTAATTGGTCAGGAAAAAGTAAAAGATATTCTGCAGAATATTTATCAAAGCGGAAAAATCTCACATGCATATATTTTATACGGTAATAATGGTATCGGTAAAGATGCAGTCGCTGTTGAATTTTCAAAACTTCTGAATTGTGACAATCCGGTTAATAACAATGAAGCTTGTGACAAGTGCAAAAGCTGTAAAGAAATTAGTTCATTTAAGTCAACTGTATTCAAATATGTAATAGCACTACCTGCCGGAAAGAATGATTCTGATGATGATGTAAATCCGCTTGAAAAATTAGAAAAGGAAGATTTTGAAAATTATCTTACTGAGATTGAATATAAATCAATTGATAAATATCATGAAATAGTTATTCCAAAAGCTAATGACATAAGAATCTCAAGTATTCGTCAGATTAAAAAAGAAATTTATCTGACAGGTAAAACTGGTAAAAAGAAAATATTTGTTATTTCGAAATGTGATAAAATGAATCAGAACAGCGCCAATTCACTTCTGAAAATCCTTGAAGAGCCGCCGAAAGACTCTATACTTATTCTTACAACTTCAAAAATAAATTCACTTCTGCCAACGATTATCGGCAGATGTCAGAAAATTAAAGTGGATAACATTGACAAAGAACTTGTCAGAAAATATTTGAAGGAAAGTGAAGACAATTTAACCGAAGAAGAAACTGAATTCTATTCCGAGCTTTCAGAAGGAAGCATTACAAAATGTAATGAGATACTCGGAAAAAATTTTCCCGAACTAAGAGATAAAGTCCTTGATGTACTCACATATATAATCACAGATCAAAATCTTAAACTTGGAAATGAAATAGACCTTATAATCGGAAAAAAAGATAAAGAGCGGATAAAACAATTTCTTGTATTGATGGAAATATGGTTCAGGGATTTAATAATTAAATCCGGAGGGAATGATAAACTGATTATTAACAAGGATAAATCAGAAAGGATAAAGAGATTTGATGAAAATTTTTATTCGGATAATTACAAAATAATCAGTAAAATTGAAGAGGCAATAAGAGATGTTGACGGGAATATTTTCCCTGATTTAATTCTGTATAATCTGGCATTCAGTCTGAAATCTCTTATTAAAAGGAAGGACTAAAATTCAATAAACACATTGTCAGTATTCCAGTTTCCTTTAACTTTAATATCTTTTTCATAAACCGAAAAAATCTCTGAGGGTACAAATTTAAAATAACTGCCTCCGTCAAAAACTCCATTCCCGTTATTATCAATGAATGCAAAAACAGAATACGATCCTTCTAAAATATCATCAAATCTAAAATCATTTGTATCAAGGAGTTTCTTACGGTATGTTATAAATTTGTTATCTTTACTGAATAGCATTATATAAACCGGACTTCCGGGTAATTCCACAGATTTTATTCTTCCCGAAATAATTCCAAAATTTTTATTGCCGGCTATTTTCATATTCATGGAATAAACAATATTCTTTTTAGTATCTTTTAGATTAACTAAAAAATTTATTACAGAGGCATGTTTAAACTTTTCAATTGAAAAAATTTCAAGCAGAGAATCATTTAACCAGTTATAAACTAATTTATATGCTTCTTTAGTTATAGTATCAGTAACTGACAAATTATTTACAATTTCAGATTTTGTTAAATTATTATTTTTAAAATATAAATAAAATTTATAATCATCAGGAAAAAATTCTGTGCCGGTTGCTATATTTGAAAAAATAAAATTTGTAGAATCAGAATTAAGTTCTTTCAAAAAGTCTTTACCGGTTTTTAAAAGTCCGGTATTTTTTAAAAAAAAATTTGCATTATTTGTTACTGAGCTGTCACCTTTTAAATATAAATCGTTATTTAAAACCGAAATAATTTCAAAATCTTTATTAAATAAATTATTTCTGTCATCATCTGTCAAAGCAAATAACCGGAAAGTACCTTCGGATAAATTTGTAAATGTGTAATTACCGGACTCATCAGGAAATGTAATATAATCAGGTGCTTTATCTGCCGGGTTTAAATTTTCAGAATTTATTTCATTCAGCATAAAGGCAAGAACTTTAATCTTTGCAAGATTATCGGAATAGATTTTTCCCTTAATAATACCATTGTCTAACCTTGGTCCCGTAGAAAACGCAAATGTCTTTCCTGGAAAATTGTTATTATAGATATCTTTAAAATTTTTTCCGATTGCGATTATATAGGTCCTGTTTATATCGAAAGATTCCGGATATTTGATTTCAACATTGGTG
>Ga0209591_10007173_pt1 | contig 12287 bp, 9 predicted proteins | sample MAT01_FD_187207 | JGI IMG/M metagenome (GOLD analysis project Ga0209591, IMG submission 187207) | Freshwater microbial communities from Lake Fryxell liftoff mats and glacier meltwater in Antarctica - MAT-01 (SPAdes) (version 2) | ecosystem: Environmental > Aquatic > Freshwater > Ice > Liftoff...
AACCCCAACGGAACGGGAATATTACGAAAAAATCCGCGACCAGCGATCAGTGGATCCCCGCAGTCACTTGAAGGACGTGCAACTCTAGGCCGGACTTGACGTTCCCCGTGGGTTTCGGCTCCGCTCAACCCACGGGGAAAAGGTTCATTCTGCCTAGTCTTAGCGGTCTGCGAGGGCAACACAGGCGGCGGTGAAAAGGAAGGCGATCGCCCCCAACCCAATGCTGGACGCGATCGCCAGATTTTGAAACAGGCTAATGAACAACGCCGATCCGAGGGTGCCGCCACCAAAAAATAGCCCCGTGCCTAAGCCCCCTTTGGCTGGAGGCACCAAGGCTAGGGCAAAGGGTAAGGTTCCATTGGAGACGAGGCTAAAGGCACAACCCATCAGCACAGTCAAAACGGTGATAAAAGCTGGGGCTTGGGAGAGTAGACCTAACCCTAGGCCACCCGCCAACATCGCCAGCCCAATCAGCATGGCGCGGGTGTTCCCTAGCCGCACAGCAAGGCCACCTGTGGGAATGGCACTGATGGCGATCGCCACAAACAGCACGGTCAGTTGCGAGGAAGAAGGCGTGCCTGCCTCGGTCAAAGCCCGGAGCGGCAACACCCGCAGCAGCAACCGAAAGCCCACAGCAATGCCCACCCCAGACCCAAAAATCAGGATTAGCTTTGGCCAAACTAAGCGGGGTGCTGAAGTCGCATTGCTGGGGTCGCTGGGGGTTGGGGGCGGGCTGACCCGGCGCAACACAAAAGCAGCCAGCAGCAGGATAAAACTCCCGGTTGCAAAGGCAAAGGGTGCCCCCATACGACTAAAGAGCGGTTGCACAGACGGGGCGATCGCCCCCGTCACGGCTCCTACTAGCGTCAAAATACTAGCGGCTAGGGGCATCTGACTCCCCACGGCATAGCGCCCCAGCAAAGACATCACTGGGCTGCGAAACAGCGTCATCGCCAAGGCCCAGGAGATCAGCACGAGCAATAAGCCAGACCGCGCTGCCCCATCGACATTTCCCCGAAACACCACCAACATTGGGATGCTGAGAAACAAAGCTGAGGAGAGAATCACGCCGATCATAATAAATGGAAAGCGCGTGCCCACCCATCGCTGCGCCCGATCTGAGAAATTTCCCATCACCGGTTCACTCCCCGCTGCCAGCAGATTTTCGACCACCAATAAAGCGGTCGCGGCCTCTAGGGGAAAGCCAAACTGCACCAAAAAATCAGGCAGGTATAGGTTATAAATCACCCACATCAGGGTGATGGCTCCCTGCATGGCGGCTAAGCCCCACACCGGAGACAATAAAACAGCGGCAGGGCTAAGGCGAGTCGAAGTCATGGAACATCCGTGGGAAAAGGTCTGTGGGACAAAGCTACAGGAGCCGAAGGTGATTTTACTAATGGGCAGTGCTTACCCGGTAAGATGGGCGGTTCCATCCATAATTGGCAGCCAAATGCAGAACTCAGTGACCTGCCCTAATTTTGAATGGACTTCCAAGCACTCACCGTGTTTTTTTATCACAATTTGATGGGCGATCGCCAATCCTAATCCTGTGCCAGGTAGTCCTATTGAGTAAAGGATAGAGAGCAATAGCTTCTCCTCAACACCCACAGAAACGTTACCGTAGCGTGACTGTAGCAATCTGTTGTCGGGATGAATGAAATTCCAGAGTGCTCCAATAGGATTGTCCAGATGCTTTGAAAACGATAACGTCCTTCTTAATAATTTCATCGCAGAATTTCCAGAACCCTCTCCCACATGACACCCAAAAATCTCACGAGTCGCCACGTCAAGCGCCAACCAAACCCACTGCTTGTTGCCTTTTAAGACGGCTCAGTGTCTGCTGCCTATCCGCACAGGCTCTGATACAGTCAAAAAGAGAGCTTGGCCGCCAGGGCAGAAGGTTTACGTCGCACAAACACGATCTGAGTGGGAAGGGGCGATCGCCAAGATTTGCACTAAACATTGCGCTCCATAGATTTCCCCCGCCGCGTATTGCTCTAATCTAGACGCAACCCAAACTAACCCCTACCCTAAAGAACAAGTCTGCTGGGTGTGATCGCTGACGTATCCTTTGCGTACTCTTTAAAAATGCCGAAGCGATGGCAGCACAGTTCCAACCGCAGATCTGCTAAAACCTAGTTGCTAGCTGTGGCCATCTTCCCCTGCCTAACCTATTAGAATCCCAAACTCTCCCTTCATCCTGCCCATTGCTCTCTTGCCCTTTTCAGATCAGGATCTTTCATGACCATCCACACCATTTCTACCCAGCCCTTTTCTGGCCAACAGCCCGGCACCTCTGGTCTTCGCAAATCTGTCCAGACATTTCAACAGCCCCACTACCTCGAAAATTTTACCCAAGCCATCTTTGATAGCTTAGAGGGCAAGGCAGGGGCCACCTTAGTGCTTGGGGGCGATGGCCGTTACTACAATCGGCAAGCCATTCAAATCATCCTCAAAATGGCAGCAGCCAATGGGTTTGGGCGCGTTAAGGTGGGTCAAAATGGAATCCTTTCAACCCCAGCAGCCTCTTGCATTATTCGTAAATATGATGCCCTCGGCGGCATTATTCTCTCGGCCAGCCATAACCCCGGTGGGCCTAACGGCGACTTTGGCATCAAATACAACACGAGCAACGGTGGCCCCGCCCCCGAAAAAGTAACGAGCGCCATCTACGAGCGCAGCCAAGTAATTCAAGAATACAAAATCCTAGATGCTGGTGACATCGATCTAGAGCGGCTGGGCACCTCAAAACTCGGTGATATGGTGGTCGAGGTCATCGACTCCGTGCAAGATTATCAAGCCCTTCTCGAAACCCTGTTTGACTTTGACCAAATTCAGCGGCTCCTTTCTGGTGGCCAATTTCGTATGTGCATGGATTCGCTCCATGCCGTAACCGGGCCTTATGCCTACGCCATATTTGAAGAAAGACTGGCCGCACCAGCCGGCACGGTGCAAAATGGCATCCCCCTCGAAGACTTTGGAGGCGGGCACCCAGACCCCAACCTCGTATATGCCCATGATTTGGTAGAACGGTTGTTTGCCGATGATGCCCCTGATTTTGGAGCGGCATCGGATGGGGATGGCGATCGCAACATGATCTTGGGTCGCCGCTTCTTTGTTACCCCCAGCGATAGTCTGGCCATCCTTGCCGCCAACGCGACCTTGGTGCCAGGGTATCGCGATGGCCTCGCTGGCGTGGCGCGCTCGATGCCCACCAGCGCCGCCGCCGATCGCGTTGCCGCCGCCCTAGGCATCGACTGCTACGAAACCCCCACTGGCTGGAAGTTCTTTGGCAACTTGCTAGATGCCGGGAAAGCCACCCTCTGCGGTGAAGAAAGCTTTGGCACCGGGTCAGACCATATTCGTGAAAAAGATGGCCTGTGGGCGGTGTTGTTTTGGCTCAATATTTTGGCGGTCAAGCAACAACCCGTCGAACAAATTGTGCGCGAACACTGGCAAACCTATGGCCGCAACTATTATTCTCGCCACGATTATGAAGGCGTGGAGAGCGATCGCGCCAACACGCTCATCACCAACCTCCGCGCCGCTTTACCCACCCTCAAAGGCCAATCCTTGGGCGGTTATGAAGTAGAGTATGCCGATGATTTTAGCTACACCGACCCCGTAGATGGCAGTGTCAGCCAAAAGCAAGGAGTCCGCATTGGCTTTACCGATGGCTCACGGGTGGTCTTTCGTTTATCGGGTACGGGCACCCAGGGCGCAACGCTCCGGGTATATCTCGAAAGCTACGAACCTGACGCAACCAAGCACGACCTCGACCCCCAAGTTGCCCTCAAACCTTTCATTGATATTGCGGAGAACCTGGCTCATATCCGTAACTTAACGGGGATGGATCAGCCCACGGTGATCACCTAAGCCTTGCTTTCCAGGTATAGCTGTAGCAGTCTGGTTGAGACATTTTCCAAATGAACGTTGGAGCGTTGGAACGTTGGAACGTTGGAACGTTGGAGCGTTGGAACGTTGGAACGTTTTAAGGGTTTCTGATGTCCTAGCCAGCGTGACTATGGTTGTATTTGCTTGGATGTCTTCTATTGGGAGGGTTTATAGAGTAGAGAGAGAGGGGGCGATCGCCCTCTCCCTCTGTTTTTAAATACACCGCTGCATCCTAACCCTCCCAACCAGCGGCATTGCCTCACCCCTTCAATCAAAGGATTTTATGATCGACCTGCGTGATTATACTTAGAAAACACGGGGTTTTTATCAAGTGCGCTTTTTAACTAAAGAAACGGTAAAGATACGGAGGGAGACACCCAAGATCTCCGGATGTCGTTTTAATCTAAATGTGTGAATGATTTTTGCCTGAAGCGCTCATGGGTATCTCAAGTGGCAGACTCAGGGGAATCAGCATCAACCGACTTGTTAAGGAGCATGATTGTGACCCATAGCCTTTCCCAAAATTTCTATAAGCTTTTGACATTTGCGGTAACGACTGCCACAGCCACAACCGGCTTGGTAGCAGGTATGCAAACCTCTGCCGAAGCCATTGCTTTCAACTTCTCCTACACATTTTCTGATGCCTCTGCCTTCACGGGCACCATCGATGGAGATTTGCAAGAAGACGGCAATACCCTCACCAACATTTCTAGCTTGGTCGCAACCTGGAGCAAGAGCAGTGTCTTAACTGAAATTGACTTCTTCAGCTTGCCTAGATCTAGTGTGACCGGAATTTTTAAGCTCAATGGAGCTTGGGGTACCGGTGAGACCTTCCGCATAGCAAGCGGCGAAGTGAATAGCGTCGATAGCGTTGCCAATGACTTTATCGCCTCATTTAACTTCAGCAGCCAGGCAGCTACCGCTAACGTCTTTGCCTACAACTGCACCTTCCTCAGCGCCAATGGGCTATGCGGCGGACGCAACGGCGAATCCTCTGTAGTATCCAGCGATCGCCCATTCAGCACTGCCAGATTCAGCACCGCTCAGGTTATTGTCGAAGAGCCGACTCCTGTAGATCCTGTTGTCGAAGAGCCGACTCCTGTAGATCCTGTTGTCGAAGAGCCGACTCCTGTAGATCCTGTTGCTGAAGAACCGACTCCTGTAGATCCTGTTGTCGAAGAGCCGACTCCTGTAGATCCTGTTGTTGAAGAACCGACTCCTGTAGATCCTGTTGTTGAAGAGCCGACTCCTGTAGATCCTGTTGTTGAAGAGCCGACTCCTGTAGATCCTGTTGTCGAAGAGCCGACTCCTGTAGAGCCTGTTGCCGTGAACCCTGGTGATCCACAATCCCCAGTCATTACGCCTCCCACGGTTCAGCCTGTTCCAGAACCTATGACCATCCTAGGGTCGTTGATGGCTGGCAGCCTAGGCCTAGCCTTCAAGCGGAAGCGAGATGCCCAACGCCAAGGTTAAGCGTTCTGCGGTTGACGCTCTGCCCAATGCCTGAGAAGTTCATCATTCTCCCCACCAAAATCGGACAGTCTTCCTAGCCCACAAAGGCTGAGACTGTCCGATTTTGTGATGATCATGGCCAAGCACGGGTAAACCTTGAGCGGTGGCCGAGCAAATTCTTTTTGTTATTGCCATGGCTGGATCAGCTAGGAGAAATTAGGTAGGATACCTACACCCGCGCCATTCTCGCAAAAGCGGGAAAAAGTCTATGCCAAAATCTGATTCAGCCGTGACCGTAGAAACGGCTTCTCAGATAGCGCGCTCAAGATCTGATCTCATCTTTTTAAATCGTGATCTCATCACATTTCGGTTCAAAGGGTATCAAATGCAACCAAATATGTTGATACATTCCAATTTGATCAATAAACATCGACACTCTTAAGACGTTCTAATACAAAATTTTCAAATCTATCTGGGCTAAATCTGCCTATTCGGAGAAGAACCCTGTAAAGTATTACCGAATATAGTGTTGTGATTGCGTGGTAAACCTGGGTCTATTCATGAATTTTATCCTGCCAGATAATGTCCGAGCATTCACACTTCCACAAGTGCTCTTGGCTAACGCCCCCGAACCTGAAGATGCTCCCTTGGTTTTAGGGGCTGTCCTCCTTAGCTTGGTTGTTGTCTACCTCGCGGCAAAGCTAGGCGGCGAGATTTGTGCCCGCGTCAATCTTCCCTCTGTCTTGGGTGAGTTAGTCGGGGGTGTCTTGGTTGGGGTATCAGCACTCCATCTCATCATGTTCCCAGAGGCAGGAGCCGAAGAAAGCACATCTCTCATCATTCGGTTTCTCGAATCCACTGGGGGGCTGTCTAGTTCTGGAGCCTTTTCGGTCTTTCAAGCTGAAAGCGAAGTTGTGAATATCCTCTCAGAGCTTGGGGTGATTATTCTTCTGTTTGAAATCGGCTTAGAGTCAGACCTCCGAGAGCTGATCCGAGTTGGCCCCCAAGCCGTCGTTGTCGCCATCATTGGGGTTGTCACCCCCTTCACCCTCGGTACCGTTGGCCTGATTGCTCTATTTGGCGTTCCCACGATTCCGGCAGTCTTTGCCGGAGCGGCTCTCACCGCCACCAGTATTGGTATTACCGCCAAGGTTTTATCCGAATTAGGAAAACTCAGCTCTCGAGAAGGGCAGATCATCATCGGAGCGGCGGTCTTAGACGATGTGCTGGGCATTATCGTCTTGGCAGTAGTCGCTAGCTTAGCCAAGACCGGAGAAATCGAAATTTCTAACGTTGTCTATTTAGTTTTGGGCGCGGCTGTCTTTTTAGTGGGATCTATTTTCCTAGGAAGACTTCTAAGCCCCTACTTTGTAAGCTTGGTCGATCGCCTTAAAACCAGAGGGCAACTGCTGATTTCATCGCTGATTTTTACGTTTGTGCTGGCTTACATTGGGGCAGCAATTCACCTAGAGGCCATTCTAGGAGCCTTCGCGGCTGGGTTGATTTTGGCAGAAACAACCAAACGTGAAGAATTAGAAGAGCAAGTCATCCCCATTGCAGATATGCTGGTGCCCGTTTTCTTCGTGACAGTGGGTGCCCGTACTGACATTAGCGTTCTCAACCCAATGGTGCCAGAAAACCGAGAGGGTTTAATTATTGCCGCCTTCTTGGTGGTAGTGGCATTTATTGGCAAGGTTGTGACAGGGCTAGGGGTATTTGGGCAAGACGGCATCAACCGCTGGGCTATTGGGGTGGGAATGGTACCCCGTGGAGAAGTGGGTTTAGTGTTTGTCGGCGTCGGATCTGCCACAGGTATTTTGTCAGAATCCCTCGAAGCGGCCATCATTGTTATGGTTATTCTGACGACGTTCCTAGCTCCTGCACTGCTCAGAGTGGTATTTAAAGAAAAAGACCCAGGATCTACCGAGTCAACTAAGCCGATGGCAACAGCCCTAGAGGGAGCCAGTAGCTCCCCCTCTGACGTATCTGACTAATCAAGCGCTGTCTTGAGACTCAAATTCTATCCTTCAACTGAGCTGTGAAAAATCGTCACTGCTCAGTTTTTTAATTCGATCTAAATGACTTCATTCAATGGCTATAGGTACGCAAAACTGTTGGCTTCGACTCCGCTCAGCCAACGGTTTTGCTTAGTCAACAGTTTTGCTTAGTCAACAGTTTTGCTTAGTCAACAGTTTTGCTTAGTCAACAGTTTTGCTCAGTCACCGACTTTGGTTCGTCACTGACTTCATGCAGTCAGTAGTTTTTTAGTCAGTGGTGGCATCTCAAAAGCTGGGCTGGCAAAGAATAGAACTAGTCTCGATTAGATATAACAGTTTTCATAGATATGGAATACACTAAGATGCCTGAAGCCTTTATCTGGCAAAGGTTATCAGTGCTCTCATAATTATGAATCTTGCTATAAGCAATACAGCGCGTAGATGCTTAGGGGTATTGATAAGGGTTCAGGCGTTATTCAATCAGATACTTCACCCAATTCAAGAGCTGATGTTTCAAGATTTTGTAGCTATTGCTATGAAGCTTCGGATATTCTGGCGTCATTCCCGTGAAAATGGAAATCCATTGATCACGCTACCTTGAAGCTAGATTCTTGCCTACGCGAGAATGGCAGAGAGCTATGTTCTGTCGATTATGGCGATCGCCATATACCAACTCTTCAGTCAAGCGATAGGTATAAAGAAGTGAATTAGCATTTCCTAATTCACTTAATAGCTAGCTCGTGAGAACAGTAATTTTTACCGCTGAGAAAAGCCTAACGAGGTTTCTTTTCTATCCATTCTGGATCTGCATCTCCTTCGTAGGGCTGAACCCCAACATTAGGATATTGATCATAGTTAGGGGAGAAGATGCGGGAGGCACCGTCCCATAGGTACTGCATCGCGCGGCCAACAGAGTGAAGAGCTTTCATAGTCTGACCTCACAAATAATCTGAATTCAACGGACGTGATCCCTGGCCTCGGATTTGTTGGTGCGAGTGGAGCGATCGCCCAACAGTTAAGAGATAACAGGCAACAAGCAATGGAGGTTTGGGTGGTTGGGCTATACCATCACTAACCCTATGTCAATCATAGGGAATATGGCTGGAAGAACCTTCTTTCTGCCACCATTCTTTACAGTCAATCGGAGATTAAAATAACCTCAAATAACCTCAAATATCCGATTACGGGAGATTGGGGATCAAGGCTATATTGCGCTTTAAAGGCGCAGGTTGCAGATCAACAGCTTGTCAATCAATTCTGGCAGTTCCCTAGAACCAACTCTTTACTAAATTTGTTAACCGATCTCTAAAATTCTTTTTGCGCCAAGTCTGACATCACTCTCTCTTGACATCCATCAATCTAAGGCAGAAAGGGCAATTTTGATGGTGTCTGTCAGAGCATCTAGATCGGGGTTGACCTTTGAGGTTACTCGAATGCCATGGAGACAGGTAATGAGGTAGCGCGCGATCGCCCGTGGTTGTTTGTCGGCAGCGAGTTCTTGGAGCTGTTGGGCTCGCACTAAAGCACCATAGAGGGCATCTTCAATGCGCTGAAAGTCAAGGGTTAGTTGCTTGGCAAAGTCTGGGTCTTGGCTCCCAAACTCTACAGCGGTGTTGGTGAGCAAGCACCCTCGCTGGCAGGGGTCATTTGCGGCTTGGTAGACAAACTCGTAGAAGGTATCGACGATGGCTTGCTTGGAGGCGGTTGGGGATTCTAGATGGGCGATCGCCTGGGTGACGACCGTGCGGTTATAGTGGGCGATCGCCGCTCGAAACAACGCCTGTTTATCTCCAAAGGTGTTGTAGAGGCTACCCCGATGAATGCCCATGGCTTCGACCAGGTCATTCATGGACGTTGCTGTATAGCCTTTCTCCCAAAAGGCATACATGGCTTTTTCGATCACCTGTTCTGGGTTAAACGCTTTGGGGCGCACTATGCAGCAACCTATTTTAGATAAACAACACTACCATTCGATTTCACCCATCCAGCGAGAGCCTTGCCACAATTTGAACTCTCTCAGCCGTTTCTCTACTCAGAAGTTTCTTTATTCAGGAATCTTCTCAATACTAATCTGCCATTTTACTCCCTCTCTCTTGCTTCCAGGGCAGGAGGGGTTCTATTTTTGTGGGGATTGACGATTGGGGTATGAGAATCATTCTCACCCAAATTCTCTCTTTAAAGTAAGACTGTTTGGAGAAACTTATTTTTATTGGTTGAAGCTCTCAAGGAGATCCATTCCCGTAAGGGGTTAGTCATGGCAAAATCTGATGGCTGGCGGATGGAGGGCTGCGCTTCCCGATCGGTTATGCGCGATTTTCAGGCAGTTTGGCGGATGTGGTGTGGCGGGTTTTGAGGAATGAATTGGCGGAGTAAAGCACTAGTGCTGCCCAGATCAGGCTAAAGGAAACGGCGTGGGTGGCGGTAAACGGCTCGTGATATAGAAACACGCCTAGGAGGAGTTGCATACTCGGGGCTAGGTATTGCATGAAGCCTAGGGTGGCGAGGGGAAGACGCTTGGCCGCATTGTTAAACCAGAGTAAGGGCAGGGAGGTGATCACGCCGCACCCAATAAATAGCAAGGTGAGGGGAACGGTGCTACCAAAATGATTGGTGCCAGTCGTGGCTCCGTGGCTCAATAAGGCGATGGCGACGGGGGTGATGAGCAGGGTTTCGATCGCCAAGCCAGCCATGGGCTGCACCGCTGCCACTTTGCGGAGTAGGCCATAGAGGGCAAAGGAAACCGCTAATATGATGGCAATCCAAGGGATTTGGCCAAATTCCCAAATAAAGTTGGCAACGCCCAACCCTGCCAACCCGACCGCCAAGATTTGCCAGCGGTTGAGTTGTTCTTTGAGGAAAAGGCACCCCAGCAACACGCTAATTAGGGGGTTGATAAAATACCCCAGGCTCGTTTCTACGACGCGCTCTGTGTTGACTCCATAGATGTAAATTCCCCAGTTGAAGGAGAGTAAGGCGGCACTGGTGAAGAGGGTGAGCAACAAGCGGGGCGATCGCCACAATTTCCAAAACTCTGCTAAGCGCCCTTGCAACCCCAGAACCCCTACTAAAAAGAGGGCTGACCAGACAATGCGATGGCTTAGCACCTCGATGGGTGGGGTAGAGCCAAAGAGTTTCCAGTAAATGGGCAACAGACCCCATGCCCCATAGGCCAGCAGGGCGTAAAGGATACCTGGGGAGAAAATTGTTTTGGGTGAACCAGTCATAGGGAGAAAACTGTGCGTACAAGCCTGTCAACGGACAGCGCCCAGCTAGGGCATTGTCTATTGTGGCTGTATTTTGGCAGGTGTTGGGCGATCGCAAAACGCCCGGTAGCATGAACCTAGGGCGAACGGGGCAGATCAACCTGGTTAGCGTTGCGCTGGATCATTGGAGGCTAGGCGGGCTTGGGCGCGCAGGAGCCAGAGGAGGATCCCCCACAGCACAGCCGTTTGGATGCTGTCAGAAATGAGGGTGGCGATCGCCGCTCCTCTCCAAGACAGTAGCGGAATCAGGACTAAGTTAACGCCAAAGTTGATGAACGCAGTGCCTACCTGCACGAGGCTGCGAATTCCTTGGTAGTTAGAACTAGAAAGCGCATCGGCCACGGGGAAGCGCAAGCCTAGCAGAATTGTCATCGGAGCTAACCAGCGCATCGCCTGCACCGCATCTCGATATTCATCTCCCAAAACAATGGGCACAATCGGCGCGATAAACGGGATCAAGATAGCAATGAATAGGCCATAACTGCCAGACAGTTTGAGCACCTTAAAGGCAAAGGCCGAGGCTCCGACAATGCCCTGTTCGCCGCTTTTAAAGAATTTGGAATAGGCGGCGGTCATGAGGGCACGGATGGGCACCGTGGAAATTTCGATGATGCGATAGGCGGCAGCGTAAACCCCTGCACCATCTAGGGGAGCCATGCTGGCCAACATGGTTTTGTCGAGGTTTGAGTTGATACTCGAAGCCGATTGGTTAATGGAAAAGTAGAAGCCTTCGCGGTATTCGTAGGTGCGGAGGTTGGCGAGGGAGAAGGTGGGCTTGCCAATTTGGGCGATCGCCATCCCCATCGAAATGACAGCCGCTAGCACTGTGCTCCCGGCGTAGAGCATCGTCCATACCACTAGGCGATCGCCCGGAATTGGCACGACCCATAAAATCAAGGCTGCCACAAGGTTTTTGAAGCTCACCAAATTGATCAGCCAGGCAGAGGCGCTGATATTGTTTACCGCAATGAATGCTTTAAAGGCTTGGGTATGGATGGATTTGCCCACCAATTCGGCAATCAACAGAAACACAATCACCAAGGCCGGGGTGCTGGGCGGTAAGGTGGCGCGGCCAATCCAAAAACAAAGAGCGGCCAAAATGATCCCAGAAATCACGCTCAACAGAATCGAGATCCCCAGTTCTTGGCTAAACCGTGTGCGATCGCGCGCCACGTTTTTGACCAAAATATATTCGCTGCCCCAGGTGGCAAAGGGCAAGGCTGCATTCGCTAAGGCCACTAGCCCCACAAACAAGCCATACCGCTCGATCCCCAATGCCCGCGCAATGATGATGAAATAGCCCGCTTGAATCACCAACCGCGACCCATAGGAAACGGCCAACATCACAGTATGGCGAATCAGCTCGCTGTTGAGGGCTTGCGAAATTTTTTGAAACACTGGCGTTTTGTGTCCTCCTCACCCCGTTTTCCCAAGCCTTGAGTGGAATGGCAACTGTTAGCCCAATTGAAGCACTCTATTTGAACCACCCTAAAAATCTATTTTGCGCAAGAACCCATCTACGTTAGTGTCATGGGCCTACATCCTAAGCACGGCCTTTTCACGAATGCCTTTAATCGCAATTTCTCAATCACCGCTGGTAAAGACAGGCCCTAGGGATTGCGCAAAGAGGCAAAATCTGGTTTAACAGAGAGATGAATTCAGGAAGCTGCCTCTCACT
>Ga0209591_10007180_pt1 | contig 12284 bp, 14 predicted proteins | sample MAT01_FD_187207 | JGI IMG/M metagenome (GOLD analysis project Ga0209591, IMG submission 187207) | Freshwater microbial communities from Lake Fryxell liftoff mats and glacier meltwater in Antarctica - MAT-01 (SPAdes) (version 2) | ecosystem: Environmental > Aquatic > Freshwater > Ice > Liftoff...
ACCCTAACATAACCTTCACTACAATCGCGGTCTTGGGCTACCTTTGCGGCATATTTTCGACCTTGGAGCACTTCTTTTAATATCGCCTCTTGCAGGTCTTCTAAGTGTTTCCCTGTTTTGGCAAAAACTTTTTCATCTGCAAATCTTAAGACTTCCTTAAGCTCCATAGGTCGCATTTGAGGTAATTTTTAGTTACTATAACTTATTTTTTATAACTTTTTACATAACATTATATAACGTTTTGTAAGGTGAGTGGGTGGGCGATCGGCTAAGCAAGCTCATTGTATGATTTTTTTAGCGAAAGGTGCTAGTAGTCTACTCTTTCAGACATTGCTTTCGAGATTTGCGATCGGGCTGTCACGGGTCAGTCCTGACATCTCCGACTGAGACAACTTACTTTGTACATATATAAAGATAGACAAATTAAGAATGACAGATATGCTAATTCGCAAGGCTGATATATCAGATGCAGAAAGTATTCACGATCTTATTAAGGAGTTTGCACCAACTCAAGGGGCTTCACCACCTGATGATGAAGCAGTTTCCCGATTGATAGAGGATGCTTTTAGCGAAACCCCTCGGCTAGAAATATGGCTACCTGTCAATGGTGAGCGAGTCGCAGGATACGCCGCTACTTACTACACCTATTCCAGCTTTCTAGGCAGACGCACTCTTCATATAGAAGATTTATTTGTAAGCCCAGATAATCAAAACAACGGAATAGGAGATGAATTATTGAAGCACTGCCTTCACATAGCATGGTCAAATAATTGTAATCGGGTGGACTTAAACGTACATAAGGAAAATGATAAAGCCTTAAGGCTGTACCAGAAAAATGGCTTGCAAGAGGAAGAGGGCTGGTTGCTGTATCGCCTCACACGCGAATAGATGGAAGCGAGCGCTCACAAAGAAAATTGGTAACTAAACTTTTCAGTTTTCTTTGCCAAAATTTAAAGAAACAGCAGAAGTTTTAAGTATCTAATTTCATTCACATATTTACACATTTGCAGGAGATTGATTAATGACTATTAGCGAAGCACAAGTCCGCCGTCAAAAAGTAGAACGGTTGCGCCAGCAAGGAATTGAAGCCTATCCGGCTGCCCGGTACAAACGCACTCACACTGCACAGCAGGTCAAAGAGTTATTTAGCCTGCAAGGAAATGAATTGGATAAAGGGCAATCCGATCCAAGCGCAACATCTCTCAAGATTTCAGGGCGCATTATTTCCAAACGCGATAACGGAAATATTGTTTTTATCGATTTACGAGATATCACAAGTAACATTCAACTCAAGATTGAAAAAAACTTTTTGCAAGCCGATCTGGGACTAACCTTTGAGCAACTTGAGATCCTAGATACAGGAGATTATCTGGGTGTCCAAGGGATTGGATGCCGCACTCTGCGAGGTGAACTATCTATCCAAGTAAAAGAGCTAGTAATTCTATCAAAAGCCTCCATTCCATTCCCAGATGTATACTATGGAGTCAATGATATAGAACTGTGCCGACGGCATCGAGAAATGGATCTGGCTGGCAATCAAAAATCTCTAGAACGCTTTATAGTTCGCAGCCGAATTATTCAAAGCATCCGATTTTATCTACACGAAGCTGGATTTTACGAAATTGAAACCCCTATGCTGCAAGCAATCTACGGGGGCGCTGCTGCTAAACCATTTATTACCCACCATAATGCTCTGGACATGGACTTGTATTTGAGAATTGCTCCAGAGTTATATCTAAAGCGGGCAATTTGCGGAGGTTTTGAGCGAGTATTTGAACTAGGGAGGGTATTTCGCAATGAAGGAATTGACAGTACCCACAATCCTGAATTTACGTCTTTGGAAGTTTACCAAGCTTATGCGGATATGTTTGACATGATTGAGTTAACAGAAAATATTATCTATTACGCAGCGACTGCCGCTCATATTGATGTCAAAACTCTTAATTACCAAGACAAAACAATTAGTTTAGAGCGTCAGTATGACCATTCTGATAAATATCCTGAACTGGTGGGAAAACACTGGCAAGTCAAAACAATGGTGGAAGCTGTTCGAGATGTAACGGGATTAGACTTTCAGCACTTTACGGATCTATCGGAAGCGGTTAATTCGGTTCAGAGATACCTCGATACCGTTAATACCAATAGTTCTAATGAAGAAAAAAAATTAAGGATTTCAGAGCTAGAAAAACAAAGCTTAGGTTACTTACTTTACGCAATCTTCGATAAGTGCGTAGAGAAGACTTTGATTGAACCGACTTTCATTATCGAGTTTCCAGTAGAGGTGTGTCCTTTAGCTAAACAACATCGCAAAAAACCGAATTTTGCAGAACGGTTTGAACTGTTTATTAATGGCACTGAGTATGCTAACGCATTTTCTGAATTGAATGACCCAGAAGTTCAAAGACAACGTTTTGAGGAACAGCAAGCACAACGGGACGCGGGAGATGATGAAGCTCATCCATTAGATGAGGATTACATTGAAGCTTTGTCGTTAGGAATGCCTAATTGCGGTGGATTAGGAATTGGAATCGATCGCGTTGTGATGTTGTTAACAAATACTCAGAGTATCAGAGATGTGGTGATGTTTCCCACGATGCGTTCCGTAAAAAATTAAATTGCCTAATCAAAATTTTGAGGTTGAGAGAAAGTGATGAAAATTGGAATGCTGGGATTGGGGACTGTCGGGGGAGGAGTTGCAAAGATTTTAGCTTCTCCTTCTGGTAGAAGTCCACTGTTATCTAAGGTTGAATTAGTGCGAGTGGGTGTGCGAGATATCACGAAAACCCGAAAAGTCGATCTTTCCCCAGAAATACTGACAAGTGAACTAGAGAAAATCGTTACAGATCCAGAAATTGATCTTGTTGTTGAAGTGATGGGAGGATTAGAACCAGCACGAACCTTAATTTTGAAAGCAATTGAGCATGGCAAGCATATTGTTACTGCTAACAAGTCTTTAATTGCTGCTTATGGTTCAGAAATTTTTGCTTTAGCAAGAGATAGGGGAGTATGTATCGCTTTTGAAGCTGCGGTAGGAGGTGGGATTCCGATTATTCAGTCTTTGCAACAGTCCCTTGGTGCTAATAAACTTAAAGCCATTACTGGGATTGTTAATGGCACAACTAACTATATTCTCAGTCAGATGACTGAAGGGGGAGCGACTTTTGATGATGCCTTACAAGAGGCGATGCAAAAAGGGTTTGCTGAAGCGAATCCTACTGCGGATATTGAAGGAATAGATGCTAGTGAGAAACTGGCAATACTGACCTTAGTTGCCTTTGGATTAGAAGTAGATTGTAAAACCATTTTCAGGAAGGGAATTAGTTCCATTTCTCAGAGAGATATTGCCTATGCCAAAGCAATGAACTATACGATCAAACTTTTAGCAAATGTGAATCTTGATGAGGACGGTAGCTTACGCCTTAATGTTCAGCCTCACCTAGTAGAAAATGCTCATCCTCTCGCAGCGATTAATGGTGTGTTTAATGCCATATTTTTAGAAGGTGAACCCGTTGGTCAATTGATGTTATATGGGCAAGGGGCAGGTGAAGGTGCAACGGCTAGTGCTGTCGTTTCGGACATTTTGAATATTGTTGGTAGTAGTGCTGCTTGGCAGGTAATTCATAAAAATTTGCCTGCACGCGCTTCGGTTTCTCAGGAAAGTAAGAGTCACTTTTATTTACGGCTGTTAACGGATAAGAGTGCAACAGCAGCAGGGGCGATCGCTTGGTCTTTAGGAGATTTTAATGTAGCACCAATGTCCGTCCAGCAACAGATTACCAAGGATGGGGCGTTAGAAATTGCGATCATTACCGAATCAGTTTTTAGAAGCACTTTGGATAATGCAATCAGCAGCATTCGCGGCTTGCCTTATGTCAAAGAGGTTGCTAATGTGATGCCTATTCTAAAAATTTGAGTGATTCTGTAATTAGGGTGTATCTCATTTTTATCTACAATTGCCTAATTTTGGCACTGAAAATAGATAAAAGAAAGCACGAGTAGTCTTGAAAAAAAGGAAAAAAACATGAACGCGCAAAACGCTACTAATAATTATAAATGGTTAATTCCATCAAATCGCCTGACTTCAGAACCCGAACTCTGGAAAGAACACGAAGACTATAATGCTAAGGTTTTTAGTTTGACTGAAGATCCTGCATTATGTGAAACACTCATAGGAGACATTCCAAACTCTCCACAGATAGAAGTCCTAATTCCTGGTTGTGGCTCTTTGATTAAACTTCAGGAAGAATTATTGAAAAAATGCCCCTATATTGGCAAAGTTTGGTGTACTGATTTATCACAAATAGCAATTAATTTAGCTAAGAAAAACTGGGCAACATCCAATTTTTGTAGAGAGACAGTGGAATTCGCAGAAGTTAACTCTGCTAATCTTACTGAAATAAGACCTAACTGGAATAATCATTTTGATTATATTTTAGTGGTTAATTCAGTTTTGTCCAGTAAAGATGAAGAAAACCGCCAGATGATAGGTGAATTTTATAAAGCTTTAAAGCCTGGTGGGAAGCTTTATGGATTTTTTCCAACGGTTTTCTGCGGATTAGAAATTGCTCACCTGGTTAAAGATAGAGCTTATCGATTGACCGATGGAACAATCAATTTACCTTACAGTTCTATTTATGAGAACAAGCAAAATAGATACCAAATTTTTTACACTCCATTACGTTTGAACCGAATCTTTAAAGAAGCTGGATTTAAACGCCTCAGCTTTGAGATTTACTTTTGTGATTCTAAATACTTTAACACTAAAGAAATCTATGGATATGATGACCCAGATATTTGTATTTGGGAATTTCTAGTTAAACTTGAAAAATAGTTTTGGACAAATTAAACACGTTCACAACCATAACCCCTACAATCTTAATCTTCGTAACATGAACCTAAACTTTATAAGCGCAGACAACTCAAAGATTGACACTTTGATAGAGCTTATGCAGGAATTATATGAGTTTTATCGACTCTCTTTTAATCCTTCTATTGTTAGTAAATCTTTGGCAACTCTTTTAGGAAATGCTTCACTAGGGCGGGTATGGTTAGTTACCTGTAATAATGAAGCGATCGCTTATGTTGTACTTACGTTTCTTTACAGCTTGGAGTATCAAGGACGGGTTGGATTTATTGATGAACTATACGTTAGAGAAAGTCACCGAGGGCAAGGATCTGGTACAGAAATTTTAAATTTTATAGAAGATATTTGCCTTTCTCTTGCCATTCAAGTAATTCTTCTTGAGGTTGATGGCTCAAATACTAGGATACAGGATTTTTATCGTCTAAAAGTAGGCTTTAAAAATACCAATCGAACTTTGATGGTTAGGCATTTGTGCGGAGTTCATTGAAGTATGAAATACTGTATATGATGCTCAAGCTTGAAAATATTTAAATACCTCATTGTTCATTTAAGTAACTACCAAGTTCAAGAGAAATAACACATGATTCAATTAGTTACCAATAAAAATTTAGCCACTTTCTACGAACTGTTCTTCTACAGCGTTAACCATGATTATCCCACTTGGTCATCACAGATTAAGGATGCCTATCTCACGAATTACAGTAGTGACAGATTCTCTAATGCCTTTACTACAGCTTCTCATATTGGCTATCTAGCTTTTGAGGAAGCTGAACCAACAGGATTTATCAGTTTTTCTCATCCAGAATTAGGTGTTTCAAATTGTGAATGGCTAGGAGTGAAAGCTTCGTATAGAAATAAGGGAATTGGCAAACAGCTTTTAACAGATTGGGAACAGTATGCAATTAATCATCACGGTCACTGTATTACTCTAATTTGTGAAGAAGATAATATAGATTTTTATCGAAATAGAGGATTTAACATTTGTGGATTAATACCTAATTACTGTTTAGGAATAGACTTTTATTTTTGTTTCAAACACATAGTTTAACGCTGATTTGTTTAGTTGTCAATAAAAAGGTTAACGATATGCCAGAAATTAAATTTCACCCAATTATCGAAGCTGGGTCAGGAGAACAACTCGGAATCACGGTTATTGAATTTGGCAATCCAAATTCAGAACGCAAAGCTTACATACAGGGGTCACTGCATGGTTCTGAACTGATGGGTTCTGTAGTCATTTTAGAACTAGCTGAACGTTTGATATCTCTGGAATCATCTATCAATGGTTTTATTCGGTTAGTTCCAGCCTGCAATCCTGTAGGCATTGGAACAAAGGTATTTAACGCTCAAGTCGGAAGAGTTAATTTAACTGACTTTGAGGATTGGAATAGAATTTTTCATCGCTTAGTAAAAAAAGTTGGAGATGATGACTCTTTTGACTACGAAGTAAAAATTACAACGATAGATCCTGAATTACGAGAGCGCTGGAGCAAGATTACTAAGTCGTCGGATGCTGAGAAAATAGTGATTAGTCTCAAATCTTTGGCTCGTTATCATGCAACCCGTGATCTAGCAAAGATTCACAAAGAACTTTATGAAATACTTTGGAATGCTTTATTAAGCTTACAAAATAAAAAAACCCACTACAATTTTTCTAGTTCTGAATTACTGGGATTTGAATTGGAAAAGTTAGCCTTTGGTGCAGACACAATTCTAGATCTGCATACCAATTCAGGGATAGGTGCTTTCTATGCCTATTTTTTTGAGTGGCAGCAAGAATCTTTACCCTATCTAGGAGTTGAGTGCGGATGTAAAATGCTGGATTCTGAGAGTAAAGCATTTGATGAATGTAATGGACAGGGTTTGGCTGCTCTGTGGCGTATATTTATGGACGATCGGGATTTGCATGATTTATGCCCCAATTTTGTCCCTAAAATCGAATCTTGGACAGTTGAGTTAGGCTCCGGGAACAATGTCAATCGTCAAGATGCCCAATTTTATGCAGATAGAATTATGAACTATCTCTGCCACCGAGGTTTTGTTACTGGTACTCCACAAAAGTTATCTCATCAAATTTATATACCGAGAGATAAGCTTAATAGTTTGAACATAGCGGATACTAAATATTCTGCTCCTTGTAGTGGTTTCTTTTATCCATCTGTAGAACCTGGAGCAGTTATCGAAGCTGGTGATGAAATTGGAAAAATTGTGTCCTTGAGTCAACTAAAACAATATGCGAATCGATGTGAATTTCCAGAAAAACTGTATGAGAGCTTAAGTGTTAGCCTGTACGCACACAAAAAAGCTTTTGTTCTGAATCGCATAGATTCAGTTATGGTTTTCCAAGGAATGACTTTGTTTCACGTTATGGAAGATTTTGAATGTTTAATTTTTGGGGATGATTAACAAGGAATAATATATATGTTTCTGTTTTGTTGTACAAAGAAGACTCCTGTTACACCCCACTATTAACGAAAGAGTTGTCAAATCCGCTCATTTATTGAGCCAATATACGAGGATAAATTGAGATGAAAAAAGTTTTTATTTCTGGCAAATACTTAGAGAGCGGTTTCGTTCAGCAAGCTTCAGTCTATACTCCGCTAACTGATTTTATAATCGATTCTGGTTTTTTACCAATTATAGGTGTTTTTCATACCCAGTTTCAAACTATATCATCCGCTAGCAATCTGGCGGAGATATACTTGTCTGGAATCGATGGTTTAATACTACAGGGAGGTAATGATATTGAGCCAAATTTGTACAATCAGCAGAATTATCACTCTAGAGGAATTACTTTATTTAGAGATGTTTTTGAATACAGCTTAATTAAAATTGCTGTCGAGCAAAAAATTCCTATATTTGGAATTTGTAGAGGGATGCAGCTTATTAATATTATTTTCGGAGGAACTCTACATCAAGATTTACCTATTAGTGAATGGCAGAAACATAATTTCACTGCTGATAGAGAGTACGCTGCTCAGTCTATTATTGCTGACAAAAGTAAACACCACAAAGTTAGTTTAAGTACATCTGGTGTTTTACAGCCAGCACTTCAAAAGACAGAAATTTGGGTTAACAGCTTACATCATCAGGGTATTGATGTATTAGCAAATAATTTGACCGTTGAGGCATTAAGCGATGACCGTTTAGTCGAAGCTATATCCAGCTTGGAAAATAAAATTATAGGTGTGCAGTGGCATCCAGAACTAGATCCCTACGAAGCAAATTACAAACAAGTTTTTAGTTTATGGTTGGGCTGGATATAAAGTTGTCATTTTAGTTTCCAAATATTCAATCAATTAAGGAGCTTTATTAACTATGTCTCACATTTACGTTGTTTCTCCGTCCAAGCCGATCGCTCCTAATTTATCTAACCCTACTACTTCCCTCGAAACTCTCAATCATTTGGGTTATGATGTCACCTTGTCTCCTCACGCACTCGATAACTGTGGCAATGTTTCTAGCCCCATTGCCATGCGAGTATCCGATTTACATGAAGGGTTTATTAATCCTCAATATGATGTCGTTATGGCATCTGTGGGAGGCTGGTGTTCTAATGAAATACTCCCTTATATAGACTACAAACTAATTGCTAGGTATCCGAAACCTTTTATTGGCATGAGTGACATTACCACTCTATGCTGGAATCTTTGGCAAAAGGCTAATATCCCGACCATTTATGGTCTAAATTTGCGCCATTTTGCTGAAGATTCGCCAATATCAGAGTTTTGGCAATTTCAGCAAGCACTAGCAAATCCCCAGCAGTTTTTCGGATTTACGAGAAAGTCAATCCAAGAATCCCAAGTTTATCGTTCAGGACGTATGTCTGGAGCTTTGGTAGGGGGCAACTTAGCTGTGATGTGCTGGCTATTGGGTACGCCTTTTGCGCCTGAAATTCCAGAAGGAGCGATTTTGTTCTTAGAAGACGACATCGAAACTAATGGCTACTACTGGCAAATGTATCTCACCCATCTCAAGCAAGCTGGAGTTTTTGAAAAAATCAGCGGTTTAGTTTTCGGTCAAATTGAGGAAGGGACTATCTTCCAGCCCAAGTCGTCTTTTCGGGAAATTTTAGACATCGTGATAGGTGAATATAATTTTCCGGTGTTGATAGAAGCAGACTTTGGTCATATTACCAATCCTCTTAGTATTCCCTTTGGAATTCAGTATGAATTATCTATTTAATGACTAATTCTGCTATGTAAAAAGGGATTAATCGTTGTTCATTTTCACTTAAATAAGGTCTATGTCATTAATTATTCAGAAATATGGGAAAGCTTATGTGGCATCTGTAGAAAAACTTCAGACAGTAGCCCAGCACATTCGTCAAACTGTCCGTGTGGGAAACTCTGTAGTGGTTGTTGTTCCAGCAATGACTGCAATTACCGAGCGTTGGATCGAGTTGGCAGATGAAATTTCTGTCAATCCTTATATGCGGGAGAGAAACACGATTCTGGCGGCAGGAGAGCAAGTCGCGATCGCTTTGCTGAGTATGACATTGCAAGAACTAGGACAGCCCGCAATTTCTTTGACTGGTACTCAGATTGGCATAGTGACAGAAGCAGAATCCACTGGCAAGCCCATCTTACATATTCAAACAGAGCGAATTGAGCGTTACCTAAGCGAAGGAAAAGTAGTGGTGCTCTCAGGTTTTGAAGGTATCGTCAGTGCAAAAGATATGGCAATTACTTTGGGAAATGTGGTAACTGACACCTCTGTTGTCGCCTTGGCCACAAAATTGCGAGCTAGTCATTGCGAAATTTACACCGATCAACTCGGTCTGTTTACGACAGCCCCCCAAATAGTGCAAAACGTTCAATTATAATACAAATGCCTATATGCCTTGGACTTCTCTTCATGCACGGCTGCATCGAACGCTACTCAAGCGACGGTTATTAGAGCCAAACCAGCGACTTTTAGTGGCTGTATCAGGAGGTCAGGATTCCCTTAGCCTGATTAAATTGCTGTTGGATTTACAGCCAAAGTGGGGATGGGAACTGGCGATCGCACACTGCGACCACCGCTGGCGTTTAGACTCGGAAGCAAACGCGGACTACGTTAAATGTCTAGCTCAAGAATGGCAAGTGCCTTTTTATCAACAGACAGCGATTCAAGTCACAAAAAGCGAAGCTGAAGCACGAGAGTGGCGCTATCAAGCCCTTACCTCGATCGCCCGGGAAATGGGATATCAGTACATTGTGACAGGTCACACAGCTAGCGATCGTGCTGAAACTCTCCTATACAACCTGATTCGTGGCAGTGGATCGGATGGATTACAATCACTGACATGGCAGCGCCCCCTTAATCCGGCTATACAGTTAGTACGCCCACTTCTAGAAATAAATCGTGCTGAAACCGCTCAGTTTTGCCAAGATTTGCAAATTGCTATCTGGGAGGATTCTACTAACATAGATTTAAAGTATGCTCGCAACCGTATCCGTCATGAGTTAATACCTTATTTACAAAACCACTTCAACCCGCAAGCTGAACAAGCCTTAGCCCAAACAGCGGAAATCCTTCGAGCAGAGGTGGAGTATCTAGAGCTGCTAGCTCAAGAGTTATCTCAACAAGCTATGATGACCATTGGCTCAGGAGAACAGCATCCGAATAGATTGGGAATCAATCGTCTTGTGCTGCGTCAGGCTCCCTTAGCATTGCAACGACGTGTCATGCGTCGGTTTCTTCAAGAAACCCTCTCTGTATCTCCCAGCTTTGAGCAAATCGAAAAACTGACATTTCTGATCAATGCTCCCAATCGTTCTCGGACAGACCCATTTGCGGGAAATGTGGTCGCAGAGGTTGAAAGAGATTGGATCTGGCTAAATATCACCAAAAAGTAGCATAAAGTTACTTGTTTATCCCACTTTTGGGATAAACATCACCGCGAGAACCAATCCGAGTCATAACTTAAGTTCTTTTGAGGAGATTCCCCGATCGCGCCCCGCGAAATAATCTGCCAATGCCGCTTGACTTTCCGCTATCTCTTCGGCTGAAACCACCTCATCATCACCTTCAACTTCAACCCCCTGATGAACGATCTTTCTCAATTCCTCTAATAATCGGAGTTGGTCAGACAGGGCGAGGCGTTGAACTTGAGTTAGTACCTCATTATAAGTCGGCATAGACTTTTTACTGGTATTTTTTAGCTCTAACTCTAATATATGCTGATTTTGGCTGGAAGTGCGATCGCCCTTTTCTTCCCAAAGTACGATCGCCCATTTCTTCCCTAAGTGCGATCGCCCTTGATTAAGCAGTTGGACTATCTCCCTGATTGCGCTGATTTAAGAGGATATCAAGCATCCGCACCGTCTCCGTTCTCAAACCCACAATTTCAGCCTGTTGTCGGTCAATATTAGCCTGCTGTTGATCCATCCTTTGAAATAACTGCTGCCTTTCTTCCCTTGCCTCTGCTGCCACATTAGCTAAAGCTTGAATGACGCGAGCATTACTCTCCGCTATACTAGCGATATTCTCTACCCTGTCGGTCAGACTCTCCATTCTATCGGCTAGACCATCTACTTTGTCTGCCAACCGGTCTAACATTTCATCATTCCAGCGTTGGGTACTCATAGTTTTTCATTGATTTTTTAGTTTTTACTATTGTAGCATTTCAGCATTCTTCTCTTAGTTGCAACTAGAATTCCAAAGCATCCACACGCTTAGGCAAAAAACCGCGCCATCTCTTTAAATTTTTCCTGGGCAATCTTTGAGTGCTATCCTGAGTCTCGGTTGTTTCCCGCTGACGAATCAATGCTGACAAAAATTCTAAAAGTTGCTGTTGCTCTTCAAGAGTGAGACTTTGAGCCTGACTCAGTACCTCGCTATAAGTAGACATAGGCTTTATGTTGACATTTTTGAATCTGAAGCTATTATATAACAATTTCTAGTTATGAGTTATGTCGCTAAGCTATCCATTCCATGAATCTCGTTCCTGATTCACATATTCTCCAGCATCAATCCCATTCCAAATTTCCTTACCCAAACCTTCCAGTTCTAAAATACTGCGGTTGGGCTTAGGAATCACCGATTGACGCAGCTTCAATTTAAGTTCTTTTGAAGATATTCCCCGATCGCGCCCCGCGAAATAATCTGCCAATGCTGCTTGACTTTCTGCTATCTCTTCGGCTGAAACCACCTCATCATCGCCTTCAACTTCAACCCCCTGATGAATGATTTTTCTCAATTCCTCTAATAATCGGAGTTGGTCAGTCAGGGCGAGGCGTTGAACTTGAGTTAGTACCTCATTATAAGTCGGCATAGACTTTTTACTGGTATTTTTTAGCTCTAACTCTAATATATACTGATTTTGGCTGGAAGTGCGATCGCCCTTTTCTTCCCAAAGTGCGATCGCCCTTAACTTAATCATAAATTTCTCTCCGGTGTCCAATCTGGTGAATACTAATAACCCTTAACTCCTCAT
>Ga0209591_10007181_pt1 | contig 12283 bp, 11 predicted proteins | sample MAT01_FD_187207 | JGI IMG/M metagenome (GOLD analysis project Ga0209591, IMG submission 187207) | Freshwater microbial communities from Lake Fryxell liftoff mats and glacier meltwater in Antarctica - MAT-01 (SPAdes) (version 2) | ecosystem: Environmental > Aquatic > Freshwater > Ice > Liftoff...
ATTGGTTTCAAACATTTTATTTTTTCTTATTATAAATAATTGTCATCTTCATTTCCGGCATCACATTTCCCTTTTCATCTTTCATTAAAAACGAAACATTCTGTGTCATTTTATCACCGTCCATTAGAATTTCACGATTCTCTGTAATCATTGGACTGATTCCTGTCATTGTCATTTTGTTATCTTCTGTTTTTCCCGTATAAGTAGTTATTCCGTTCTTCCCGAAAATATCAAACATCCATCCCGTAAATGAACCATCTTTATCAGGAACCATTATTCCTTTTCCCTCATATTTAAAACCATCAGGTGACATTGACTGAACACCGATTTCCAAAAATTGTCCGTTCAAAATCATACTCTGTATTATTTCATCAGTCATTTTCATTCCGAACATTTCATATGGCTCTGAAACCCATGTTCCCATCATAGACTCCATCACCGGCGATTTAACCGGCTCAGGTGGCATCATTCCCTGTGAATATGTTTTTGATGTTAATAAAACTGTAATTGTTAAAACTAAAATGAATTTAATTGTTTTCATTTTTTCTGTCTCCTTTTTATTTAATTTGTGGAAAATTATTTATTGAATTTAAAATTTATTGTTTAATTATTTTTTCTTCATTAATAATTTTATATTTAGAAATTATTCAGATATTATTCAGATATTATTCAGAAATTATTCAGAAATTATTCAGAAATTATTCAGAAATTACAACAGTATGAAAGGTATCAGCTTTTAAAATTCAGATATTTTTTTATAACTGTTTTTTATCAAAAATAAACCTGTAAATGTCAGTAGTCCGTTTAAAAGTAAAATTTCAAATCCGAATTTATAACCATTAAAAAAATTTACTGAATTCATATCAAGATAATAAGATAATAATGGTGCAATTACGCAAACAATCGGTACGAGTTTATCTTTAACTTTATATTTAGTGTATAAACCAAAAGCAAACAACCCTAACAAAGGACCGTAAGTATAACCTGCTACTTTAAAAACTGTATTAATTACCGCATCATTATTAATTTCTCTGAATGCAATAATAATCATTAACAATAAAACTGCAAATGAAATGTGCACTTTATGCCGAATCTTTTTTTCTTTTGAATTTTCATTGTTGCTGTTTAACTTAAGAAAATCTATACAGAATGAAGTTGTAAGTGTCGTAAGTACGGAATCTGCACTCGAAAAAGTAGCAGCTGTAATTCCCAGTATAAACACAATAGCCGCAAAAGAGCCGAGATGATTTAATGCAAGTAACGGAAAAAGTTCGTCTGTTTTTACAGGAATTCCAATCCCTTTTTCTATTGCAAAAATATATAGCAAAGCACCTAAAACTACAAAGAACAGATTTACAATTATTGAAATCGAACTGTATACATAAATATTTTTCTGTGCATCAGATAAAGATTTACAGCTTAGATTTTTCTGCATCATATTCTGATCAAGCCCTGTCATAACAATTGCAATAAATATTCCGCTAAGAAATTGTTTAAAGAAGAAACTCTTCTCTTTCCAGTCCCAGAAAAAGATCTGTGAGTATTTGGAATTATTAATTGTAGAAAATAAATCTGCTATTCCTAAATCCAATGAATTGCAGATTACAACGATGGAAAATATTACACCCATTAATAGAAATAATGATTGTACTGAATCGGTCCAGACCAGTGTTCTGATACCTCCTTTGAATGTATACAGCAATATTAAACCTATTACTATTGCCGATGTTAATGCAAAGGGAATTCCCCATTGATCAAAAATAAAAATCTGTAAAACAGCTGCAGATATATACAATCTGAAAGCTGCTCCGATAAGCCTCGATATCAGAAAGAAAAATGATCCTGTCTTCTCCGATGATGTGCCTAATCTCTGACCTAAAAAAGAATATATTGAAGTGAGATTAAGTTTGTAATACAGAGGCAGTAAAACTTTTGCAATTACAAAATATCCGACAAGATATCCCATAACAATCTGCATATATGAAAACTGATCTTTTGAAACTGCTCCGGGAATAGAAATAAATGTCACTCCGGAAAGTGAATCACCAATTAAACCGAAAGCTACAAGAAACCAGGGAGACTTTTTATTTCCAAGGTAATACGACTGGCTCGTGGCATTCCTTCCCGTATACCATGATATTGTCAGGAGTATAGAAAAATAAAGAAGTATGCATACGATAATAAAAAATGGTGACATTGTTTTTAAATAAATTTCAGATTAAACTAAATTAATTTATACTAAATTAAATCTTTCCGAAACAAAATAACCTTTATCTCCTGATTTTACTTTTGCACATTCATTGTGAGGATCATGCTCGAAATAAACTGTCCAGTCTTTATCGGAAATTTCTTTTAAATACTTATGTTTTTCATCAAGAGTTGTCAGCGGAAATAAATCATAACCCATAATATAAGGAGCAGGAATGTGACCGGCTGTCGGAATTAAATCAGCAACATAAAGCAGTGTATTTTTTTCATTATCAGAAACTTTTATCATCTGCATATTATTTGTGTGACCATTCACCGGAAGTAAGGTTATAAACTCATCAAATTTATATTCGCCATCAGGTAAATTTAAAATTTTATTTTCAAAAAGTGGTTTATAATTTTCCGGGAAAAAACTTGCTCTGTCTCTTTCAGTCGGATTCATAGCCCATTCATACTGCTTTTTCTGAACATAATAAGTTGCATTCGGAAAAGTTGGTTTTAAATTTCTGTCTTGATCATAATAAGTATTTCCACCGGCATGATCAAAATGGAGATGAGTCAATATCACATCCGTTATGTCTTCACTTTTCAGATTAATTTGTCCAAGACTTTTCTCAAGTGTAAATTCAGAATAATCTACATCATAAATTTTATTAACTTTTTCGGAAAGTTTATATCCGATACCCGTGTCTATCAGAATTTTCTTCTTCCCGCTTTCCAAAACCAAAGCTCTCGTACACATCTCAATTCTGTTTTCACCGTCAGCCGGATTTGTTTTCTGCCAGAGATTTTTCGGAACTACACCAAACATAGCTCCGCCGTCTAATTTAAATAAACCTGTCTGAACAGTGTGGAGTTTATAATCCCCTATTTGCATTTTTATCTTTTATGATTTATTTATTTTGAAAGTGCAATTATAATTATTATACGCTTAAATTTATATGTAAAAGATTTATTAAAGATTAAATTGAGTTTAGTGCTGTCCAAATCGTTTGAAAAGCTTAACCACTAATTCCACGAATTTTATCGAATTACTCGTAAAGCTTTTAAGGCAAAACAACCTTCTTGTAACAGGCAGATGAACCTCGTATCTTTTTTGATTCTGTTTTCTGTTTAGAAAAATAAAACGCATAAAGTTTTTAACCTTAGTAGAAAAATTTAAACAACCAATCATCTTAACCTTATTACCTTATTTTTTTTTCTTCCAAGTCTTTTGATAAAATTTCAATTAGCGGTTGCCAATGCAATTTAGAATAAATAAAATGTGTATATAGATTATTATATTCTATTTTCACGATTTGATAATAAGGTAATAAGGTAAAATATTTATATGCTTTATTTTCTACTAAGGTTGTTTCCGATTTTTTGAAACATTTTAGTGTAAGATTTTCTTACAAACAAAAATAATTAATCTAAAATTTTTAATTCACCCTATTGCTATAATAATCCAATACTTATTATATAATTTTCAAATGATGTTCATTAGAAAATTTTCTTATAGAAAAATCCGGGGTAAATATAAAACATCCTCATACATTTATAAATATTAAATCCAAAAATTAACACAGATTCACAGATATTCTCATTTTTCATTTCAAAAATTGATGCATTTTAAAATCTGTAAATATGTGGTTAAAAAAATGTTTTTAACTTTAAACGTTTTGCACGGATGTGAATTGTGTTTTAATTTACATGCAATATGAATATTTTACATTAATTAAAAAAATAAAACAAATGAACAAATTAATTCTAAGCATTTTATCCTTAATATTTTTTGCAAATATTTCTTATTCTCAGAATGCATCAACTTATTTCCCTGCAAGCACAGGATATAAATGGTTTTATAAAAACACTCCATTAGATTCTTTGAATAATCCTCAGACTACTCTTTCAACTTTTCAGGTAGATTCCTTTGCAACAAATGTAAATTATCAGGGTTTACTTTCCAGTCTGGTATTATCAAAGTCCGGATTGATTACGATAAATCAGAATACTCCTTATACTGATTCAAATCATTATAATTTTCAATCAACCAATGCATACAATTATTTAAATGTTGCAAGTTTAATCGGAAGTATTCCGGGTATTGATTCTGTTGCATTTGTAGCATTTCTTAAATCTTTTGAAAAATGGTATAATGTTTACAGATTTTCTCAGAGTGTAAATACTAATTATACTATTTTCACACGCGACACAACTATTACTATTGACACACTTGTATTGCCTTTAAGATTTGCATTGGTTGGCAGAAGATATAATGATCAGACAATTTCGACAATTAACGGAAATATACCAACAAAAAAGTTTTTAACTACATTTACTCTAAGCTATGGTATCTTGCCTCCATTTATTTATTTACCAATTATTACCAGACCTGACACTACTTACATTGCTTCTGATATATGGATAGTTAAAGAAAGCAACCCTTCAATAAATGTAGATTTGACCTCATTAGGTTTTCCGATATCATTTTCCATTCCGGGAAATGTAAAAGAGCTTACTTCTCCGACTGTTGGTATAAATTCTATATCAGATATTATTTCAGATAATTTTTATTTGTCACAAAATTATCCGAATCCGTTTAATCCAACTACAAATTTGGAATTTGGAATTTCGAAATTGGGATTTGTATCTTTGAAAATATTTAATAGTCTGGGCAGAGAAGTCAAAACTTTAGTAAATGAATATAAACCTGCCGGAAACTATTCAGTAGAATTCGACGGAAGTAAATTATCAAGTGGAATATATTTCTATAAACTTTCTTCCGGAGGATTTACAGATACAAAAAGAATGATATTAATCAAGTAAATTACATTTAACTTTGATTATGAATGATAAAATCAGCAAAGAACTGCAAAGTATTGTTAAAGATTGTGGTAATCAAAAAGATGATATTCAGGTGATTGTTAGTTATAATTATGAAGAGAAAATTGATAAACAAGAATTAGAAAAAGCAGGTTTAAAAATTGAGAATGAATTTGAAAATATTAAATCCATTGCAGGTGTTATTTCTTCCGATAAAATATCTGAACTGGCAGAAATAAATAATATTGTTTCAATAGAGTTTGACAGCGTTTATGATATCACTTAATTCAGATATTTTAAAATTTTATAATAAAAGGTTTTAGGATTATTCTCAAATTCTTTTTACTTTAGTAAATCTTTGTATATTTACTTTTCAAGAATTACTTTAATATCTATATCATTTTTCTGAAGGTTAAATTCAATTTCATTTGAAATAAAACCGTCTGCAGAAATTCCGATTTTATAATTCCCTTTTACAGGAACACTCAAAGTAAATTTTCCTACTTCGTCTGTGAGCAGTGCTATTTCGGGCATACTTACGGGAGAATCAATAAAATATATACTCGCATTACCAATGCCTTTTCCTTTAATATCCTGAATTTTTCCCGAGATTATTATTGAATTCATTTTATTTAAATTAAAATTATTTAATAATTAAAAATCTGATGTTTACGAATTAATTTTACTTCTACAAAATTTGAGGTAATTAAATTCTGATTTAAACTTACTTCAAAATATAATTTTATTTTATAAAATAAAATTAATTACGTAACATCAAAATAGAACTGATAAATTATGCTTTCCAGTTAATCATATTATTATATACTGGTGTTACTATTCTTGTCCCGGAGTTTGTACTTCCACCTCCGTATGCATGTATTGCAAAAGCATATCTTCCGCCGTTTTTAATTCTGTATACAGCTGCACCACTCTGTCCTCCATAAGTATCTATATCATAATAAACTTTTCTGCTGTTTACGGATGCTATTCTGTGAGCATCATACCACTGCGTACCTGATGGTTTATCTCCCGGATAACCTGAAATATTTCCTGTTGAAGATATAAGTTCTGCATCTGAATAAACTCCAAAACCAAACCATCCGGTTTCATTTCCTTTATTTGTCGGAAGTATAATTGCACCGTAATCAAAATTTTCACTTCCGTCATTTGTCCAGCCGGTTACAGATTTAAAATTTGTACTTGTTACAGATCCATAAGGAAGTGCAGCTCCGTTTCTTCCCGGCATGACTTTTATAGATCTTACCCAGCCGTCTCTTCCTGCAACTCCGCTGTTTTTAATGTATACACAATGTCCTGCTGTCATTACAGTATGTGGTCCTATAAACCAACCGGTACCAATCCATTGCGAATTATCTCTTGCAGTAATAAGTAATGAACAATGAACTCTCCATGGATATGAAGCAGTTGCCGTAATTTTAATTCTGTTATCAGCGCCGTGAACTGTCTCTGTCATAAATGAAGTTACAGGAGGTCCAAAAGATGCTTCACCGATATCCCTGAGTATCAGATCTTTCGGAATGATGATTTCTGTTAATGCCGACATTTCATTTTTTTTGTGACCCGCTAATGCTTCAGAACCGTCTGCATTTGGTTTTACTGTTTTTGGATTAATTCCTTCCGATGGTGCTTTGAATACAGATTTCATTATTTTTACTGAAGCTTCACTTCCTAGATTTGAAGTTTCTTCATGACCTGTTACTGCTTTCTTTTTTGCTGCTGCCATTTCCTTTACTCCTTATTATTTTAATTTTTAAATTACCGGTGATTTTTTTAAGAGCACTTTCTCCGGTTAAGTTAAGTGCTTATATAGTATTTGTATTTCAATAAATGTAGAAGTGTAAGTCCCGGTTTCATAAACTCCGGGACTTTTTATGGAAGTCATTCGGTAAGTAAGCTCGGATAAAAAGTCTCGATGTGAAATGTGATTTGTCATTTAAGTATTATTTAATTTACTTATACAAAAATATACTGTATGACATAAGAATTGAATAGTTGAACACCCATTTTGTTTATAGGGGAAAATACCTATAAACTTAATGCAGTCAAGTATTAAGAATAATTGGAATACTGTGCAGAGCAAAACTAAATGAAGTAAACAATTCGTGTAGCTTTAGAAATAAACAAAAAAAATTTACTTCTAAATCACAAAGGTTCAAAAAAATAAAACTTTAAGATTGAAAATCTTTGTGTCTTTGAGTCTTAGTGGCGGATTTTTCCGGATTCGTATGTTGAGATTTTTTTAATATTAAATGAAACTTCGGTAAGTATTTAAAAATTAAAACTGATTCCTGAATTGAAATTTCGGTTAGGTGCCTGAATACGCTCAAGCTCCTGATAAGATTCGTCCAGTAAGTTATTTACTGCGAGAAATATTGAAAATTTACTTGTTATATTTTTACTGATTTTTGTGTTTAATAAAAGATATGATTGCGGCTCTTCATAAGTATAAAATAAAACTTCATCTATCTTACTTAAATATCTTCCGTTAACATTTAAATTAAAATTGTAATAATTTAAATTTACTGTAAAATTAAAATTGTTCTGGGGCTTGTAAGGAAGGAAATCATCAGTTCTGCCTTCTGACTGATCCCTGGCTTTCAGATATGTATATCCTATATTAAAAGTATAATCTAATGGATTTTCAAATAACTGGAATCCTGAAGTGTAATCCATATATAATTCAAATCCTTTTACTTCTGCCTTTGCTATATTCTGAACCTGAAAAGGTCCATAAAGTGAACTGCCAATGTTTATATATTGTATAAGATTACTGTAGTCATTTATAAAATATGCAGCATCAAATGTAAATCTGTTCAGATATTGTTTCTTTAACCCAATCTCAAATGAAACCATCTCTTCAGGTTTCAGATTTGGATTATAAGTAAAATCAAATCCGCCGAATAATTCCTTTTTAAAATAAATTTCTGCAATTGAAGGTGCTCTGAATGCCCTGCCGGCAAGTGCTCTGTATGAAATATTTTCAAATATTTTTGATTTGGTAAAAGGTGTATATACAAAAGAAACCTTTGGGCTAAGCTGTGTTGACTGAACTCCGTTGACAACTTTATTAAAATCTAATCTTGCTCCGATAGTAGATGCAAGCTCAGGATTTCCGTTTTTATCTTTTAAAATACTTGTCTGATCCTGTGCAAATATTCCTATATTATTCATCTGCTGATCACCGTATAATATTTCCACCGGATTGGATTTTACTATATTCATCTGAAAATCAAATCCTGTAATCAGATAATTTGATTTACCAAGTTGAAAATCAACCTGTGAAATATTTCCGAGATTGTATGAATTTATATATGTGTTAAGACCAAAACCCGTATCTGCAAACTGAATAGAAACCGGATTATTCGGATTGTAATATGAATTACTCTTAAGATTATAATAATAAAATCGTGTTGTGTATTTCGAATTTGCAGTCGGAACTGCTCTGTAAAAAAGATCATAACTCTGTGTTTCTTTGTTTATTTCGTCACCTATAAACTTATCTGCTACTTTAAAAGGCTCAGCAATACTTCCTGCTTCTTTTTTCCAGTAACGAGGAAAACCACTGTTAGACTTCGTGTATTGAATAGTTCCCTCAAGATCTCTGTTGGCTAAAACATCGTATGTAAATTTTCCCGTCAACCCGTAAAATCTATAATTATTCTGCTGTGAATGACCGTCATTCTTCAGATAATTGATATTCATCAGATATGAAAATTTATTTACTGTGTTACTCTGTATTATATCACCACCAGAAAATGCCTGAGTATTATCCGAAAATTTCAGATTGTCAGGAAGCTTTTCGTAAAATCCGTAATTTAAATTTACATTTGTAAATGATTTATAAGTCGGCTTTTTTGTGATAACATTTATCACTCCGCCTATCGCACTGCTTCCGTATAAAGATGAAAATGCACCTTTTACAACTTCCGTTCTCTCAATTATCGAAACAGGAATCAATGACCATAATGCTCCTTTAGAATCTCCTGTAAGTGATGGTCTGCCGTCTAATAAAAGCAAAACTCTGTTCCCTATTCCGCCTCCGGCTACGTCAGATGAACCTCTTATCGACAATGAACTCACATTTATTCCGCTGCTTCTGTTAATCGTAACTCCCTGTACTTCCTCAAGCACATTATCAAATGTTAAAATACTTTTTCTTGCAATTTCATCGGATGTTACAATCGAAATTGAAGAAGGCGTTTGCTGAAGTGTTACTTCTGATTTGGTTGATGTTACATTTATTTTTTCCGTTTCAACTGTTGCCTCTTCCATAAATATATTGTACTTCTTTAATTCACCATCAGATAGTGTCAATGTATCTGAGTATTCAGCAAAACCAATATACGTGGCTTTTAGTGAATACAAACCTTCCGGAATTCCTGTGAATTTATATTTACCTGCATTATTGGATTGTGCAATTAAAACTTTTTTTGATTCTTCACTTATTAGTTTTATATTTACAAGACTTATTACAGAGTTTGTTTCATTATCAATTACAATTCCTTCAAGTGTGCCAGTTTTAACATCTGCTTTTATGCAGTTCACTATACTTAAAATAAATAAAACAAGCAGAACCTTTGTAGTAAAGATTCTGCTGTTTATTATATCTGAAATTTTATTTGAAATTGTAATTAAAAAATTACTCATTATTATATTCTCAATTATCAGTAAACTTTTTTTGTTGTATCAGACCATGAAATCATATTTATTCCCACTGTTCCTTCATTGTTAGTGCCTATTATTGCTTTCAATGGTGGATTTAAAAAACATGACGATCCTGCACCGTTTAAAAATCTGGCTGTATCACATCCATAAACTGACATTATCGGACTCTGTCCGCCAGTAGCTTTTCTAAATCCTACAGAAACTACATAACTGCCGGGATTTAAATCTACTAATTTATAATTATAACTTAAATTTAATACATTATTTGATCTTGTAATTTTAACTGTATCAAAAGCCGTAGGTCCTGCCATAGGCGGCCAGCCTGTTGATGGATAAGCTGAAATTAAATATGTTCCGCCAGATAAAATGAAATTTGTATCTACAAATTTAATTGTGCCATTAACCGACTTTGCATCAGGTCCGGTTACCGGAGGTGTAACTACTGTATCTTCAGAACAACTGTAAACCGATACCATTAAAAGTATTGCAAAAAGTGTTTGTATAATTGGATTTAAAATAAGTTTTTTCAATTTGATTTTTTTGATTTTTAATTTAATAATGTTAATTAAATTTTAGTTAGTTACTTACTATTTATTTTACACTGTAAAAATAGATATGTTTCTGCAAATATGTTATGACTTAAATCATTTTAAATGGCTTATTCCTATGATATATATCATAAAAATAGTTCAGCTTCAATAACACCGAAATTACTTAAAAAACTCCATTTTTTTAAAAATAAATTACTTTTTTATACAAATTATCAGTTAAATTCACACGATAAAACAAAGATAGTAAATATGGAATTATAATCCATAATAAACCTTTAATTAAAAATAAAATAAATCCTGTTTACCCCTAATTTTTTTTATAAAACTAATTAATTTTTCAGAGGATAACTTTTGCAAATTTAGTTTGCAATAATTTCATAGGTTTTGAAATCTGATGTCATCGGCGATTCTTCGCCTTTCTCTTTGGCTATCCGGATATCTTCAAATCCTCTTTTATGACCTTCTATGAATTCAGGTGATGATGTCCATTCTTTGAACGATTCTTTTGAATCCCAGTGACTGACTATCAAGTAGTCACTTTCTCCGCTGGTGGGTTTTAATACTTCCATATTCAGAAATCCCGGCATTCTGTCTATTGCATGTGCACGTGATCCGAATAATTCTTCAAATCTGCTTTTATAATGATCTTTACAACTGATGTAATTTATTGCTACAAATTTTTTTTCTGAATTCATTTTTATTTGTATTAAATTTATGTTTTGCAACATAATGCTTATTAAGACTAAATTCAAATAAGAAATTTGTGACAATTTAAATCACTCTAAGTAAATACCCTTTCAGATATTTTGTTTCATTCATCTGAATCAATACAGGATGGTCAAATGAGCTGCTTACTTTTTCTATTACCTGAACTCTCCTTTTCGCTTCTATAGCACTTTTTACAATCACGTCTTCAAAATTACTTTCATTGATATGATATGAACATGAAAATGTAAACAACATTGAATTTGGTTTCAGTAATCTCATCGCCTTTGTATTTAATTCAATGTAACCTTTTAATGCCGGTATCAGATTCTTTTTTGATTTTGTAAATGAAGGAGGATCAAGTATTATAAAATCATATTTCTCAGTCGTCTGAAACAATTCATTCATATATTCAAACACATCTTTGCAAATAAATTTTATATTTTCATAATTATTTATAACTGAATTTGCTTTAGCTGTATTTATTGAATGCTCCGATGAATCAACTCCTGTAATGTCCGCTGCTCCTGCGCTTGCTGCATTTAATGCAAACCCACCCTCATTACAGAATAAATCCAGAACTCTGTATTTCTCATTTATATATTTTCTAATTAACACTCTGCTTCCTGCCTGATCTAAATAAAATCCTGTCTTCTGTCCGTTCAGTAAATCAATTTTATATTTTATGTCATCTATTTCTGTTACAAATGTTTTATCTTCACTAACAGGAGTTTCGGTGCTTTCATATACAATGCCTTCAAGCTTCTCTAATCCTTCCATAACTCGTAATTCGTTATCATTCTTTTCTACAATCAAAACAGCTTTAAAATTTTCTGTTAATATTTCCTTTATTATCTCTGCATATTCATTCATCCCGATTGAAAATATCTGATAAGAATATCTGTCATCAAATTTATCTATTATTAATCCGGGTAAAAAATCACTTTCACTGTTCACCATTCTGTAAACATTTCCGCATGACTTAAATTTTCTTCTCAAAGAATTTGCCATGCTGATTCTCTTAAATAAAAATGCCTTGTCAATTTCCTCTTCCCTGTCAGTGAGATGCCTGTATGCTATCAGCGAACTTTTATTGTAAAATCCTTTGCCCAGAAATTTATTGCTGCTTGAATAAAGCTCCACAACTTCCCCGTTCTTCTCAATTCCTTCAGTTTTTTCTATCTCATTACTGAATATCCACTGATGACCTACATTCAATCTTCTTTCTTCGTTCTTCTTTAAAAAAACTTTACTCATTATTTAATTTAATTTATTTTTTATTTTACTTTTTATTTTACTTTTTATTTTACTTTTTATTTTACTAATTC
>Ga0209591_10007186_pt1 | contig 12281 bp, 12 predicted proteins | sample MAT01_FD_187207 | JGI IMG/M metagenome (GOLD analysis project Ga0209591, IMG submission 187207) | Freshwater microbial communities from Lake Fryxell liftoff mats and glacier meltwater in Antarctica - MAT-01 (SPAdes) (version 2) | ecosystem: Environmental > Aquatic > Freshwater > Ice > Liftoff...
GACGAGCACCAGGACGCCCACCCCAGCGGTGCCGACGGTGACCGGCACGCCTCCCACGGCCACACCGAGCCCGGCCGGGCCGAGTCCAACCGCGACCGCAGGCCCGTAGACTGCTGGGATGCGGGCCACTCGAATGAGCGGTGCGAGGGGCATCGGCGCCAGGCCGGTGCTCCTCTTCTTCTGCACGGCCACGCTTGTCGGGTGAGCTGCTCGGCTGCCCGCGCTGATCAGGTGAGTTTCGGGCCGCCCGGTCGTATACTAGGACCTCCGTTCGCGCAAGGAGACATCGTGACGAGTGGCCCCTGTACCGAGGAAGCGTGCCGTGATCACACCGGGAATTGTTCGCTCGCTGGGACTGTTCGCGCTCGCTGGCCTGGCCGAAATTGGCGGGGGCTACCTGATGTGGCTGTGGTTGCGCGAAGGACGGCCCTGGTGGGTTGGCCTGGTCGGTGCGCTGGTCGTGGTGCTCTATGGCATCATCCCCACCTTTCAGCCCGCCACCCTCGATTTTGGCCGGGTCTACGCCGCCTATGGTGGCGCGTTCATCGTTTTGTCCCTGCTCTGGGGCTGGCTGGTGGACGGGGTGCGCCCGGACATGCCAAGTACGGTCGGAGCACTGATTGCACTCGTCGGGGCGGCGATTATTGTGTACTGGCCAAGAACGTAACCCAACTGCTGCGACTGCTGCGAGCTGCGCGGGCTGGTGGCAGCAGCGGCGTGCGGTCAATGCTTTGCTTGGGTGTGTAGGCTTCTCGCTCCACAGCGCGCATCCCAGTGATCGCCTTCAGCTTCGCTTCACGGTGGCTTCATGTTGCGCGGCTATCCTGTGCTCACGTCGCTGATTGACAGCGATGAATGGAACCGCAAGCGCAAGGAGCGCCGACCTATGCAACGATGGACACGAATCTTTGCCCCGGCACTGGCACTGGCCGTGGTCTTAACTGCCGGCCTGGCCGCACTCGGCAACAACCGCGCCGGCGCCCAGCCCGCCAGCGCCCCGCCCGCCGCCGTGGTGGCCCAAGTCCAGCCGCAGCCCCCGCTGCCCACCGCCAAGCCGAACGAGGGCACTGAGACACCCGACGCTCAGGAGGGGCCAGAGGCCACCGAGGCTACCGAGCCAGCCGAGGACCCCGCCGCCGAGGCCGCCGAGGCCGCCGCCCTGTCCAGCAAGGCGACGATCAGCGCGCAGCAGGCCACCGATGCTGCCCTGGCCGTGAACCCTGGCACCACGGTGGTGAAGGTTTCCCTGGACGACGAGAACGGCGCAGTGGTCTACAGCGTCGAGCTGAGCAGCGGCGCCGATGTGAAGGTGGACGCGACCAGCGGCCAGATCGTCGGCACCGACCAGGCCGGCGAGCAGGAGGACGCCAACGAGGTCGATCACGAGGACGCCGAGCTGCCCTCCACCCCCGCCCAGCCGTAGGATCTGACGCACGCAGGCGCGAGTCTGTACCAGGAACCAGTGAGGGCCAGGCGCACCAGCGTCTGGCCCTCACTGCGGTACGCGTGATCGGCGCGTACCGCGCAGCAGCGGGCGATTATTCCATCGTTCGCTGGTCTGTCACGGGCGCTGCCGGTGTCGCTGCGCGGATCTGCTCCGCGCTGATGCCGACATGCGCAAGCAGCTTCAGCAGCATGGCGTTCTGCTCCTCCAGATACTGCATGATCGCATCGATTTCGTGCTCAGCCCGCACATTCACCTCGTAGTCGCTCTGGGCGCGTAGCGCGGCGTGGCGGCTCTGGAGATTCTGGCCAATCAGGAGCAGCGGCATCAGGAAGATCTGGATCATGTTCGAGATGAAAAGCCAGAGCACAAACGCCTGCGGGGGGTCAAATTGTAGCGGCCTCGGGGCGAGCAGATTCCACCCCAGCCAGAGCACGGTCCAGCTGAAGATCAGCAGAAAGAAGCCCATGGTGCCGACCCGGTTGGTGATGGCGAGTGCCAGCCGGTCAAGTCGGCTCATGCGCTCGTCGTGTTCGCTATTCACATCGCGCACGGGCGTTCGGCGGCGCAGCTTGCTACGCGCATGCGGCGGTTGGAGGGTCGGATCTGTAGCCATGCAACGGCCTCCGGTACAGAGCGACAGCAACAGGTTCGTCAGGGCTCCGCAGTACCGCTGCTAGCCACCAGGGATGACGGCTCCCCTGCCATAGGGGAGGCGCACGGTAAACGTACTCCCCACACCTGCGGTGCTCGTAACCTCGATGCTTCCCCGATGAGCTGCGGCGATCTCCCGCGCGATCGCCAGGCCCAGACCGGCACCACCGCTGTTGCGGGCCGTATCGACGCGATAGAAGCGCTCGAAGAGGTGGAGGATATGCTCAGGCGCAACCCCGATCCCCGTATCGCGGATGGTGACTACGACCTGCCCAGGGCCGGCCTGCGCCTGTACGGCTACCGCACCCCGCTCCGTGTACTTCAGCGCATTGTCGATCAGGTTGAGGAAGAGCCGAATCAGTCCGTCCCGGTCACCGACGATCTGGAGATTAGCGGCAATAGTTGCCGTGAGCGTGATCGCGCGCTCGTCGGCCAGGGGCCGCAGTGTTTCGACGACATCGCTCACCAGCATCCCGAGATCGACGGGCTCGTGGACGGTCAGCTGGCTGGTTTCGCCACGGGCCATATGCAGCAGATTCTCAATCAGCCCGCGCAGACGCCGCGTTTGGGCCGTCAGGTCGTCCAGGGCCTGATCATACTCCGGGCCGCTCCGTGGGCGCGCGTGCGTCACTGTGAGAATGGCCTCCATCGCGGCCAGGGGCGTGCGCAGCTCGTGGGAGGCGTCGGCGGTGAACTGGCGCTCGCGCTGGAAGGCACCGTCCAGCCGCCCAAGCATGCCATCGAAGGTCGCCGCCAGCCGACCAACTTCGTCTGCGCTGGGCGGCAGATTCAGCCGGGCGTGGAGATCCTCCGCCGAGATGCGCTGGGCCGTGCGGGTGATCGTATCGATTGGGCGCAGGGCGCGTGCCGCCAGCAGGTAGCCCCCAGCTCCCGCCACGACCACCAGCAACGGCACCCCGATCAGCAGCGTGGTCAGCAGTCGTTCCAGTGCGCTCTGCACCCCCTCCAGGGACTGCGCCGTCTGTACGATGCCCACCGGGGTGCCGTTTTCAAGCAGGGGTAGGCTGTAGACTCGCACCGACTCCCCGCTCGCCGCGTCGGCGATGGTCGCATAGCCTGGCGCACCGGCACGGGCCGCGCTGAGGCTTGCTGCGTCAACGGGGAGCGTGCTGTACACGCCGACCGCCTGTTGCACCTGGCCCGCAACGGTGAGCACACGCAGCGTGAGCCCGCGCGCGCGCAGCCGCGCAGCGGCCTCGCCCTCCACAATGTTGTCCGCCAGCGAGAGCTGCCCATCCTCGACATTGACATTCTCGCCCCCGATTCCGGCGATGGCCTGCGCGGCACTGAGCTGGAGACTATCGTCGAGCGCGGCGCGCAGCCCCTGCCCGGTGCTGAGGTAGACATATGCGCTGAAGGCGAGCAGGGCAGCAAGGAGCAGCCCGGCGGTCCAGAGCGCGAAGCGCACGCGCAAGCTGCTAAAGCGTGCCATCACCCGCACCCTCAACGCTCAGGCGATAGCCCGCACCGCGCACAGTGTGGATCAGCTTCACGGCGAACGGGTCGTCGATCTTGCGGCGCAGGTTGCGGATGTAGACATCGACGACGTTGGACTGGTTGAAGGCGTCGTAATTCCAGACGTGCTCGGCGATCATCGTGCGGGTCAGCACGCGCCCAGGCGCGCGCATCAGGCACTCCAGCACGGCATACTCTTTGGCTGCCAGCTCGATCAGGCCGCCACGGCGCACGCGCTGGGTCGCGGTGTCGAGCGTCAGGTCGGCCACCTGGAGCAGCGTCGTCTTCGGCGTGTCGGCGCCGCGGCGGCCAAGGGCGCGCAGGCGCGCCAGCAGCTCTTTGATCGCAAACGGCTTGACGAGGTAATCGTCGGCGCCGCTATCAAGCCCGCTGACGCGGTCGTCCACGGTATCGCGGGCGGTGAGCATAAGCACCGGCATGCGCTGGCCACGCGCCCGCAGCGCGCGGCAGACCTCCAGCCCACTCAGCTCGGGCAGCATGAGATCGAGCACCACCAGATCGAAGGGTGCGGCGTCCAGCCACGCTAGGGCCTCGTTTCCGTCGTAGGCCAGATCCACCGCGTAGCCCTGCTCTTCCAGGCCCCGCTTAACGTACGCGGCAATCGTGCGCTCATCTTCAACCACTAGGACGCGCATGGCGGCACCTCGCTCCGGGCGGCGCGACGACGGCGCCAACGCTGCCAGCCGCTACGCACACCAACCGCTACCAGCATGAGGCCGGCCGTGCCCCACCCGGCCTGGCGTAGCCCACGCTCCAGCAGGGGCAGGTTCTGGCCGAACAGGTAGCCAAGTGCGCTGACCGCGCTCGCCCACACGACCCCGCCGAGCGCGTTGTAGCGGAAGAACCGGCGGTAGGGCATGTGGCTCACACCCGCCAGGAACGCCGCCAGCAAGCGGAGCAGCGGCAGGAAGCGCCCGAAGAAGACAGTCGGGGGGCCGTGGCGCTGCATAAAGGCCTGGGCCTGCGTGAGGTGCGCCGGGCTGATCCGAAGCCAGCGCCCATAGCGGGTGAGCAGTGACAGCCCGTAGCGCGACCCCACCCCATAGCCGAGGCTATCGCCGGCAATCGCGGCCAGTGCCGCGACCAGCACGACCGCCCAGATCGGCAGCAGCCCCTGGGCGGCGGCAGCGGCGGCAAGCAGGAGCGTGGTCTCGCCGGGCAGCGGGAGGCCGGCGCTCTCGAAGAAGATCAGGCCGCCCACCAGGGGCAGCCCGTACATGGCGATAAACTGTTGAAGCATGGCGGCTCTCCAGGGCATCAGCGTACCACCGCAGTGTAGCGCGCGCACATGAAGCCTGGATGAAGCCCTTAGCCGCCGAGCGAGCTGCCGATCAGGCGGCCGATGCCAAAGGTGATGCCGGCGGCTGCGAGGCCCACAAGCACCTGACGCATCCCGGTATACCAGACGCTCCGCCCAGTGAGCAGCGTGATCGCCGCGCCGATGCCGAAGAGGCCCAGCGTGCTGAGCACGACGCTCACCGCCACGGCGCCGAGGCCGCTCAGAAAGAAGAAGGGGATGACGGGCACGATGGCGCCGACGGCGAAGAGCAGAAACGACGAGATCGCTGCCTCCCAGGCCGAACCGCCCAGCTCGTCCGGGTCTACGCCCAGCTCCTCACGGGCCAGCGTGTCGAGGGCGGCCGCCGGGTCGGCGATCAGGCGAGCGGCCAGGGCTTGGGCCTGACCTTCCGGCAAGCCCTTGGCCTGGTAGATCAGCGCCAGCTCCTCCTGCTCCTCGGCGGGGCGCTGCGCCAGCTCATCGCGCTCGATGCCAATCTGGCGCTCGTACAGCTCGCGTGAGCTCTGCACCGAGATCCACTCGCCCAGGGCCATCGAGAAAGCGCCGGCGAGCAGGCCGGCCAGCCCGGCCACCAGCACCGCGCGCCCATTGGGGTCGGCGCCGGCCACGCCCATTACCAGGCTAAAGTTGGAGAGCAGGCCGTCGCTGGCGCCCAGCACGGCGGCACGCAGGGCATTGCCGCTACTAGCGCGATGGCGGCCCTCGAGCTGCGCCAGGGCGCTGCCCTCCAGGCCGCCGCGCGTGCCGCTGATAATCGTTTGGAGCACGCGAGCATGGGAGCGCTCCTGGCCTGGCAGTGCGGTGGCGCGCGACTCGTGCTGGGTTGCGTAGGCGTTGCTGTCCATGCGCTCCAGGCCGCCGATGGTTGGCAGCACGAAGGCCGGCCCAAAGCGCTGCGCTAGCCCGATCAAGGTGCGTGTGCGCCAGCCGAGGCGTCGGGGCGGGAGCGGTTGCCCTGCGGCAACGAGCTGCGCTGCCCAGAACTCCGCGTGCTCCGCCTCCACCACGGCAAGGCGGCGATAGACCTCGGCTAGCTGTGGCTGCGGCTCGGCCTTGGCGATGGCAGCGTAGAGCGCCGCGCTCTCGATCTCGTCTTGCCAATTTGCGCGGTAGCGGGCGTGATCTGGTTACGACATAGGTGAGCATCCACGCTGGTTTGTTCTCCCCTCCTAGCAGTACCATTCCATCCTAGCACAGGCGCCGCAGCTTCACGTCGGCTTCATGAACCGGTGCTACGCTGCCTGCTATCGAGCGGCAGCGCGCCGCCCTTAGCCCACAGGAGTTCGTATGCACCCGCGCACTGCGCAGATGCTCACCGGCATTGCTCTGGCTGGCACCCTGCTGCTGGCCGCCTGTGGCGGCGCAACCGCCACTCGTCCCGCGTCGTCCGCGCCCGTCGCCAACGTGCCCGCCCCCACGCAGCCAGTTGCAGCTGCTGGCGAGGGCGGCGAGGGCGGCGTCGAGGCCGCGTTGGTCACCTACGCCGACACCGCCCAGCGCTTCGCCATCGGCCACCCTGGTACCTGGACTCAGGATACCAGCGTCCAGGATGGCGTCCAGTTCAACGGCGGCGACGACCAGATGCGCCTGGAGCTCGTCACACCTACAACCGGCACCGACCCCATGGCCTACGCCCAGCAGGATCTCGCCAGCGTACGCAGTGCTTTCCCCGGCTTCAAAGAAGTCGGCCTCGCGCCCTCCACTGAGGTCAAGGGCGCCATCGTGCGCGGCTTCGAGGCCCAGGCCACCTCGACCGTCACCGGCAAAGCGTACCCCGCTCGCGGCGACCGCTACTACATGCCCCTGCCCGACGGCCGCCTCGCGGTGCTCACGGTGGTCGGCCCTGCCAATCACTACGACCGCGAGGGCGTGCGCGACATCGCCCTGACCTTCCAGTTCACCCAGTAGTCTACGCGGCAGCAGGCGCGATGCCGGACGAACGCACCGCTGGTGCAAAGTCTAGGTCCAACGCGCCCCGCACACCTTCGAGGCCAACTATGGTCCGGAAATCTGTGTCATCTGTGGACAACGCTCAGGAGATACGCCCCATGCACGCCATTGAGCTCCAGAATCTCTACAAGATTTACAAAGACGGCGCGGTCGAGACGGTTGCTCTGCGCGACGCCCAGCTCCAGATCCAGACCGGCGAGTTTGTCGCCATCACCGGTCGCTCCGGGGCCGGCAAGTCTACGCTGCTGAGCCTGATCGGCGGGTTGTCTACTCCTAGCGCCGGCAAGGTCGCGATCAACGGCATCGACATCACGCGCCTGAGCGAGACCGAGCGCGCCCGCATCCGGCGCGACCAGATCGGAATCGTCTACCAGGCCGACAACCTGATCGCCTTTCTGAGCGCGTACGAGAATGTGCTGCTGCCGCTCCAACTCGCGCACACACCGCAGGCCGCCACCCGCGCCCGCACGCTGCTTGCCGAAGTCGGCCTGGCCGAGCGCATGGGCCATCGGCCAGGCACGCTCTCCGGTGGTGAGCGCCAGCGTGTCGCGATCGCCGTCGCCCTCGCCAACGCGCCGCGCATCCTGCTCGCCGACGAGCTGACCGGCGAGCTCGATAGCGCTACCGCCGACCGCGTGATGGAGCTGCTGCACGCGCTCAATCTCCGCCACCAGCTCACGCTTGTTGTCGTCACGCATAATCGCAGCGTCGCCGCCCGCGCCCGTCGGCAGATCACCATCGCCGACGGCCAACTCAGCGCCGGGGAGGCCATCCATGTTGCCTGAGCCGCTGCTCCAGACCAACGCCCTTACCCGGCGCTACCGGGTGGGGCGCGCGACCGTGACGGCCCTAGATCAGGTGAGTATTGCCGTCCAGCCCGGCGAGTTCGTCGCCATTATGGGGCCGAGCGGCTGTGGGAAGTCCACGCTGCTTAACTTGATCGGCGGGCTCGACCAACCAAGTGACGGCCAGGTCTGCCTGGAGGGCCAGGATCTGCGCACTCTGAATGAGGAGCAGTTGGCCGCGCTGCGCCGGGCGACGCTTGGCTTCATCTTCCAGCGCCACGACCTCTTTCCCGTGCTCACCGCCCGCGAGAACGTCGAGTTCCCGCTGCTCCTGGCCGGCGTGCCACCCGCCGAGCGCCGGGAGCGCGCCGAGGCGCTGCTCGCCCTGGTCGGTCTGCCCGAGCAGGCCGAGCATCTGCCGGAGGAGCTTTCTGGGGGGCAGCAGCAGCGTGTCGGCATCGCCCGCGCCCTGGCGAACCGGCCGCGCATCCTGCTCGCCGACGAGCCAACGGGCAATCTCGACAGCGCCACCGCCGGAGAGGTGCTCGACGCCCTCACCACGCTGGTGCGCGCCCAGGGGTTAACGCTCGTAATGGTGACCCACGATCGCGCCGATGCCAGCCGCGCCGACCGCGTGATCCGCCTGAAAGACGGCCACGTCCTGGCGGAAGGAGCCCCTCAATGATACCCACGTATGCCTGGAAGCTCGTGACGCGCAATGGGCGCCGCACCGGCACCTACCTCTTCGGCCTCGCCCTCGCGGTGGGCCTGTTCGCCGGCATCCTCTTCTTCGTGGACGCCACCGCCCGCCAGATGACCACGACCGCACTCGCCCCCGTGACCCTGGACATTATCGCCCACGCGACCAAGCCCGATGTAAATGTGATTCCCATTGCCGCCGCCGAAGCGCAGCAGCGCGGGATCAGCGCAGCTGCGCCCGTAATCGTCGCCGACTTCGCCAGCGCGCAGAAGCTGGGCGCAAGCCAGAAATCGCCAGCCGGGCGGCTCTTCGCGCTTCAGCCGGATTACCTCCAGCGCTTCGAGTTGCTTCAGGTGAGCAGCGGCAGTTTCGCCCCGCAGGGCGTGATGGTCAGCGAGGCGATGGCGACCGCGCAGCAGCTCCAGCTGGGCGACCAGTTCCAGCTTACGTTTACCGGCGTGCCTACGCCGGTGACGCTGCCGATCACAGGTATCGTGAACATGGATCGCGCCGACGCGCTGTTCGCCACCGCCGCCGAGGCCGAGAACGCTCTCGTGGCTGATGTCGTCTTCGTCGATCAGCGCTGGTTCCAGCAACAGCTCCAGGCCCCGCTCGTGGCCTACGCCGGTGCGGCCACAACGCTGGCGCTCCCCGGCCAGGTGATCCTCGACCCGCAAGTGCATGTGCGGATCGACCGCACGCTGCTGCCCGGCGACCCGACCCTGGCCGCGCTGCACACCGACGCCCTGCGTCGCCAGGTGGAGCGCGCGTTCCCCGGCCAGATCAAAGCCCAGGACAACCTCTCGGGCGCACTGAAAGCGGCCAAGAGTGATGTGCTCGCGGCCAAGCTGCTCTTCATCTTCCTCGGTCTGCCGGGCGTGGCGCTGGCGGCCTACCTGGCCCAGTTCGCTGCCGCGCTCTTCGCCGACGCGCAGCGCCGCGAGCTGAGCCTGCTGCGCACGCGCGGCGCGACGCCCGCGCAGTTGGTCGGCATCCTGGCTGTGGCCGCACTCCTTCTCGCACTTGTCGGCTCGGCTCTGGGCGTGCTCGTCGGACTCGGGGCGCTGCTGGTTGCGGCGGGCGGGCAGGCTACCGGAGTGCTGAGCCCGTTTGCCGCCGGATTCGACTGGGCGCTGTTTGGCGGCTCGGCCGCCACCGCCTTCGGCGCGGGGCTTGTGCTGACCTTTCTGGCCGCCTTTGTGCCGACGGTGAGCGCGCTGCGCCGCGAGATCACCCAGGAGCGCCGCCAGGTGCAGCGCACAGCCCGGCCGCCCTTCTGGAAGCGTGCCTACCTCGACCTGTTTGCGCTTGGCGCGGCTGCGCTGATCTTGTTCATCACCCAGCGCAACGGCGGCTTCAAGCCCAGTGGCAACGAGGGCACGGCGATCACGCTCTCGTTCTACATCTTCCTCGCCCCCTTCTTCGCCTGGGTCGGCAGCACGCTGCTGGTGCTGCGTCTGGTGGAGGCGGGGCTACGCCAGAGCGCAGAGCGGCTGGCGGCGCTCTACCGCATCCCGTTTGGCGAGATCGGCACGGTCGCCGGGAAAACCATCGCACGCCGGGCGCGGCAGATCGCGGCGGCGACCACCGTGATCGCCCTGACGCTCTCGTTTGGCACCAGCCTGGCGCTCTTTCAGCGCACCTACGCTGCCGAGAAGCAGCTCGATGCACAGTACCTGGTCGGCTCCGATATGCGCGTCACCCCGGCGCTGAACACGCCGCAGCTCCCCGCGTTCGCGACCCAGCTCCAGCGGCCAGGCGTCGTCGGGATCACCACTGTGGCCCGCGATACGCAGGCGCTGGTCGGCTCGGAGAAGAACACCGTCTACGGCATCGACGTGCCCTCGTTCCGCCAAGTGGCCTACCTGCCGAACAGCTTCTTTGTGGACGGGGCGGCCCCGCAGACCATCGACGCGATGGCCAACCGCACGACAAACTACGCCCCTGGCACCGCGCAGCAGGTGCTCGACGCCCTGGCCAGCACGCCGAACGGCGTGATCATCTCGGTCGAGCAGGCTGAGAAGTACAACATCCGCGTCGGCGACCCCGTGTTGCTGCGGCTGCTCAACCGAGCGACGGGCGAATATCACAATACGCAGACGGTCGCGGTGGGCCTGTTCACCTATTTTCCGACCTCGGCCCAGGACTCGGACTTCATCCTCAACCGCGCCTTCATGACTCAGCAGTCCGGCTATGCGCCGATGGACGCCTTCCTGCTGAAGACCGATGGGCAGGCTGGCACGACCGCGCAGGTCGCGGACGCGATCACCGCGCAGTTTAAGCACCAGCTCCCGGTGCGGGTGCAGACAACCGACACCGTGCTGCGTGTTGAGCAGAGCTCGCTGACGGCGCTGAACCTGGGCGGGCTGGGGGCGATGGAGCGGCTCTACACGGTGCTGGTGGCCTCGCTGGGGTTGGGGATCTTCCTCCTGGCGATGGTGCATGAGCGCCAGCGCGAGTTCGGGGCGATGCGCGCCCTGGGCGCGAACCTTGGCCAGCTGCGGCGCATGCTCTTCGCCGAGGCGACCACGATCGGTGGGCTGAGCCTACTGATCGGCGCGGTGGTTGGGGTGGGGCTGGCCACGCTGCTGGTGCAGCTGCTCGCCGTCATCTTCACGATCCCGGCGCAGGGGCTGGCGGTGCCGGGGGTGGAGTTGGCTATCCTGGCGGGGCTGGTGCTCGCGGGGATGCTTGCGAGCAGCGTGGTGAGCAGCCGGCGACTGGCACGACTCAAGGTGGTAGAGGCGCTGCGCGAGCCGTAGCCTGCCGATGCGGCGGAACAGGTGGGCGACGAAGCGCTGCTCGCCTGATCGTCCGCGCTGCATCTGCACGGGCGGCAGCACGCGTGCTGGCACTGAGACTGCTATAAGGAGCGATTCAAGCGCGACTCACAGAAACAGGACCCTTCAGATGCACGATCTCCCGCATCCAGCGAGCAAACCACCACTGCCCCGGCATCCCGAGGCCCGCCGGCGCTTCGCCCTGCTTCACACGCTGATCTACGACGAGCGGCGGCGCCACCGCCTGATCCGCGTCGGCGCGCTGCTGGCGCTCGCCCTGGTTGTCGGCCTGACACTGCTAGCACGGCTGTCTACCGTGCTGCCTGTAGATGTCTGGTTTACCCAGGAGCTCCAGGAGCATCAGTGGGCGCTGCTCGCGCGCCTGATGTACGGTGTGTCGATCTTCGGCTACACGCCCTGGTCTGCGCTCACGGTGGCGGTCGGCACGCTGCTGATCGGGCTGCTGCTCGGCTGGCGCGACGGGCTGTACCTGCTGGGCATCACCATTGGCCAGGGCCTGGTCAACGCGCTGATCAAGCGGACGATTGGACGCCCGCGCCCGATCAACACGCTCGTCGAGGTCTTTGTGCCCGAGCAAGGGTTCTCGTTCCCGAGCGGCCACGTCATGTTCTACACGGTCTTCTTCGGCTTTCTGCTCCTGCTCGTGCTCACGCGCATGCCGCACACCCGCTGGCGCTGGCTGTTCGGTGCTCCGCTGGCCGCGCTGGTGCTGCTCATCGGCCCATCGCGGATCATCCTTGGCGCCCACTGGCTGAGCGACGTGCTCGCGGCGTATCTGCTCGGCCTGGTGATCCTGGTGCTCGCAATTGAGGGCTACATTCACCTCCTCGCGCCGCGGTCACCGACAACCCAGCATGGCCTGATGCGCGCTATCGATGAGCGACGCGAGGCGTAGCCGTTCGGTGAAGGCGAACACGCTGCGACCACTATGGCTGACCGTTGCGCTGCACTTCATTGCGAACGTCGGCGTCCAGTATGGCCACCTCAGCACCCACGATTCTATGGCCTGGCAGGCGCCCTCAGTGTGAATAACAAAAGGTTATTCATCGTGCGGGCCTTACCGGTGATTGTAGAGCTCGATCTGCCAGCGCCACGCGGAGCGATCATCGGCGTTCCACCATTGAATGAGCGTGCCTATCTCACCGCCTGG
>Ga0209591_10007187_pt1 | contig 12279 bp, 6 predicted proteins | sample MAT01_FD_187207 | JGI IMG/M metagenome (GOLD analysis project Ga0209591, IMG submission 187207) | Freshwater microbial communities from Lake Fryxell liftoff mats and glacier meltwater in Antarctica - MAT-01 (SPAdes) (version 2) | ecosystem: Environmental > Aquatic > Freshwater > Ice > Liftoff...
TCAATTCAAGGTGGAGAGGCGGCTCTGTCGCGCTTTGGCGACGTGCCGCCGTCCCCGGCCACAGGCGGCACGTCCTGCGGACAGAGCCGCCTCTCCATCCTCCCAGCTCGCACTGAGCCACCACCGACAGCTTCGATTTCCGATGCAGCCGCAGTCATGTTATTTCCGAGAGATGGTATTACGCAGCCACCTTTCCGCTTTCGCCGAGTCGGCGGCACGTCTCTTTTCAAAATCCTCGATCGCGGGCGGATAACTTGCGAAGTCAGTTGCTAACTCGATGCCGCCGCTGCTCAACTGCCACCTCTTCAAGTCTTGGCGGGAAAGTTCAAATTCCAACAATTGTTTGAGAATCTCCGCCTCCATCGCGCCAGTCGGCTGGTCATCAGCAAACTTCACGCGAGCGAAGACAAACCCCCGCATCTCCGTGAGCACCTCATGATGTTGATCTGCCTGCTGCGGGAGATCCCAAATAATACTGGGTTAAGGTATCCAGAGTCGTGACAGCGGGTCTGGCACCACGGGCAGCGGCCCGCCAGCCGGATCAGCGCCGCTTGCAGTTGGCGACGGGTCCTGCGGCAGTGTCGCACCAGAAGTTTTTTGGGGCGCGCGCCTGTTCGCAGCGCAGGAAGCCAAAGGCCATCGACACGAGGGTGACGTGGTGGTGCCAGCTAGAGCCAGTGCCGGCCTTCGTAATGGTCGAGCCCGAGCTCTTCCTTGAGTTCCCGGTCATCGAGCTCCACCCGCCAGCGCGCCCGCGCCACGCGGATGAGCCGGCGCAGGCACGCGCGATCAGGCGGGGCGGGCCAGAAACTCGACTTCAAACCCAGCGACTTTTGCAATCGCCACGAAGCCTTTATCGAAGGTCACTAAAACGGCGGGGTGCTGCAGGCAAATCGTGCCGATGAGCAGGTCGGGTCGCAAATCACCGCGTTCGGCCGATTGACGGCATCGGCGGCCACCCGCCGGGTCCGTTCCGGGGTGGCGGGCCGAAGGGAGTCAATCCAGATGCTGGAGTCGATCAGGCTTTCCATGGGTCGTCCGCGCGTTCCAGCTTACGCATCTCCTCCCAATCGGGGAATTCGACGCGAAACTTGCCCGGCATCACCTCCTCGGAAAGCTCCCGCCGCCGCTCCAGCATGAGGCTGGTGGAGACGAGCTTGGCAATCGCCGGGCCTTTCTTCTTTTCGCCGGTGAAACGCATGATGGGCACCTCTGGATAGGGAGGTTTCCAGAGGTGCCCTGATGTCTTTCATGTCTTTCTCGGGGATTTCGACGGTGATTTTCATACAATTAGGGTGCCAGAGTCCGACAATGGATCAGGGAAGATAAAGACGAGAGGATGACTTCCCGCGGACGGGGTGCGCGGAACTCCCAGGCTCATCGCTTCCGCCAGTCCGAACCATGAGGGTCTCGGCCAGGCCCGGCACGCCTTCAGCCGCCGCCCCGGCGCTGGAGGACAAAACCCTTTCAGGGTGTGCGGCTTCTTTGGGGAGCAGTCCCAGGCTGATTGACGGAACGCCGTTGGCGTTGCTCTTCAGCGCTCGTATCAGTCTGGACGGACCCATGGCTCTCGCTGAATCACGGACCGTGTCGTCGGAAGTTTTTGGCGGCACTTTTCGCGCTGACGGCTAATGATCCGGGTCTCTCGCCGGTTTTCCAACAATGCCCCCCTTCCGAAATCGCCCTGCCGCCCGCTGGGCCGCGCGTTTTGGATCAGTGCTCGCCGTCTCCGCGCTGTTGGCCGGAGTTCACGCGCAGGCGCGGACGGCGGCGGAACTCTTCAAGGACCGGCAATACGGCGACGCGATCAAGATGCTGACGGAGGAGATCAAGGGGAAGGCGGATGGGGCGGTCGCGCTCCAGCATCTGCTGCTCGCGGAGTCGTATTACCTCAGCGATCAGTTCGCGCTGGCGCGGCCTTATTATGTCAAGGCAGCGCAGAATCTGCCGGACGGGGCGAACCGGATCATCGCGGAGTTTCGCCTCGCGAGCGTGGCTTACCGGATGAAGGACTTCAAAGGCGCGGGCGAGCGGATTGATGCTTTCGTGGCGCAACATCCGGACGATGCGCACGTCGGGACGCTGCTGCTTTACAAAATGACGATCGCCGGCGCGCCGGGCAAAGACGGCGGTGCGCAGCTCGAAAAGCTCCACGCGCAGATTCAGGCGAACCTCGGGAAATACGACGCGCTCACCGGCGCGCAGGCAGATCAAATTCTGTGCGATCACTTTCGCAAGACTGGACAGCTCGAGAAAGCGGAGTCGATCTACAAGCGGATGGTGATGAGCTATCGCAACGCCATCTCGCAAAAGCAGCGCGACAAGGAGCCGGTGCCGGCTTCGCTGGAAAAAGCGCATGACACTTCGGCGCTGCAACTCGGCGCGCTCTACCTCGAAAAGAAGCAGCCGGCAGAGGCGATGAAGTGGCTGGAGAATGTGCAGTTCGATCTCGAGTCGAAGCAGAAGGCGAAGGTGCTGCTGGCGAAGCTCGCGTTTGAAAAAAGCGACTTCGATGGCGTGGGCAAAGTTCTCAGCCAGAGCTTCGTCGAGACGGTGCCGGCCGGTGCGCTGAAGAATGACATGTATCTGCTGCTCGGGATGGCCGAGAAGAAGAAGCCCAACGCGGATGCGGGCAAGGCGGAGGATTTTCTGCGGCGCATCCCGGCGGAGGCGAAAGGCTACGGGCAGGCGCAGGCGGCGCTGGGCGATATGTCTTTTGAAAAGGGGCTGCACGAGCGGGCGATCGCGCCTTACACGAAGGCGCTCGCGTCCGCCGATCATGCGCCGCGCGCGCTGCGGAATCTCGGCGACATCTACCTCGCGCAGGCGAACGCCGCCGACGGCGCGAAAGCGAAGGAATGGCGCGAGAAGGCGGGGGATGCGCTGCGGCAGTTGCTCACCAAATATCCGATCTCCGCGGAGGCCCGGCAGGCGCGCGACACGGCGGCTGCGCTCGGGATCACAGCCGGTGGCGGTGGCGATCTGACCGCGGCATGGGAGAAGGCCGCCGACGAGCGGAAGGGCTCACCCGAAGGCGCGCAGGCGCTCATCAGCCTGATTCGTTTTTCGGCGAAGCGCATTGCCGACGAAAAGACCGGCGCGCTCGTGCAGGCTCCCGATTACGCGGCTTGCGCGAAGGCGTGCGACCGGCTGCTCGACGAGAAAGTGTATGCGGGCAATGGCTTCGCGGAGCAGAGCTGGAAGGCGCTCCGAACCGAAGCGCTCTTCAATCGCGGGGCGTGCGAACTGGCGAGCGTCGCGCCGGCAGCGGAAAAGAAAGGCGCGCAACCGATGCTCCTCAAGAGCGCGAGCAGCGAGCGGGCGATCGAGTTTTTCCAGCAGGCGAAACAAGCCGCCGATCCGAAGGCGCTCGACCTCGTGAAGAGCATCGAGCTGGGGCTGGTGGAAGCGATGTTCAAGTCCGGCAAGAAGGAGAACAAGGAGCAGGCCGAGCGGCGTTTTGCGGAGCTGGAGAACGACTATGGCAGCGACCCGCGCTTCCAGAATCTCGCGCTCGAACTCGCCGAGTGGTATCGCGCCCAGAACCGCTACGCCGATGCGGCGAAGCAATACGTCGGCGTCGCGAACCGCGCGAAGGACATCCCGAATCCCGAGCTGCTCAAAATCCTCCACACTGCCGGGAGTTATTACAGCAAAGCGGCCGCCGATGCGCAGAAGGAGGCGGGTGCGGCGACGTTTGCGATCTATCTCTATCCGAAGGAAACGATCGCCCTCGGCGCGGACCTGATCGCGACCTACGCGCCGCTCCAAAAGACGATTCGGCTCGAAGACCTCGGGAACGCCACGACCGCGGAGCAGGCGCTCCGCGCGGTGTCCAAGGCGGCGGGCATCCCCTTTGTCTGGTCGCCCGAGACGGGCAGGAACAGCATCGCCGCGCAACTCGCCAGGAAGCCAGTGCGACTGAAAGCTGGCGAGACGACCGTGGCTGCTGCGCTCAAGGAAATCCTCGATCTCAGCACGCAACAGCTCGCATTTGACATCGGCATCTCAGGCGGCAAGCCGACGCTTGCACCCGCCGCCACGAACGACGAACCGGCTGCGGATGACGCGCGCGTGATCGAGATTTTCGACCCGCGGCTCGGTGCCGAGCGTCATCCGCCGCTCGCGCGGAAATACGGCGACTGGGGCGCAGATCGCAAACGCTCGGCGATGCTTTACCACGTGCTCCAGCGCGTGGAGGAAGTCACGCAGTCGCGCGTGCTCTGGGCGGAAGGCGTGGACAAGGACGCGAAGCTGGCCGCGGAGTTCGAGCGGCCAACGGGCATCTCGTCCGACTCGTCCGCCGCGGCGGTGCTCGGAGCGGTGCTCGGGCGGCAGGAGCTGAGTTTCAAAATCATCCGCCGCGATCTCGCGACCGACTGGTATGAGGCGGCGAAGGACGCCTTCAATCGCGTCCGCCAGATCGATCCCAAGAGCCGCTACGGCGAGCGCGCGCTCTTCGCCGTGGCGCTGAATTTTTACACCCAGAAGGACTTCGAGAAGATGAAGATCGTCCTGAAGGAATACCTCAAGACCTTCGACAGCACGAACAGCGAGAACTTCCAGCAGGCCTGTTTCTGGACTGGTTGGGCGCTGGAAAATGAGAAGAACTTCCGTGAGGCCGCGATCTACTACGCGCGTGCCGCCGAGGAGCGGATCGTCATTTTCAAAGCGGAGAAAGCGGCGCCGTCGCGCGCCGAGTTGAAGGCGCAGCTCGCTTACGATTCGCAGTTCGCGCTCATGGAACCGGTGAGCGGCGAGATCCGGGAGATGACGCTCGCGCAGTTCGCGGACTTCGTGCGCGTGAACAGCCACGTGAACCTGCAACTCGATCCCACCGCGCAAACGGCAACCGCGCCGATCACCCGCGAGATCGCGAAAGACACGCCGGGATTCACGCTGCTCTGCGACGTGCTGGAGCCGCTGGGGCTGACTTTGCGCGCCGAGAATGTGAATCCCGAAGTGGCTGAGAAAGCTTACTTCCGGCTGGCGTCGGCGTATCGCAAAGACAACCTGATGCCGCAGGCGCTGGAGAACTGCCGCTTCCTGCTCGCGCGCTATCCGCAGACGACCCGCAGGCACGAGGCGCAGGGGCTGATGCTGGAGATTTACAAGGGGCTGAAAGATTACCGCAACGTGCTCGCGACGATCGAAGAATTGCGGAAGTCCGCGACCGACGACGCGGCTCGACGCCGGCTCGACGCGGAGGTGGCGTGGATTTACTTCGACATGGCCGACTATGCGAAGGCTGCGGACGCTTTCAAAAAGGTTCTCGGTTCCGCCAGGGAGCGCATGGAACAACTCACCGCGCGGGAAGGATTGGCCAAGGCGCTGCTCCGCACCGGCCAGCTCGATGAAGCGCTCGGGCAGTTTGAGTTGCTCGCGAAGGAGGAGGGCGGACTCAAGCAGTTTGTCGATCAGTTGCTCGTGTTTTGCCTGAAGTTCGAGACGGGCAAGGCGGTCGAGCGGGAGTTTCCGCAGGACGCACTGAGGCTCATCCAGAATTATGAGGCGCTCACGACCAAAGCACGGCAGAACGTGACCGCCGCGGACCTGGCGAAGGTGACGTGGATATACTACGTGCTCGCGCGGATCGACCTCAGGAAGCAGCGGCACGCCGAGGCGGTCGATAAGTTGATCGCTGCGTCCAAGTCGCCGGATGACGACCTCGCGGGCGAGGCCAGTTATCAGTTGGGCATGATCTACATGAAGGCGGGCGAGTTTGAGAAAGCGCGCGAGGCCTTTGAGTATCTGCTCTTTTCCACGCGCTCGTCGGACTCGGCGGTGCGCGGCACCTACGCGCTCGGTCTGTGCCTGCAAAAACTCGGCCGCGCGCAGAATGCGAAGGAACGCTTCGACGAACTCAGCGCACGCTACCCGCTCTCGCCTTACGTTGAGATGATTAGGAAGGAGGTGAAGCTGTGAAAGTCGTCACTTACTCATCTAGACTTGCCGCTTCCCCGCGCGATGGAGAGGGAGCACCAAAGGTGCGCCAACATGCCCGCCCAGGGCAACGCCCTGGGTTTCGTGTCACGCGAGAGCCAGCCCTGAAGGGGCGATCCAAGCTTGAGACGCCCTTTCCGGGCTCGTTCGTGTTTCACGCTGGACCCAGGGCGTTGCTCTGGGCTGGCATGTTGCTGGACCTTTGGCCCGCCCGAAGTGGGGTTTGCAAACACGTCCCAGCCCGGCTGCCAGAAATGGTTTCCGGATCGGTGCCGTGGTTTCGACGGAGTATTTTTGGGGTGCGCCAGTCCTCTGGCGCTTTGGTGGAGAGCACCGCTCGCTCACAAAGCGGCAGAGGACTGCCGCACTCCAAAACGCTTCGCGCCCGCCGGAAGCGGAAACTTGTTTTGGCAGACGTCCTAACATGGTGGCGGATCGCAATTACAGCGCTTCTGCTCTTCACTTCGGTCTCCCCGGCGGCGACGCCGGAGGATTTGCTGAGGGAAGCGCAGCAACTCGAGACCGATGGCTCGATGCAGAAGGCGGCGAACCTTTACCAGAACTTCCTCAAACAGAATCCCGGGCACTCGCAGGCGCGCGAGGCGGCGTATCGGCTGGCAAAGTGTTTCGATAATCTCGGCGAGGTCGATCAGGCCATCGCGCACTTCAAGAGGGCGACGGAAGGCGCTGCGAAAGCGGATTTCAAGAACCGCACCGAAGCGCTCTACATGCTCGGCAAGCTCCAGGCTTCATTGAAGGACTACGACGACGCGACGAAGACTTTCGACAAGCTTCTCGGCGAAGGCGCGGGACTTTACGAAGATGAGGTAACGAACCTCGCCGCCGGCTGGTATGCGATCCGCGAGAAGTATGACGAGGCGGCGGCGAAGTTTAACCTGCTCCGCCGCAAGTCCGATGCGAAGCTCGCTGAGCAGGCTGCCTACAAGCTCGGGGTGCTCTGGTTGCGCGCGGGCAAACTCGATCTCGCCGTGGCTGCGATCCAGGATCTCGCGCAGCAGTTTCCCAATAATAACCAAATCCCCGAACTGTTGCTGAAGGCGGCCGACGGCTTCCGCCGGCAGAAGAAGTTCGAGACAACGATCTCGATCTGCGAGCAACTCAAGGCACGCTATCCGAAGAGTGTGGAGGCGTTGGCGGGGAGTTACCTGCTGGGTCTTAGCTATCGCGATCAAAAGGAACCCAAGAAGGCGGTCGCGGTGTTGGACAAGGTCGCGAAGGTGCGGGAGTTCGAGGCGCGGGGGCTGGCCGCGGAGGCGCTGCTGCTTTCGGCGGAGATTTACGAGATGGAGCTCAGCGACGTGCCGACGGCGATGCTGCGCTACGAGGAAGCGGCGAAGATCGCGCGCAATTCCGACAGTGAGCGCAAGACGCAGATTCTGGAGCAATGTTACTTCCGGCTCGGCGAATACTATTTCCGCCAGGAGAAATGGAACGTCGCGCTGGAAAACTACACGCAGGTCCGCGCGCTCGGCACCGCGCTCGATGTTTCCTCCCGCATCCTCGAATGCCAGTCAAAGGTCGGGAAGACTGAGAATCCGGCGAACATGACCGAGGCCGGGGTCACAGCGCTCAGGGCGAAGATCGCGCAGAATCCCGGCACCGCGACGGCCGCTGAGGCGGAAGTTTTTCTCCTCGACCGTGAACTCCGCGAAGCCATCGAGCGCAAGAGGGACACTGCGGCCCTCGCGGCGGAGTATGAAAAGCTGCTGGCCAGCTATCCGAAGGGTATCCTCTCCAGCGAACATCTCGAATCCTATATCCACATCCAGGCCGGCACCGCACTGCGGCTCAGCGGCGCGGCGGAAAATGGCCGCAAAGCGATCACGGCTTTTGAGCAGGCAATCGCCAGCGATCCGAAGGCCAATCCTTACCAAGTGCCGGCCTTGGAAGGGATCGCGGCGGCGGCGGACCAGATCGGCGACAAGGCGCGCTCGGTGAAGGCTTATGCGGAGCTGTTCGCGCTCTCGAAGCAAAAGCTCGACGAGAACAAAGCGGACAAGGCACTCGAACAGAAGACGCTGGATTACTTGAAGAGTCTCGTCACGCGCTCGGACTCGGGCGACATGCTCGAGAAGGCCATCGCGATGACGCGGAAGCTCATCGAGGAGAAGGGCGCACTTTCCGATCTCTCCGCGAACGCGCGCTACTATCTCGGCGAGTTACTGATCGTGAAGAAGGATTACTCCGCGGCGGCGAGCACTTTCAAAGAGCTGATCAAGGTGCATGGGCCGCCGCAGAACGCTGACGGCGATCTCGCCGACGCGCCTTGGAAGCCGGCGGGCCAGAATGAAATCGTCCAGTCAGTTCAAGACGCTGCGTCGCGTGTCGCGGATGCCTGGTATCTGCAAGGTCACACGCAAAACATGGTGCGCGCCTACCAGTGGATCGTGCGCAACATTCCCAACAATAACCGGCACATGGCCGAGGCGCAGTATTGGCTGGCGATGGAGAGCGCGAAGGGCGAGGCGGGGAAGACACCGGAGGGCAAACGCAAGACGGCGGAAGCGCTTTGGGGCAAGGTCGTGGCATCGTCGTTCGACACGGATGCGAAGGCTTTCAAGAAGTCGCTCCAGCCGTGGGTTGGAACGGAAGCGGCGGAGAAGTATGTGAAGAGCGCGATGCTCAAGAGCGGGCAGCTTTTTGGCGAAGGGAATGAGCACGCCCGCGCGGCGCGGGTCTTCAGCGCGTATCTCAGTCTTTATCCCGACGATGCCAAAAGGCAGAAAGGCAAGGGCATGCCGGCCGAGCCGCGCGATGAGAAGGACAGCATCGCGCGCTATGCGCTGGGTCGCGAGTATGTGGCGCTCGCGGAGACAGCGAACTTTAGCGAGACCTACAAGCCATATCTCGACGGCTTCCGCGGCGACCGGTTCCGCGTTTCCGCGCTGAAGCTGCTCGGCTTTCACGCGGGCAAAGGTGCGGCGCCGGACCGGGCGATGGAGGCCTACGCGACATTGCTGGACGAATACGGCCCGACGGATCCCGACCCAAAAACAAAGCTGCCGCGACCGCTGCCGCGCAACCAATGGCTGCGCCAGAACAGGAGCGGCTGGGATGGCATTCGCGAAGCACCGCCAGCGGACCTGGACCTCGGCGAGATTCGTTACGCGCTCGGTTTCCTTTATTGGAAAGCCGAGGACTGGGCGCGTTGTGCGCAGACGCTCGGGCCATTTTCCAGCGACACCGCGCTGGCGAAGAACAAGACGCGCGACAAGGCGCTCTTCATGGCTGGCCAGAGCTATGACAAGCTCACCGACTTTGCGAACGGCGTGAAGATGATCCAGGCGCTGGTGCGCGATTATCCGCGGTTCGATGCGATCGAGGAGGCTTACGTGAAGCTCGCCGCCGGGCTCGCGGAGACGAAGCAATGGAGGGAACTCGAACTGGTGAACCGGACCTTCGTCAATGAGTGGCCGCGCTCGGATCGCCGCCCGCGCATGGACCTTTACAGCGCGGTGGCTGATGCCGCGCAGGGTCAGCGCGAGAAGGCGATGGTCATCTTCAAGAGCCTGATTGGCGGCGAGACCTTCGCGGATTTGAAAGCCGACGCCGGATATTACGCGGGGACGCTGACCCTCGAAACGAATCCCAACGAGCCGCAGAAGGCGCTCGAGTTTTTTGAGAAAAGCGTGGCCGCCTTTCCGACGGATCGCGCCTGCCTCGAAGCGGCGAAGTGCTACCAGAAAACCGGCAAGCTCGGCGCGGCCCGTGGCATGGCGGAGCGGATCGGACGGGATTTTCCGCGCGGCAATCCCCGCGTCATCAATGAAGCCCGGGCGCTCCTTCCCGGCATTCTCAAGGAACTCGCAAACAAGAAATAGACTTATGAGACCGCAACAATCCTGCCGCGCATCGAGAACTCCGAATGAACCAGGGGGCGAATGGCTCCGATCTCCGACGCCGGAGGCGTCCCGGAAATTTGGCGGTGGCGTGAGCCACCGGCCCAGCATCAAAGAGGTGCCCGCCCCGGCAGGGGTGTTGGAGACCTCGCGCGCCTGTTGCCCGCCGCCCCTGCCGGGGCGGACACACGGCCGGGGGCGATCCGGTGGCTGGCGCCACCGGCTAATTTCCATGATGCCTCCGGCATCGCTGCGGCGAGGACGCTTCTCATGGGGTGGGATGCGCGCCAGCACGACCGGACTTGCGGCGATGGCCGTCGTCATGTGCTGCCTCGCGCCGTTGGCGCGGGCGCAGGACGAAAAAATCGACCTCAGCTCCGCGCTCGCCGAGAGGAGCGGAGCGATCCAGGCAGAGACGGAGGAAGCAGGGCCCGGAGACAACAAGCGCTTCACCATCCGCACCGACGACAACATCCTGCCGCTCGAGCTCGGCGATGTGTATCGCAACGATCAGAAGACCTTTTTCAAGGTCGTCGAGATTCGCTCGAAGGGATCGAGCGGCGGCATCTTTGTGGTCGAACGCACGGCGGGCGGCACCGATCCGGATCGCAAATTCAACCGCGTGTCGGGCCTCGGGCCGGTGACGATCGCCTCGCGGCTCACGATGCTGGACATCTATCTCGCAGGCGGAGTTTTCATGCACCCGATCGCGTTCCTGGGCTTCGTGACGATCATCCTTTCGCTGAATTGCGTCTGGATTTACCGGCGCAAGGCGCAATGCCCGCAGGGCTTCGTGGATGCGTCGTGGAAGGCGCTCCAGAGTCGCGACCTCGCCGAGTTTGACCGGCTGGCGAAGAGCGAGCGCGGGCTTTTCCCTGCGATCTGCCGGTCGCTCACGGATCGCTGGGAATCCTCCACGGTCGAGGATATCGAGGGCCGCGCCGAGAGCGTGGCGTCTTCGCACATCAACCGGCTGCGAATGCCCGTGAAGACGCTGAATCTGATCGCGGCGGCGGCGCCGTTGCTCGGCCTGCTCGGCACGATCGTCGGCATGGTGCTGGTCTTCGAGGCGGTCGCGGGCGCATCGGGCGCGGCCAAGGCGCAGGCGCTGGCGGCAGGCATTCGGGTGAAACTTTTTTGCACCGCGGCGGCGCTCACCGTCGCCATCCCGGCGCTGTTTGCCTATTTCATTTCCAATCAGTTCCTCGGCAATCTCATCTCGCGCTGCGAACTGCTGACCGAGCAGTTTCTCCATCAGATCAAAATCCTGAAACGCAAGGCGGGCGGGCCGGCCGGCGAAGCGCACGAGCACGCCGTCCAGCTCACGCCGCGCGGCGAAGGCAGCAGCGCGCCGGGCGTGGCGACGGCGATCACCGACCGGGCGTAATTTATGAAATTCAACCGCGACGATTTCGAGGCGCTGCACATCGACATGACGCCGCTGGTCGATGCGATCTTCGCCATCATCCTGTTCCTGCTCGTGACCTCGTCGTTTATCGACAGCATGGAGCAGGATCTCTCGATCGAGCTGCCGACGCAGGGCAAAGCGGTGAAGGTCACGCAGCCGCCCGCCCGGCCCATCGTCGTCAACGTCCGCTACATGCCCGGCGGCCAGGCGCTTTATCATGTCGAGAATCAGCCGCTCACGCTCGCGTCGATCACGTCGAATCTGAGCCGCGCGAAGATTCGCAACGCCGACCAGAACGTCGTCATCCGCGGCGACAAAAACGTGAAGTGGGAACACATCGCGGCGGTCATGGGATGCTGCGCGCAGGCCGGGATCACGAAGGTCTCGGCGACCGTCGAGATTGCGGAAAACAAATAGCTTTCCCGCACGATGAACACCGGCACCGAAGAACCCGAGACGCGCCCGGCGGCCAAGCTGCACGACCTCGACGCGGACACGGCGATCTTTGACAAGCGCGCCGTGCTCGTCGGCCTGCTGCTCTGCGCGATGCTCGGCGGACTGGCGCTGATCTGGCGCTTCGCGGTGGCGAGCGATACGCGCCGGCCGGCCGAGGAATTTCAGTTCAGCGTCGCCGAGCACAACGTCGAGGATTTCAAACTCACCCAGCCCGTGCGCGACGTGGTGAAGGAGATCGTGGAGACGCTGCCGGAAGCGAAGACGCAGGTCGAAGAGCGGCCCGACATCCAGCTTTCCACGAACCCCGCGGAGGTGCCCGTGACGCAGGAGATCGTCCAGAGCAACAACATCGCGATCGACACGCCGAACATCGACGTGAGCGCGACGCAGATGGAAATCCAGGACGCGCCCGCGGAGATCGCGATGGTGACGGAGACGGTCAACTACGCCGTGCAGCCCATCGCCGCCGAGACGCAGTCCGCGGCGGATATCTTCAAATACAGCGAGCCCGCGCCGCGCGACAAGATGGCCGTCTTCACGATGAATTCCGCGCCGCGCCCCGGTCGCGATACCAAGGTGATGGCGAAGGCTTTTGGCGACCAAAACGCGCCG
>Ga0209591_10007190_pt1 | contig 12276 bp, 10 predicted proteins | sample MAT01_FD_187207 | JGI IMG/M metagenome (GOLD analysis project Ga0209591, IMG submission 187207) | Freshwater microbial communities from Lake Fryxell liftoff mats and glacier meltwater in Antarctica - MAT-01 (SPAdes) (version 2) | ecosystem: Environmental > Aquatic > Freshwater > Ice > Liftoff...
ACTGGGTATCGGTATCCTTGAACTTGATCCGCAGCGCCTCCCCCTTTAGTTCGACACCCTCGTTGGCAAGATTGGCAGACTTCAGCACATCCGTGACACGCGACTGCAGACCGGCGTCGACCTTGTTCGCCCGTAAACCCGATATTTGCACCGCGGGCGATTCGCTAAACAGATTTGGCGCCGTATAGATCAAGGCGACCACTAACGCGATTGCAATCAGCGTGTACTTCCATGCAGGATACTTATTCATTAGAACCTCAAACAGTCAGAAGCCATTGCGCGCCGACAAGCACAGTCGTCGCGCGCAACATTCTTGCTACTTGGTAACGTCGCTGAAGGTGCCCTTCGGCAGCAGCGTCGTCACCGCCTGCTTTTGCACATGCAACACTTTGCCGTCCGCGACTTCCAAACCAATATAGCCGTCGCCGAGCTTGGTGATGCGGCCAATGATACCGATGGCGATGACTTCATCGCCCTTCTGCAGACCATCGATCATGGCCTTCTGTTCCTTCGCCTTCTTCATTTGCGGACGAATCATGAGGAAGTAAAGCAGGATGAACATCAGAAAAATCGGCAACAGGCCGATCAGGGTATCGCCGCCTGATGCTTGTGCGGTTTGCGCGTGGGCAAGACTAATCATAAAACTCTCCGGGAACGTTCGTGTTGTTCAGGGTTTGCTCGGGGGAAATCGTCGCCGGCGCAGAACTGTCTACCAGCTTGGGGGTTGCCGCCGAAAATCAACCAGAAATTATAGCGGAATCGGGCACGCAACCCGGTCTTGGCCGCCGCGACCACCAACGGGGCGAGGTTAAACGCCACGAAGGAGGCCGCGTTTGGCCCGGATTTGCCTTGAAATGTCCGCAAATGGGCGGCTTATCCACAATCCGCGCCGGCCGCTGACGAAATTTCGTCGGTACCCCGCGCGCGATCAGCGTGGAACTGACAGCAAAACGCTGTGAATGTATTGCTCTCAATGGCGCTCCGTATGTCGCGCATGAGCTGATGGTAATAGAACAAGTTGTGAATCGTGTTGAAACGCGCGCCAAGAATTTCATTGGTACGCTGAAGGTGATGCAAGTAGGCCCTGGTTGCAGTTTGGCAGGTGTAGCAGCCACAGGTGGCGTCAAGTGGCCGCACATCGTCGCGGTATTTCGCGTTGCGGATTTTGACGTCGCCAAAACGGGTAAACAACCAGCCATTGCGGGCGTTGCGTGTCGGCATGACGCAATCGAACATATCCATGCCTCGCGAGACCGCAGCCACCAGATCCTCGGGCGTGCCGATTCCCATCACGTAGCGAGGCTTGTCGATGGGCAGTTGCGGCGCGGTGTGCTCAAGAATTCGCAGCATGTCTTCCTTGGGCTCGCCGACCGACAGGCCGCCGATCGCGTAGCCGTGGAAATTCATTGCTGCCAGCGCCTCGCGTGATTCGTCACGCAGATCCTCGAACATGCCACCCTGCACGATGCCGAACAGGGCGTTCGGGTTTTCCAGCCGGTCAAACTCATCCCGGCAGCGCCTCGCCCAGCGCAGCGAGAGGCGCATCGACGTGGCTGCCTGTTCATGAGTGGCTGGATAGTTGGTGCACTCGTCAAAAATCATCACGATATCGGAATTCAAGGTGCGCTGAATCCGCATCGACTCTTCAGGGGACAAGAAGCACTTGTCGCCGTTCACTGGCGATTGAAATGCGACCCCCTCCTCGGTGATTTTTCGCAGGTCGCCCAGGCTCCAGACCTGAAAGCCACCCGAGTCGGTCAGGATCGGCTTGTCCCAAGCCATGAAGCGATGCAGCCCCTGATGTTTGGCGATTACGTCCAAGCCGGGCCGCAGCCAAAGGTGGAAGGTGTTCCCAAGCACGATCTGCGCACCGATTTCGTCAAGCTCAAGCGGACTCATCGCTTTAACGGTGCCATAGGTGCCTACCGGCATGAACACCGGCGTCTCAACCGTTCCATGCGCCAGCGTCAGTCGCCCACGCCTCGCCAAACCTTGCGCTGATTGGCTCGTCGCCAGCACCGAGAATTCCACTGCCCACTCCTGTTTGACAAAAACTACCGCGAGAATATCTGCAAACAACCCTGTTGGGGCGGTGACTGGGTGAATTTGCCGTTTGCGGCTGGACTTAGTTGCATTCTGCAATGGCGACAATCGTTTGCGTACCGTAGAATCGAGACAATCAATCGGTAACTACCCTGTGCCCAGTTCCGCTCCTGGCGCTCCGACGAACACAATGAACAAAAATGCTGCAGAAAAAATCTGCTAAGGATCTTAAGGTTGGGATGTTCGTGGCCGATCTGGATCGTCCCTGGATGGACACGCCCTTCCTGTTGCAGGGCTTCAAGCTCGATACGACGGATCAGGTGACGCAAGTGCAGGCCCATTGCCAATGGGCCATGGTCGATCCACTGCGGTCGGTCGGTCCCGAATTTGAACAGAAGGCGAAGAAAAAAGAAGTTCCGCCCAAGCGCAACCTAGGTGAAGACCCGATCGTTGTCGTTCACCGTACCGAAGCCCCCAAGCCACTAACCATCGAGCAATTGCGTGCCGCAAACCGGGCGCAGTCAAGCACACGCTTCGACAACACTGGCGCAAAACCGGCTACCGGCGGCGACTTGAGCGGTCGGTCTGGCGCTTCGCAGACAGGGAAATCAGCTTCGTCAGATTCCAAGAGTGGCACGCTCGGCGAATTCGCATTGCCCATCAGCCAGCGCGATGCGAAGACCACCTCCCCGGGGACGGCTACGCGTCAAGCGTCGGGACTCGCACCGGCGCGGGAGTCGCTGCGCCGCGGCGGCGCAGGCAGAGTGACCGGCGGCTTCCGTGGACTGCTTGGTCAACTGAAGCAGGAGGTCAAGGGCCTCTTCTCGTCAGCTTCCGAGGACGACTACGATTTTGACCAATACGACTCGAAAGGCAGCGCCGCTCCAGTGGTCCGACCATCCTTCATTCCGGCAACGGTACAGTTGACCATCTATGAGGATAAACAGGCAGTCGAGTCCGAGATCGGCGCGGCGTCCGACGCTTTCGCGAAAACCCAGCATCTGTTGCAGCACGTCGTCGAGGACATTCGTGCCGGAAACCAAATGCAAATCAAGGTCGTCGAGAGCGTGATCGAGGACATGGTCGACAGCATGGTGCGCAATCCGGACGCCATGATGTGGGTCGCACGCATGCGCGAGCAAAGCACGGTTGCCTACGACCACGGCCTTAGTGTGGCCATCAACCTTGTGGCCTTTGGCCGTCATCTCGGTTTTCCGAAAGAGCAACTGGCGCATTTGGGTGTCATGGGCTTGCTGCTCGACATCGGAAAAATACGCATTCCCCGCGAGATGCTGGAAAAGAGCACGACGCTAACGCCGGAGGAATTCAGAGAACTGAAGCGCCACGTGCTCTACAGCATGGAGATTCTTAACCAGACTGCCAACGTCAACCCGGACGTTGTCGAAGGTGTCGCGCAACACCATGAGCGTTTAGACGGCTCTGGCTACCCGAATGGCCTTGCCGGAAAAAACATCACCATTTACGGCAAGATGTCGGCGATTGCCGATACCTACGCCGCCATCACCAAGAAGCGGCCGTACGCCGAGCCCGCTTCGCCACACGAAGCCCTGCAAATGTTGTCCAATTGGAGCGGAACACAATTTCAGGCAGATATGGTTGAACAATTCATTCAATCCATCGGCGTGTTTCCAGTCGGCAGCTTGGTTGAACTCTCAACGGGTGAAGTGGCCGTTGTCGTCACACACAATAAGCAAAAACGGCTGCGGCCAAAAGTGCTGGTCGTTACCGATCCGGACAAAACGCCGCGCAAACACCCCAGCGTCAAAGATCTGATCTACGACGTCTCCGACAATCCAATCACCATCCGTCGCGGCCTGCCGAGCAATTCGTTCGGCATCGATGCGAGTGAGTACTACCTGAATTAAGGATGTTTCGGTCAGACCAAGAACGCCCAGGTTACCCGAAAGCGCACAAATGACGGACTCATCCACTCCGCCCCCCCCAGTCAGAGTCGTGCCACCCGGCGAGCAGCCTGCGCTCGCCGCCGGGGCGGAGTCGGCGGCCGATCACTTCTCCGTCAACCGCCGCGGCCTGATCACCGCGATTAACAACTCCATTGAATTTGCCAGACTCTCGCAGCGCATCGTCGGACTGTTGATGATCCAGCTGGTGCGTCCGGACAAGCTGGAGGCCGTCGTCGGTGTGCCGACTGCCGAGATCATGAAACATGCAATGCGGCGGCTACCCGCCGCGTTACGCTCGGTCGACCGTGCGGTCGCGGTCACTGAAGAAAAGATCGTCGTCATCCTGCCAAACCTCAAAAGCACCGCGCAGACTTGGTTGGCCGCTGGAAAAATCCAGCGCACGCTGGAAGACGGATTTTCGGTGGACGGCGAACAAATCATGGTTCGACCCGTAGTGGGCATTGCCACCTACCCGGAACATGCGGAGATGGCCGAGGAGTTGATCGTACATAGCGACATCGCCGTGGGGATCGCCAATCTTCGTGACGTTGCTCAGCATGTCTTCCAGAAAGAGGATAGGCGCGACTCGGATATCTATCTGGGTCTTGAATCGCCTTTGAGAGAAGCGGTCCGCATCAACCAGTTGGAACTCTTTTACCAACCGCAGGTGGACCTGCATACCGGAAAAGCGGTTTCTGCTGAAGCGCTACTGAGATGGAACGCGCCGGGGTTTGGGCCGGTTTCGCCCGCCACCGTCATTCGTATCGCCGAGGCTAGCGGTATCGTTGGCGGTCTGACGACCTGGGTCATCAATGCCGCAATGCGCCAGCAATCGGCATGGCTGAAGAGCGGCGTTGCGATCAATCTCAGCCTCAATCTCTCGACGGTGAACTTGACCGACGAGGAATTGCCGGAAGCCGTGCAGCAGGCGCTCGGTCTGTGGAACATCGATCCATCCACCATCACCTTTGAAGTGACCGAAAGCGCGACCATCGGCGACTCGGAAAAATCGACGGCGGTTTTGGTGCGGCTCAAGGAGCTCGGCGTCAAACTGGCTATCGATGATTTCGGCACCGGCTATTCGTCGCTTTCCTACCTCAAGAATTTTCCGCTCGATGAGTTGAAGATCGACAAGACTTTTATCCAGCAACTGCCGAATTCGGTGGCCGATCAGCGGATTGTCAAATCGGTGATCGCGCTCTCGCACGACTTCGGCCTGAAGGTTGTCGCTGAAGGCGTGGAAGACGAAGCCACCGTTCGCACTCTCAAGGCGCTTGGCTGTGATCTCGTGCAGGGCTACATTTACAGTCAAGCGCTGCCGGTCAATACCTTCACTGATTGGTATTCCCGGCACCGATAGCCCCGTCGAGCGCCTCGCTGCCGGCACGCGCTGACCACTTCCCATCGAAGACACTTCAGCAAGGAAGCCGTTCTTCAGCCAACTTGCCTGCTTCGTTGATCCGCGATTGCCGCATGTTTGCGCGATACGTCGGCATCAGCGAGCATATCCGGCGCGCCATGCAGTGGCGTTTTTTGCAGCGCTACGGTGTGCCTTGCGAAGAGTTCGAACGGCCGCACGCCGTGGCGACCATCGACGCTCCGGCATTGTTCATTCACAACCGAGATGATCAGAAGACGCGTTTTGAAGGCGGCATCGCGTTGGCGACGACTTGGCCCAACGCACGCCTGCACGCGACCAGCGGCCTCGGCCACCGCCGGATACTTCAGGACGGCGCGGTAATCAACCACACCGTCGATTTCCCAGCCAACCGGGTTGAATTCCGTCGTGCGAGCGACGCAGACTGGCAAACGGTGCCAATGTACTGACCACACATTGGACGTGTCGGCTATGCCACAATGGCAGCTCCTTTCAACTATGGATTGCCGCTATGCAGCCGACCATGCAAGACGCCGCACCGCTGATTTCTTCGCTCATTGAGTACGCGGCGCTCAATCACCCGGATACGGAAATTGTTTCGCGTACCGTTGAAGGCGAACTACACCGCTATCATTACCGCGACGCCTGCCGGCGGGCCAAGCGACTGGCGAACGCGCTCAAGCATTTGAAGATTCAGCGTGGTGACCGCGTCGCGACCGTCGCTTGGAACGGCTACCGTCACTATGAGCTTTATTTTGCTGTGTCCGGAATGGGTGCGATCGTGCACACCATCAATCCGCGACTCTTCCCCGACCAGATCACCTGGATTGCCAACCACGCAAAGGACCGCGTATTGTTTTTTGATCTGACCTTCGCGCCGCTGGTCGAAAAACTGGCACCGCTAATGCCGTCTATCGAAATCTACGTGGCAATGTGTGATCGCGCGCACATGCCGGTATTGAAGATCCCGAACCTGCTTTGCTATGAAGACATGCTGGACGCCGAAGCTGACGATTTTGTCTGGCCTGCTTTTCCCGACACCACGCCGTCGGCGCTGTGCTACACATCGGGCACCACTGGCGACCCGAAGGGCGTGTTGTACACACACCGCTCGACCATCTATCACTGCATGGCGGCAGCGACGCGCGACGCGTTGAACATCAATTCAAACTCGTGCGTGCTGCCGGTGGTACCGATGTTTCACGTCAACGCGTGGGGCGTGCCATACATCGCCACCGCAACCGGCGCGAAGCTGGTGTTTCCCGGCGCGGCGTTGGATGGCGCCAGTGTGTACGATCTGACCGAGCGCGAGAAAGTCACCTTGAGTCTTGGTGTGCCGACCATCTGGCTCGGATTGCTCAATCACGTCGAGACGCAGGGGCTGCGGTTTTCAACGCTCCAAGAAACCGTCGTCGGCGGTGCCGCTTGTCCGCCGGTCATCATCGAAAAGTTCAAAAAGCAATACGGCGTTGAAGTCGTGCACGCTTGGGGCATGACGGAAACATCGCCTATCGGAACAATCTGCCGCCTCAAGGCGAAGCACGCCTCGCTTTCCGAAGATGCGCAGTTTGCGATCCGGGTCAAACAGGGTCGCGCGATTTTCGGCGTTGAAATGAAAATTGTCGACGGCCATGGCAAATCACTACCCCGCGATGGTAGCGCCTTCGGCGATCTGATGGTGCGCGGCCCGTGGGTTATCGAGCGCTACTTCGGCGAAGAAAAATCCGCCCTCGTTGACGGCTGGTTTCACACCGGTGACGTCGCCACCATCGACGCGGACGGCTATATGCAGATCACCGACCGATCCAAGGACGTCATCAAGTCGGGTGGTGAATGGATCAGTTCGATCGAAATCGAGAACATCGCGATGAGTCACCCGGCAGTGGCCGAGGCGGCTGCCATCGGCATTGCCCATCCGAAGTGGGACGAGCGGCCGCTGCTGCTGGTGATTCTCAAGCAGAATGCGGTACTCGATAAAGCACAAATGCTGGCACACTACGAGGGCAAGATCGCCAAGTGGATGCTGCCTGACGATGTTGTGTTCGTCACCGAATTGCCGCACACCGCAACCGGAAAACTACTGAAGCGTGCCCTACGTGATCAATATGCCGGGCGCTACATTGGGAAATGATTCTACGGCCGTGCTTTGGGGTGCGCGAATGCTCGCCGGGTAGAGAAACGCTTCGATATAGCGCGCTGCGGCAACCTGCGGGAACTTATCTTGCAAGTGCTTGATCGCTTGTAACCGCGTCGAAAGAACGATAGGCATTTCCGCCAGTTCATCTGTTTCAACAAATCCCATGCTCCATCGGCCGAACACTCGCGCGTCGCCTTCGGTTCGCGCGACCAGCTCGATGTCCGTATGGCGTATATCCTTCGCAATCCGCGCAAAAAGCCCGTCAGCGGCGGCTGCAGGGCCTTCGATTGCCTGCACGAAATAGCCCTCGCAGTAGATCAGCATGCCGGATATATCGGCTTTGGCGTTGCTTGCCCGTGCGTTAAATTTCAGGCGCTGCCGGGCCTCTCGCGACCGAAACTCGTCTGTCGCGCGGCTGATATATGCGATGGTGACCAAACCGCCCACTGTTACCCCGATGTGCACTGCGTGACTCAATGCTATCAAGCATTGCGACGGTCTGCATCGCCATCTCCAACAGGCAAAAAAAACGCCGGAAAGCGAAGCTATCCGGCGTTTCACAATCTGCGCCGCTCGGACTAACCGAGCGGCAGTAAAAACAGATCTACTTCTTTGGCGCTTCGGCTGGCTTTACCGCTGCCGGGGTCGCCGTCCCAGTTGCGGCTGGCGCAGGCGTTACTACCGGGGCAACGATCGGTGCCGGCGCTGGTGCCGCAGCGGGTGATGCCGCTGGTGCTGTCGCCGCAGGCGCTGCGATCGGAACAACCGGCGCCGCAGCAGGCGCTGCTTTTTGTTCCATCTTCACTGGCGCAACCGGCGCGCTGGTGGCCGGCGAAACCGTACCGAACAACGGCACGATCAACAGTGCAACGATGTTGATGATTTTGATCAGCGGATTGATCGCCGGACCGGCGGTATCCTTGTACGGATCGCCAACAGTGTCGCCGGTGACTGCCGCCTTGTGCGCGTCAGAGCCCTTACCGCCGTGATTGCCTTCTTCAATGTATTTCTTGGCGTTGTCCCACGCGCCACCACCAGTACACATCGAAATGGCCACGAACAGGCCGGTGACAATGGTGCCCATCAACATGCCGCCGAGCGCCTTGATGCCGTTATCCAACCCCATCAGGCCGCCGACAACAACAACAATCGCGATTGGTGCCAACACCGGCAGCAATGACGGGATGATCATTTCCTTGATCGCACCTTTGGTCAGCAAGTCGACCGCGCGCGTGTAATCCGGCTTGCCGCTGCCGTCCATGATGCCCTTGATCTCACGGAATTGACGACGAACTTCGTCGACCACCAAGCCCGCGCAACGGCCCACGGCTTCCATCGCCATCGCACCGAACAGGTATGGAATCATGCCGCCGACGAACAGACCAATGATGACGGCCGGATCGGACAAATCAAACGTCAGGTTGCGGCCGGTTTCATTGAGTTTGAAGGTGTAGTCGGCAAACAAAACGAGCGACGCCAAGCCGGCCGAGCCGATCGCATAGCCTTTGGTGACCGCCTTGGTCGTGTTGCCCACCGCGTCGAGCGGGTCGGTGACGTCACGAACTTCCTTCGGCAGACCCGCCATCTCGGCGATACCACCAGCGTTGTCGGTGATTGGACCGTATGCGTCAAGTGCGACGACAATACCCGCCATCGAGAGCATCGCCGTTGCGGCGATCGCGATACCGTACAGACCGGACAACGTGTAGGCGCCGTAGATCGCGAAACACACAGCAAGCACTGGCCATGCGGTGGAGCGCATCGACACGCCGATACCGGCGATGATGTTGGTCGCGTGACCCTTGGTGGAGGCTTCAGCAACGTGGCGGACCGGCGCATATTGCGTGCCGGTGTAGTACTCGGTGACCCAGACCAAAAACGCGGTCAAACCGAGACCAACCAGACAACACAGCCACAGATTCAACACAGTGTATTTCTCGTAGCCAGGACCGGCGCCTGCCACGTCGCCCATGATCCACGAGGTCAGCGGATAGAACGCGATCAGCGCAATCCCGCCGGCCACGATCAAGCCGCGGTACAAGGCGTTCATGATATTGCCGCCCTCTTTGGTGCTGACGAATGAACAACCGACGATCGAGGCGATGATGGCAAAGCCACCCAACACCAGCGGATACACCACCACGTTGGCAACGACCTTGTCCGCAGTGATCAGCAATGCACCGAGCACCATGGTGGCGATGATCGTCACCGCATAGGTTTCGAACAAGTCAGCCGCCATGCCGGCGCAGTCACCGACATTGTCACCAACGTTGTCGGCGATTACGGCCGGGTTGCGGGGATCGTCTTCCGGAATGTTGGCTTCAACTTTTCCGACTAGATCGGCACCGACGTCAGCGCCCTTGGTAAAGATACCGCCACCCAGACGCGCAAAGATCGAAATCAGCGACGAACCGAACGCGAGGCCAATCAACGGCTTGATGATGTCGCTCATCTTGGTGCCGTACGCCGCACCACCGACCAACATGTAATAAAAACCCCAAACCGACAACAGGCCGAGTCCGACCACCAGCATGCCGGTAATGGCACCGCCTTTAAAGGCGATATTAAGCGCGGGGTTGACGCCGCGGCGTGCGGCTTCCGCCGTACGCACATTGGCGCGAACCGAAACGTTCATGCCGATGAAACCCGCCAGGCCCGATGCCACGGCACCAATGACAAAGCCCAGCGCAGTTTTCCAGCCCAACAGAGCCAGAATGGCAATTGCCAACACCACACCAACGATCGAAATCGTCATGTATTGCCGGTTTAGATAGGCCTTGGCACCCGCTTGAATGGCGGCGGCGATTTCGCGCATGCGCTCGTTACCGTCCGACTGCGACAAAATCCATTTGGTTTGATACGCGCCATAAGCCAGCGCGATCGCCGCGCAGACAAAGATGAAAATATTAGTGCCCGTTACCATGTGTAGTCTCCCGAAACGAGGTCTTGTGAGTTTTGCGGATGCTGGAAATGCGGATAGTGAGGATGCGACAACCCGCGATTTTAGCAGAGACGCCCCATAAGAGGCGTACTGTTGCAGGTGTCTGTTGCGGGTGCCTGTTGCAGGTACCGAGGGTGCCGCGCCAGCGCGCATCAACAATCCACCAGAAGCGCCGGACCACCTGCGAAAAGCGCCCAAACCACTGCAATAATCACCTACAAAACAATAACTTACGAACCTCTGTCGAGCGCGCTTTGCCAACCAAACGCAGGCGCGTAGCCGAGCAAGCGACGCGCATGCGCACTCACGTAGACGCGGTCAATTGACTCCGGCAAGCGCCATTTTCGACGGGCAAACTCCTCCACCAGCGCCGGGCATCGAGCGGTCAATACGGTCGCCGCGTCGCCTATGAGTTGATCGCAATCCGCTTCTAGAAATGGCGTCGCGCCCGAAATGTTGAACCCATCGAACACCCTTGAGTGGTGCGCCGAGTGCCAGCGCGAACGCCTGTGCCACGTCACGCGCATCGACGTCGCGATAGAGCCGAGACAGCGCCATCAACAGCAAGGGCTCAGGAAACGAACGCGAGAAGCGGAGCGCTGCGGTGACAAAGTTCGGCGCAAACGCGTCACGACAGATTGACTCTGCCGCGAGTTTGGTCTCGTCTTGAATATCCTCGGCGATAGGACTCAGATCTTCCGTCACCCAGACCGCACGCGCATTTGATCGCATGGCGCGGCCATAAACTGAGGTGGTACTTGCGAGCAAAAAGCGCTTCGCACCGGCCCGCTGTGCCGATTCGACTAACGACGCGGTGGCGTTGATATTGAGTCGGATGAAGTCCGCTGGCGAGTGCGTGGCACGGTGCGGTGCGTGCAGCGCGGCTAAACGAACGACAGCATCGACCCCATCGAGATAAGGTTGCCAATCGGTGATGCGCGTGATGTCGGCGACGTGTGTCGTCGTCGGTGCCGGATGCAAATCAAACCCCACCACGTCGTGCTCGCCAGCCAACCTAGCCGCGACGGTCGCCGCCACTTTGGGGCCCGACGAGCCGGTCAACAGTATCTTCATGACCCAGACAACAACAGTGAAACTCTATATTCCACGGGTGTTTCCAGACATAAATACTTCGAAACGACCGCCAATAGGCGACTTTTAGATGTAATGCACTTCCACGATTTCGTACTCAACTGCGCCGCCGGGTGCGCGAACTTCGACCGTATCGCCGGCCGACTTGCCGATCATGGCGCGCGCGAGTGGTGAAGAAAAAGACACCTTGGAAAGTTTGATGTCGGCTTCATCTTCCCCAACGATTTGATAGCTCACTTTGGCCCCGGTCTCGACCGCTTCGAGATCCACCGTAACCCCGAACACGACCCGCCCATCGTCATCAAGCGTTTTCGGGTCAATCACCTGCGCGCTGGAGAGTTTGCCTTCGAGTTCGATAATGCGACCTTCGACAAACCCCTGCCGCTCCTTGGCGGCATCGTATTCGGCATTCTCCGACAGGTCTCCTTGCGCACGCGCTTCCGAAATCGCTTTGATGACACTTGGACGCTCGACCGTCTTCAGATTATGGAGCTCCACCTTCAGCGCTTCCGCGCCAAAAACGGTGAGAGGGACTTTTGCGAGGCTGCTCATGGATGAATCCTGTGAAAAATAGGCTTGTTTACGTACGGCACAACTAAACGGCGGCAAGCCGTTGCCAACCACTGACATGCGTCACGCAGCAATCAGCTTGTGCAGCGATTGCAGCGAATAGACATCAAGTTCGGACAAGTGCTGCATGCCAACGCAGGCTGCACGGGCACCAGACACGGTAGTGTAGTACGTGATGCGGCCCTGCAAC
>Ga0209591_10007194_pt1 | contig 12271 bp, 12 predicted proteins | sample MAT01_FD_187207 | JGI IMG/M metagenome (GOLD analysis project Ga0209591, IMG submission 187207) | Freshwater microbial communities from Lake Fryxell liftoff mats and glacier meltwater in Antarctica - MAT-01 (SPAdes) (version 2) | ecosystem: Environmental > Aquatic > Freshwater > Ice > Liftoff...
GTGTATGGACGCCGCTGGCTTCGGCATCGTCCCTCATGCGGTCCAACAAGACCGTCTTTCCAACGCCGCGAAGACCTTTATCATCACGCTTTGGGCGGGATCCCCGATACGAACACGAGCGATGGCTATGCGAACGATATCCAACAGATCATCCCGGCCTACGACGTCAGGTGGCTGCGTTCCAGCGCCAGGCGCGTATGGGTTCCGTATGGGAGCAATTGTCTAAATGTAAGGAGTTTAGCCATATTATCAGCGCAGCATAATATCGCTAAACTCGGTATATTGACTTCGGCAACCTCCTCCAGAATGCAACAAGCCCCGGCCATCACTGACCGGGGCTTGCCCTTAACTTCCTTGCAACGAGGTTGATGCTTACATCATCCCACCCATGTCGCCCATGCCACCTCCGTGGCTATGGCCACCTGCCTTCTCTTCCTTCTCATCGCTGATCACGCACTCCGTGGTCAATAGCATGCTGGCAATGGACGCTGCGTTCTCCAAAGCAACGCGGGTCACTTTAGTTGGATCGATCACACCAGCGGCGAGCAGGTTCTCGTACACTTCGGTGCGGGCGTTGAAGCCGTAGTCGGCCTTGCCCTCACGCACTTTCTGTACGATGATGCTGCCTTCCAATCCGGCGTTGGCCACGATCTGGCGCAACGGCTCTTCGAGCGCGCGCTTCACAATGCCCATGCCGGTGGTCTCGTCGGCGTTGATGCCTTCGGCCTTCTCCAGCACTTTCTGTGCGCGGATGTAAGCCACACCACCGCCTGGTACAATGCCTTCTTCCACAGCAGCGCGGGTCGCGTGCAGGGCGTCATCGACACGGTCCTTTTTCTCTTTCATCTCCATCTCGGTGGCTGCACCGATGTAGAGGACGGCAACACCGCCAGCCAGTTTGGCCAGACGTTCCTGCAGCTTCTCCTTGTCGTAGTCGCTGGTGGTGCTTTCGATCTGTGCTTTGATCTGGCTCACGCGGCCCACGATGTCCTCTTTCTTGCCAGCACCGTTAACGATGGTGGTGTTGTCCTTGTCGATGTTGATCTTCTCGGCACGGCCGAGCATGGTAAGGTCTGCGTTCTCCAGTTTGAAGCCGCGCTCCTCGCTGATCACCGTTCCACCCGTGAGGATAGCGATGTCTTCGAGCATCGCTTTGCGACGATCACCGAAGCCAGGGGCTTTTACGGCGGCCACTTTCAAGGCACCGCGGATCTTGTTCACCACCAGTGTGGCCAGGGCCTCACCATCAACATCTTCGCTGATGATCAGCAGCGGCTTGCCGGTCTGTGCGCTCTTCTCCAGGATCGGGAGCAGCTCCTTCATGCTGCTGATCTTCTTGTCGTAGATCAGGATGTAGGCGCTTTCCAGATCCACTTCCATCTTCTCCGCGTTCGTCACGAAGTAGGGGCTGAGGTAGCCGCGATCGAACTGCATGCCTTCCACCACTTCCACGGTGGTGTCGGTGCCTTTCGCTTCTTCCACGGTGATCACACCTTCCTTCTTCACTTTGGCCATGGCCTCAGCGATCAGGGTGCCGATGGTGTCGTCGTTGTTCGCGCTGATCGAAGCCACTTGCTTGATCTTGGCGTTGTCATCGCCCACGGCCTGGCTCATTTTCTTCAGGTCGGCTACCACCAGGGTAACCGCCTTGTCGATACCGCGCTTAAGGTCCATGGGATTGGCACCGGCGGCAACGTTCTTCAGGCCGGCGGTAACGATCGCTTGTGCGAGTACGGTAGCGGTGGTGGTACCATCACCAGCGGCATCAGCGGTCTTGCTGGCCACTTCCTTCAGCATCTGGGCGCCCATGTTCTCCACAGGGTCCCTGAGCTCGATCTCCTTGGCCACGGTAACACCGTCCTTGGTTACTTGTGGAGCACCGAATTTCTTGTCGATGATCACGTTACGGCCTTTTGGGCCGAGGGTCACCTTTACGGCGTTCGCGAGGTGGTCCACGCCACGCTTCAAGCGATCGCGTGCGTCAATGTCGAATTGGATGTTCTTGGCTGCCATTTTCTTGGGGGGATGGGTCGGGGCGCGAGATCTCGCGCCCGCTGAGTTTCTTTTCTAGTGGGCGCGAGATCTCGCGCCCTTGCGAACTGATCTCCGATCAGTTCAGTACCGCGTAGATGTCGCTTTCGCGCATGATCATGTAGTCCTTGCCTTCGAGGTTTAGCTCGGTGCCGCTGTACTTGCCGTACAGGATCTCGTCGCCCACCTTAACGGTCAGCGGGGTCACTTTGCCATCATCGGCAATGCGGCCACTGCCCACAGCGATGACCTTGCCACGCTGGGGTTTTTCCTTTGCGGTATCAGGAATGAACAAGCCACCCTTGGTGGTCTCTTCTGCTGCGGCTGCCTCCACGAGCACGCGGTCAGCCAACGGTTTTACTTTGTTTGCCATGATCACTTCGTTCGATAGGGTTTTTTTGCGCCTTTCCGGACGCATCCGCGCTGGTCAATACCCATGCCACATGGACTAAGCCGCTAATTTGCTGTCAAGATCGACAGACCCAGGTACGAATGGCTTAAAAGGTGTCAGTAGTGAACTGACAAGCTGACAATGCCAGCCACAATACTTGAGTTCGCTTATTGGGCAGGAGCCTCAGCGGGCGCTTCGACGCCCTCGGCTGGAGCTGGCTCGCCTTCAACTGGAGCGGCTGGCTCTGAGCTCACCTCATCGGTCGCGCTATCCAGTTCATCCAAGGTGTTGGACGAGGTGGTTTGCACCGCAGCGGATATCAAACAGAGTACCATCAAGCTTGCGGCGAGGGTCCAGGTACCCTTCTCCAGAAAGTCGGCCGTGCGTTGTACGCCACCGATCTGTTGGGCACCTGTAAAACCAGCGGCAAGCCCGCCGCCCTTGGGATTTTGCGCCAGAACAACCAGCGCGAGAAGACCACAAACGATCAGGATGATGATGGAGATGGCGACCATGACTACTTGTTCAATTGACCCTCAAGCTCTTTTGCAAGGGCCGCAAAGTAAGCGCTTTTCTCTGGATACTTCAACGCAAGGCGGTGATATGCGTCTATGGCTTTGGCCGAGTTGCCTTGTTTGGCATAGATGCGTGCCAGTGTTTCTGTCACCAGACCGGTGGCATCTTCCAAACTCCGCTTAGCGGCTTGCTGCGGAGTGTAGAACTCCTTTTTAGGAAGTGGGGGAGGCGACCGTTGCTTGATGAAACGGTCGATCAAGTCGCTTGTGTCCAACGGTTCTGTGCGAAGATCTGCTGATGTGGGCGCGAGTTCGGGCTGCGTTACTTTCTTGCCATCGGGCGCCTTGTGCAACCAGTCTTCTGCGCCGGTCCATGCCGCGCGCAGTTCATTGGGCTCCACAACAGGCGGTGGGTTGCTTTCGGCAACGGGGACCGAGGCATCCAGCCAATCCGTGAAACGCAAGCGGTCTCCTTTGCGCACCGGTCCCTGTTCCTTGGCCTCAGGTACCGTAGGCCTGGCCTCCGTCCCTGCTGCGAGTGGTGTATCCGTTGGCGCGATCGGGGCGCTCTGCGATACTTCGTTGGCCTCTTCGCTCAGCAGTTCGGTCAACAGGCTAAGGTCATAGGCACTTGCGAAGGCCGCTTGCCTGATCTGCCTGTCCAAGGGGTCGGCTTCGACCTCTTCGGTCAGCGAACCAGATCCGGAGGTTTGGCCGGCCGCGCTTGCGCTGGGCTCCGGCACGGGCGCTGGAATGGGTTCAACAGGCACTTCAGCGGCGTTTTCAACCTCTACGATCGGTTCTGGCACCACTATTTCTGGCGCGGCCATCGGACTTTCTGGTATGGCTGGTTCCTTGGGCACCACCACCAATTTGGCAACTTGTGCTGGTTCCGGTTCCAATACCAGATCGAAAAGTTTCGTGCGCGAAGGAATGTGCGCGGCTGCCGTGCGCAAGGTCTCTTCGGACCATACTTCGCCTGCTCCGTGTTCGCCAATGGAACGCAACACCTGTGCTCCCGCGAACCAGGGGTATCGCTCCGCCAAGGCATGCAGATCGGCCAGATCATCCCGGCCTACTAAGCCCGGCTCTGCTACCAATCGTGTTAGTCGTTCGCGTTCCATGTTCGCCCTTCCTTCGAACCCAAGGGTTCCTTTTTTCCTTCCCGATCTTTCGCAGGCCGACCCGTTGAGATCGACGCTACGGGATCGTTGTGGGCAGGTGAGTGCCACCCGCAATTTCCTCCTTTACGACCCTCACCAATTCCCCAACGTCCGGTCCGAAGATATCCTGCGCCAGCTGTTTGCCGATATCACGTGCTAATTGCTCTTCCACCGTCACAAGGTCCTGGCCACTGTTGTAATCCGCGAAACGCGCTACCGAGAATTCCATGTTCTTCTTTGGGTCCAAGGTATTCACGTACACTACGCTCACGGTCATGGTCAAACGGTTGAGGGCTGCCGTCTCGTTGGCTTGTATGTTCACCGGCTGCACATCGTAACCGACCAAGGCCCCGCTGTATTGCACGTCGCCGTCGGTACGTTTTAGTTTCAATGGCGTTTGTGCCAGGAGCAGGTCACGGAGCGTTTCCGTCAATACTTGGGCGCTTAACGGTGTGGCCAGCGGGGCGCGAGCGTCCAGTAGGTCAACACTCACCGTACGCGCTTCGCCTACATCACCTCCTGTAAAGGAGTAGTTCACCCGGCAGCCACCTAAGCAAAGGAGCAGGAGCATTGCTCCCGTTGCACTCCGAATTGAGAATTGAGGATCGAACATTCAAAAAACGAACATACCCTAAGGGATGTCGTACTCCTTGATCTTCCGGTATAGGGTGCGCTCACTGATCCCCAATTCCTGCGCCGCGTTCTTTCGTTTGTTGCGGTGTTTGGCCAGCGCTTTGCGGATCATTTCTTTCTCCTTTTCCTCCAAGCTCAGGCTTTCTTCCACCTCGGTATGGTCAATGTCCTCGTGACCACCTCCAACGGGTACGATACTCACAGTGCCCTGCGGCGAAGTAGCGGGTTGCACGAAGAGATCCTCCCTGTAGACCGCAGGCATGGCCGCAGGCATTGGTTGCCCACCGCCAATGGATCGCACCTGCTCCTTCAGTGCGTTCAGGTCGTTCTTCATATCGAAGAGGAACTTGAAGATCAGCTCGCGCTCGTTTATGCTGTCCATACCCGCGCCATTCGCTCCACCGGCAAGTGGCACCAACGCCGTGGTCTGGTCGGGCAGGTATTGCCGCAAGGTCTTGGCGTCCACTTCGCGCGATCGTTCGATCACGCTCATCTGCTCTACGATGTTGCGCAATTGGCGCACGTTGCCGGGCCAGCGGTAGGCGGTGAGCAAGTGCAAGGCATCATCCCGCAAGATCAATGGCGGGGCCTTGTATTTGGAAGCTGCGTCCTGTGCGAAGAAGCGGAACAAGAGGTGGATGTCCTCTTGCCGTTCCCGCAACGGTGGCACCGGGATCGGCACCGTGTTCAATCGGTAGTAAAGGTCTTCGCGGAAGGTGCCGCGCTGCACGGCCTGCAACATTTGAACGTTGGTGGCGGCCACTACGCGTACGTTCGTCTTTTGTGCTTTGCTGCTGCCTACACGGATGAATTCGCCGGTCTCCAATACACGCAACAAGCGCACCTGGGTAGTGAGCGGTAATTCGCCCACCTCATCCAGGAAAATGGTGCCGCCGTTGGCCACTTCGAAGTACCCCTTGCGCGCTTCGTGTGCTCCGGTGAACGAGCCTTTCTCGTGCCCGAAGAGCTCGCTATCAATGGTGCCTTCCGGTATCGCCCCGCAGTTCACGGCGATATACGGCCCATGCTTACGAGCGCTGTACGCGTGAACGATCTGCGGCATCACTTCTTTCCCGCTCCCGCTTTCGCCGGTTATCAGTACGCTAAGGTCCGTTGGGGCCACCTGCGCCGCGATCTCAATGGCGCGATCCAGCCCGGCAGAGGTGCCAATGATCCCGAACCGTTGCTTGATGGGTTGGACGTTCATGTTCAATTACAAGGATGCGTGTGGTGCATGGTCTGCTGTTGCTGAATGGAAAACGGACGTGCGCTGTATCTCCTCCATCAAATCCACGATATCTCCCTTCAAACCACCTGCCGAAGCGTTTATGATATGTGCTTTCACGAACGTGCCAGGAAGCAACTCGGTCCCCTTGTGCATGCGCGGCAATATCACCACCGAACCCTGTGAATTCCGACCGAAGACATGCTCCTGGCTGCGCTTGCTCACGCCTTCCACCAGCACTTCGTGAAGTTGTCCTACATACCCCGCATTGCGCCCGGTGCTGTGTAGTTTTTGTGCCTCGATGATCTCGGCCAACCGACGGCCTTTCACCTCTTCCGGCACATCGTCCGGGTACTTACGTGCGGCTAATGTCTTAGGCCGTTCGCTGTACTTGAACATGAAGGCCATGTTGTATCCAACGGTCTTCAAGAGCGAAAGGGTCTGCAGGTGATCTTCCTCCGTCTCGCCGCAGAAGCCGGATATGATGTCCGTGCTGATGGCGCAATCCGGCATGATCCGTCGAATGCTGGCGATGCGTTCCAAATACCACTCCCGTGTGTAGCCCCGGTTCATGCGGTGCAACACATCGGTGCTGCCGCTTTGCACCGGCAGGTGGATGTACTTGCAGATGTTCGGGTAGCGTGCCATCACCTCCAGCACCTTGTCGGTCATGTCCTTCGGATGGCTCGTGCTATAGCGGATGCGCAGGGTTGGGCAGGCCACCGCGACCAATTTGAGTAGGTCGGCGAAATCCGTGGTTCCTGTGCTATCGCTAGCAGGTCGACCCTGTGGGTCGACACTGCGGTTGCTACCCGCACCCGTATCAAAAGCCGATGGGGTGGGCCGCCATTTATAGGAATCAACGTTCTGCCCCAACAACGTGACCTCCTTGTAACCGTCGCGCACCAACTGGCGGCATTCATTCACAATGCTCGCCGCGTCACGGCTGCGCTCCCGCCCACGTGTGAAGGGCACCACGCAGAAAGCGCACATGTTATCGCAGCCGCGCATGATGGTCACGAATGCCGTTACGCCATTGCTGTCCAAACGCACCGGCTCGATCTCGCCGTAGGTCTCTTCTCGGCTCAAGAGCACGTTCACCGCTTTCTGGCCGGTGCCCACTTTCTTCAACAGCTCGGGCAGGGTGCGGTAGGCATCAGGGCCCACCACCAGGTCCACTACTTTCTTCTTTTCCAACAGGTCTTCGCGCATGCGCTCGGCCATGCAGCCCAGCACACCCACCTTCAAGCCCTTGTTCCTGGCCTTCAGGTTGTTCATCTCGTTGATGCGCTGCAATACCGTGTACTCGGCCTTTTCCCGAATGCTGCACGTGTTCAGCAACACTAGGTCGGCCTCTTCGGCGCTCTTCACCGGGGTGTAACCGTCCTGTGCCAGAATGCTCGCTACGACCTCGCTGTCGCTCACGTTCATTTGGCAGCCGTAACTCTCGATATAGACGCGCTTACTCAAGGCTAATGGATCCACCCACCTTTGCCAAGGCCGTGGCGGACGGGGGGCGAAGTTACCGAACTTAGCGGGCGTGACAATGTGTCAGAAGGTGCGAATGGGTCTGTTGCTGTACCTGCGGTCTTGGGTGGCGGTTACCGCCTGTTCATTGACACCATGATCAGCGGTGCTCAATACGAGGTTGGTGCTTCCTTCGGCCTTTACCACGATGCTTTGCAAGGGCGGAGGTCCGAAGGTTATAGCTATGCAGAATTCGATGACCTACCTGTCATCAGCCTCGTCGCTTCCATACACTACCGCGAGCGTTGTTCGTCGCGAACCGATCTCGGGGTCGAGCTGCAATTCGTTCGTAAGTCGTTCTCCGTGCTCGCAAGGGAAGGAGGTCTCGCAGGTAGTTCAGGGATCGATGCGGACGTGAGCCTTTATACCATTTCGCATTACAGATCCACCCAAAGATGCGCCGCTATTTTTTCGCAGGACGATCCGAGGAGGTCGTTGCGTAGCCGTAGCTACGGGACGACCTCCTCGGAGAAGTAATGCGGAAAAAGAGCAAGTAGATCGGGTGGATCTGTACTGCGAATTGGTATTACTTGATGCATCTGAACATCACCCCGGAAGTCAAAATGAACGAGTCGGGTAGTATTCGCCTACGTTTCGGTCCGCAGTTCGGGTTCAAGCTCGGTGGTTCGGTGACAGGTCAGAAGTGGGTGAGCTATCCGTTCAACTATTCAACGGATACGCTGGCCAGATCTGCACCTTCGGATCTCAAGGGCGATATCCGCTTCCTTTTTGGAATGGGATTTCGATCGAACGCGCTCTCCAAGTGGGCGGTCACCTGCGATCCCTATTATTCGGTTGCCATTGGATCCATCCTGAAGATCCGACCCGGCGCGAAAGGCAGCGATTTAGGGATCAAGATCGGACTCACAAAGCGCGTTGACCGAAGAACACTGACCCAATGGATCGATAAGAGAATGCCCACCCCGCCTCCGGGCCCGAATTGGTAGTGTGTCTCTTTACTTCCCCCCCAAGAACTCCAAGCTCACACTATTGATGCAATACCGCTGCCCCGTGGGCTTAGGCCCGTCATCGAACACATGGCCTAGGTGTGCGCCACAGCGCCCGCAGGTCACTTCGGTACGGCTCATGCCGAAGGCACGGTCTTCATGATAGAGCACGCTGTTCTTGCGCTCTGGCTGGTAGAAGCTGGGCCAGCCGCAGCTGCTGGAGAATTTGGCATCCGCCTGGAACAGCACATTCCCGCATGACGCGCAGGCGTAGGTGCCGATGCCTTCGAAGTCCCAATACTTGCCGGTGAAGGCGCGCTCGGTGCCTTTCTCAAAGGCGATGTAATACAGATCTTCCGGTAGCAGTTTCTTCCATTCGCTCAACGGCAGATCCAGTTTGCTGGTATCCGTGTGGGAGTAATGCGGGTTCTTGCTGTGATCGTATTGGCTCATCTGGTCCATGTTGCTTAGGCTCTTGTTCGGGGACTGGCCCGTGCTGTTACCGCAACTAGCGAGTAGCAGCATGGCCGCCAGGGTAAAGGTGTTGATCCGTTGCATGTGTCTGGTCCCGGCTAGGTCGGGCCACATTGGTCGTTCTAAGGTGCGGTTCATGACAAAGGTCACCCGTGGAACAGATCAAGATGGGAAACCGTTCGGACCATGGGTCAATTAGCGGTCCTATGCGCTTGTCGTAGGGTAAGACCTCTTTCGCGAACACGCTGTTGAAAATTTCTTTCCCCTTAGGGGAAGCGTGAGGCGGAACGAGCAAGGGTGCCCGGTTCTTCGCGAAGACTCCTTTCTTTGCCGCCTCATTCACCGAGGTGTTCTTGCCGAGGTGTGCCAAACACGGACGATAAATGGCGAAGAAGAGCGGCGATCTGGTCATTGTGGAGTCACCTGCCAAAGCGAAGACGATCGAGAAGTACCTCGGCGAAGGCTACACTGTGCTCAGTAGCTATGGCCACGTGCGCGACCTTCCCGAACGCGAACTGAGCGTTGATGTGGAGAAAGGCTTCGAGCCCACTTACATCGTTCCAGATGATAAGAAGGATCGCCTTCGCCAACTCCAGAAGGAGGCTGATAAAGCGACCACTGTATGGCTCGCGACCGACGAAGACCGCGAAGGAGAGGCCATTAGCTGGCACCTGAAGGAGGCGCTCGGCCTGGCCGATTCCAAGGTGAAACGCATCACTTTCAACGAGATCACCAAGGCGGCCGTGCTGAAGGCCATCGAAAATCCGCGCGAGATCGATATCCATTTGGTGGATGCACAGCAGGCACGTCGCGTGCTTGATCGTCTGGTGGGCTATGAACTGAGCCCGGTGCTTTGGCGCAAGGTGAAGCCGAGCCTCAGCGCTGGTCGCGTGCAAAGCGTCGCGGTCCGCATCATCGTGGAACGCGAACGCGAGATCCTGGATTTTAGCAGCAAGAGCGCCTTCCGCATCACTGCCCTGTTCACCACCCATACGGGAGCGCAAGTGAAGGCCGAACTACCGGGCCGTTTCGCTACGGAACCCGAGGCCATGGAGTTCTTGCAGGGGTGCCTGGGTGCCAGCTACACGGTCAATGCGGTGGAGAAGAAACCCGGCAAGCGCACACCTGCGGCCCCGTTCACCACGTCCACACTACAGCAAGAGGCCAGCCGAAAGCTGGGGTACGGTGTGGATCGCACCATGCGCATTGCACAAGGTCTGTACGAGCAAGGGCACATCACCTACATGCGTACCGATTCGGTGAATTTGAGCGAAGGGGCCATTGCGGCTGCGGCCTCGCAGATCACCGATCAATACGGCGCGCGCTACAGCAAGAGCCGTCGCTATACGAGCAAGAGCAAAGGCGCACAAGAAGCCCACGAGGCCATTCGTCCTGCAGATATGATGGTGCGCACCGCCGGTGCCGACCGCGATGCCGAACGCTTGTACGACCTCATCTGGAAACGCACCCTCGCCAGCCAGATGGCCGATGCCGAGTTGGAGAAGACCGTCGTGGATATTGCCATTAGCACACGTCCAGGACAGCCGCTGAAAGCCTCTGGTGAGGTGATCCTCTTTGATGGTTTCCTGAAGGTGTACATGGAGGGGAAGGACGACGAGGATAGCGAGGAACAAGAGGGCTTGTTGCCGGAAATGAAGCAAGGCGAACAACTCGGCCTTCGCGAATTGTTGGCCACTCAGCGCTTTGATCGCCCCGCGCCGCGCTATACCGAGGCCAGTTTGGTGAAGAAGCTTGAAGAACTGGGTATCGGTCGCCCAAGTACCTATGCGGCCACCATCAGCACCGTGCAGAAGAAGGGCTATGTGGTGAAGGAAGATCGCGAAGGCACCAAGCGCGCCTATCGGATCTTATCGCTGGTGAACGAGCGTATTTCCGATACCACGGCAACGGAGAACGTGGGCGTAGAGAAGCAGAAGCTGTTCCCAACCGATATCGGTATGGTGGTGAATGATTTCCTGGTCGAGCATTTCCCTACGGTAGTGGATCTCAACTTCACCGCGAAAGTGGAGGAGGAGTTCGACGTGATCGCCGAAGGCAAGGAGAACTGGCGCGAGATGATCGCCCGGTTCTACAAGCCCTTCCACGCTACGATCGGCACTGTGAGCGAGACCGCTGAACGAGCTACTGGCGCACGCGAACTTGGCGTTGATCCGGTGAGCGGGAAAAAAATGTACGCTCGCATAGGCCGTTTCGGGGCCATGATACAGGTGGGCGAGGTGGAAGATGAAGAGAAGCCGAAGTTCGCCAGCCTTCGCAAGGACCAAAGCATTCAGACCATCACCTTCCAGGAGGCGATGGATCTTTTCAAACTACCGCGCACGTTGGGCGAGCGCGATGGCGAGGTATGCTCCGTAGGCATCGGCCGTTTCGGACCGTACGTGCGCCTTGGTGCGACCTATGCAAGTTTGACCCCGGAAGATGATCCGCTGGAGATCGATCTGGTGCGCGCCGTGGAATTGATCGACCTGAAGAAGATCGCCAATGCCACCCGCGACCTAGGTGAATACAAAGGGGACATGTTGGTCGTGGGCCGTGGTCGCTTTGGACCCTTTGTGCGGCATGGCAAGACCTACGCCAACATCCCGAAGGCCGAGGACCCAGCCGCCGTTACGCTCGAACGCGGCATCGAATTGATGGAAGCCAAGCTGGCCGGGGCCCGCCAGAACATCCTGAAGGAATTCACCGGCTCGGAGATCCAGATCCTCGACGGGAAGTATGGACCGTATATCACCGATGGCAGCAAGAACGCCAACCTGCCCAAGGACAAGAAGCCCGAAGAGATCGGTCTGGAAGAAGCCACTGCACTGATCGCTGCGGCACCCGAACGCAAAGGCGGCGCCCGCAAAGGTCGCCGAGGTGCTTTTGCGAAGAAGGCAGCACCAGCCAAAGTCGCCAAAAAAGCCGCACCCAAAAAAGCGGCTAAGAAGGCTGCCTCGAAGAAAGCTGCTAAAAAGGCACCCAAGGGCTGAGCAGATCGCTCTCTCGCCCTCCGGCCTTGCAAGGGTTCTCGGTCTTGCGAACCTTGCCAACATCCTATTGTGGGCATGTTGCTCCACGCGTTACGAACAACGCCAGCGGGCAGGCCGACCTTCGCAACCATACCTGCGGTTTTGGGATCGATCTATATTTCTGATCCCTGTTCGTCATATTTTCTGATCCCCACGATCGGTATGGACATCAGCATTTACTTCAAGCCATCGGAACGCTTCGGCAACACCCGACCAGAGTGGCCCGCCAATACCATTGGCGATAGCCTGTTGAGCCATACTACCAAAGGCTTCCCTACCCTGGAAGGCATCCAGATCGCGCTCTTTGGGGTGTTGGATGATCCGGGCCACGCCAGA
>Ga0209591_10007195_pt1 | contig 12271 bp, 10 predicted proteins | sample MAT01_FD_187207 | JGI IMG/M metagenome (GOLD analysis project Ga0209591, IMG submission 187207) | Freshwater microbial communities from Lake Fryxell liftoff mats and glacier meltwater in Antarctica - MAT-01 (SPAdes) (version 2) | ecosystem: Environmental > Aquatic > Freshwater > Ice > Liftoff...
GTCGCTTACCAATGAACAACCGTTGAACACCGCTTCAACTAATGAAACGCTTGCAGCCTCTGAACCAATTGCCGAAGCCGAACAACCCTTAACGATAAACCCCGAACCTTCAACCATCCAAGATATGGAAGTACATCATCATGCCCACGACCCGGCAGCACCTCATCACAAGAAAAACTGGAAATCTTATTTCTGGGAATTCTTAATGTTGTTCCTCGCTGTGTTCTGCGGATTTTTAGCAGAGTATCAGCTGGAGCATAAGATTGAAAGAGATCGGGCAAAGGAGTTGTCTGTAAGTTTTTATAATGAACTCAAAAATGATTCTGCTGCTTTAAAAACTATAGAGAATTTTAGGATGAGAAAATACACGGCATTGAAGTACCTGCAAAGTTACTTTCAGGACAGCAGCCTTATTAATTGCTCCAATACCTTCACCATAGAATTGTTGTATGGCTATTATACGTTCAGCCCTTCTTTTTTTGAACCTGGGGATGCTATATTGGAACAATTAAAAAATTCAGGTTCACTCCGGTATTTCAAAAGCATGGAGTTACAAAAACTCACAGGCGATCTGTCTATTGCCATTGCTAACCTGCGTAAAAGAAATGCTTTTGAAGAAGTTTTTTACCGTGAAAATATCTGGCCATTCCTGGTACAATATAATGATACGAAATGGTACGAAAGTATTGTTGCCCGGTCAAATGAATTTTTTGTCACCTTTTTAAAAGAATATGAAAGAACCGGTGGGGATGTACAGTTCCATTTTGATAAACCTGAAATTTTTGACAGAAAAAAAGCCACGAATACTACCAGCATCTATAAAATTATTTTAAAAGGAACCGGAGGTTCTCAATATCAAATTTATAGCAGTCTGAATAGCAAACTTCAGGAAGCATTACGAAAAGAATATCACCTGCAATAATATGAGTGAAGAAAAAAATATACCACAGGAAGAAATTCCGCAAGAGCAACCGGTAAATAAAGAACCTGCAAATGAAACCATTTCATCTGCTGAACCCATTACCGAATCTGAAACACAACCTTCAACATTAAACATTCAACCTTCAACTGAAGAAGACATGGAAGTACATCATCATTCACACGAAAGTCATGGAAACCCGCCTGCCGGACGGGCAGGGAAAAACTGGAAATCGTATTTCTGGGAATTTTTGATGTTGTTCCTCGCTGTGTTTTGTGGTTTTCTGGCAGAGTATCAACTGGAACATAAAATAGAAAAAGACCGGGGAAAAGAACTGGCCAAAAGTCTTTATGAAGATCTCAAAAATGATTCCGTTGTGGTTACTCTTAAAGTTCAGAACCGCATCAAACAGGAGAATGCTTTACTTTATCTGGGAGACTATTTTAAGGACAGCAGCCTCACCCAGGTATCAAAAACCTTTACCCTTAATTTTTATTACGGTTTACTTTTCCGAAGCCCTGCCATTTTTGAGCCCCGTACTGTTGTGCTGGAACAATTAAAAAATTCAGGTTCACTGCGCTATTTTAAGAATGTAGATCTGCAAAGACTTATCAGCGATCTTTCGGTTGCGATTCAGAATGTGAATGACAGGCAGGCTCTTGAAAACAGCTTACGAATAGAATACCTGAATCCATTGATTATTCAGCACCACGATTATAATTTTGAAATGATCTTACGAAAAAGAAAGCAAACGGATATCTTCAGTGTCATAAAAGATTATGAGAACAGCAATGAGATAATTCCCTTTTATTTTAAGGCGATCGAAAAATTTGACAAGATAAGAGCAATCAATATAATGAGTTTTTATTCGCTGTCCGGCATGGAGTCAACCCGAACAGTTCATTTAAAAAGATATATGGATCTTAATGCCGAGCTACTGAAATTGCTGCGTAACAAATATCACCTCGAATAGAATTAATTTTATTTAAGCTAACTAATATGCCAGCTCCGCTAACTCTCAACCAAAAAAGAATTGAATCCATCGACATCATCCGGGGCATTGCCATGGTCATCATGGCCCTGGACCATACCCGGGATTATTTTCATATCGGCGCTAATCTTGATGATCCGCTGAATCTTGCCACCACCACCCCGGCATTATACTTTACAAGATGGATAACACATTTCTGTGCCCCCATTTTTGTTTTTCTTTCCGGCACTTCTATTTATTTACAAAGCCTGCGTAAAACAAAAAAGGAACTCGGTATTTTTTTACTTAAGAGAGGTTTATGGCTCATCATTGCCGAATGGACTATTGTAGCTTTTGCCTGGACATTTAATCCATTCTTCAATGTTATTCCCTTCCAGGTTATTTGGGCCATTGGTATCAGTATGGTGATATTGGGATTAATAGTGCTGATGAAACTAAATTATAATATCATTTTTATTCTTGGCGTAGTATTAGTTGCCGGTCATAATTTATTAGACATTCCCGAAGCAGCTCCCGGGTTTACCGCTAACTTTTGGTGGGATATTTTTCATCATGGGTTTTTTACACAGTATGAATTTGCTCACCGGCATTATGCCATTTTGGTATATCCCTTCCCGGCTTGGACGGGAGTAATGTTGCTGGGCTATTGTGCCGGTGTATTGTTCACACAAAAATATTCTTCAGAACGGCGGAAAAAAATATTGACTCGTATTGGCCTTGGATTGATTTTATTTTTTGTTGCACTTCGTTTCTCTAATCTGTATGGCGACCCGAGGGACTGGAGTACACAAAAAAACAGTTTATATACTTTTCTTTCTTTTATGAAAGTGAATAAATATCCGCCATCCCTTTTATATCTCTGCATCACCATCGGGCCTGCCTTGCTGTTACTGGCATTTATGGAGAAAATTAAAAACAGGTTTACAGGCTGGATGGTTGTTTATGGTCGTACCGCTTTCTTTTATTATATCATTCACTTGTACTTGATACACCTGGTGGCGGCTGTTTGTTTTTTTGCCCGTGGACATAGCATGGCAGATGCCATGAACAGCGCCAATATCTATCCCTTCCTGTTTGTAGCACCCGGCGAAGGATATGGATTGCTCATTCTATATTTAGTATGGGCTGCAGTAATAATTTCTTTATACCCGCTGTGTAAATGGTATGATAAGTATAAAACCAATCATAAAGAAAAATGGTGGCTGAGTTATTTGTAAGCTTAAACAAGCAATATTTTTTAACCCAAATAAACAAACCAATGAAGTACAATTCAATATTTCCCCGTCAACTAAAATCATTATTGTTTTTTGCATCGCTGATTATTATGTTACAAAGCTGCAAAGAAGAGAAAGAAGATGAAGAAAATGAAACAAGTGCAAAAACAGAAAAGCCGGAATATTTCAATCTACGTCCCGAAACAGAAAAAATGTTTGGCTACTCACATGCCGTAAAGATTGGTAACAATATAAAAATTTCAGGGGCCGTAAGTATGGATAGTGCCGGTAATCCAACTGCCGTTGGCGAAATGGCCCAGCAAATGAAAAATTGTTATGCTGATTTGGACAAAGTTTTAAAGCATTACGGTTACAGTTTTGATGATGTGATTGTGGAAAATGTGTTTACTACCAATATGCCTAAATTCCTTGAAGTATCAGGATATCGAAATGAAATTTATAAAAAACAATTCCCTACCGGCTCATGGCTTGGTGTGAAGGAGTTGGCCCTACCAGGATTTATGATTGAGATAGAACTGGAGGCACATAAGGATAAATAATAAATCTATTGACAGGTTTCATCTTCCCGATGAAGGTTATGAACTGTCTATTGTTTATTTAGTATGTTTTGCAGTAGTGATAGCATTGAATCCTTCATGTAATTGGTATGAAAGTATAAAACCAATTACAAAGAAAAATGCTGGCTGAATTATTTGTAAAATTAAAATTAACAACATTAAAAACTATTACTGAGTATTGCAAAATATGAAGTGCAGATGCGTAGCATCGGTTTAGTTTTGTAACAAAGGGTTTCAACCCTTTGCAAAGATGAAGGTAGGATTCGAGAGCCTTAGGCTTGGTGCATTGATTAGAGATGAGTCGTGCCGCTGGCACTTTTGTCGCACCTTAGTTCTTTCCACCGGATTAAAATCCGGTGTTACAAAATGCTTCGAGCCGATGGCTCTTGCAGTCGCTTTAAAATTTAAGTCTTTCAAAAAATAAATATTGCTTATGGAAGTACATGCCCACACCCACACCCCCCGAAAAAAATGGACACACTATTTCTGGGAGTTTTTAATGTTGTTCCTCGCTGTTTTTGCCGGTTTTCTGGCAGAGAACCAGCGGGAACATTATGTTGAACACCGGCGGGAGAAAAAATATATCGTTTCAATGGTTGAAGACCTGAAAAATGATTCCATTTTTTTGCAGTTAAATATCAATAAACTTATTCCTTATCATTTAGGCTGGCTGGATTCAACCATACATTTATTCCAGATGCCTGATTTTAAAGGTAAAGACAGGATGATTTATCAGGCATTCATGATTGGTACAGGGTGGGCCTACAATTTTTATCCTACAGAGCGGACTTTATCACAATTGCATAGCACTGGCTTTCACCTGATCAGAAATCAGAATGTAACAAAGACCATTAGCCGGTTGGAAGTTCAATACAAAATATTCAATTTGCAGACAAGAACATTTTCAGAAGCCATGCAGAATGATATTGATCTGTCTGCATGGTCCTTTGCGGACAAGGCTGTAACTGATCAAATCGCCATCAAGGCATTTCAAAATTTTTCAGACTCATCATCTGTTCAATTGCAATTGTCGGACATTCCCGAATCAGCAACGATCAGATTTCAAGATAAAGAAAGTATCAAATCTTATATTGAAAAGCTAAAAAAATACAGCTTTTATCTTCAATATGTTACCAAGCTTGGCCAGGTTACTTTATTAAGAGAAATAGGTAAAGCGATAAACATTCTGAAAAAAGAATACCACCTGAAATAAATTATTATGGAAGTACATGCCCACACCCACAGCCCTCGTAAAAAATGGACACATTATTTCTGGGAGTTCTTAATGCTTTTCCTTGCTGTGTTTTGCGGGTTTCTGGCAGAGTACCAGTTGGAGCATAAGATAGAAAAAGACAGGGAAAAGGTCTACATAAAAAATCTTTATGAGGATTTAAAATCAGATACAATCCTTTATCTGAATTATGCAAAAATTAATGAAGAATTCTCTAATAACGTTGACACTTTAATTACACTCATGAAAGGTTCTGACAGGAATTCACGTCTGAGCAAGATTTATTTCCTTGCAAGAACTGCTACCATAAACTCGGGCTTCTTATCCTTCAATCAACGTACTTTTCTACAAATGAAAAATTCAGGTCAGCTTAGGTTAATAAGAAATCAGCAGGTAGCTGATAGCATTTCTTCCTATTACTACTCACTGGATGTAATGCAATTGCAAAATGAATCCATAGTGAACAGGATTTCTGACTATATGCTGATAGTGGGTGAGTTATTTGATGCAGAAATACTTTTTAAAATCTGGAAGGAGATAAAAGAACCCCCATCCCAAAATCTTAAATTATTAACCACTGACCCCATTATGATAAATAAATACCTAACTGCAACACAATACTTTTACGGTACCAGAAATACCTTAAGAATATTGGGGTTAGAGAGGTCTGAGAAAGCAAAAAATCTTATCAGGCTAATCAAAATAAAATACAATTTGAAATAGACTATGGAAGTACATACCCAAACCCCAAGAAAAAAATGCCTGCCTGTCGGCAGACAGGGACTCATTATTTCTGGAAACAATTCACATAACAAAAACCTAATTATGCAACCATCATTAACTGCAAACCCAAAAAAAATTGAATCCTTTGCTATTCTCCGGGGTATTGCTATGGTCATTATGGCTTTAGACCATGTACGAAATTATTTTCATATTACTAAGCAAATAACAATTATGAAAAATATAATAGCGCCTCTTTTGCTGTTGGTTTCATTTGCCACATTCAGCCAAACCACAAATACAACCAAGGAAATAAAAGTAAACCAACAACGCATTGAAAGCCGCATTTTTGAACTGGCCAAATTTGGTAAAGATTCTTTGGGCAGAGGTTACCGGGTTGCCTATACCAAAGGTGATGTAGCAGGAAGAACCTGGTTTATTGGTTTAATGAAAAAAGCAGAACTTGATGTAAGCATTGATGCAGCCGGTAATCTCATCGGAAAACGAAAAGGGAAAAATCCATTACTCAAACCCATCGCCTTTGGTTCGCACATTGATATGGTGCCAGACGGTGGCAACTATGATGGTTGTGTGGGTTCTGTTTGCGGATTGGAAATAATGGAAATTTTAAAAGAAAATAATATAGTTACAAATCATCCGCTCGAACTGATCATATTCTCCGATGAAGAAGGAAGCCTGTTGGGTAGCAAAGCCTTGGCGGGTAAGTTTAAACAAGAAGGATTACAAACCGTTAGTCAAAGTGGGTTAACTGTGAAGGAAGGAATAAAGGCCATCGGTGGAAATCCTGACAGCATTAACAATATCATCAGAAAAAAAGGCGATATAGAAACATTTATAGAACTGCATATTGAACAAGGTGGAATTTTAGAAAAAGAAAACATACAGATTGGTGTGGTGGAGGGTATTGTGGGTATTGAAGACTGGGAAGTAACGGTTGAAGGTTTTGCCAATCATGCCGGCACTACGCCCATGAATATGCGGCAGGATGCATTGTTATCCGCTGCTAAATTAATCATCGGAGTAAATGAGGTTATTACCAGCCATGAAGGCAAGCAGGTGGGAACAGTAGGTAAGATTTCAGCACAACCAGGTGCCTATAATGTTGTTCCGGGAAAAGTAGTTTTAGGATTAGAGATAAGAGATTTGTCTTATGATAAAATCTGGGAGCTTTTTCACGAAATAGAAAAAAGAGCAGCAGTTATTGCTGTAGCAGGCGGAACTAAAATTACTTTCAAAAACCAATTGCTCGGTGCCATACCAGCGTTAACGAATAAATCAATACAGGAAAAAATTGTTGCGTCGGCAAAAGCATTGGGCTTTACATATAAATATATGCAAAGCGGTGCAGGACATGATTCACAGGACATGGCATTGATTACTCCCGTGGGAATGATTTTCGTACCCAGTGTGGGCGGCATCAGTCATTCACCCAAAGAATTTACGAAGGCTATTGATATGGCTAATGGTGCAAATGTTTTATTACAAACTATTTTGGCAATAGATAAAGAACAATAAAAAAAAATGCGTACTATATTATCAAAAAATCTTCCTGCACTATCTGAGCATACTCCCTTAAGATATTTCTGTTTTGCCATACTGTATTTAGCACAGGGCATCCCTGAAGGAATGACTTACTTCGGAATACCCGCCTGGCTGGCAATGAATGGGAAGAGTGCAGGTGATATTGGTGCTTATGTTGCAGTCATCGGTATTCCCTGGACTTTCAAAATGCTGATTGCGCCATTAATGGACCGGTTTAGTTATTTACCAATGGGTCGAAGAAGGCCATGGATAATTTTTGGCCAACTGGGATTATTATTTGCGTTTATTGGAATGGCAATGGTGCCTGAACCGCTCAGTAATTTTAAACTGCTGATGGCAGCAGGTTTTTGTGTAAGCCTGTTCAGTGCCTTTCAGGATGTGGCAGTAGATGGTATGGCCATTGATATTGTTCCTGTGCATCAGCAGGCAAGAGCCAATGGCTTTATGTGGGGCGCAAGAATTATGGGTGTTTCTGCATCGCTTGCTGCAGGAAGTTGGATGCTGAACCATTATGGATTCAGGATTTCTATATTATCACTTTCTGCAGCAATCAGTATCATCCTATTTGTTCCGCTCTTATTCAGGGAGCGGCCGGGAGAAAAATTATTGCCGTGGACAAAAGGTGTTGTTTCTCAAAATTCTTTACAACTGCAATTAGACAGTTGGGCAAAAATTTTTAAATCAATGGGGAGGGTATTAATCATGCCTTACAGCCTGCTGATAGCATTGATTGGTTTTTTAGTTGGCACAACCGTAAGTTATATGAATACACTGCTCCCGGTTTTTACTGTGCAGGCATTGGGATGGACCAATGAAATGTATTCAAATATCAATGCGGTATCTTCTATAGTTGGGGGAATACTCGGGATGATTGTTGGTGGTGCATTGGTTGACCTGTTTGGAAAGAAAAGAATGTTAAGTGTATATCTCCTTGCATCCATCGCAGTGGCGGTAATGATGTATTTTTCTAAAATGTATTGGAGCATCTACTGGTTCAGTGCAGGGTTTGTTATTGTTTACAATATTCTTTACGTATTTATTATGGTGGGCTTTTTAGCTATAGCCATGGAGCTTTGCTGGAAAAAGATTTCCGCTTCACAATTCGCCTTGTTTATGGCTATTTCAAATTTTGGATGGATTACTGGTTCGGCCATCATTGGCACGGTGAAAGAAAATTTTAGCTGGCAGTATTGCATTTTAGCTTTTGCCTTTCTAGCTGCTATTGCTTTAATTCCGCTGCAATTCATGAATACCAAAATACATTTGCAGCAGTTAGAAAAAATTGATGAAGCAGATAAAACAGCCACAGCATTATCAGTTTAAAAATAAATTTAGAATGAAAAAACTATTCTTAGCACTGGTAATCCTGTTAACTTCGTCAATACCCAACGCCCAGGTGCAGGTAAGCAAAGAGCCACGGCACAAAAATGTTTTAGAAAATAAATATATAAGGCTGCTGGATGTAAAAATACAACCCGGTGATACCAGCTTGTTTCACATTCATTCAACACCGTCGGTATTTGTACATTTTACAAATACAGTTGTATGCTCACAAATAAAAGGCAGGGAATGGGTAACAGCTAAAAATACACAAGGCAATGCCTGGTACAGGTCGTTTGTAAACGATACCTTAGTACACCGGGTAAGCAATTGTGATACGGTTCCATTTAATGTAACCGATGTGGAGCTGCTTTCACCTTACAAACCTACTATGAAATTGCAACCACTGCCTTTTACCCTATTGTTTGAAAATGAAAAAGTAATCGCTTACCGGTTAACAGCAGCAGCATTCAATAAACAAGTGATTAAAAAGCGGGGACCGATGATAGCACAAATCGTTGCAGGTAGCGAAGTAACTCTTCATAACAAAAAAGGTAAAGAACTTTCACAATTGAAGGCTGGAAAATATGTGTACATTAAACCACGCACCGCATTTTATTTTTCAGCAACCGGAAATGAAGAAATTAATTTGATATTGTTTGAAATTAAATAGTATTCATCCATTCACTAAATTTTAAAGGTTTGTGAGACACAAAGCATGGCCATAAAACAATGATGTTTTTGCAACATTCTTAAAAGCTGCATTTCTTTAAACCAAAACAAATGAATTCAACCGAAACTGTTTCATCCAAAAAAGCGATTGCACTACCTCCACTGTCAGAACATCCTGTTCTGCGATATGCAACTTTTATTGTTTTGTATTTTTCGCAGGGTATTCCAGAAGGCATAACGATATTCGCCATTCCTGCATGGATGGCCATGAATGGTAAGAGTGCCGGAGAAATTGCCGGTTATGGCGCTGTAATAATGATTCCGTTCAGTCTTAAAATTTTATTAGCGCCTTTTATGGAACGATTTACTTTTTTGCCCATGGGGCGAAGAAGACCCTGGATGTTGTTTGGTCAGTTTGGTATTATGTGCAGCTTACTGGCACTATCTTTTGTGCCGGACCCGTTAAACAATATAGCCTTGCTTACTACCGTGGCAGTTTGTGTACATATTTTTATCATGTTCCAGGATATTGCTACCGATAGTTTAGTGATAGATATTGTGCCGCTTGAACAGCAGGGGAAAGCCAACAGTTTGATGTGGGGTTCCAAAATCGTGGGTACTTCTTTATCATTGGGTTTGGGAAGTTGGCTTATTAACAGCTATGGTTTTTCATTTGCCGTTTCATCACTGGCGGTTTCCATTCTCTTTTTTATGCTGGTACCCTTATTATTAAGAGAAAGGAAAGGTGAAAAATTATTGCCCTGGAGTGCCGGTGCCACTTCACCTGATGCAGCACTGCTGGCAATTGATAGCTGGGGTAAACTTTTCAAATCTTTCAAACAAGTGCTCTTGTTACGTAATATATGGTTACTGGTTATCATCACTTTTATAATAATGGCGGCGATACATTACATGAGAACGTTGCTTCCCATTTTTACCATTAAAAGTCTTGGATGGGATAATATTTTTTATTCAAAAACCTATTCCACTACCAACCTGATTGGAGGAATAATTGGAATGGTAACAGGAGGTATTATCATTTATCGGTTTGGTATCGTTCGCATGTTACAAACGGTGCTTTTAGTAACAGGAATACTTGTTGGCAGTATGGCCTTTTCCATTGCCTTTTGGCAAAACAAATCATTTGTTATAGGCTTTATTGCTTGCATCAATATATGTATCGTTCTGCTCAATATTGGTGTTTTGGCATTAGCAATGCAAATGTGCTGGAAACGAATTTCGGCCATGCAGTTTACATTTTGCATGACGGTTTTTAATGGTGCACTGGCAGCGGGTGCAGCGTTTATGGGATTGCTCCGTAACTATTTCGGCTGGCAAACAATTTTCTTTGTGTTTTCTACTATCGTCATTTTTGCCATGCTGTTATTAAAATTTATTAAAGTGAAAAAACATTTGGAGCAAGTGGAAGAGTTGGAGCAGAACTATTTAAAAAATCAAGAAGGGAGACTTTGAAGAGCGAACTATAAAATGCATTAGATGTAACGAGAACTATTAAAAATTAAAACCGACGGTATGAAAAAATTATTTACTGCGATTTATATCGCCTTGTCACTTACTGCTTTTACGCAGCCAAACATTATTTATGATGTAGTGCTTAAGGGTGGCCGTGTTATAGATCCCGAAACAAAACTAGATGCCATTAAAAATGTAGGCATCCTCAACAACCGCATTGCACAAATTAGTAGTGAACCATTGCAAGGAAAAGAAATCATAGATGTAAGTGGTTTAGTAGTTTCCCCCGGCTTTATTGATTTACATATACATGGCCGCAGCAATGTGGAACAGGAATACCAATTGCATGATGGTGTAACAACTGCATTAGAGTTAGAATGGGGAATTGAATATTTAAAGGAATGGTATGAAACCAGAAAATCAAAGGCGTTGATTAATTATGGTGCCAGTGTGTGCTGGCCTTTTGAACGATTTAAGGCAATAGATAAATACAAAGACGGCGTAAGCAAATTGTATCAGAGAAGTATTAAGGGGGAATCAACAATTGAGGGGATGACAAATACTATCCTGCCTGCCTCTGCCGAACCTCTAACTGAACAGGAAATGAGTAAGACATTATCCAACATCAAATCTTCTTTAGCCGAAGGTGGAATAGGGATTGGTGTACCCATTGGTTATTTACCCAAAACAAATCCTACTGAAATGTATAGGGTTTATCAGTTGGCCGGTGAGTTAAATGCATTGGTTTTCTCTCATGTCAGAGAACCTAACATTATTTCTATACAGGAAGTGATAGCCGATGCTATTCTTACAAATGCGCCGCTTCATATTGTTCATATTAATAGTATGTCATTGGGGCAAATTCAGCTGTCATTGGATATGATACAGTCAGCAAAGAATAAAGGTTTTGATATTACTACGGAGCTATATCCATATACAGCTGGTTCCACACTGCTGCAAAGTGCTATTTTCAATGATGGCTGGCAGGATAAAATGGCAATCAGTTATGGCGATTTGCAATGGGTGGCAACAGGTGAACGGCTCACTAAAGAAACATTTGAGAGTTACAGAAAGACAGGTGGAGTGGCTATTATTCACTCCATGAAACCCGAATGGATAAAGACTGGGATTGCTGCACCCGGTGTTATCATTGCATCGGATGGGATGCCTTATGCACCGCTGGCACATCCCCGTACCGCAGGAACCTTCTCAAGAGTACTTGGGAAATATGTAAGAGAAGAAAAAGTAATTGACCTGGTGACAGCTATTGAAAAAATGACTTTTTTACCAGCAAAAAGATTAGAAGGCATTGCCCCCATGATGCGCTACAAAGGCAGAATACAAATTGGTGCCGATGCAGATATTACTATTTTCAATCCCAATACGGTAATAGACAAAGCCACATTTGATAAAGGGCTTGCCTTTTCTGAAGGCATTGAATATGTAATGGTAAATGGTGTTTTTGTATTGAAGAATGTAAAAACGGTTGAGAATGTTTTTCCGGGGCAGCCTGTTTATGGGAAATACAAAAAGTAGTAAGAGATTTTCAGTATAGTAAAAAGTATCGTGCCGATGGCACTCAATTTATAA
>Ga0209591_10007196_pt1 | contig 12271 bp, 9 predicted proteins | sample MAT01_FD_187207 | JGI IMG/M metagenome (GOLD analysis project Ga0209591, IMG submission 187207) | Freshwater microbial communities from Lake Fryxell liftoff mats and glacier meltwater in Antarctica - MAT-01 (SPAdes) (version 2) | ecosystem: Environmental > Aquatic > Freshwater > Ice > Liftoff...
TGCTTGGACCGCGCCCTCGCCGCCGTATTTTTGTGGAAAGGGTTTCCCGGCGAAACCCGCCACGCCGGCTACCAATTGCAAAGCCCGGCCCTGCGCGCCGTCATCCAAGCCCGCGGGCAACCCACCGCCCCGCCGCGTTAGCGCAGCCATCGCACAATTTCCGAATAGCCTCCCTCAAACCGTCGAGCATGTGTCACCAAAGGTAAGTTCGGCGGTAGGGCGGTACCGAGCAATGCGACATTCGAACACCCTCCGGGTAAGCCGTGCAGTGCTTGTGGTAGGGCGAACCCTATGGGTGAGCCGCGCATCGGGGCGCGGCTCAGCGAGACCAGCCTTCGCAAAAGGCTACGGCTCGGCAGGGACCCCTCGCCCTACCTCAAACCATCGAACCGTCACTTCTAAACGTAATCTTCAATAATTAGTGATGGCTCGACCGGGTGCAATGTACGGCCCGTGCCCGACCGCATAGCCCGGTTCCCCGAACCACGTCAGGGCGGCGTCTTCGACGATGGATACGTTGAGGCTCATAACGTCTCCCTCTCATTCTGGGCGAGGGCTGGGGTGAGGGTGCGCAGCGTGCGCATGGTTTCGGTGGTTTGGGTTTCTTGGGCCGCGGCAGCTTCTTCAATTCCTTTGCGGTCTTCTCGAAGTCCAGATCCACCACCCTTGGCGATGAATCCAACAAGGCTCGATATTTGGCATACTCCCGTTCGGCTTTCGCCCGGGTCTCCTCGGCGGATATCCTCGTAGACGCCTAGACCCGTCCGCCGAGACCACGAGCCACAAGATTTAACATTGCTCCTCCCGAGGAGTGACAGCTAAAGATTTTCCTCACAAACCGCTTGGTATTTCACCGGCCTGCCGGCAGTTTGAAAAGACTGCATGCACCGGATCACCCCAGCCGAGAATAACACTTCAATGTCTCCTCATCACAGCGTCTAAGGAAGACACGTCGCACCCGAAACTAACTCCGCCCATGTCCTCCGAAATCACCTACCCGCAAGACCCGGATCACCGGCCTTCCGTTGTGCGTGAGCAGGACATCGAGACGGACTTCATCGAGAAACTCCGCGACCTGAAATACACCGACCGCCCCGACATCCACGACCGCGCTGCCCTTGAGCGCAATTTCCGCCAAAAGTTTGAGGCCCTGAATCGCGTCACTCTGACCGAAGGCGAATTCCCGCGCCTGCTCGAAGAGATCATCACCCCCGACGTCTTCACCGCCTCCCGCACCCTTCGCCAGATAAACAGCTTCGTCCGCGACGACGACACGCCGCTCAACTACACCTTGGTCAACATCAAGGACTGGTGCAAAAACACCTTCGAGGTCGTCAAGCAGCTCCGCATCAATACCGACTACAGCCACCACCGTTACGACGTCATCCTGCTCATCAACGGCGTGCCCGTCGCCCAAGTAGAACTAAAGACCCTCGGCATCAATCCGCGCAAAGCGATGGAGCAGATCGTCGAATACAAAAACGACCCCGGCAACGGCTACACCAAGACCCTCCTCTGCTTCGTCCAGCTCTTCATCGTCAGCAATCGCGACAGCACCTACTTCTTCGCCAACAACAACGCCCGCCACTTCGCCTTCAACGCCGAAGAGCGCTTCCTGCCCATCTACCAGTTCGCCAGCGAGGATAACAAGAAGATCACCCACCTCGACGACTTCGCCGACACCTTCCTCGTCAAATGCACCCTCGGCCAGATGATCAGCCGCTACATGGTGCTCATCGCCAGCGAGCAAAAGCTCCTGATGATGCGCCCGTATCAAATCTACGCGGTCAAGGCTATCGTGGACTGCATCCACCAAAACTGCGGCAACGGCTACATCTGGCACACCACCGGCAGCGGCAAGACGCTCACCTCCTTCAAGGCCTCCACCCTCCTCAAGGACAATCCCGACATCGAGAAATGCCTCTTCGTCGTGGACCGCAAGGACCTCGACCGCCAAACGCGCGAGGAATTCAACAAGTTCCAGGAAGGCTGCGTCGAGGAAAACACCAACACCGCCACCCTCGTCCGCCGTCTCCTCTCCGACGACTACGCCGACAAGGTCATCGTTACCACCATCCAGAAGCTCGGCCTCGCGCTGGATGAAAACAGCAAGCGCAACAAGCAGCGGAAGAAGAACGACCAACTGACCTACAAGGAGCAACTCCAGCCCCTGAGCGACAAACGCATCGTCTTCATCTTCGACGAGTGCCACCGCTCCCAGTTCGGAGAGAATCACCGGGCGATCAAAGAATTCTTCCCCCAGTCCCAGCTCTTCGGCTTCACCGGCACGCCCATCTTTGAGGCAAACGCCACCGCACAGAAGATCGAAGACGAACAGGCTTCCATGAGGACTACCGTGGACCTCTTCCAAAAGCAGCTCCACGCCTACACCATCACCCACGCCATCGAGGACGCGAACGTCCTGCGCTTCCATATCGATTTCTTCAAACCGGAAGGCAAAAAGCTGCCCAAGCCGGGTGAAGCCCTCGCCAAACGCGCCGTCATCGGGGCCATCCTCGCCAAGCACGATGCCGCCACCGGTGGACGCCGCTTCAATGCCCTGCTCGCCACCGCCTCCATCAACGACGCCATCGAATACCATGGCCTCTTTGCGACTCTCCAGGCCGAGAAACAAGCCGCCGACCCCGACTGGGTGCCGCTGAATATCGCCTGCGTTTTCTCCCCTCCTGCCGAGGGCGACAAGGACGTGCAGCAGATTCAGGAAGACCTGCCGCAGGAAAAGGAAGACAACGCCGTCGAGCCCGAGAAAAAGAAAGCCGCCCTCAAGGCCATCGTCGCCGACTACAACACCCGATACGGATCAAACCACACCCTCAGCGAGTTCGATCTCTACTATCAGGATGTGCAGAAGCGCATCAAAGATCACCAATGGTCGAATGCAGATTTGCGGAAGGCCGATCCCAAAATCCCGCATCACAAAATCGACCTCACCATCGTGGTCGACATGCTGCTCACCGGCTTCGATTCCAAATACCTGAGCACGCTCTATGTGGACAAGAACCTCAAGCACCACGGCTTGATCCAGGCCTTCTCCCGCACCAACCGCGTGCTCAACGGCACCAAGCCCTTCGGCAACATCCTCGACTTCCGCCAGCAGCAGGACGCCGTGGATGCCGCCATCGCCCTCTTTTCCGGTGAAAAAACGGGCGATGCAGCCCGGGAAATCTGGCTCGTGGACAAAGCCCCGGTGGTCATCGAAAAACTGCAAGGCGCGGTGCAAAAACTCGACGCGTTCATGAAATCCCAGGGCCTCGACTGCGCCCCGGAAGCCGTGCCGAATCTCAAGGGCGACGACGCCCGCGCCGCCTTCATCAATCACTTCAAGGAAGTCCAGCGGCTCAAGACCCAGCTCGACCAATACACCGATCTCAGCGAGGAAAACGCCATCGCCATCGAGCAAATCCTTCCCACGGAAAACCTGCTCGGCTTTCGCGGCGCGTATCTGGAGACCGCCCAGCGCCTCAAAGCCCATCAGGGCAAGGGCACGGACCAACCCAGCCCGGACGTGGACCAGATCGATTTCGAGTTCGTTCTCTTCGCCTCCGCCGTCATTGATTACGACTACATCATGGGCCTCATCGCCAAGTTCTCCGCAATAGGCCCTGAAAAGTCGAAGATGAGCCGCGAGCAGCTCGTCGGCCTCATCCAGTCCGATGCCAAGTTCATGGACGAGCGGGAAGACATCGCCGCCTACATCGCCACCCTGAAGGCCGGCGAAGGGCTCAGCGAACACACTATCCGCGAGGGCTACCAGCGCTTCAAAACCGCCCAGCAGTCCAAGGAACTCGGCGACCTCGCCCAGCGACACGGTCTCGCCACCGCCGCCCTGCAAACCTTCGTGGACGGCATCCTCCAGCGCATGATTTTCGATGGTGAGCAATTGGGCGACCTCATGGCTCCTCTCGGCCTCGGCTGGAAAGCCCGCACTCAGAAGGAACTCGCCCTCATGGCCGAACTCACCCCGCTCCTGCGCCAACGCGCCGCCGGCCGCGACATCTCGGGACTCAACGCCTACGAACAATGACAAAATCGAAGGCCAAAATCGCCAACACCGTCTCCATCTACCAGATAACCGACCATTTTCCTGACGTCACGAAAATGGTCGAATCCGCCACTTTTAAACCCGTCGAATTCGACGGGTTTAGCCCAAGCTCCACGCTAATCCCACAGCCATGAGTAAAGCCAAACGCACCAGCATTGAGGTCCAGGGCATCTCCATCGCGATTCTAAAACGCGACAATCAGGATTACATTTCCCTCACCGACATCGCCCGGCACCGGAATACACAGGAACCCTTTTCCATCATCAACAACTGGATGCGCGGTCGCAGCACCATCGAGTTTCTTGGACTCTGGGAGAAACTCAGTAACCCCAGTTTTAAACCTCTCGAATTCGAGAGGTTTAAAACCGAGGCCGGCAGCAATTACTTTGTCCTGTCACCTCAACGTTGGATCGAGGCGACCCAAGCCATCGGGATTACCTCAAAATCAGGCCGTTACGGAGGCACTTTCGCGCACCGCGAGATCGCCTTTGAATTCGCCTCATGGATCTCTTCCGAGTTCAAGCTCTACCTCATCAAAGAGTTCCAGCGTCTCAAGGACGAGGAAAACGATCGCCTTCAGCTCGGCTGGAACCTCCAGCGCACCCTCGCCAAGATCAACTACCGCATCCACACCGACGCCATCAAAGAGACTCTCATCCCTCCCACCGTGAACAAACAGCAGGCGGGCTTCATCTACGCTGACGAAGCGGACCTGCTCAACGTCGCCCTCTTCGGCCAGACCGCGAAGCAGTGGCGCGACGCCCATCTCGACACCGAGGGCAACGTCCGCGACCACGCCACGCTGGAGCAGCTCGTCGTGCTCACCAATCTCGAAAGCCTCAACTCCGTCCTCATCCGGCAAGGCCTCCCCGCGCCGGAACGCCTGCTCAAGCTCAACGAAATCGCCATCACGCAGATGCGCTCGCTGCTCACCGACACCAACGTCAAACGGCTGAAATGAGAATTCAGAATTTAGAAGTGAGAAGTGAGAAACCAAACCAGCCAAACCCAATGACGAAAGACACCTTCCCCATTTCTCGCCGCTCCTTTCTCACTTCACACTTCTCACCTCTCAATTTCTCCCTCAGGACTCAACGCGTATGAGCAGTAAGAAAGTAGCCGGAGCTTCCAGTTCCAAGGTTTCAGGGATGAGAAGGGAGCAGGATGCTCCCGCTACGCTGACGCCGAAACTGCGGTTTCCGGAATTTCGGGATGCGCCAGAGTGGGAGGAGAAGCTGCTCGCGCAAGTCATAGAAATTGCGTCCGGCCAAGTCGACCCAAAGCAGCCCCCATACTGTGACTCCCCGCAGATCGGCAGCGAGAACATAGAGTCCCACAGCGCCAAATTGGTTAACGTGAAATCCGCAGGCGATAAGGGTGTGATAAGTGGTAATTACGCTTTCGATGAAAACGACATTCTATACTCCAAGATCCGTCCCGCATTGAACAAGGTTGCCGCCCCTGCGTTCAAGGGCATTTGCAGCGCGGATATTTATCCTATTCGTCCGGCGAACGGAGCCTTACTCCGGAGTTATCTCTTGTATCTGCTCCTTTCCCAAGAGTTTCTCGACTATGCGATTCGGAACTCTGAGCGAGGTAAAATTCCCAAGATCAACCGCGATGCCTTGCTTACTTACAAGACGCTGATTCCCTCGCTCCCCGAACAACAACGCATCGCCAACTGCCTCACCTCCCTCGACGACCTAATCACCGCCCAAAGCGCCAAGCTTTCCGCCCTCAAGACCCACAAGAAAGGGCTGATGCAGCAGCTTTTCCCAAGTCCAGAAGAAGAATGAGGGATAGATGTTTCCAGCACCCAGCACTACCATGAGCACGATGATGCCAACCAACGACAAACAGTTTCCCCGTGGAGCCGAGTGGGTCCGCGTGGATTTCCATTTGCACACACTCAGGGACCCCGGCGCGTCGCGAAAGCCGTTTCGGGATGAGTATCGCGGTGAAGATGAAAGTGGACGTTCAAAGGCCCACGGATTCCCGAAAGATTGGATCGGTCGGCTCAAGAATGAACAGATCCGCGTGGCAGTGGTCACGAATCACAACCATTTTGATCGGGACGAATACAAGACCCTGCGCCAACTGGGGAAAAAGGAGGGTATCCTCGTTCTTCCCGGTGTTGAACTGGGCATGAAAGACGGGGGTGGAGGAATTCACACACTGATTGTTTTCAATCCCGATGGCTGGGTGGACAACCCGGAGAATGATGATCGGATCAACCGTTTTCTCTCCACCCAATTTCAAGCCCCACCGGACGAAGGAACCCGGACCAAGGATGATTTCTGTCACTGCTTGCAGCTGCTCGACGATGTCAAACTGGACTACTTCGTGGTCTTCGCCCATGTGCAAAGCGACAACGGCCTGTTCCAAGAACTGCTCGGGGACAATCTCGCGCACATGATCAACGGTTGCGGCACGCGGTGGAGGGAGCGGGTTCTGGGGTTGCAGAAGGTAAAGCGCACGGATGTCGTGCAAGCACGTTGGCCAGATACGATGCCGCGCCCTGCCTTTGTGGAAGGCTCTGATCCAAAATGCATTGAGGAAGTCGGTAAAAGTGACCGCGACTGCTATCTCAAGCTCGGAGAGTTATCGTTCGAAGCGGTCAAGTTCGCCCTTTTTGATCATGAGCACCGGGTTCGTTCCACAATGCCGGAACCCCGTCAGGCGGTGCTTTTGCGACAGGTGCGTTTCGATGGCGGTGCCTTGGACGGGATCGCCGTGCCGTTCTCGCCGTCGCTCAATTGCCTGATCGGCCCACGTGGAAACGGCAAGTCCGCGGTGATCGAATGTCTGCGTCATGCATTAGGTTTCCGTGAGGTATCGGATGAACAATACAAGTCCGGACTCGTTCAGCGGATGCTTTCCCCTGCGGGCAAAGTGGTGGTGGAAGCGGTGGATGAATTCGGGCGGGAAGTGCGCATCGAACGCGAACGCACAGGCCAGCCATCCGTTTATCTGGATGGGGTCTATCGCGACATCTCGCCGGGCTCGATCCTGAAAGACATTCTTTATTTCGGGCAGAAAGACCTCTCGACACGGTCGGAGTCCTTCGACGAGAGCTTTCTCGACAAGCTGCTGGCCGACCGGCTTGACCCTAAGCCGCAAGAGGAGGCCGCGCTGATCGAAGGCGTCCGCCAAGCGGCCCGCCAACTGAAGGAGACGCTGGAAGCCACCGAGAAGATTGCCGCACTGCTGAAGGAAAAGAACGAACTGGACGCGCAGCTTCAGGTCTTCACGGACAAGGGCGTGGACAAGAAGCTCGCCGAGATGACCCTGTTCGACGGCGACCGGCTGGCGGTCGTCTCCTGGCAACAGGCATTGAAAGAACTGGGCACGAATCTCAAGGAATCAGCGGATTGGGACGATGCGGATGCGTCTTTCCCGACATTGAAATCAAAACACTCCGAGCCAATCGCCACAGACCTTGCCGCAGCCAAGGCGAAATCCGATCAGGCCAAAGAGAGCGCACAAACGGCACTCGCTACCTTAAGGGAGGCATTTGCCGCCGTGGGCGACGCGTTACAGAAACTGGCACCGGTGCAGGAGGAGATGAAGCAGGAGGTGGCACAGCTTCAAAAGACACTGAATGAGCCGCAGCTTGATCTGGAGATGTTCCGCAAGAAGAAGGCCCGGCTCGATCAGTTGGTCAAGCTGCTGGCGGCTGGCGCACAACGCGCAAAGACCGAGCAAGCGGCGCGAGATCTACTCGGCGCAGCAGTCAACAAGCTGCACGATTTCTGGCGGGATAGATTCACGGAACGTGAAACCGAAGTGCGGCGACTCGAATCAGAGCTTCCAACAGAGATTCGTCTCAAAACCGATTTCAAAGGCAAGCGCAGAGCTTTCGGTGAGTTCCTTCGCTCCAAGTTCAAGGGCAGTGGTTTGCAGGCGGCATCTTACGATGTAATAGAAGGCGCGTTCATCGATGGGCGTGAGCTGTATCAAAGCCGTGCCGACTTGGAGAAGCAGTTGAGCGAGACTGCGGTGGTGAAAGTCCGCTCCGTGCTGCTGGAGCATTTGGCTGACTTCCTGAGCTTCCGGACCCCGGATGAAACGGTCATTCTTTTTCAAGGGAAGCCGCTTGGAGATTATTCGCTCGGGCAGCGGGCCACCGTGATTCTGCATATTCTGATGCACCTGCAGCGTCATCCGGTGATCCTCATCGACCAACCGGAAGACGATCTGGACAACGAGACACTCTACAGCCACTTCATAAAGCAATTGGTGGATCGGAAAGATTTGACACAGTTTATCTTCGCCACCCACAACCCCAATATTCCGGTGCTGGGCGATGCTGAACAGGCCATCGTCTGCCGGAAGGAAGGGGAAAAATTTTCCTTCGTCCACGGCAGCATTGACGACAAAGACATTCAACAGCGCATCGTCACCGTCATGGAAGGTGGGGAAGATGCATTCCGGCGCAGAAAGGAAATTTATCAATTATGGAAGAGTTCGAACTGAGAAACCAAATCCTGTTGGGCGAAGACAGCACCCGGCAGTTCAAACGTGAGCCGTCGGCTGACGCGAAGATGGCGGGCGAGATCGTCGCCTTCGCTAACAGCGGCGGTGGGCGCATTTTTGTCGGTGTCGAAAAGGACGGCAGCATCGCCGGACTAACGGGCGAGGAAGCGGAGAAGGTTGGTGAAGACATGGCGAAAGTCGCGTGGGATCGTGTTCGACCTCCGTTTTCCATTCTGTCGAAATCGGTTCCCACGAGTGATGGTATCGTGGTCGTGATCGAGATTGCCGATGGACCCTCCAAGCCCTATTGCGACAGTGAAGGAGAGTATTGGGTGAAGAATGGCCCGGACAAACGCCGCGTGCAAAGTCCCGAAGAACTCGCCCGGCTGTTCCAGTCAGGGGAGAAGCTCTACGCGGAAAGTCAGGTCGTTGCAGCCTCGACATTGGAGGACTTTGACCACGAGCGTTTCGAGAGATTCTACGAGACGAAATACTCGGAAGCGGTGCCAAATCGGAACAAGGACAGTGAGGCCTACCAACGGACCCTCGAAAACTTGGAGCTGGTGGATTCCGGTCGGGTCACGGTTGCTGGATTGCTGCTATTCGGTAAACGCATGCCGGTTCTCTTGCCGGAAATGAAGGTCGATGCCGTATGGTTCAAAGGCACTGAACGCGCATCGACTGAGTGGCACGATCAACGTCAGATCACGGGACCGCTGGCCGAGCAATTCGACGAAGGAATGGGATTCTTGAAGCGTTGGAATTCTCGAATCCAAGGCGAGGGATCGTTCAATCAGAACGGAAGCCTTAAGATTTCGGAAACTGTGTTTGAGGAGCTTCTGGTCAATGCGTTGATTCACCGTGACTATTTCATCAAGGACTCCATCAAACTGTTCATTTTTGATGATAGGATTGAGATCCGCAGCCCAGGCAAATTGCCGAACAGTCTGACGGTCGGGCAAATTCGTCGGGGCGTTAGGCGCAGCCGGAACGTCCTCTTGGCATCATTCGCTCCCGATCTACTCAACTTTCGCGGCATCGGCAGCGGAATTGTGCGCGCTCTGAAGATTTGGCCATCGATTTCGTGGGTCAACGACACGGAGAGCGAGGAGGTGGTAGTTACCATCCCACTGATCCCTGCTTGATGCGATGATGGCAAAATACGCACCTGCACCAGCGCCATGAGCGACCTCATTCTTTACACCTCCGAAGACGGCAAGAGCCGCATCCAACTCCGCGCGGACGAACAGACCGTCTGGCTCACGCAGTTGGAAATGGCGGACCTTTTCGATGCCACCAAGCAGAACATCTCCCTGCATTTGAAGAACCTGTTCGAGGACGGGGAGCTGACCGAGGGTTCAGTTGTCAAGGAATCCTTGACCACTGCCGCCGACGGCAAGGACTACCTCACGAAGCTCTACAACCTCGACGCCATCCTCGCTGTGGGCTACCGGGTGCGCTCGCCGCGTGGCGTGCAATTCCGCCGCTGGGCCTCCACCGTCCTGAAGGAATTCCTGTTCAAGGGATTCGTGATGGATGACGAGCGGATGAAGAACCCGGATGGCCGCCCGGATCACTTCGACGATATGCTGGAGCGCATCCGGGAGATCCGCGCCTCGGAGAAGCGGTTCTACCAGAAAGTGCGCGACCTCTTTGCCCTGAGCACAGACTACGACAAGACCGACCAAGCCACGCAGCAGTTTTTCGCCGTGGTGCAGAACCTCCTGCTCTACGCCGTGACCGGCAAAACCGCCGCCGAACTCATCACCGCACGGGCCAACCGCAATGATCCGAACTTTGGGCTCCTGCATTGGAAAGGAGCCAAAGTGCGGAAGCAGGACATTCTAACCGCCAAGAATTATCTGACCGAGGACGAGATCGACACCCTGAACCGCCTCGTGGTCATCTTCCTGGAAACGGCGGAACTGCGGGCTAAGAGCCGCCAGGAAACGCGCATGAACTTCTGGAAGGGAAGCGTGGATCAAATCATCACCTCCAATGGCTTCCGGCTGCTCACTCACGCGGGTTCGATCAGCCATGAGCAAATGGAGAGCAAGACGAACGGCCTCTATCTCGACTACGACCAGGGCCGCAAGAAGCGGGAGGCGCTGGAAGCCGATCAACAGGACGAGGCCGACCTCAAAGCCCTCGAAAACAAAATCAAACGCCGGAGGAAAAAGTGAGAAGTGCGAATTTGGAAGTGAGAAACGAGGGACAAATCCCAGCCTCACGACTCCGCCGACCTTTCTCACTTCTCAATTCTCACTTCTCAATTCCACATGAGTGAGGAACCACAGGAGATTGCGGAGCGAGCTTTCGAGTTTGCGGTTCCTCACTTGAAACTCTGCCAGGAGCTCGACGAGCGGCCTGGAGTTTCGCGGACTCTGGCGAATCAGTTACTGCGCTCGGGAACTTCAGTCGGTGCCAACTTGGAGGAATCCAAAAGTGGGCAAAGTCGTGCTGACTTTCTATCCAAGGTTTCCATTTCACTCAAAGAAGCCCGCGAAACCCATTACTGGCTGCGCATCCTCATTGCCTCCAGCATTGTCACCGAGAGGCAGCTCATCCCCCTTCTCGACGAAGCCAACCAGATTATCGCCATTCTCACCACGATCGTTAAGAAGCTCAAGTCCGCCTAAATTTCTCACTTCTAAATTCTCACTTCTCACTTTCTCCATGACCGACACGAACCAAACCCAACTGGGCAAAACCCTCTGGAACATCGCCGACCAACTGCGCGGCGCGATGGATGCGGACGACTTCCGCGACTACATGCTGTCCTTCCTCTTCCTGCGCTACCTCTCCGACAACTACGAGACGGCATCGAAAAAAGAATTGGGGAAAGATTATCCCAAACTGGAAGGCGATGGCCCCCGCGTGCCGCTCGCCCTCTGGTATGTCAACAACCCGGACGATGTCGCCGAGTTTGAAAAGCAGATGCGCCGCAAAGTGCACTACGTCATCAAGCCGGAATACCTCTGGACCAGCATCGCCCACCTGGCCCGCAAGCAGAACGGGGAACTGCTCAACACCCTGCAAGCGGGCTTCAAATACATCGAGAACGACTCCTTCCAAAGCACCTTCCAAGGGTTGTTCTCCGAGATCGATCTAGCCTCGCCCAAGCTGGGCCGGACCTACCCCGAACGAAACGCCAAGCTCTGCACCATCATCCAAAAAATCGCGGAAGGTCTGGCGGACTTCTCCACGGACACCGACGCGCTGGGCGATGCCTACGAATACCTGATCGGCCAGTTCGCTGCTGGCTCCGGGAAGAAGGCGGGCGAGTTCTACACCCCGCAGCAGATTTCCGACATCCTCTCCGCCATCGTCACCCTCGACAGCCAAGAGCCCGCCACGGGCAAGAAGCCGCGACTGGAAAAGGTCCTCGATTTCGCCTGCGGCTCCGGCTCCCTGCTGCTCAACGTGAGGAAGAAGATGGGCGCGAATGGCATTGGCAAAATCTTCGGACAGGAAAAGAACATCACTACCTATAACCTCGCCCGTATGAACATGCTTCTGCACGGGGTGAAGGATTCGGAGTTCGAGATCTACCACGGCGACACCCTGACCAACGACTGGGACCTCCTGCGCGAACTCAACCCCGCGAAGAAGCCCCAGTTCGACGCCATCGTCGCCAACCCGCCCTTCAGCTATCGCTGGGACCCGACCGACGCGATGGGCGACGATGTGCGTTTCAAGAACCACGGCCTCGCCCCCAAGTCCGCCGCCGAT